>Ga0157371_10001370_pt1 | contig 25549 bp, 26 predicted proteins | sample C45metaG_FD_113462 | JGI IMG/M metagenome (GOLD analysis project Ga0157371, IMG submission 113462) | Corn rhizosphere microbial communities from Kellogg Biological Station, Michigan, USA - C4-5 metaG | ecosystem: Host-associated > Plants > Roots > Rhizosphere > Soil | place: USA: Michigan...
CGGGTAAATGCAGAATTTATAAAAAATGGAACCGGCGATCACCGAGCCAAGAACACCTTCGACTACCGGACTGAGCGCAGACATAAAACGCAGCGGAGCGGAGATATAGTTCAGAACCAGCACCTTGATCAACAAAATCGCGAAACTGCCGAGACCAATCCAGTGATAAAGCGGATCTGCCGAACGGAAGATTAGCCACGCCGCCGTGCATTTACCCCGTTTCTTTTTACTCATGCTTTGACTTTTCCTATCATAAACAGGTTTCCGGTTATTGTCCTCATGCACAAGGCGGAACTGACGCGTCAGTCCAGTCTCCATACGGAATGCCCGGTAAAAAGGCCACGATGCAGTGGCCTTTTGATTAACATATTATCTGTCGTTCATATTGGCGCGTACATATTCATCAATCACACCGGCAACCGCACCCGCAATGGACGTCATCACCGTGGGATTAAAGTCCTCAAACTTATCGTGTGAATAAACGACAAACTGATAATCGCCGGCTACACACTGAAACCCGAGTTCTGAGCCCGGCTCTTTGGTGAGAGCCGGTGCGACGGCAGGACTTTGGGCGCTGCCAGCTGACTTAGCTGTCGTAGATTTCGGGTATTCAGGGCTTGCTCGGTTGTGCCTCTGGCCAGATTATGGCTTGCGCGACAATTACATCCTGACCATTGAACGTCGCGGCGGGTGACCCATAAAGTTCATAACCCTGCGACAGAGCCTCTGATACACGCGTGCAAAAAGTAGCGTCATCTTTGCCAGTCAGAAGGCGGTAGCGCAGAAGTCCGTCTGGAGGTAGATGTAGACTGTCTTTTCCTGTTTCTGAAGCTGTCATTGGGGACCATCCTGTTTAATAGAGTGTTTTGTCATTGTTCAGACGTTTGTTTTCTTGGATTCACTAATCCATTCACTCCTCTCTGTTTTACCCTGCAGAGGGAGAAAAAATGTTCCTTTGTGACGCAAACGGACCTGTACCGGATAGCCCAATCATGCCAGTCTCACAGCTGTTCCTGGCTGTCAGTGCTGATAAAAAAGGCGATCACCCACATCCGGGCGACGGGCGGTGAGAAATTCCACCTCACATCCTCACGCTGTAGCGTACAAAATCATCCAGCACCGCCACTTTGTCATACAGCGCCCGGGCCGGATTATCCGTTTTCGTAACCCAGTAAACTTTTGACCAGTTCCTGACACGGGCTTCTTTACAGACCGCGTCAATAAGCGCTCTGCCTGCTCCCCGGCCTCTTTTTTCACCGGCAACAAACAGGTCTTCCAGATAGCAAAGCGGCTGACGGGACCACGTGCCGGGATGAATGACGCAGAACGTAAATCCCACAATCTCTCCCTCAAGCTCTGCAAGCCGGCACAGTAAGTCCGAATCAGGTAATAACGCCCTTTTCCACGTGTGCAGCGTCACCTCGTCATCCAGCTCACTCTCATAAAAAGCAAGATAACCTTTCCACAAGGCCAGCCATGAAGCAAAATCCCCGTCTTCAGCATTGCGGATTTTTACAGTCATTCAGTCTCCTTAAAAGATGAGTAACGGCATGCCTGATAATGCCAGTTGCTCAGAATTCAATGTCTTCAGCCACAAGGAGGCAGTCACCAAAACATCCGCGACGGTCAAACTCCTGATACCCCAGGTACGTCATAAAGCCGGCGCTGAACGCCGTGCCTGGGCTGCTTCCGTAAGCCGGTAATGACGCAAGTGACAGCGCCAGCAGGGTTTCATTCCAGTAGGGCTGACTTCTTCCGTGTTTGTGAAGATGAGACACAGAACGAACCCGTGAGAAACGCGCCGGCCTTATGATGCACGAGGCATAGGCCTCCGGGCTGTCCGCATCATCCAGAAGCACGATCCTGTGCAGCTGGGCCTGCGACAGGCGTTTTACCGTTTCAGCGGCAAAATCGCTGTAGCCAATAATCATGTACGTGTCATCCCTTGCCGTTCTTGCAGGAATATTTCTGATTACGGTTACGTCAGACAGCAACGGGAAATGCTCCAGCAAACGGTTTGCATAGGAATTGTCCTGCAGAATTGCATACACTTTCCCTTCTTTACCGTCCTTCAGGCAGTTCGCCACACTGTACTCAATCAGTTCTGCGTTATTTTTCTGATACATGAACGGCCTGAAACTCTCCCCGGTGTTCAGCTCACAGGCGGTTGAGGCCGGGAGCATGAGCGGGATGCCATGCTCTCTGTAAACCGGTATTGCTGCCAGCGCAGCAAGGCTCGAGAAATGTCCGACGACAACCTCTGCGCCCCATTCAGCGAGCTCTGTGGCGGCCCTGACGCCTCCTTCTGGTGATTTTTCATCGTTCACGATTTTCAGGTGGTGTTTCCTGAACTCCGGGAAATGCCTGAGACTGTAGTTAACAGCCTCAGTGAACGTGCGCGTATGGCTGTTGGCATCTTTCCCTAATGCGATGGCCAGTCCGATTCTCTTCATCGGGTTATAACGGTGATCCGCTGTGAATAATTCATGGCCTTGCTTTCGGTTTCAGCGAGGCTGCTGCCCGTTACGCCCAGGAAGCCGACGATATCATTGCCAGAGGGAGGGCGCTTTATCACATCGCCCACGCTGGCGGTCAATTTCAGCATGAACGTTGAAGGATCGGCGGTCACATCTGCCGGTACCGTGATGCTTTCGATCACACCTGCTGAAGAGATGAGGCAAAGGGCGAACGTGTGTCGTCCGGAAGGCCTGTAAGCCTGGTAAGCCGGTTTTGTACCTGAAGCCACGTCTGTCAGCGCTTTTATCGGACAGTAGTCAGACGAAATCCGCGCCATGAAGTCAAGCCCCCCGCCCCCCGGGCGTGCCGCAATTTCCACGATATACGGCTTTCCGTCGTGAAAACGGATTTCAGCATGCATGACACTGCGATCGAGGCCCTGGGATAACGCACCTGAGTGAACGGCTCTGTGCACCAGCTGCAGCTCGTCTTCAGTCAGACTCGTAGGGGCATGATGCACGTCATCATCGAATGTGTTGCCCTCCAGCGTGACGCGATCCACAACCGAACCGAGAACGGTCACGCCATCCCAGGTGAAAGCCTCAATGAGAAATTCTTTGCCGTTTAGATAGGATTCGACAAGCAGGCTGTTTGGCCCAAGCACATCCGTGATCCCTTCATTTCTGAACTGACTCATTTCGGCGATGCCGGTCAGCGCTTTTGGAAAAGCTTCCTTCAGATCCTGCGCGGTGTTGATTTTGTAAACAAACTGACTGGCAGAGCCCAGCGTGGGTTTAAGGATGACTGGGTATCCGAGCTCGTCAGCGGCCTTAAGCGCATGGTCCAGCGTCGGGGTCAGACGGAAGTCAGGATGTGGGGCACCGGCTTCGCGATGCGCTTCCCGCATGAATATCTTGTTGCGGCTTTTAACGGCTGCATCCACAGAAATCGCCGGCAGACCCAGCGCATTGGCTATCATTGCAGTCGCAATGACGCTGTTTTCTGCGAAGGTGAAAACGCCGTCAAATTTGAAGTCCTGATGAAGCAGTTTTGCATGCCTGACCAGGTCATCAATGTTCATGCTGTGGGAAATAAAGAAACGGCCCGCTTTCCAGTGATCGCTTTCAGCCACGCCGGACAGCACAAACAGTTCGGCACCGTACGCTTCCACCTGCTCATACCGGGAATTGTAATAGCTGCCAAACTGACCGACTTCGATTGCAAGTAATTTCATTTTCCTTTCCCTCTGAAAACCAGTGAAGAAGCAAGCACGGATAACGTGACGACGGCGCCCGCCAGCGCAACATAGCCGAGCAGCACATTGTGGCCGTCGACCAGCCCCCCGATGACGTAAGTCAGTACTACAGCCGACGTGAGGCCGACCGCATTACTGAAGCCAAAAAAACGGCCGGTATATTCTGACGGAATGGTATTGAACATCAGTGTCCGGCATGAAATACGCGCCAGCCCGAAACACACGGCACCCAGCGGAAAGAAAACCATCAGCCAGGTAATGCTGAACTGGGGCTGCAGGGCGATGAAACAGGCATTAGCCAGGTACCCGAAAGCAACAATCTTCAGCAGAGAAAAGCGTTTCTGGAGGAAAGGCGTAACGGCGGCCGCGACAGCCACGCCCACACCTGCCAGCGCATCCACGACGCCCAGGACGCCAGCCCCGGCGGCAAAGTGTTTAGTGACGAGCAAAACCAGAAGCATATTGCTGACCGTGACGATGACGTTGCCTGTGCCGTACAGCAGCATCAGCCAGGGTTTTCTGACACCGCTATCATCGTGACTCGCCTGCTGTGCGGCGGTGCTGTCGGATTTGCCCGCCTCAGCAGCCTGCTGATAGGGCTGCAGCAGGAAAAACAGCACTGCGCTGAAAATGAACGTCATCGCATTGAGGACGTAAACAAAATCAACGCCGATGAGCTGTATCAGGAATCCCCCGACAGCAACAGAAACCAGCGCGCCAATCTGCACGGCCATTTCCAGCCTGGCGTTGAATGCCGCCATGCGGCCCGGCTCAACGGAATCCTTGATGATGGCGTTATTCGCCGGAAAGAACATGGCCATGGTCATCGAAAGCATGAAGCTGCAGATGAAAATGGTCATAGTCGGATCGGTGAAGTAACGGATGCCTGACAGCACGCCCAGCACGATCACGGCGTTAATAAGGTTGGTGATGATGCAGATTTTTTTTCTGTCAAAAACGTCCGAGAGCTTTCCGAACAGCACAGAGAAAAATGCCTGCGGCAGCGCAATAAGAATAAATAGCGTGCCGACGGCCTTGGCCGTTCCCATGCTCTGTGAAATGGTCAGGGCGTTGGCGATGGTGAGGATGCCACTGCCCAGTGTAGACACCAGCGAAGCCGACAGGATAAGCGCTTCGTTTTTTCTTCCGCGCCTGAGCGCGACCGCTGAAACCGGAAGAATACTTTCATTACTCATAAGGTCACTCCATTGATAACGTGCTGACTGATTTGGTCTGACAGGGCCGGGGCAATTTTGAAAATTGAAGCATCGCAGGAATCCACGGTGACCACGCCTGTCTGAGGATCGGTGTACCAGTAAGGCGAAGACGGACGCTTCTCTGACGGGATTTCATAGTACGCAGAGACATGCGACTCAACGCGGGTGTAACGGATGTTCAGCTTCTGTAACAGATACGTGCGGCAGGCTTCGACCACGTCTGCCCGGGGGGTATCAGCAAATGAAAACTCACTGGCGCTCAGTTTCAGGATGCTTCTGTCGGGAGACGGTACACACCATGTTCGCCTGTCATCACCAAAGTGAAGAACGGGCTTCAGCAGGCCTCTTCTGCTGTCATTCACATGAACATCAAAATGCACCTGATAGCGAATCTGGGCACGTTCACGCGTTGCAGGCTGCCGTTCCTGCTGTGGCTGGCTCGTTGTGGAGACAATGGTCTCGTACGTTCTGCTGTCACTGCCGCCTAGGCACAGAACCCCGTTTCCGCTGGCATTCATATCTGCCGGCGTCAGGGGGTGTAATGTCACGTTCCGGCACTCTGCCAGTTCATCGAGCAGCAGAAGACAAATCTTCCGGGCATCCAGAAGAACAGCGTCATGGCCGGTGAACAGCTGCTTCCCTGCGGCAAAGCGGAACACACCGGATTGTTCACACGACTGCGGCGTCTGAATATGGCATCCGGTGCCAAGGGCGAGGTAGTGGCGCTCAAGCTGCAGGCAGTCCTCCGGGGGCAGCAGCCTCAGCGATTCTGTCCGGCAGCCCAGTTCCCCGCGACTGCGCAAAATAAGCGTTTCCCAGTAGGCCAGTGAAGCCCCTGCAAGCGGCTCGAGGCAGCTGTTATGTTCGTGAATGTGTTTCCACAGACGGCCGGAAGCCCAGGAAAGATTTTCTCTGTTAGGGATGTGTTCAGCCTCATACAGATCTACCCCTGCGCCCTTACGGGCGCAGGCGAGAGCAGTCATGATGCCGGTAATTCCTGCACCCACGACGGCAATATCACGACGCATAAGACTGACTGCATGTATCAGAACCGATGAGAGACAGTTCCGGAAGAGTTAACACCGAACAGGCATTGAGCGTGCCGGCAGGCGCGACGCTTTTGTGGAGATCGATCATCACCAGCCCCATCCCGTCCAGCAGCACAGATAACTGACGGTTAACGGCCCAGAGACTGAGGCCGTTGTTTTCGGCAATCAGTTCCTGCAGGCGGGTGATGTGGTTCAGTATCCAGTCTGCGAGCCGGCTCTGGCTGAAGGTTTCGATACGGCAGCACTGATGAAGACGTGAAGACATTGTTTCGACGATCACATCAACATTCTCAGCGTTGTCATCAATCCGCGCGTTCCAGTCTTGTGCTTTATACGCGCTAACGAGCAGATTCCATGAGGTGATGAGACGTTCATTAAGGATCTGCTTGAGCGCAGCCCGGCTGAAATTATTCCGGTTATGCTCAGGGCTCGTAAGACAGAGATAAAAACGGGCATAATCCCGCGGGAGTTCACTGACCAGATCGCGAGCCCAGATCAGGTGGCCCCGGCTGGTCGAGAATTTTGAATTTTCCAGCTCGTAAAACTCGTTGGGCACGATGGTGTGCGGAAGGATATATTTTCCTTCGTGCGCCATGAGAAGGGCCAAGTGGGTGACACCCCAGAAATAGGAGTTGTCAAATCCCAGAAAATACATCAGCGCGTTGCCCGTTTCAGAACGCCAGATTGCATCCGCGTCCGCAGAGTGGTCCGCAGTGACTTCGCCGCAGGCGTTGCAGTACATCGATGCAGGCATGCCTTCGATCCAGGCGTTGAGTACCTGCCCTTCTGTGCCGGGAAAGTGTGAGGGCAGCCCCCAGCCGACAGGATAGGTGACAGGGAAATCGATGAGTTCCCTGCTGAAGAGCTCATCCATCAGCTGCAGGATATGCGGGCGCCACTTGCCTTTTCTGGCGGCATAATAGGCTTCCAGTTCGCTTCTGTAGTCTTCTACCGGAAAAACAAGAATTTCGGCCTCCCGGTATTCAAGCGGCTCGTAAGGCGGCAGAGTTGACGTGGGTCTTACCAGCATGTCGAAGTTGTTAGGGTGGCCGCAGCCTTCACACAGGCCGCCCCGGGAGTGTGCCAGGCAGACCGGACACTCACCCGCCACAAACGACTCCACCATGTATTCACCGCGGTGAGCGGAATAAGGAAGCCGGACCGTTTTCTTTATCAGTTTTCCGTTCTCAAATAACGGATTCAGAAATTTATAGACGCTTTTTTTGTAGCCATCGTCAAAAGGGGCATACCCGTCAAGGTCAACACCCCATAATTTAAGGCTGCTGTGGATATCCTCTGATGACTGACGGCAGAGTTCTTCGGGTGTGGTGCCCAGTTTTAAGGCGCTGGTCACCACATACGTCTGGCTGTCATCCGTACCGGTGGCGTAATTAACCGCTTTTCCGTTAAGGCGGAGGTATCGGGCATAAATGTCTCCCGCCAGATAAGGTCCCGCCATATGACCCACATGAAGATCGCCATTTGGCGTCGGGGGAGGAGCAATAATCAGTGTTTTAGCCATTCTGAACCGCCTTATTATCAGTACTGTGTTGCTGAATAAATTGTTCAGACATATGGGTGTCCCACCAGATGCTGTACATTTCAAAATCTTCCTGACTTTCATTCACAACACAGTGTTGCGTGAAGGGCTTAAAATGAACGGTGTCGCCCTCTCTGAATTCTGTTTTCTTACCTTCACAAATTATAAATGCCTCACCTTTTACAGCGACGAATATTTCATATTCATGATGATGATGCGGTGTGGAGCTTTGTCCCGGAGAAATAACGCACCAGGAGCTTTCAAACGGAGCGTTGAAATTTTCCCACGGGAGCGTTCTCTGGGCGTGCAGATTATTCTCGAAGCGCAGATTATTGCGATCGAGTTCTTTAAAAGCGTGCATATTTTTTTCCGTTATTCAGGCGGTGATGTCATCCAGGATTTCTTTAGAGCGGAAAGCCAGAACGCTCAGTAAAGAATCGGCTATTCCGTGCGTTTCTTCATTTGTTCCCTGAAGATGAAGAGAGACACCCTCGGCACAGGGAATTTGTGCGCGATATTTCCGGCTGACGTGCAGTTTCTGAATATCAAACTGTCGGGAAATATTCTTAAATAATTCCGGCGTTTTATTTTTAAAACCGGTTCCCAGAAATACCAGGTCAAAATGTTCAGAGTGCGTCTGGCCGGTTTTATTGTCTTTCCAGGTAATCAGCACGCCGTTATTGTCATCAACGGCATGTAAAATATCGCACTGCGTCAGTATAGTGGCACGTTTTTCAGTCTGCATTTCCTGCAGGTAATGAAACCGGTATAAGCCTGACAGTGTCGCGGGAGCAACTCCTGAGTAGTTCGTGGTATGCATAGCCGCCAGCGTCTTTTCACGCACTGAGGGATCACAGTTGAAGTAGGTATTAATAAATTCGTTCTGATACAGCGTGTTGGTGAACTGACTTCCCTCGTAGTTAACGAGTCCGATAGAGCGCATCATCATGGTTACCCGGGCGTGCGGGAAAACGTCAATACAGGACTGATAAACTTCAACGCTGCTCTGAGCACCGCCCACCACACAGATGTTTCTGATGTCGGTTTTGTTCAGGCTGTCCAGAGAGGTAAGGTAGTGAGAACTGTGGATCACTTTTCCTTTTTCAATGTCTGCAAAAACGGCGGGAATATTCAGATCCCTTCCTGCGCCAAAAATAAGGCGTTTTGCAAGATACTGCTGCCCGTTTTCTGTCTGCACCTGCCAGGCGCGGACTTTCCCCTCTTCCGAAATTTCCGGGCTCACGGACACGACTTTGCTGTTATAAATAACTTCTGTTTTACTCAGCTGATTCGCAACCCACTGCAAATAATTTGATATTTCTTTTCTGTAAGGGTTAAACGTCTGGAGATTGATAAAACTTTCCAGGCGGTTAGTTTTATGCAGGAAGTTCAGAAAGCTGAATTTACTGGTGGGATTACGCTGAGTAACCAGGTCTTTTAAAAAAGAAACCTGTGACTGGGCTTCGGGGAAAAGCATTCCGCGATGCCAGCATACCGATGAGTCTTTTTCCAGTATCACAGAGGAATGAATATTATGGTGAGTTTCGTTTTCTTCCAGGGCCACGCCAACTGCAAGATTGGACGGACCTGAGCCTATCATTAGCAGGTCAACATTTTGCATAAACACTTCCTGATTCAAATTAATGAATAGCAATGCCAACAAACTCAATTGTTGACATATACTGCCGGTATCCTTTGGCACATATTTAGCAAACTAACTATTTTACTTTTATTTAAATTTAATAACGTGAGGCAACGAGAAAGTATCATTACATTAACTTACAAACAAGGTGAATTAATTAACCTTTGTTAATATGGTAGAATATATCACTGGATATGTAACTGACAGGGTTTAAAATATGGGAAACTATCATCCGAGAGGATTTTATCTCTTCTGTATGATTGGGTGTTTAAGTTGCGTACGGAAAAAAATTAAGAAAAATGTCACAGTAATGAAGTGAAACGTTAAACTGCAAAGCTAAAAGCAGGCAGTCAGGGAACTCAGCACGCCATAACAGAGTAGACCATATTTCAAGAAGGAAGGTTTTTTATGCCAGTCGTTTGTGAAATTCTTCAGTACACCCTGAAGAAAGGAACGGGTAAGCAGTTCCATTTCGTTATGCAGAATGAAAGCATCCCGCTTCATGAGGAATGTGGCCTGACGGTGCTGGCATACGGAAACTCACTCGATAACCCGGATAAGTATTACCTGATAAGAAGATTTCCTGACACCGGCACAATGGATGAGACACTTGAGGCCTTTTACGCAGACGGGCGCTGGCGTAACGGTCCCAGAGAAGCCATTGTCAGTATGATTGAAGAAAGTCATCGCGTTTTACTCAATGAGCTTACCACGTTAGCCTGACTGTCTGAGTTTCAGGTCATACGATAAAAAGAGGTGATTTTTTTCAGTTGTTAACAGACTGGGTATCGTAAAATGCTTAAAACAATCCTGTAGCCATCCTTTGTTTTGTGTGAAAGTGATGCACGGATGTCGTGGCTGCCGTGCATCATGTCTCACTCCCGCTTCAACAGCATGTTCTGGCACATGGTGACTCAGTCTCGTCCCTGAGCAATCGCTTCACGTATCAGCCGGATTTCTTCCGGAAATTTACCTTCTGATTCGATGTCTTTCAGCCTTTCTGAAACGGCATCCCCTCCGCCAAAAATGTCCTGTACAACACTCATTCGCAGCCCATAGTATCGCCCGGCCGCTGTGCTGATCCCTTTGAATCTGAGCCACAGAAGTACCTGCAAAAAATCGCTGTCGCTTCTGGTCGCTGAGCTCAGACACATGGCAACCTTTTCAGGCGTGCTGATTTCGCGCCATGCATAAATGAGGTCTGAAGGATCTTCCTGCTTCCACAGAAGGGCGATGTGCTCAGGCACTTCAAGCCAGGCTGCGGTTTTAGCACTAAGCCTTATGAGCTCTCCATCATCAAGCACCCTGTCATATTCATAAGCGGGCCGGTTGCCGGCAAGCCCGTTCTGCCAGAGAAGGTGGCGCAGGTAAGAGATCGTCCAGCAGAAAGATTTTTCATCTGTGAGCGAATGCTCCAACAGTTCAAGCGCTTCCTTCCTGTTTTCCTGCGTAAGCCGGCGAAGCAGTTTATCCGCGAGCTCCTTAATTTCAAGATCGCTCATGGTGAGCCATTCTCCGCGCGCCTGATAACGACGGAGGATTTCCTGCCCGTTCCGGAACAGACACTCAAGCAAACCCAGGCACTGCACACATGTTGCCCTTTCAAGCAACTCGGGCGTTAACCTGTCCATGATATGATCAAACCACCACCGGTCTGAAAATCCGTTACTCGTCATCTGATTAAACAGGAACTCTGAAAGTTCTTCTGGCGCAGCTGTATTGCCGGCCATCCGGAAGAGGTCATCAAAAAAGGCAGGTGAAAGAACGTCTCTGGGGGGAGTAAAGGCAAAATAGAATCGCCAGTAGAAACCACTGCTGAGCCTTTTGTCTGACTCCTGAACCGCTTTTACCCGGGAGTTTACAGGGATGAAAAGTTTCAGCGATTTTTCATCATACCCCTCTATGCCGGGTAAGAAGCGAGCAAGATCGCTCACGGTAAGAGGAGACACCGCAGGTAATGTCGACAGCCGTTCAAGAAGTTCGTGAGTTATCGATGCGACTTCTTTTTCTGTAACCTGACCTGACCCTGACGCCACCGTGGCATGTTCAGTGAGATAATGCTCGGTCCAGTCATAAAGCTCCGGAGCAGTGATGCGCAGGAGCTGCAAACGGCAGAGATCCGGAAACCATACGTAGTCTTTCAGCGGGGGGTAGCGGAATGCGAGGCTGCTGAGAGTAAGCCTGACTTCCCGCGGGGTGCTCAGCATCGCACCGAATGTGCCTGCCACGGATTTGATATCACGAAGAGTTGCATAATCAGCTTCTGAGCCGCTTACTTTTTCAAAAAGCTGAAGCGCGTCGTTGAGAAATTCGCGACGCAGGTCGAAGGACTCCGGGCGCGGCAGGCTGAACGAAAGCGGGACAATTTTCTGCAGGTAATGCCGGCCATTCTGGACATTTAACCCGACCTCCACGGCATGCCCCAGCACCGCCGGGTCATAGCATAATATGTAGCGGAAACGCGAAAAATCCGCGACGGATCGCACCATCCTGAGCACCTCAACGGCCTGTGCAGGCTCCAGGCGGTCAAGATCGTCAAGCACCACAATAAAGTTAAGATCCAGGGCCGCGATTTTGCCTTCAATTTCCGCCCTGAGGGCTGCTGTGGTCTGCCTGCGGGCGGACAGATCCACGGCCGAGACTTTTTTCATGATTTTTGCAGCCACACCACCGCCCGGTATCCACTCACCGGCCAGCTCTGCCAGAGGGGCTATCCGTCCGGAAGCCTGCTGCGCATAACGCAGCACGTCAGTCGCCAGCGCGGACGCCCGGCTTTTGCGAACGTTCCTCCACCGACGCCGCAGCCATGAGTACCGTTTTTCCTGTTCTTCATTCAGGATAGCCGCAACCGGCAGCAGCAGATTTTCCACGCTGCTGCCGGTCGTGCTGAGCCAGGGCGAAACGGGAATAATGTGCGTATTTTCAGATCTGTTCTCGACCAGGCGAAGGTGCAGGAGATTCAGCAGGCTGGTTTTACCCGCTCCCCAGGGCCCTTCTATGCCAATGACGGTGCTGACCCCGGCGTCCAGGGATAAAATGCTGTGCGCGAGGTTTTCCGCCAGCGAACTGAAGCCGTAACGGTCCTCCTCCGGCGTACTGACGGGCAGGTCATTACCCGCACCCGAGGCGACCCTGCGCTCTTTCATTTCCATTTCAGAGATCCCCGTAAAGCAGGCGCAGACCCGTCACCGCGTCGGCAAGCGGGCCGTGATCCATGGCGTCCGTCAGCTCCGCCGCCAGTCGGTTAAGCGCGTCAAGCGGAACAAACACCCTCAGGGCATCAAAGCTCACAATGGCATCCTGCCCTTCCTGCCTGGGAAGAATGAGGCTGACCAGGCTGCCGGGCTTCATGGTTGTCAGGGGGGCCGGGGCGTCACGACAGGCGGCGAGCATGCGGTAAAGCCCGGCCAGGTGCGGCCATTCAAACGGCATCATGAAGTCCTTTCCGCTGATCAGCACAAACAGGCGTGGGACGTCATACCAGCGCAAGGCGCGCGCATCTTTATCCTGACCGTCCACACGCACGTCAATGTTCACATTACCGGCGCTGAATGAGCGCTCCGTGGAAAAAATTTCCGGACGCACTTCTTCGGCAAACCGGTTCCGCTCCTCATAAGTCCAGTCCCGCGTCTGCATGACCAGCGGAAAAACCTGCAGCAGCCGGGGCGCACTGAAGATCGCGGCCAGCGCCGCCTCGCTGACGGCCTCGAGCCCGAATGCCGGGATAATAAACGGCCTGACAAGTATTTCGGCAAACCCGGCCGTGATTACCGGCTCCAGCTGCGCGAGAAACTGCCTTCCTTCGCTCTCCCAGTCCTCGCTCTCGAACCGGAAGGTTCCGCGGATGTAGTGACTGTCCACCGGTACGCCGTTTGCGGCCTGCCAGGTGAGGATCTCAAACATCACGGTCAGCATCAGCCTTACCCTCTCCGCATTCACGTACTCATCGTACGGGGCGCTGCGGTAGGCGGCGTGGGCATGAACGAGAATGAAGCGGAGCTCGGCGCGGGTCAGCGCGTGGCGGCCAAAGGTTTCACCCAGCACGATCTTGCGGTAAAGGCTGCGGACAGTATCGTCCGGGCTGGTCATCAGAGTCCGGTATTCGCTGTCCGGAGCCGGTGCCTGCAGGGAGCTTTCAAGAAGGCGTTCCGCCAGGGCATTCACGGACGTGTCTTCAGTGGCGGCGCGGTTTTTGAGTGAGGCAATCAGTCTGCGGGGGAACCGTAATGTCAGCTGGCTCAGCATGGTGTCTTTTCCGGAATGTCTGTTAAATAAATAATTAAGAATGCATAATAAATAGAATAAAAGCATTCTTACTCTAAAATGACATCATGTCATAATTTTAAATGTACTGCACAGTTTTACCTCTTCTTCATCCTGGATCCGAAAAGAACTAGAACCGGATCTCCTCCCTGCCACCGCCGCTTTTTTGCGCAAACCCCCACATGTTGTGGCTCACTCAGCAGAACATGACACAACATAGGGGATGCGTCAGCGGAACCCCGCCTGGAAAACCCCGCTTCCGCCCGCCCCGCCACCGTGCTACCCTTCCGGTTACTGACCGATACGGAAAAAGTCGGATCCAGTGGAGAGCGGCTTCCGGCAATTGCGCCTAAGAAATATAAGCAGGCTAACAGATACCTTAGTGATATTAAGCAGCATTATGTTTTACAGGGTGACAGTAAGAAACCTCAACGTCACCCTGAGTGACAGCCAGCACAGTGATGATGCCGTCAGTGAGATTACCGAATAGTGACAGTTCATCACGGTAAGGAGTGAGCATGGGGATGTTTGACACGGTGACGTTCCGCTACCGGATGCCGGACGGGGTGACAGGAACGGATTTTCAGACCAAGGACCTGGAGAGCGAAGGTGAGTCTTACGCGATCTCACCGGCCGGTCGTCTGCTGCGCCGGCAGAAAGATGGCGGACTGAAGGACACAGGGTTTGACGGTATGTTGACCCTGAGCGCCGGCGACGGCTATTACCTGTATTTTGAGCAGGGGTCGCTGGCGTGGATTGAGGTGTACTCGCAGGGGGATAAACGCTGGCCGTTTGAGCCGGCCCGTTACATGATCGAACAGGTCTGACGGAGCGGGATGCGCGAGGTGTAAACTTATAAGCAGGAGCAGACGTGCTGACAGAAGAGATAATAAACGACCTGGCGCACCCGGTTACGGTTCAGGTCATTAATCAGGGGCCGGGCATCTGGGGTAATGTGGCCACCGGGCTGATCACCGCCGGGGCGGCGATTGCGGCGGTGATGCTGACGCACCGGTTCACGCTGCACCGGGAGAAAATGGCATCTGAGAAAAAACGGATTCAGGAGCGCCTTTTCATCTCCACCGAGCTGGTCTTCATGCTGGAGCAGTTTGCAGAGGGTTGCGCAAGCGTCGCAACTGACTGGGGGTATGAAAATCAGGATGGTATTTCCGTTCCGCAGGCACCGACACCTGTGATTGATTACTCCACCGTCACCGGCGACTGGCGGGCCCTTCCCGGAAGACTGATGTACCAGGTCCGTGGCCTGACGGTCCTGAAAACCACTTCCGACCGCATCATCAACGATGCAGAGTATTATCCTCCGGATTTTGATGAGTTTTTCTCCGAGCGGCAGTACCAGTACACCAGGCTGGGACTAAAGGCGGTGATCCTGGCGCGCCGGTTACGCAGGCTTGTCGGTTTCCCGAAAACGCCCCTCAGTGCATCGCCTTGGTCTGCCCAGCACGTTCTCTGGCAGGAATGGCGAAAGGAGCGGCACAGACGTGCAGAACAGGCGGTCATGCGGACCCGTTCGCAGGCGACCTTTCAGGCACTGAAGGCCGCTGAAGACAAGACAGAAGTGCCGTACAAAGGTGACAATCCATGACATATTCCGCGTTGCCGGCGCTGGCCGGCGGCTATTCCGGCGCATCCCAGTTGCCGGTTGCGATTGACTACCCGGCTGCGCTGGCGCTGCGTCAGATGGCCGCCCTCATTGATGACCTGCCCAGATACCTGCTGGCGCCGGAGGTCAGCGCCCTGCTGCATTACGTGCCGGATCTGCACCGCAAGATGCTGCTGACCACGATGTGGAACACCGGGGCGCGCATCAACGAGGCGCTGGCGCTGACACGGGCAGACTTCACCCTGACGCCGCCCCATCCGTTCGTGCAGCTGGCCACCCTGAAACAGCGGGGTGAGAAGGCGGCCCGTGGGCCGGGGCGTGCGCCGTCCGGTGTGGTCCCTCACCGCCTGGTTCCGCTGTCCGATCCGCAGTACATCGCCCAGCTGGAGATGATGGTTGCCACGCTGCGCATTCCGGTGGAACGGCGCAATCCTGACACCGGCCGGACGGAAAAGGTGCGGCTCTGGAGCGTGACCGACCGCACCGTCAGGACGTGGATCAACGAAGCCGTGGCGGCCGCTGAGGCCGACGGCGTGACCTTCTCGGTGCCGGTGACGCCGCACACCTTCCGGCACAGCTACGCGATGCACATGCTTTACGCGGGGATCCCGCTGAAGGCACTGCAGAGCCTGATGGGTCACAAGAGCCTGAAGTCGACGGAGGTGTACACGAAGGTGTTTGCGCTGGATGTGGCGGCCCGTCACCGGGTGCACTTTTCGATGCCGGGCAATGAGGCGGTAGCCATGCTCAGAAAAAATAAACAGAATGTATAGGTAGAATATTGAATACTGGAAAAAGAGGCCGCAGGTGCGGCCTCTTAGTAGTGTATAAAACGGTCATGTTTTTCGTTTAGATACAATTAGAATTAAACGCGTTTTAATTATTAAAATCAAAAAAAACTCTTAACGTTTTTAATTTTTTTTAAGAATCTGCTCTTACTTGCTTTCCAGATCCGAAATAAGTCTGTAAGTTTTGGAAAGTAAACGGTCCTGTGTAGGTCCATGTGAATTCATTAGTCACTGAAGTAGGCTTTATTGATAACTTCACCTCAGAAGATAGCGCAATCAGTGTGGTAATTTTAAATGAAGGGCTGGAAACTAATCTAATAATTCCACTTATAAAGTTATTGCCGCCTCCCTGCTCATCTGTTTTTTCACTTGTAAGGGTGAAAGAGGCAACTTTTTCAATTTCTTCGCTCATAATTTATCCTTTTTTAAATTAATCTTAATTCAGTTAACTGACCAGTTCTGAGAAGAGTCAAGCGTCGCGGTGAGATCATATACGTTTGCAGGGAAATGCAGATTTTGGCACTTACTTACCGCTTGTGAAAGTACTTGGCCCGATTGAACAGAGGTGCCGACTGCAATGAAATATTCAAGTTCGGGTGTGTAAATTTGCTCAATATTAACAAGGGCCTGCTGAACAGCTACAGGCCTTCCTGACATACCTATACCGGTTGTGAAAGTTTTCGCGGGAAAACTTTCTCCTGCTTGAACTGTGAGGCTTCCAGCAGTACCTGCGGAGGTTGCTGGATAAAAGTCAGGTACGTTATCGATCATATCAAACAGGGTGATATTATCTGTTGCAGGATCTGCTGGCTTCACCTCTTGCGCTTCAAAGATAACCCCATCAGATAAAGCCCCAGTGCTTCCCCATACGAATGAATAATCAATCGACCAGATGAACTTAAATGAAGCATTAACAGCAATTTTGAATGGGCTGACCTGCCAAGCGGTAGAAAATACGTCAGCTGGCTGGCTGGGTGCCTTTTGAAAAAGATACACTAACCATGGTGCTGAAGAATCGTTCTTAAAGGTAACACTATACTGAGTTCCATTAGATGAACTGATATCTAAAGTGTTCATAGCTGACCATCCTTTTTTACCAAGAGGAAAATGGAATGATGAAGTATAAGATTGATTGCATAGTTGCTTAACTTTTCCGGCGAAATTGATGATGCTCGTGATTAATTATTAAATCAATTTAGCAATCATTTAACTATAAATTATTGATAAGTTTGGTTTTTATTTTGTGTCCCTCAGGGATTGGATGATTAGTTTTATTTAATTCAGTATTTAAATCTATTTTTATGATAATTTTGTATCTTTATATTGTTTTTATGCCAAAAAAAAGAATTATTTGGTTGCCTGGCGATCAAATGTCTTTTTTTATTAGAAGATTGCTGCAAGATTTACTTAACTTAATGAAATGTTTTTATTCTTTACCGTATTCAAGCTGACCTGCCGACAAATGTACTTTACTTAAGAGAATATAAGTAATTATGATGCTTCTTAAGCAAAAGATACTGAAGGCACAAGGAATGAAGACATGCTCACAACCAGTCTTTTCATCATTTTGTAAGTCATCATTTTTTTAAGTAAACGTGTCTGTTATCTCTTGTCTTCTTTCTCAAACACAGATAAATAAACCACTCAAACTGTTTGTAGAATATTTATTTTTTTCACATACATGAGTTCTAATTACTTCAAAAACACGGGGACTATGCATCCCCTGCTCCGCAGCTGCTTATGACGCAACACTACTGCAAGGGCGCTGCGTCACAGAAATTTTTTATGGATCTACGTTTTTGATGGTCTGTCAGTTACAAAGAAATAGACTTTTCCACTTTGTAAGACCATCGCAGGCATTCCCGCGCGTTCGTGCGGTGAAATATAAAAAATTACCCACGAAGGAAGATGCTGACTGACCTTTCGCAAGAAATCATAAGCCATTCGTGTCCTGTCATCATCAGAGAGAGTAGACGGTTTATCGAAGGCGTCGGCCACGAAGCTCGAGTTCAGGCCGTCAGGACGGATAAGGTAGCTTTTACCCGTGGCGTTTGGGGTAATGAATGCCGGCGTACTGACAATTTTTTCCGGCTCATGGAACTCGGCGAAGAAAGCGCAGCTGGGAAATTTTATCCGTACGATAAAAGGCACATTTTTATCCGGGAATTCACAACCTGCTGCTGAGTCAGCAAAGTGAATTACAACATATCGCGGAACCTTAATCTGCAGGGCATATTTGTCTAGCCAACCATTGTCCCCTGCTTCGTTTTTTATCTCTCCAATCGGGCGTTTCGTTTCCTTCAGCGTGGTCAGTACGGCTTCCTGAATCGTATTTGCCAGAACCGTAGATGCCTGTTGGGGGGTCTTAGCCAGTTCTGTGGGGATCCATGCCAGTATGCGGTTAAACCACCAGTCTTCAGGAACCATTCCCGTAGGCGTAAAACGTAACAGCGGAGCCAGTGGAAGGGTTGACTCATTTAACGTCTGAGCCGATTTTACTGGATAAGACAGATTGTAATCTTTGCGGCTGTATAGCGAACTGAGCGGTGGATTTAACTTTGCATCCTTGAATGACGTCATACCTGCAGAGGTGCTGATATTTCACGCCAGGCTGTGGGCATTTTCATATTCATAATGCCGGTCTGAAACATCACGTACACCTGAGCATGCAGATAAAAGTAGCATCATCATTGATGCAAGCGTACCTGGCAGATAATTGCGCATTTAAACTCCAGTTATTGCAGTGAGGTTATGTGACTATCGGCCAGTATTTCCAGGAGTTTAACTACAGCCCTGCCCTGCTCTTTTATTTTAATTAAAATTAAAACTTTGTCCTTTGGAGTTGCGTCAGGGAAAATTTTTTGGCTGAACACGGGGCTTTGTGTATCTATAAACGACGTAGCACGTTTTTTATGATAACGCTATTGGCATTACCTTCCCCAGGAAGTTCACAAAGCTGGCATGCAAATTAGTGGCTGATATTTGCCATAGCATTATTGATTCTGTTTTGGTTTTTTTATTAACTGTTTTCTTAACCGGAGGTAATAGTATGACCATGTCTCTTGTAAAGAAAAAAAATCCACGGGGTGCTCTTCTTCGTGAGCTGAAAGATGAGGAAGAGTCAGCGGTACATGATTTTTTTGGCCGAGGCAGGCCGGAAAAACGTCACATTGCAGAATCGGTCATACTCACCATGCGTCAGAAAGAAGCATGGCTGCAGTGCGGCTGCGTGCCGGGTGATTCTCCAGCACTGAACAGTGCGAAGATGAGGGAAGATACACGTAAGCTTTTCCTTTCGGGTTTTAACCACGAACATACCCTTACCTGCCCCATGTACCGTGAGTTTAAAGCTGAGGATGATGTAGGTGCAACACGAAACGGCACCAGAAAATCAGCGGGCAGCAGAAGGATTAATTTTCGCAATTTTCTCCCTTCAGACGATACAGACGTAACCATCCGTGCCGCAGGAACGTCAGCCGCTGTAAGCACTGACAGAACACGACGTAAGCGCCGGACCAGTCTGGCCAGAGTGTTACTGACACTTTTAGATGATGCCGGATTTAACAAAATCGAGCACTTACATCCCAAACCTACTAGACCTCTCGTCGAATCCCTTCGCCTGTTAACGGCTGTAACCGATGAACAGGAATTCATGCGCGGCCGCCCTCTTTCAGAAATTATTTTTTTTAAACCCTGGATGAGTCAGCATGCTCTTGAAGCGAATATGGTGAAGCTTGAGAATCCTGATTCCTGCTGGCCTGCTAAAAAAGCACGGGTTTTCTACCAGATTTTTGTCACTGATGAAGTCAGCCGGGAAGAAGCCGTGTATGAAATCCGGGGTGATAAATATCATTTCACGCCTGAAAAAGGCGTCAGCATTAACGGAGAATCGCAGGATGGTGTTCGCCCACCTTACCTGGTCATTGCGTCATACCGGCGTTCATCTACTGGAGAGGTTATTTGCAGCGAGGCCTACGCGCGCGCTATATACAGTCGTACCTGCCCCGTTCCAGTAGACAGTAATCTTGAACGACAGACGCTCGACAGCCTTTTCGAGGCAGCAGAGTGGTTGTCCAGGAAAGATTCAGCGCCCAGGTTATCACTGGAACGTCCCCTCTTCGATATTGAGGTCACCGTTGACGAGGAGAAAGGTTATGTTCTTCCTGACTTTCTGGTTAATGTGATTGAGCCAAATGGCGTCAAACATGATGTTGTAATCGAAACGATGGGATATACTGACGAAGATTATTGTGAGCGAAAATCTGAACAACATAAAGGGATGCGTCAGATTGGGGTATTAGTAACGGATCCGCAAAACTGGCCTAATGAGCCCGACAAGCCATTCGAGCGGTTCATTTTTGGTAAACTTCAGCACCTTTAGCCTCTCTTCCGCATACGCCTGCCCTTTTCCTCCCCCGCATACCTGGCAGGGAGTTATTCACTTCAATCATAACTCCGTTAAACACTCTGCTTTGCAAATTTTCATCAGGTTTGCATTATTGGTGTTGCTTTGCATCAAATATCAAGATTTAATATAAAAATGCAAAGTTAATTTAAGGGTGCAGGTTATGAGTTTAAAGACAACGTTAGACCAGTGCATTACTGCCGGCCATGCAATGACTAAAGCTATTGCCGTCGCACAGTTCAATGATGATAGCCCAGAGGCGCGAAAGATCACACGTAGGTGGCGTGTAGGTGAGGCTGCAGACCTCGTTGGTGTAACACCTCAGGCCATACGAGACGCTGAAAAAGCTGGACGCCTGCCCTATCCTGATTTGGAGATGAGAGGACGCGTCGAACAGCGAGTCGGATACACCATAGATCAAATAAACCATATGCGAGATGTGTTCGGAACTCGTATTCGTAGACCCAATGAAAGTATGCCACCAGTCATAGGTGTAGCAGCACATAAAGGGGGCGTTTACAAAACCTCAGTTTCTGTTCACTTGGCTCAGGATTTGGCTCTTAAGGGGCTAAGGGTATTACTTGTTGAAGGTAACGATCCTCAGGGCACTGCCTCTATGTACCATGGTTGGGTGCCCGATCTTCATATCCATGCTGACGATACTCTCCTGCCTTTTTATTTAGGTGAACGAGATGATGCCTTCTATGCCGTTAAGCCCACATGCTGGCCAGGCCTCGATATTATTCCTTCCTGCCTAGCTCTGCACCGGATTGAAACAGAGCTGATGGCGCGTTACGACGAAGGAAAGCTGCCTACAGAGCCCCATATGATGTTGCGGCTTGCAATGGAGTCAGTCGCTCAGGATTATGATGTCATCGTCATTGATAGCGCGCCTAATCTTGGCATAGGCACTATAAATGTTGTGTGCGCTGCGGATGTTTTGATCGTCCCTACACCTGCTGAATTGTTTGACTATACCTCTGCTCTTCAGTTTTTCGATATGTTGCGCGACTTACTCAAAAACGTTGACCTACAGGGTTTTGAGCCTGATGTACGCATACTTTTAACCAAGTACAGCAACAATAACGGTTCGCAGTCGCCGTGGATGGAAGAACAAATCCGTGATGCCTGGGGCAGCATGGTGCTTAAGAATGTTGTTCGTGAAACGGATGAGGTTGGGAAAGGCCAGATAAGAATGCGTACTGTTTTTGAACAGGCGATTGATCAGCGTTCTTCTACAGGTGCGTGGAGAAATGCGCTGGCTATCTGGGAACCTGTCTGTAACGAAATTTTTGACCGCCTGATTAAACCTCGTTGGGAGATTCGATAATGAAGCGTGCGCCGATCATTACAAAATCATCCACTCCTGCTTCCCCTGCATCTGGAGACACCTCTCAGAGTGCTGCGCCGGTTGTGGGATCTTTGATTTCACGTGTGGGAAACATGTCCAGGGGCAATACGATTGTTTTACCTGTTTGTGGACGTGATGTGAAATTCGTTCTTGAAACGATTTCGCCTGATAAGATTGCTGATGCTACCTGCGTCTGGTCAGGTAATGAGCGACTCCAGGATTTTTTGACTGAATCTGCTCTTGATGATTTGATCCCTTCTTTTCTTACCAGCGGTCAACAAAACCCAGCTTTTGGACGTCATCAGAATAATATTATTCAGATAGCTGATGGCAGCAGGCGCCGTATGGCTGCTATCCTCACTTCCACCTCTTATCGTGTTTTAGTTGGTGACCTTGATGATGAGCAGATGAACGCGCTCTCAAAACTAGGTAATGATTACAGACCAACCAGTGCTTATGAGCGCGGTAAGCGATACGCGCAGCGATTAGAAAACGAATTTGCTAATAACATTTCTGCTTTAGCAGACGCAGAAAGTATCTCAAGAAAGATAATTTCGCGGTGCATCAACACATCAAAACTCCCCAGGGAAGTAATCGCCCTTTTCTCTCACCCTGGTGAACTTTCTGCTCGCGCGGGTGAACAACTTCATAAGTTGTCTGATGGTAAGGAGGAACTTTTAATTTCTAAAGCTAAAAGCTTATCTTCAGAGAATAAACAAGGAGAAGTCACAGGTGCAGATGAATTGATAGAAGCACTTATGAACAGCCTTAGAGAAAACCCTTCCCGCGATAAACAAATTGTGCAAAAACGGGATTTTGGACCTGGTGTAACAGCCAGTTATAGACACGACAAAGTCACGATAAATCTGGATAAACGTAAAATACCCGCTGAGCTAATTCAACAAATTGAACAATTGCTTTCAGAACATTGTGTTAAACCATCTTAGTGTTCTTATCCTGGGACCAGGGTCCCAATGCCAACCCTGCGATGACATTTTCAACTGGGACCACGGTCCCAGTGCCACCCCTGAGATGACCTGTTCAAGTGGGACCAGGGTCCCAGAATCAATTTCTTGGTGACCTGATCAGCTGTGACCATGGTCCCAGTGCCACCCCTGAGATGACATTTTCAACTGGGACCACGGTCCCAGTGCCATTCCTGAGATGACCTGTTCAAGTGGGACCACGGTCCCAGAATCAATTTTTTGGTCACCTGATCAGCTGTGACCATGGTCCCAGTGCCACCCCTGCGATGACATTTTCAACTGCGACCGTGGTCCCAGTGCCATTCCTGAGATGACCTGTTCAAGTGGGACCACGTTCCCAGAATCAATTTCTTGGTGACTTGATCAGCTGTGACCATGGTTCCAGTGCCACCCCTGAGATGACATTTTCAACTGCGACCGTGGTCCCAGTGCCATTACTGTGCTGACCTGTTCATCTGGGACCGTGGTCCCAGAGCCAGTCCCGTGACGACCTGACCAACTGGGACCGTGGTCCCAGTGCCAGTCCCGTGACAACCTGACCAGCTGGGACCATGGTTCCGGTACAAATGCTGTAATGGACTGATCTGCTGATATTAAGGGCTATGATTCACGTCAGAGATTAAGTTGATTCGAAATTGATTTGAAGGTGAGGGAGCCTGTTGAAAATTTAAATACCTTGGGCTGCCAGGGTGGCTTTAGCCAGGGCCTTTTTCTTGGCCTTCCTTTCAGTTAGTAATCTCATAACAACGCTTATAAAAATCCCCGCATCAAGCGCAAAGATGAGAGGCGCCATCATAGTGACTGACCAGAACTCGGCAAATCCATGGGCACCACAGAGATAAGCAATGATAAGTCCGGCATGAATCAGGCCGTTTGGAAGTGAGATGATGATAAGGCCGATATCTGTTTTTCTCATGATTAATGCATCCTGATGGGTTTACATTTTTCCGTAAGTCTGTTTGTAGCGGCTCTGTCTTCATTTGAAAGGGAGCCATATTGAAGCCGGTCAGCATCAACAACAGAACAAGTCGTCTTCAGTAAACTGCTTATTTGCTGCGTATCTACGGTACCCGTAGAGGAATCGTTATTAAGATAAAAAAGACTCAACAGGCAGACCACAATGCCTGCGCCAACCATGCACAGGGCAGTACATTCAGAATCAGGCTGGTTAAGATTAATCATTGTTATACCAGTGAGTTGTGGACGCGTAAGTTATCACTTATTAGAGCATGTGCAGATCGGCCGCGCAATAATCACACAACTCTGGCTGTGGGGATGTCGCTCCAGCGCGTCGTCCACGCCGGTGACAGCATGTCCCGCTTCATCTTCCACTCGGTATCAATTCCCTGACCCGCAAACCATACCCGACCCAGGCCTGACTGGTTGATGCCGTCCAGCACCTGCATCAGCTGCGCGCTGTTCGACCGCGGCCGGTTGTCGTCAAACAGATTAAGCTGGCTGACGCCATGAGGCGTGAAGTCATCGAGCATGACGCCGGCTTTCATATACCGGTGACCATCAATCCAGATGCGGTCCAATGCGCGCATGGCCACGCCGATAACATCGCGCGTATCCTGCGTGGGCAGGGAAAGTTTTTCCCCGGCCGTGTTGGCGTAAAACGTCTCGCCGACCGCATGGGGCGAGGTCCGGACAAACACGCTGATGTGCCGGCAGTACTGTCGTTCGCCCCGCAACTTCTCCGCGGCGCGCGTGGCGTACTGGCAGAGTGCCTGCTGCATGGCCACTTTGGTGGTAATGCGCGAACCGAAACTGCGGCTGCAGACAATCTGCTGCTTTGCCGGCGGCATCTCCTCAAGAGGAATGCATGCCTCGCCGTTCAGCTCGCGGACCGTCCTTTCCAGCACCACCGAAAAGTTCTTCCGGATGAAGGCGGGGTGCGTGCGTGCCAGCTCGAGCGCGTTAGTGATGCCGAGCAGGTTAAGTTTTTTACCGATACGGCGCCCGACCCCCCAGATTTCCTCGACCGGCTGGCGCATCAACAGCGCTTCAGTCCGCTTGGGGTTTCCGGGCGTCAGCGCCAGTACGCCCTTAAACTGGGGCCACTCTTTTGAGGCCCACTGGGCTGATTTCGCTAAAGTTTTACTGGGTCCGCTGCCGATCCCGATGGTCAGTCCGGTTCTGGCCAGCACGTGGGCTCGCAGCCGGTGGCCGAAGTGCTCAAAGTCCTCACAGCCATCGATGCCGGTCAGATCGAGGAACATTTCATCGATGGAATACTGTTCGACTTTAGGCGTCATATCTTCCAGAGCAGACATCACGCGCTGGCTAAGGCTATGATATAGCGCATAATTTGAGCTGAAGACATGCACTTTCTCAGGGAAGTCCTGTGTTTTAATCTGAAACCACGGAATTCCCATTTTTATGCCCAGGAGTTTGGCTGCTTTGCTTCGTGCGATTACACAGCCGTCGTTGTTCGAAAGGACGACGACGGGCTTTCCCCGTAAGTCAGGCCTGAACAGGGCCTCACAGGACGCGTAGAAACTGTTGACGTCAGCCAGACCAAACATCGGCATGGTTACCTCCGGCGCGCCTCAGTATTGTGGAAAAACCAGGTGACCACGCCCAGCAGGTGCAGCTCCTCCGGGTATATCACCGGATAGGCGGGGTTCATCGGGCGCAGCGCAATCTGTGGGTGCAGCTGCAGGCGCTTGACGGTGAACTCCCCGCCGACCTCCGCGATGACGATATCACCGTGTGTGGCTTCTTTCGCACGATCAACGACCATCACGTCCCCGTCGTACAGTCCGAGGTCTTCCATGCTGCTGCCGCTGGCGCGCACAAAAAACGTGGCGGCCCGGTGGGTGATGCAGAGCTCGTTCAGGTCCAGTTCATCGGGTAGGAATAGGCCATTGCTGGCCCATCCCCCCCTAAGAACCGTACGTGAGAGTTTCCCCTCATACGGCTCAGGCCTCTCAAAGCCCGCCATGGCGAGCCGGTTTCGCTACCTTCAG
>Ga0157371_10001372_pt1 | contig 25534 bp, 18 predicted proteins | sample C45metaG_FD_113462 | JGI IMG/M metagenome (GOLD analysis project Ga0157371, IMG submission 113462) | Corn rhizosphere microbial communities from Kellogg Biological Station, Michigan, USA - C4-5 metaG | ecosystem: Host-associated > Plants > Roots > Rhizosphere > Soil | place: USA: Michigan...
CGGTCGGTCTTCACCGCGAGCACGGAGCCGACGAGGCTGGAGTGGTGGCGCACGAAGCGCTTGATCCCGGTGGCGGTCCTAGTCATTACGCGCGTACTCCTGGTAGCTGGTTCCGAGCGCGGCGGCGGCCATGCCGAGGCCGCGGTTGGCCGTGCGAAGGCCGCGGGCCTGGTGCCACGGCGAACCGCTCAGCAGGCCGAACAGAAACCGCAGGCCGCCCGCGCAGACCCTCGCGCCGCCGCCCGCGCCCGCCCTCAGGCGCACCAGGAGCCGAGCGGATGCCGTGCCGGCCAGGTACAGATCGATGCGGCTCGCGGTGTTTCCGCTCCGCCGCGCGCGCCCGAGCACCCACGCCCGCGTCGTCCGCGCGGCCGGAACGTAGTCCGTGGCCGCGGACTCCTCGCACCAGACGATCCTGCCCCCGCGGGCGACCAGCTGCCGGCTGAACAGGGTGTCCTCCCCGCCGCTCAGGCCGAACCGGTCGTCGAAGCGGAGCCCCAGTCCCCTCACCTGTCCCAGGTCGAGCAGCAGGTTGCCCGCGGCGGCGACCGGGATCTCGGTTCCGGTGACCCTGCTGGGCCGCCGGAAGAACTGCCCGGCCGCCACCCAGGCATCCGGTTCCGCGACGTATTCCGAGATCACCCGTCCCATGACCGCGGTGGCGGCGGTCTCGCGCCAGGTGCCGACGATGCTGCGCAGCCAGCCCGGCCGGGGGCTCTCGTCGTCGTCGATGAAGACCAGGGCATCCGCCCCGACCGCCGCATCCAGGCCCCGATTGCGGGCGGCCGCGATGCCCGGACTCGGCTCGACCACGTAGTCGACCAGGGGTGAGGCCAGCTCTCGCACGACGCTCGCCGCGCTGCCCTCCGCGTCGTTGTCCACCACCAGGACGGTCGCGGTGACGGCCGGGTCGCTGCCGAGCTCCCGCACCTGCTCGACGATCGCCGGCAGGGCGCGCGCCAACTCGGCCGGGCGCCGATAGCTCGGCACGATCACCGTCACGGTCACCGGGTCCGCCATCACCGGCCCTTCGCCTCGGCGATCGCCCGGCGGTACGCGGCGACATGATCGACGCCCGCGCGAGCCCAGTCCCTGGCGCCGAGATCCGGCCGGCCATCCGGTCTGCCGGCGCGCACGGCGGAGAGCGTGCCCGCCAGGGTCTCACTGGTCAACTCGCCGGTGAAGAGATGCACCCAGCCGGCGCCGACCTCCTCGGAGAGCAGGCGGTTCACCGTGTTGTCCGGCACCAGCACCGGCCGGTCGAGCGACAGCGCCGCGAGCGCGCCGCCCGAGTTGTGCATGAAGCGGTATGGCAGCACCACGAGCTCCGAGGAGGTCACCAGCTCCAACACCTCCCCGTCGCTGAGGAAGGCGAGCCGCAGGGAGACCCGCGGATCGGCGGCCGCCAGCACGCGCACGGCCTCCGCCAGCTCTGCGCTCGACGGGTGCCCCCCGATCCGGAGCGACAGGGTTCCGGGCGACAGGGCTCCAGTCGACGGGGCTCCGGACGGCAGCGCCGCGGAATCGATGCCCGCGAATGCCCTCAGCAGCCCCTCGACCCCCTTGTAGCGGCGGATCAGGCCGAAGTAGCCCAACTGCCCTGGCACCGGTTCACGCGCCGGGTAGCGGGCGAACCAGTCCCGGTAGTGCCCGTGCGGGATGGTGACGAACGACCCTGACGGGATCTCCGTCGTCGGATTCAGGCGTATGCGCAGGGTCGTGCGGCGCTCGATCAGTCTGAGCAGCATCCGCTGGACCCCGGACAACCCCTCCGGCGCTCCCACATTGTGCACGGTGCGCACGAGCGGCGTCCCGGTCAGGCGGAGGCGTGCCAGGAACGCGATGGTCAGCAGCTGCTTCGCCAGGGTCTTCGCCGGGCTGTGCCCGGTCACCAGGATCTCGGGCCAGTGCACGTGGAAGACGTCGTAGCGGCCGAACAGTGCCGTGCGCCAGGCGAAGGTCTTCACGGTCACACCGGGAACGGCGCGCAGGCTCTCGGCGAGCATGACGAGGTAGGGGTTGGTCGTGGGCTTCGGGGTCGGGAACGACTGGAGCACGACGAGACCGCGCATGCCACCCGGCTCGAACGACCTCGGTCCGACCGGCACGGTGGTCTCCTCATCGCCAGCCCGCAGGCCGCCGTTTTCGTAGCGCCGACGACACGGGTGTGGCCCATAGACTACCGCTAGCGTGCAGCAGTGAAAAGGGATGGTGCGCATGCCCTCCAGCGATGGAAACCTGGCGATCGTCGTGGTGAACTACGGCTCCTCGGCGCTCCTGCTGCAGAACCTCGCGCCCCTCGCATCCGAGCTTCCCGGGGCGACGGTCGTCGTCGTCGACAACTTCACGGATGAGGCGGAGCGGGACGCGGTTGCGGCCCTGTGCGCCGCGCGAGACTGGTTCTGCGAGGCCTCGCCGGTGAACCTCGGCTTCGGTTCCGGCATGAACCGCGGGGTGGCCAGGGCACGCGCCGAGGGGGCGGCGCAATACCTTCTGCTCAACCCGGATGCCGCGCTCACGGCCGCCAGCACCGTCCGGTTGCTCGAGGCGGTGCGCTCCGACCCGCTCTGCGCGGTCGCCCCCTCCGTGTTCCGCCCGGACGGCTCCCTCTGGTTCGGCGGAGCAGACCTCTACCTCGCGGACGGCAGGATCCGCTCCCGCGCCAGGCACGACCACTCCGCCCGCACCGAACCGTGGCTGAGCGGGGCCTGCATCATGCTCTCCGCCGAGCTGTGGGAGGCGGTCGGCGGGTTCAGCGACGAGTACTTCCTGTACTGGGAAGACGTGGACCTCTCCCACCGCATCCTGCGGGCCGGCGGCCGGTTGGAGGTGTCCGCCACCGCGACCGCCGTGCACGCGGAGGGCGGCACGCAGGGGGTGAATGCCGGCTCGACCGGGGCGCCCAAGTCGGAGCTGTACTACTACTACAACATCCGCAACCGGCTCCTCTTCGCCTCCCGGAACCTCGGCCCCGAGGAGCTGCGCGCCTGGAAGCGGACGACGCTGCCGGTCGCCTGGGAGGTCCTGCTCGAGGGGGGCCGCAGGCAGCTCCTGCGCTCCCCGCGGCCGCTGATCGCCGCGGCCCGCGGCGTGCGCGACGGCCTGCGGATCGCGCGACGACACCGGCGAACGCACTCCGGAGGGGAGCGATCATGACCATTTCCGGCCGGATGCGGCGGGCCGCCGAATACGCCAGGGGAACCCTCCGGGGCTTCCGCCGCGTGCGCCTCGGCGCCGGAGTCACGCTGCGCGGGCCCGGCCGCTACGATCTGCGGCCCGGGAGCTGCATCCGCAAGGGAGCCCGGCTCTGGGTGGGGCCCGGCGCCACCCTCACCCTGGAACACGGCAGCGCCATCGGTGCGCGCGCTGTCGTCAACGTGGAGTCCGGCCTCAGCATCGGCGAAGGCTCGCAGGTGTCGTGGGATGCCCAACTGCTCGACACCGACTTCCATCGCATCACCGGAGCGGACGGCGTCGTGCGCGATCACACGAGCCCGATCCGGATCGGCGAACACGTGCTCATCGGGACCGGCGCGATGATTCTCAAGGGCGTCGAACTCGGCGACGGCGCCGTCGTCGCCGCCGGTTCCGTGGTCACCAGGTCGGTCGCGGAGGGGGTGATCGTGGCGGGGAACCCCGCCGTTCCGATCGGGAGAAGTATCCACTGGGTGTGAGAGCCGCTCCCGTTTTATACTGGGCAGCAACTGCAGAACCCGAGTGCCTAGTGCGTTAAGGCTGGAGTCCCGATGACCGAGCCAGACCTCCCCGCGGGCTCGGGCGCGGGCGGGCGACGTGAACCCTTTCTCGCCGTTGCGCGCCGATTGAAACTGGCCCAGAAACCCGCGGCCCGCAGCGCTCCGGCATACTCGCGTTTCGTCAACCGCCGCATCGGGCGTTACCTCGCGGCCTGGGCGCACAGCGTCGGCCTCCGCGCCAACGCCGTCACCGCGATCAGCGCGGCCTGGACCTTCGCGGGCATCGCCCTCCTGCTGCTGTTCCCGCCCTCCTGGGCGCTCGGCGTCTCGGTGATGCTGTGCCTGCTCATCGGCTACGCATTCGATTCCGCGGACGGGCAGGTCTCGCGCCTGCAGGGAAGCTCGAGCCCGGCGGGCGAATGGCTCGACCACATGGTCGACTCGGTCAAGGTGTCGGCCATGCCGCTCGCCCTCGCGGTGGGCTTCTACCGTTTCGATGTCGGCCCGCGCGGCTGGCTGCTGGTGCCCGTCGCCTTCGCCATCGTCTCCGCCGTGCTGTTCTTCTGCATGGTCCTCACCGAGCAACTGCGCCGCGCGCACGGGACGGCCTCGCTCGCGGCCGATGCCCCGGGGCGGCCGTCGTGGCTGCGCGCGGTGCTGGTCGTCCCCATGGACTACGGCGTCCTGTGCCTGTCGTTCGTGCTGCTGGGCGCACCCGTGGTGTTCATGGTCGTCTACACCGTGCTGTTCGCGGCGACCACGGTGTTCCTGGTGAGTGCCGCGGTGAAATGGTTCCGGGAGCTCACGGCCTGGTCCGTGCCGCGCCACGGGGAGAGCGGTGGCGTGCGATGAGCAAGGACGATCCGGAGTCCGCCTCGGCGGAGGCCGTGACCCGGCGGCGGACGATCACCCTCGTGGTCGCGATCATCGTGGTGATCGTCATCGCCGGCGCGACGTTCGCCGCGTTCGCACTCAATGGCGGCGGATTCAACGGCGCCGATCGCCGGGCTCCCGGATCGACGATCGCGGCACCGAGCCCGACCTCCACCGCGTCGGCCACCCCGCCGGCGAGCGCTCCCCCCGACGCTGCGCCGTCGCCGCCCGCGACGATCGATCCGCGATTCGGTGCTCCCGTCGCGCAGACGGTGCAAAAGGATGCGACGGCAGACCTCGGCGACACCGTGTCGGCGCGCATCACGAAGATCGCCTCGACCACGGCGACGGGCACCCAGGCCGGCGAGGTGAGCGGCCCGGCGGCACGGGTGGAACTGAGCATCACGAATGGGACGGCCGACGGCATCTCTCTCGACGGGGTCAGCGTCAACGCGTACTACGGTTCCGGGATGACGCCGGCGTCGCCGATCGCGTCACAGAGCGACACCGGGTTCGGCGGAACCCTCGCCGCCTCGAAGACGGCGACGGGAAGCTATCTGTTCAGCGTCCCGAAAGACCAGCAGGCGAGCCTCGTGATCACGGTGAGCAGGGCCGCCGGCGCCCCGATCGTGGTCTTCCAGGGCTGACCCGACGGGGCTGACCGGACGAGGTCGGCGGCTCAGGGCATCCCCACCGGCTCCGCCACCGACACGCCCTCTCCGCGACCTTCGGGCCGAGTCGGTGCCGGGCCGTAGCGGTGCCGGTGCGGGTGTGCCCGGTTCAGTACCGTGCCGAGGACGGTGACGTGGGAGGTGCCGAGCGAGTCCAGCGCGCCGGCGAGCTGCACCGCGTGCACCCTGGTGCTGTCGACCACGACGACGGCGCCATCCACCAGAGCCCCGAGGATCGCGGCGTCCGCCGCCACAGAGGTCGGCGCCGCATCGATGACCAGCACCTCGTACCTGGCCCGTGCCGCCCTGACGAGCGCGGCCATCGCCGGAGACGACAGGAGAGCGCCGAAGCCTGAGACGGCATCGCCCGCGGGGAGGAGGTCGAGGCCGGGCCGAACGGAGGATGCCACAACCTCCTCGAACTCCGCCCGCCCGTCGAGCACCTCGGCCAGCCCGGGCTTGCCGTCGACGCCGAGCAGGCCGGCGAGGGCGGGGCGCCGCAGGTTGCCGTCGATCAGCAGCACGGAGCCGCCGTGCTCGCTCAACGCGATCGCCAGGCCGAGGGCCGTGACCGACTTGCCCTCGCCCGGCAGGGCCGAGGTGACCAGGATCGCCCGTCTGCCCCGCTTGAGATCGCCCGCCACGAGGCTCGCACCGAGCTGGCGGTAGCTTTCCGCGCTGCCGGGGACCGTCCCGCCCCAGAGCGTGCCGTCCGGGAGGGCACCCCGTGCTCCGCCGCGCGCATCCGTCCGCCGCTTCTCGACGGTCGCGAGGATGGGCGCATCGGTGACCGCGGCCAGCGCCGCGGCGGAGACGACGCGGGTGTCGTATTGCTGGCGCAGCACGACGATGAGGATGGCGGCGATGAGACCGATGACCAGTCCGGCCAGGACGTTGCGCGAGGTGTCCGGCGACGAAGTCGAGGTGGGCACAGTGGCGGGGCCGACGACGGATGCGGTGAGCGGCTTGCCCTTCCCCGTCGTGGCGGGGGCCAGTTGCTCCGCATTGGCGATGACGCTGTCCGCCACCGCGTTGGCGACGTCCGCGGCGCCGGACGGTGTGCCGCTCGCGGCCGTGATGTCGAGGACCACGGTGCCCTGCGGCGTCGTGGCATCGATCGTGCCCGCGAGGGCGTGCGGCGTCGTGTCGAGTCCGAGCGAGGAGATCACCGGTGACAGCACCGCGGGCGACTTGGCGAGTTCGGCGAACGACAGCATCTGCGCCTGCGCGTAGTCGGAGCCCTGGTTCAGGTCGGTCGCGCTCGCGCTGAACCCGGAGGAGAAGTACACCGTCGCCGTCGCGCTGTAGAGCGGAGTGGCCAGGAGAGACAGGATCAGTCCGGCGAGCGTTCCGATGACGACCGCGCAGACCGCGTATACCCAGGAGCGGCGCACCGCTGCGAGGTAGGGGTTGGGATTCATTGTGCATCACTCTCTTAACTCAATCGGGTTGGGATAGGAGCGCCCTACGTCTTCCTTTCCGACACACGCGGCTCCGGCATCCGTGATCCTGGTGTCAGCAGAACACGGTGTCCGGGGGCCTCCGCGAGATCCTTCGCGCCGGGCGTCAGCTGCGAAGTCACCGCGAGTCCGATGATGAACCACACGAAGATCGAGTATTGGGTGATGAGCGCGACCGTGGCGAACGCCGGTATCTGCGCGACGACGGCGATCGTCGCGGCACTGCCCTTGCCCACCAGAATCAGGATGATCGCGGCGAGGAGAGCCACGACGATCGCGACCAGGACGATCACCCCGCCGGAGAGCCCGGTCAGGATGAGCTGGCTGTCGATCGAACGGAAGTTGCCGAAGTAGATCTGCCCGTCGGCCGACCTCCTGGCCGAGTCCGCGACCCCGATGGGCTTCATCTGCCCGATCAGGGCGAGGAGGTCGCCGCGATACGCCGCGCTCCCGGTCGCTTCCGGCCCCGCGGCGGTCAGCACGGTGCCGATGATCGGGAACAGCACGAGCGTGGCCGCCGCGCTGCCCGCCGTGAGAGCGATGCGCAGCCTTCTGGTCATCCCATCGCGCAGGAACAGGATCGACATCACCAGGCCGAGGGCGGCGGCGAGGATGCCGACCCGGCTGAAGGTGAACGTGGTCGCCACGAGCATCGCCAGCACCATGAGCATCCGCACCCAGGACGGCAGCCGGGATGCCAGGGTCAGCGGTATCGCCATGGCCAGACAGCAGCCCAGCGCGATCGAATGCCCGAACGCCCCCTCCACCCGCAGCACCCCTCCGCGGTACTGCAGCACACCCCACAACCCGTATTGGGGGTTGTCCGCGCGCAGGCTCACGAAGAGGTTGGTCCCGCTGATGAACTCGATGATCGCGAGCACCGCGACGACGGCGAAGATCACGCCGACGGCGCCATAGATCCACCGCAGGTCGATCCGGTGCGGTGCCAGACGACCGAGCACGTATCCCACGACAAAGTAGATGGTGAGGGAGAGGAGGAAAGACAGGGCGACCGAGCTGTTGGTGACCGCGGTGGCGACGGCGCTGACGACGACCAGCAGGAGCACCAGGCCGTCGGCGAGGGTGAACCGGAATCGCCCGCCGGGTATCAGGGTCGCGATGACGATGAGGGCGATCCCGGATGCGATGGGCACGTACAGATTGCCGCTCACTCCGAGATTGAAACCGATCCACACGGGAACGAGGCAGATCACGGCCAGCCAGATCCCCACCGCCCACTTGGCCGACCGCCGCAGGATGACGAAGGCTATCGCAATGCCCGCGACACCGAGCAGAACGCTCAGCGAGCGGTCTGCGAGTGGGCCCGATATGGCCAGCGGAGTCACGGTTCCCCCCTCACCCCGTCAGCGAGCGGACGATGCCCGCAATGCTCTTCCGGTAGACCTCCGGGGCGTGCCGACGGCGAGCGGTCTCGATGTCGGTCACCGTCGCCGCCCGCGACGAGCCCCAATGCTCGATCGCCGCCTGCACCCCGTCGGCGAGCGCCGTCGGATCGCCCGGCGCCACCATGAGCGCCGTCTCGTAACCGGCGGTGGCCTCCAGCAAACCGCTGGTCGCACTGGCGACCACCGGCCGGCCGCTCAGGATCGCTTCGATCGCGGTGTCCCCGAACGGCTCGTCCGCCCTGGAGGGGACGATCACGAGGTCGCCGGCGCCGACCAGCTCCCAGATCGACGGGGTGAAGCCGTGGAAGAGCACTCGGCGGTCGAGTTGCCTGCGCTTCACCTGCTCCCGCAGCTGGGCCTCGTACCATTCGTAGCCGGGGAACACGCCGCCGACGACGTCGAGCCTCGCGTCCACACCGCGCGCCGAGAGCAGTGCGATGGCATCGATCGCCACATCGACGCCCTTGCGCGGCGACAGCCGTCCGATGTAGGTGACCATCACCGGTGAGTCGAGTCTGGCGCGGGCGGTGCGCGGTTCCGGCGGCCCGGGTACCCCGTTGTAGACCACCCTGGTCCGCCGCCCGAGCCGGGAGAACGAGTCGGCCAGCACGCCCCGGCTGAACTCGCTGTTGGCGATGATCGAGGTGGAGAGGAAGAGCGGCAGAGCCAGGATGCTGCGCATCAGCCGTGACGCGGATGCCTCGCCCTCGTGCACGTGGGTCAGCACCGGCACCCGGCGCACCCGGCCGAGCAGCGGCCACAGCGGAACCGTCATCGTGTTGACGTACAGCGCGGCCGGCCGCTCACGGGAGAGCAGGCGCCACCCCGCCGCCCAGCCCGACACCGTGGCCGCGAGCAGGCGCAGCATCCCCCGCGGACGCAGCGCGCTCTTGCGGAGCACGGGGGTCGGACACAGCACCGTCTCCGCGCCGCGGCCGGCCATGGCCGCCAGCAGGGGGCCCCCGACGGGCACCGCCACGACCACCCGCCATCCGTCGGCCACCAGGGCGCTCACACTCTCCAGGAGCACCCGGTCGGAGCCGTAGAGCTCCGCTCCCGGGTGCGCCACGAGCACCGTCCGGTGAGCCGGGACCATCACTGCGGTGGACTGACCAGGAAGCCGGAGAAGCGGGTCGTCACCGGCGTGGTGGTCGCCGTCCCGGAGAGGTAGCTGCGCAGTCCGACCGACCCCGTCGTCTGCAGGGCGGCCGTGCCGTCCGTCGCGCTGGCCTGCCACGCGCTCGGCTCCGTCTGCCCGTTCGCCCACACCTTGGCGCGAACCGTGGTGGGCGAGATGCCGAACACCTGCAGCCGCAGTTGCAGCACGGATCCGGCCGTGTAGCTCAGCCCGGCGATGTTGACCAGCTGGATGGCCGTCCCACCCTGGAGCAGCTGCAGTTGCACCGCACCGCTCGCCTGCAGCCAGACCCTGGCCTGGTAGTTGGTGGTGCCGACGTCGCGTCCGATCGCGGAGACGAAGATCCCGCCTCCGGTCGGCGCCTGGTCGGTGGTGAAGCCGACCAGCAGGTCCGTCGCCGATGCGCTGAAGGATGACAGGCTGCTGGTCTTGGTCGACCCGGCCGCCGCGGTCTGCTGGCCGGTGCCAGACGAAACGGCATAGGCGCTCGCCGTGCCGGCGATCGTCCAGGCTCCGCCGACGTCCGCGGAACCCCAGCTGCCGCTGAGGGTCCGCCCGAAGGCGTCCTGCGCGAGGACGTTGACCGGAGGTGCGGTGACCGTCACCGAGTGGGTGACGACCGTGCTGGCGGCTCCGGAGTTGTCCGTCACGGTCAGGCCGATCGAGTATGTGCCCGCTGCGGCATATGTATGGGATGCGGTCACTCCGGTTCCGGTCTGGCCGTCGCCGAAGGTCCACGCGTAGCTCGCCACCGTGCCGTCCGGATCGCTCGAGGTCGAGCCGTCCACGGTCACGCCGAGCCCGTTGGTCGCCGAGGTGAATGCGGCGACCGGCGGCTGATTGGCCGGTGGAGCCGCGCTCGTCGTGGCGCTCAGGTTGTCGAAGCTCGTGACGACCGTGCCGGTCGCCGTGCTGGCGAGGTAGGCCTGCAGACCGAGCGAACCCGCGGCTTGGAGCGCGGCGGTGTTGTCCGTCGCACTCGCGGTCCAGGCGGACGGCTCGATCTGACCGGTCGGCCACACCTTGGCCTGCACGGTCGTCGGCGAGGTTCCGGTCACCCGCACCCGCAGCTGCAGCTGGGTTCCGGGCGTGTAGCTGAGGCCCGCCACGGGCGCCGTGGCCAGGACGGTCGACCCCTGTTCGAGTACGACCACGACGTCTCCGGCGGGCTTCACCCAGACCTCGGCGATGTACTGCGAGGTGCCGACCTGTCTGCCGATGACATCAACGTACGAGCCCTTCACCGTCGGCAGCGAGTCGAGCGACACCGTCACCCGCAGGTCGGTGTCGTTGGAGGACACCCCGTTCAGGCGCGCCGTTCTGGTCGATCCGGCCGGGATGGACATCCGCCCGACGCCGCTTCCCACCGAGAGGTTGGCCGCATTGCCGGTGATCGTCCAGGCCCCGCCGACATCGGCGGAACCCCAGCCGCTTGCCACGGTTCTCGCGAAGGCATCCTGGGCGATGACCGTGCCGGTCACGGGCGGCGCCGTCGTCGTGATGACGTGCGTGGTCACCGCCGAGGCGGCCCCCTGGTTGTCGGTGACCGTCAGCGACACGGTGTAGTTTCCCGCGGCAGCGTAACTGTGGGTCGCGGTCGCCCCCGTACCGGTCTGGCCGTCGCCGAAGTCCCACGCGTACGAGACGACACTGCCGTCCAGATCGGAGGAGCCCGACCCGTCGAAGCTCGCATCCAGGTTGCTCACCGACGAGGTGAACGCCGCCGTCGGAGGCTGGTTCACCACCCCACCGGTCGCTATCGCGTAGTGGTTCGAGATATCGCCGGCACTGAGCACTGTGGTGTACACGGCGACCTCATCGAGCGTGCCTGCGAAGTAGGGGCTCGACGAACCCCAGGTCTGATCGCCGCCGATGCGCCAGTATCCGCTGTAGGGCTGGGCCGCTGTCTGCGGGTTCGTACCCGCCAGCGCCCCGTCGACATACAGTTTCATGCCGCCGCTCGACTGGCTGGCCACGACGTAGTGCCATTGACCGTCGTTGTACGGGTTCGCCGTCGTGATGGTGTTGGTCTGCCCGGTCCACACGCCGAAGACCAGGCGCCCGTCATCCTGCATGTAGATATGCCGGTCGTAGTTGCTCGAGAGCCCGGTCTGCTGGTTGCCGAACCCGATGAGCTTGCCGCCGGAATTGGTGGTGGTCTTGAACCAGGTCTCCAGCGAGTAGGTGGTCGGGTTGGTGAACTGCGAGTTGCTCGAGACGATCGCCTGCGACTTGAAGGTCACCGCGGTGTTGGTATTTCCTGCAAGTGCGCCACTGACTCCCTTTATCGGGTTGCCGCCACTGAAGGTGCCCGGGTTGCCCTGCTGGCCGGAGTCGGCCGCCGCCGTGCCTGTCGTGTCGGCCAGCCGCCAGTACAGCAGCGGGTCGTTGTTGTACACGGCCGCTCCGTAGGCATCCGCCGGCGCCGGCGGGATCGGCGAGACGCGTCCGGATGCGACGTAGTGGTCGATCACCTGAGTCTTGGTGAGCACGGTCGGGTAGATCGCCACCTGGGCGATGTCACCGTTCAGGAAGTTGCTGTTCGGTTGCGATGACCAACCGTTGAGGCTGTCGCCGCCCACCCGCCAGTAGCCGACATAGGGTTGACCGGTGGTCACGTCGTCCCTGCTGCCGACGACCTTGCCGTCCACATAGAGGCGCATGCCGTTCGAACCGAGCGAGGCGACGATGTGATGCCACTGGCCGTCGTTGTAGCTCGCCGTGGAGCTGACCGTCTGCACGCTTCCGGGGTAGACCCCGAAGAAGATGCGGCCGGAGTTGCTCATGTAGACGTGGCGGTCGTACGCGGAGGAGGTTCCCGTGGGCGAGTTGCCGAAGCCGATGATCTTGCCACCGCTCGTCGAGGTCGTGCGCACCCAGGACTCTGCCGTGAAGGTTTTCGGCCCGGCGATTCCCGACTGGGTGGAGCCGAAACCGGTCGAGGTGCCGCTGAAGGTCGATGCGGTCACACCGCTCAGCGGGCCCATCGCACCCCGGGTGACACCGGTTCCGAACTGCAGGTCGGAGAATCCGACGTGGTCGAAGGAGTTGGCGCCGGAACTCTCGTCCAGAGGCCAGTACGACGTCGGCGAATCGGCCGTCACGGCATCCGAGTAGGCTCCCCCGCTATCGGTGGACGCGACGGTCACCGCGGAGCCGAGCCTGCTGATGGAGTTGCCGAACGGGTCGGTGACGTAGACGCGATAACTGTGGCTGCTGCCCGGGGTGAGGTTCTTGTCGATGAACCCCATGGGCGGTCGCTGCCAGAAGGTCGACTGAAGGGTCGTCTGGTACACCGGGGTCGCGGTGGCGCCGTCGCGGACGACCTTGTAGCTGAGGTTGGTGTTGTCCTGGTCGTAGGTGGCCATCCAGGAGACCCGCACCTCGCCCTTGGTGTACGAGACGGCATTCGGCACGAGCGCGGTGTTGACGTTCGGCCCTACCGCGTTCGGTGCGATGGAGGGGATGGCGAAGCGGGTGAGGCCGTACTGGGCGACGCCGTTGACGTAGGGGAACTCGCCTCCGACCGCCAGGTACTGGCCGTTGCCCGCGAGACTCCAGGCGGCCTGACCCTGCCCGGTGAACGAGCCGGTGACGTACTGGGGGAACCAGTTGAGAAGTGACGGCGAGGGGTTCCCGGCCCAGTTGTAATAGCCATAGGGGTCGGGGGTGATGGTTCCGGTCGCCGCCTTGCTGAAGGCGATCGTGTGGTGATAGGTCCACGGGTCGGTCTGCGGGTAGCCGCCGATGTTGCCGCAGTAGTGCGGGTGTCCCGCGCCGTACACCGCGTCGCCCATGGCATACACGGAGTAGGTGTCACCGTGGCAGTCTTCGATCCAGTACAGGTTCCCGGTGTCGGGGTCGGCGGAGAAGATCCCCTCCAGGTTGCCGTCGGAGAGACTGCCGTAGACGTAGCCCGACCCGTAGATGCGATCGTTGGTGGCGTACAGCGAGGTGATGGATGCCCTGGTCCCGCCATCCCGCACCTTCTGGTTGGCGGCCCAGGGGACGACCGAGCCGGTGGCGGTGTCGACGGCGCCGAGCCCGTAGTTCGGTTGGCCGCCGAGGTTCGAGAAACGCCCCCCGACGACCAGTCGGCTGCCGTCCGGGGTGAGCGCCAACGCCTCGACGGTGAGGTCCGCCCCGGGGTTCCACCCCGTGACCGAGCCGTCCGAGGCGTTCACCTGGGCAATGTAGCTCCGCGCGGTGCCGTTCACGCTGGAGAAGGTTCCGCCGATGTACACGCTGGAGTTCGTCGCGACCACGGCGCGGGCCTGGCTCTCGAGGATCGGCCGGAACGACGGGATGATCTGGCCGGTCGCGGTGCTGAAGGCGGCGATCCGGTAGTAGCCGGCACCGTCGACGGCGGTGAAGTCGCCGACGACGTAGACCCGTGACCCGTCCGGAGAGGCGGCGATGCCGAGTGCCTGGGCGTTGAGGCTCGGGGCGAAGCTCGTGATGAGGTTGCCCGTGGTGATGTTGTACGCGAGAAGGTTGTTGCGGGTGACCGTGCCCGGCCCGCCCGCCGCGACGCCGGCTGGCCTCGCGGTGGTGAAGTTGCCCGCGACGTAGACGGTGTTGCCGACGACCACCTGTGCCCAGGCGACCCCGTCTATCTGCACCGTCGGCAGGGCATCCGCGCTCACTGTCGGCGGCGTCGCCGGGTTGGCGGGATCGATGGGGGCCGTGTCCGCTCTCGCCGGCGGCGGGGCGGAGATGAAGACGAGAGCCAACGCTATGGCGACAGCCAGTGCGAGCGCTACGGCGAAGAACCGGGGCAGGCGAAAGAGCGTCAGGGTTTTCATGGGTTTCTCGAATCGGTTCGGTGCGGGAATGCGAGGGGGTGTTGGGGTCGATCGACGGGTATCGGTTCGTAGCGCGACTGAAGGTTGCGGAGGCTGTACCCGGCGGCGAGACGCAGGGCCAAGGCCTCGTATCCGCTGGTGACGGCATCCCAGTCGTAGTTCTTCTCCGCCCGCCGCTGAAGGCGCTGTCCCAACTCCTGGGACTGGGAGGCGTGGCGCTCTGCATCGCCGATAAGCACCCGAAGACTTTCTGGGGTGGTGAAGTACCACCCGTCGTCTCCGAGAACTTCCCGATTAAAATCGACGTCATATGCAAGCACCGGTGTACCGCTTCCCATTGCGCGCAACAGCGACGGGTTTGTGCCCCCTACCGAATGCCCGTGGGCATAGGTAAGGGCGTTGGCGTACAACTGATCCAGTTGCGGTTGATCCCAGAGGCCTCCGACGAGCCGGACTCGCCGGTCGGTCGCCGCCAGGGCCGTGATCCTGTCGGCATATTCCCCCGGGTAGTTGGCGCTCCCCACCACCACGAGCGGGTACCTCGCATTGCTGCGGTGATACCCCTCGATGATGAGGTCCACGTGGTTCTCCGGCTCGAAGCGGGCCACCACCAGGTGGTATTCGTGCGGCCGGATGCCGAGCTCGCGCAGGCGGGTCGCGCCCGGGTTGCGGAGGATCTTCGTTCCGTAGCTGAGCAGTTCCGTCTCCACCTGGAACTTGCGGGCGTAGTAGTCGGCGATCCCCTGGGCATCGGCGATGAGGGCATCCGCCGTGCGGACCGCCAGCTTCTCGGCGAACAGGTAGTACCGCCTGCCTGCCCCGTTCCACTTCCCGCGCTTCCACTCCAGACCGTCGACGTGAACGGCCGCGGGCACTCCGAGAGCCCTCAGCCAGGGGACGAACGGGGCGTTCGCCGCGTTGAAGACGAAGGCGAGGTCCGGCTTGACGGAAAACATGATGTGGCCGACCGAGAGCGCGGTGCGGCTCAGCGTCTCGGCCGCCTTCAGGCGCAGTGCGGGAAGCTGAACGAGCCGCATCCCCAGGTATGACTTCGGACGGTCGCCCCGCGATGCGCGCCGGCAGTACACCGTCACGCCGTGGCCGCGTTCGACCAGACGCCTGCCGATCTCCTCGACGGCCGTCTCGAACCCGCCGTATGCCGCGGGCACCCCCCTGGTGCCCAGCATCGCGATGCGCAGGCTGGTCGGATCGCTCGCCGAGATCATCAGTAGGCCCCGATCGGATTGACCAGCACGCGGAAGGTGCGCCAGATGATGCGCAGATCGCCGACGACGGACCAGTTCTCGACGTAGTAGAGGTCGAGGCGGACGCTCTCCTCCCAGCTCAGGTCCGAGCGCCCGTTGATCTGCCACATGCCGGTGAGCCCGGGCTTGATGAACAGGCGGCGGAGGACGCGGTCCTCGTATCCGGACACCTCGCAGGGCAGCGGCGGACGCGGGCCGACCAGGCTCATGTCGCCCTTCAGCACGTTCCACAACTGGGGCAGCTCGTCGAGCGAGTACTTGCGCAGAACCTTGCCCAGGCGCGTCACCCGGGGATCGTCCTTCAGCTTGAAGAGCACGCCGTTGCCGTCGCTCATCGGCGACAGCTTCTCCTGCAGCTGCGGGGCGGAGTCCACCATAGAGCGAAATTTCAGCATTGTGAAGCTGCGGCCCCCTCGCCCGATGCGCTCCTGCGAGAACAGGGCCGGGCCGTCGCTGTCGGCACGGATCGCCGCGGCGAGCACGAGGAAGAGCGGCCACAGCGCAAGGAGCGCCGCTCCGGACGCCAGCACATCCATGGCCCGCTTGACCACGTGCTTGCCGCCCTCGAACTGCGGTATCTCGACGTGCAGCAGCGGCAGGCCGTCGACGGGACGGAAGTGGATGCGCGGGCCGGCGACGTTCGCCAGGCTGGTCGCAAGGATCAGCTGGACCGTCTTGCCCTCGAGCTCCCAGGCGAGGTCGTGGATGAAGTCGCTGCTGCCGGTGGGCTGGCCGACGACCACGACCCCGTCCGCTCCGATGAAGCTCGCGTACTCGGCCACCCTGCTGAGGTCTCGCATCACGCGCAGTTCGCCGAGGATCCCATCGTCGGGCTCCGTGTCGGTGTCTTCCAACACCGCGCCGACGACGGAGTACGCGCTTCCGGATCGCGCCCCGATCTGCTGAACGGCGTCTTCGACATCCGCACGTTTGCCGACCACCACCACGCGCCAGAGGTAGTGCCCGAACTCGCGCTGCTGGATGAGCCAGCGTCGCCAGCTCCACCGGCCGAGCAGCAGCCCGACCATCCCGACGGGAATCGTGACCACGAGAAACCAGCGTCCCGAGTCCAGCTGCGCGATGAGGATTGTGCTCGCCACCGGGCCGAACACCGTCGCGCTGGCGTTGACGACCCTCTTGTACTCGGCGATTCCACCGCCGACCACGGTGAGATCCCTCGTGCGGAATACAGCGAGGCAGATGATCCATGCGGCGATGACCATGAATGCGACGAGGGTCGCCTGAAAGGCCGAAACCTGCGCAGTGGGGGATGTGGCATCCAGGGTTCCCAGGCGGATGTACAGCGCGGCGACAACGATGACGACGACGATGGCGACATCGGTGAGCCGAAGCCTGGCCCGATAGGCCTTCGCCCAGGGGATGCCGGAGAGCGGCAGGGCCGCCTCGGAACGCTGGCGAGCGGCCAGGCGGCGGTCGGCGAAATGCAGGGGGGACGCGCTCAGGGTCGATCTATTGGGTCGGGGGAACGTCAGGTCATTCATCGGGTAATCCTGAAGTTGCGATGGTACGGCGGCACTGACGTCGCGCAGGGGGAATGCGCGACGAATTTCTCTCTCAAAGGGAGATCGAGGCGATGGTTCGGGAGCCTCGATGCGATACAGGGGTACCCCCGTTCGGGGGATGGACGAGACTTTATTGCCTAATTTCGCAATTTTCTAACCCCCCTTTCGGGGGGTATCCTCGGCGTGTCATTGGTGGGCAAGCGTTTACTTATGCTAGGGATTTCCGTTCCTTTTGAACACTCTCCACAGACCCGACGAACGGCGCGGCGGCATAGGCTCGAATCATGCGCGGCTTCTACCCCGAGATCGAACCATACGAGTCAGGACACCTGGAGGCCGGCGACGGCCAACGGGTCTACTGGGAGGCCTCCGGCAACCCCGACGGCAAACCGGTGGTGTTCCTGCACGGCGGGCCGGGCGGCGGAACCTCGCCGACGCAGCGGCGGCTGTTCGATCCGGAGCGCTACCGCATCATCCTCGTCGACCAGCGCGGCACCGGGCGCAGTACCCCGCACGCGAGCGAGCCGGACGCCGACCTCAGCACCAACACGACCTGGCACCTGGTCGCCGATCTCGAACTGCTGCGCGAGCACCTCGGCATCGACCGCTGGCAGGTGTTCGGGGGATCCTGGGGCAGCTCGCTCGCCCTTGCATACGCGGAGAAGCATACAGAGCGGGTGACCGAGCTCGTGCTGCGCGGCATCTTCACCCTGCGGCAGTCGGAGCTCGACTGGTTCTACGAGGGCGGCGCCGCCGAGGTGTACCCGGACCACTGGGAGGGCTTCCTCGCGCCGGTGCCCGAGGCCGAGCGCGGCTCCCTCATCACCGCCTACCACCGGCTGCTGAACGATCCCGACCCGGAGGTGCACGGCCCGGCCGCCGTCGCCTGGTCGACCTGGGAGGCCTCCGGCATCACCCTGCTGCCGCAGCCGGAGGTGGTCGCGCGCTTCACCCAGCCCAGCTACGCGCTCGCCTTCGCCCGCATCGAGAACCATTACTTCGTCAACCACGGATGGTTCGAGCCGGAGCAGCTCATCCGCGACGCCCCGCGGCTCAGGGACATTCCGACCGTCATCATCCAGGGGCGCTACGACATGTGCACACCCGCGGTCACCGCGTGGGACCTGCACCGCGCCCTGCCGGAGGCCGAGTTCCTGATGATCCCGGATGCCGGACACGCCTTCGACGAGCCCGGTATCCTGAACGCGCTCATCGAGGCCACCGACCGCTTCGCCGAGTAGCGAGCATCGGTGGTAGAGGATGCATCCGGTGGTCGAGCTCGTCGAGACCTTCCCAGGCGCAACCTCCATTACATTCCGCCAACGGAATGCGAGCATGTCTAGGCTGTACGCGTGCTGAAGGCTCTCTCGCGACTCTTTCTGGCGCCCGTGGCAAGGATGCTCTGGCGCCCCCGCATCATAGGCAGGCGCAACGTCCCGAAGACCGGCCCCGTCATCCTCGCGAGCAACCACCGCTCCTTCATCGACAGCGTCGTGATCACCCTGGTCGCTCCCCGATCGGTGTCGTTCCTCGCCAAGGCCGAGTACTTCACCGGGCGGGGCCTCCGCGGCCGGATCTCCCGCTCGTTCTTCACCAGCATCGGCGCGATCCCGGTCGTGCGCGGTGCGGGCAGCGCGGCACAGGATGCGCTCGACAGCGGACTGAAGGTGTTGCAGCACGGCGACGCGTTCGCGATCTACCCCGAGGGAACGCGCTCGCTCGACGGCCGGCTCTACCGCGGCCACACGGGCGTGGCCTGGCTCGCGCTCACCTCCGGTGCCGTGGTCATCCCGGTGGCGCTGACGGGAACCCAGGAGCTGCAGCCGGTGGGAACGAGGCTCCCCCGCATCCGCCCGGTCACGGTCGAGTTCGGCAAGCCCCTCGATCTGAGCCCGCACGGCTCTGCCGACTCCGGGCGCGCACGGCGGAAGGCGACGGATGAGATCATGGCCGCCATCCAGGCCATGAGCGGCCAGGAGCTCGCCGGCAGCTACAACCAGCCGCCGGCACCCAGCTTCGCGGAGCGGGTACGCCGCGCCTTCGGACGCAACCGCCTCCGCTGAGCCGCTCCCGGCTCACACGGCATGCACCCCCTCCCGGGGTGGCGGTTCGTGCAGCGTGCGACTCGGAGGAAGATTCCGCGCTTCGGCCCGGGTCGGAGGAACAACGGCCGCGGCGGGCTGCTTTGTCCTCCGACCTGAACGGGCCGCTCCGGGATCAGTACCCGATGAACGTCTCGATCGGGCCGCGGGCGAAGTAGACCAGGAAGCCGGCCGCGACCACCCAGAGCAGCCAGGAGATCCCCTTGGCCTTGCCGGAGAGCGAGCGCAGCACGACCCAGGAGATGAACCCGGCGCCGATGCCGTTGGAGATCGAGTAGGTCAGCGGCATGATCACGACGGTGAGGAAGACCGGCAGCGAGACCGAGAAGTCGGTCCACTTGATCTCCTTGATCTGCGCCATCATCATCGCGCCGACGATCACCAGGATCGCGCCGGCCACCTCGCTCGGAACGATCGTGGTGAGCGGGCTGAAGAACATGGCCAGCAGGAACAGCACGCCGGTGATCAGGTTGGCGAAGCCGGTGCGGGCGCCCTCGCCGATGCCGGCGCCGGACTCGATGAAGACGGTGTTGGACGAGCCGGAAGTGAATCCACCGGCGACGGCGCCGATGCCCTCCACGATCAGGGCCGACTTGAGCCTCGGGAAGTTGCCCTTCTCATCCGACAGCCCCGCCTCTTTGGAGAGGCCGGTCATGGTGCCCATGGCGTCGAAGAAGTTGGTGAAGACGAGGGTGAAGACGAGCATCAGCGCGGCGAGGATGCCGATGCGCTCGAAGCTGCCGAAGCTGACCTGGCCGATCAGGCTGAAGTCGGGGAGGCTGACGACCTGGCTGGGCAGGGTGGGGACCGAGAGGCTCCAGCCGCCGGGGTTCTTGGCCCCGCTGCCGAGATGCGCGAAGGCTTCGACGATCATGGCGAGGAAGGTGCTGGCGACGATTCCGATGAGCAGGGCGCCCTTGACCTTGCGGGCCACCAGCACGCCGGTGAGCAGCAGGGTGAAGGCGAAGACGACCACCGGGATCGTGCCGACCGAGCCGCCGATGCCGAGGCCGACCGGCGGGGCGTTGAAGCCGGTGGATGTGACGAAGCCGGCATCCACGAGCCCGATGAAGGCGATGAACAGGCCGATGCCGACGGTGATCGCGATCTTCAATTGGATCGGAACCGCGTCGAAGATGAGCACCCGAAGGTTGGTGGCGGAGAGGATCACGATGATGACGCCGTTGATGAGCACGAGGCCCATCGCCTCCGACCAGGTGAGGTCGCCGACGACGCTCGCGGCGAGGAAGGAGTTGATTCCGAGGCCGGCCGCGAAGGCGAAGGGCAGCTTGGAGATGAGACCGAACAGGATCGTCATCACCCCGGCGGTGAGCGCCGTGACGGCGGCGACCTGGGTGAACCCGAGGGAGTGGCCCAGCACATCCTTGCCGCCGCTCAGGATGATCGGGTTGAGGATGACGATGTACGCCATCGCCACGAAGGTGACCAGCCCGCCTCGCACTTCTCGCGAGAACGTCGACCCCCTCTTACTGATCTCGAAGAACGAGTCGACTCGGTTGCGGACGGTGGGCTTCGAGGTTTCAGTCGTGGTCACGCGAATACACTATCGGCGGATGCCCCTGCGCGTATACGAAAACGCGGTGCGAGAGTGCGTGGATTTGGCGATTGCTGCCCGAGTCGCCGTCAACCTTCGTCCACCAAGCTGTTGAGCCGTAGCGAGAACCGAGCCGTGCGACTCAATACGGAAGCCTGCAAATCCTGGCCCGAGCGAAGTTCTGAAGTCAGATATCCGATGACTCTTTCGGTCAGATCTGCGATGAACTGGTGATCGCACTCGGTCGGCTCAAGCTCTACTCTTTGACGTGGTCAGCTGTGAGGCTAACCTGGGCCTCAATCCCCTTGGCTACGTCCAGGGCTCTCATCGACATCGCTAATCTTTTGCAGCAACGTTCTAACGTCGTCCGCCTGTTACCTTCCACACGACAGGACCATCAGCCCAGTGCCAATGCGAAACCTGGTTTTGTCCGCGACCGGCGAGGGCTCGGACGTTTCGCAGTGCTTAGCAAAGTCATCCGCCCAGCCCTTGCTGCCTGTTCTTGCGAAGTGCCTGCACTCGCGAGTCGAGGTCAATGTATCCGCGGGATCCCAGAGTATCCATGAGGTGAACCGCCGCCGTGATCAGCCCCGCGTCACTGCTGTCTAAGGCGGAGGCGAGGGTCTGAGGCACAGCCCGTTCAAGCAGGTCATACCCGCCGAACTGATCATCTGCATCATCTGCTCGAACGGTCAGGCCCCGAATAACCTCGAAGGCGGTTGCCGGATCTGCCTTGGAGGCGTCGGCGAGCTGCTCGCCAATCATCCCGTGAGTGTTCAATTCCCTCACAAGGGTTGAAGCCTCGAGAAGGCGGGGCAGCCACCAATTGGCCTCGAATTTCTCGCTGCGGACATACCAGTAGAAGTCCTTAAGTTCCGCTTCGTCCTCGGGACGTTCCCTGACATGCTCGACGCGAGCGTCCCAGAGGCCCTCTATGCGTTGGCGCACTGCTTCATCTACCTCTGTCGCATGCATGAGGCTCCAACCGACGTGGCCGAGCACGTCACCTCTGATGTAAGGGGTTGCATGAGCGAAGAAAAGATCGAGGAGGGGATCGTCTCGATCAATCCCCCCTGTGTTGTAAGTCGTCACGACCCAATCTCCGAGCAGTTGTTCCGGAGTCCTCATACTGCTCCACCCAACGGCAAGCGGCGTTTCGCGAGTCAGCGCGCTGGTGATCGGGGCTCTCAGGTGATTGAGAAGAAGGCTATGCGATCGCTGTGTGGCCAGTGCTGTAGAGAGGGCGATCTGCTGTTGAATCGTCTGCACTCCCTCGCCACCGAAGATCTCGCCAGTATGTTTTTCGAGCCAAGGCCTTGCCGAGTTGTAGAGCCTCGCCAGTGCCTCGCCGAAAACAGCCGCGATCGCTCCGCGGCCATCATCTGTCGGAAGGTGATCAGATAGTGCGACGACCGCCGCACCATCTTCGCCGCCGAAGCCTTCCCAAGCTGCCAGTTGCGTCAGGGCTCGCACGGCGATAGGGAGCCGACGGTTTAGAGACAGCGTGAGCGGGTCAAAGCTGTCGGAGGGCGTCGACTCGTACTCGACACGGAAGGCCGGGTCGCCACTCATCGTGATAAGCACTGGAGCGACTGCTTCGACGATCTCGGACGGAGCTTCCGGAATCCCTTCGCGCTTGCTCAAAATCGACTCTATGAGGCTCAGCACAGCAGTCTTAGAGCCCTTGTAGTCCGTGTCATCGTCGAAGGAATCGCGACCCTCGTGAGCGAAGTTGGACGCGTCGTCCAACTGAGATATCCCTACGAGCACCGGAACAACGACTGCCCAGGGGAGGGCATGATTGTCCTTTCGGGCGTCAGCCCATCCGCGGATTACCGCGCGCAAGTAGGTTGGGCGAAGGCCCAAGAGGCGCGCGGAGTCGGGAGGCAATGCATCTGGGCGACCTGCAATAAACGTCGTTAGCTCTCGCCCTTGGCCTTCATGACTCGCACCTCGCCGCTCGGTCGAATCTGGGTGCCACCCTTCGAGATGCTGCAACAGGGCTTCGCCCCCCATCGACGAGAAAGCTTCGTGATCAGCCGGGCTGATTGGCCCCGCCCAAGAAGTCATTCCGTACTCAGGTTCTCCAGCGTTCTCAATCTCGCCGCGCTCCTGGTTGAGCTTCTCGAGGAGCTCGCGTAGACCCTGTGGCAAGGAGTCGGCTCCGACAGCCGACAATAACCGCTGCTGCCAACCCGCAATGTAATCGTCGGCCTCGGCCTCAAGATCTTCTGGCATTTGACCAGCACGCAAGCACTCAATGAGTTCCGGCCGCGAGCCGAGCGGACCGTGTGGTAAGAGGTCGGACAACCCCGCCAGACTGTCCGACCCCGCGGTTTTGCTCAGGGCCGTAAGGAACTCCGTAAACTCGGGGAGGTACTCAGAACGGGTGAACTCAACGACGGCTGGGAATTCGCTGACCGCAGCTAGAAGTGGAGCCACGTCACTGCCATCTTGGTTGGCTCGATGAAGTGCGGACGCGGCGGCGAATAGAGCGATCTTTTTCGACAAAGCTTGGCCGCTCCGGAGCAACCGCGCGACCGTATCGGCTGGCTTCCTAGCGAATCTCTCGACGGCCGCATCCCGGACCGCATCAATCAGAGCATGCTCAATGTCTCCCGCATGGTTCGGCCGAGAGGCGATATACGGCCTGCCGAAGTAACTTAGATCGGAGTTTGCTTTTACGCTTCCCGCATGAATCTGAAAGTCCTCTAACCAGGGCAAGATGCGGACGAGTCGATCTTCGCCGAATGCATCTGCGATCCGGGGAAGCGACTGCTCGAACCAATAGCTCTCCATTGCTACTCGCGGTTCCGAGCGAAAGCGGCCAGTTTGTGTGGCCTCGCGCGGGTGATAGAGAGCGTTGGCCAACACAACGCCCAGCTTGGTTTGACCGCCGCGAAGCAAGTTCTCTGCGATCACTGCAAGGTCTCTGGGGTCAGTCCGTACCCCTAGCTCATCGGGCGCCCAGTGAGCGATCACGCGGGCGAGCCGCGCCGCCTGGTCGGCTGGCACCCTCGATGCGAGTTCTACGACACCGCGTCGAACCCAAGCATTCTCACTCGCGATGAAGCCGTCGGTTATATTGACGACGTCCTCGGGCACCAAGCTCGCCATGCGCACCAGGTAGTCGATCTCGGGCCAGGGCGCGTCCCGCACGTATCCAGCCTCGTCGCGTTCAGGCGGTGGCGGCGCAGAGAACGCTCCCTGCTCTGCGAGCGCGGCCACCCACAGCGGGTTTTGCAGTCCTTGATAGAAAGCACGGCGGAGTTGAGGCGGCCCGACGCTCGCAAGTATCTCGCGCACCTGTTCACCGGTGGGCTGACGATAAGTCGTCACGCTTCCTCCTCATTGGGCAATGGCTCGTTGATCGAGGCAAGTCGCTGATCCAATGCGCGACGGCTCTGAAAGAAGCCAAACAGACGCGACCGGAGGGCCGCTTCGACTATCACCAGGCGCTCGACAATCTCTTCATCAGTTGGCAAACGGGATGCGCCACCATCGTCGCCTACGAAGGAGTCAAGGTGAACGAAGTCCATGAAAAACCGGCGTGCCGCCGTCCACTGCTTCACAGCGGGAGAGTTCGAACTCCGTGTTTGAGTGACCGCCACCGAATCCTTCTCAAGGCCACGGGCAGCTTCGGCTTTGACCGCGGCAGCGAAGAGATTGAGTGCCTCAACGATGTCACCGGGTACCGACACCACGTTACCGGTTACGTTCAGTTCCTCAGAGGCCGCGAGAACCTCAAGGAGCTGTTTCCGTAGTGCTTTCGAATCGGGCCTAGTTGGCCGCAGCATCCCAGGAACATCTTTCAAGACGTCTGGTAAGCGGTTCATCAGCTCTCTCATACAGTGGCCGATGAGAGCGACGCGTACAAGTTCTTCGCCCTCAGGCGGCTTCTCCTCAAGCAGCATGACGGCACGGTGGTATACACCAGCCAGTTTCGGGCTCAGGGCTCGTAGCTCGATGTGCAATGCGGCACGTAGGTCATCCCAAAGCGAAACGGGCACCGCCGGTCATGCCCTCCTCGCTCCCCCTGATAATCTTCGGGACATTGCCATTTGGATTGTTCATGGGCCGTTCCCTGAAACGACCAAACAAGCTGAGGGACCTGCAGCTGCCGGTCTTCAGGGGGCTTGGAGCTTACAACGATAGCCGCCATTTAGTGCCACAGGCCCATTACTCTTGAGCCATGACCCGAAGAGGTCCCTGCATCTAAGACCCTCATGCGCGCGGGCAGAGCGGGGACCAGGCGGCGGCGTTGTAGCCGACTGGCGTCAGGACAGGGGCGGAAGCAGGTCTGCGCCGCTCCACAGCCTGCGTTCAACGATGGCGCCGTTGCGGACATCGCGGAGGTAGTTCCGCCGCACGATGAGGGCGTAGACGAATCCGGCTGCGGAGATCACGACGGCGACCGTCAACCCGATCAGAGTCAAGCCGAGGTCCGGGTTGAAGAAACTCGCAATGCCCGTGGCTACGAGCCCGCAGACAGACAACCCGAGGAACACGGCGAAGGCGACGAGCCCGAGGCGGCTTCGGCCCGGTATTGGCGCGAGGTCTGGGTCGAACATCTGCTTAGGCTAGCCGAGAACAACACCTTTCCTGCACCCGACCGCGAGAGCCTCGCCGCGCGGCTCGAGCACGCTTGAGGGGCGGGACTCTCACGCGCGGTCGTAGGCCCCGCGCATCCAGGCAGTGAGCTCGAGGTCGAGTTGGTCGGGAGCGGTGAGCTGCACGCGGTGGGTGACCATGGCGTTCCAGGTGCCGGACGGCGCCAGTCTCGGAGTCGGGGCGACGTCTCCGAGCTTGAGGCCGACATCCATTCGCTTGGCCGTGATCGCGTCAACGGGACGTTTTCTCCTGTTGGACGACGCGGAAAACCGAAGCAGGGTTAGCGCTTCTTCTTGGGTTTGAGGCTCTTCTCGGCGACGGGGGCGGTGCCGGATGCGCGCTGCGCGGCGTAGTACGCCCGCGCCTCCGCCTGCCGCTCGCCCTCGGCCCCCGTGGCGATGGGCGCCCGCAGGTGCTCCGGCTCGTAGCC
>Ga0157371_10001373_pt1 | contig 25524 bp, 22 predicted proteins | sample C45metaG_FD_113462 | JGI IMG/M metagenome (GOLD analysis project Ga0157371, IMG submission 113462) | Corn rhizosphere microbial communities from Kellogg Biological Station, Michigan, USA - C4-5 metaG | ecosystem: Host-associated > Plants > Roots > Rhizosphere > Soil | place: USA: Michigan...
CCGACGATGTTGAGAATTTATCCAAAAATTCTTTTTGGGCGTGCAACAGAATATATCAATGCGCAACAATTAAATGAAGCCGACGATCTTTTGTCAAAAGTTATAAGAGATCAGAATGCGGGTGCTGTCTTGCCCTTCGCTGATTTTTGGAAAGCAGAAGTTTCGTACAGGCTTAACCGTTATGATGAAGCCGTTAAATATATGAATGACTATTTGCAATATGGCGGCATACAGGGTGAAGCTAATCCAACTAACGCAAAATATGTTCTTGGATACAGTTATTTAAATTTAGAAAATTATGCGCAGGCACTTACAAATTTTAAAGATGTTGCGCCAACCATTTCTTCACAATCATCCACACTTCAACAGGACGCTTATGTAAGAGCGGCGGATTGTTATTTCATGCAAAAAAATTACAGCACTGCAAGAGGCATGTATCAGAATGTAATTAATAATGGCTTGTCACAAAGCGATTATTCTTTGTACCAGGTCGCATTGATCAACGGCATCAATAACCCCGGAGAGAAAATTAAAACGTTCAATACACTTACACAACGCTATCCTCAAAGTGATTTGGTTGCAGAATCTTACATGCAGATTGCCAACGCGTATATGGTTCAGGAAAATTTTCGTGATGCGATTCCCTATCTGAATAAAATTCTAAACATCAAATCCGCTGCAAGCCAGTTTCCAAAAGTTTATTTGAAACTTGGTTTGGCGAATTACAATTTGAACAATAACAATGAAGCTCTTGCAAATTATCAAAAGCTGATCAATCAATATCCCCAATCTGATGAAGCCGATGAAGCACTGCAAAACATGAAGAACATCTATGTGGAAATGGGCAAGCCGAATGATTATGTTGCCTTTGTTCAAAAAGCCGGAAAAGTGATTAGCATCACGGAAGCAGATTCCCTCACGTATGCGGCTGCTGAATTACAATACACGAATAATGATTGCGCTGCAGCAATCAATTCATTCAATAATTATCTTTCAAAATATCCCCAAGGTGCTTATGCATTGAATGCGAATTTTTACAAGAGTGAATGTTATTCAAAAAGTAAAGATTGGCAAAATGCAGTAACAGGTTACCAAACCGTTGTAAACCAGGGCAGCAGTCCGTTCGCAGAAAAAGCTGCTTATGCGGTTGCCAGAATTTATTATTTTGAATTGAAAGATTACAAACAATCAACTGGCTATTTCACTAAGCTTCTTGAGCTGGCAACAACTCCTGAAAATCAATTGGAAGCTTTGCGTGGATTGGTAAGAAGTTATTATCAGACAAAAGATTTTGGAGAAGCAAATAATATTGCCAAAGAACTGTTGACCAAAAAAGGAATCAGTACGGATGATAAGGCAATTGCGAATTTGGTTTTGGGGAAATCATTACAGGTGAATAATCAATGTGATGAAGCAATTACAGCTTTCAAGCAGGTTTCAGCCGTTAATAAATCCGAATGGGGCGCAGAAGCGAGATATGAAACCGCTAATTGCTATTATACACTCAATCAGCTTTCTACTGCAGAAAAAGCAGCATTGGATGTGATAAAAGTAACCGGCTCTTATGATTATTGGGTGGCGAAAGCTTACATTTTATTAGGCGATATTTATTTAAAAGAGAAGGATTATTTCAATGCAAAGGCAACCTATAAAAGTGTTGCAGATAATGCGACTATTCCCGATTTGAAAAAAGAAGCTCAGGATAAACTGAATGCCGCAATTAGTGAAGAGCAACAAAATTCAAAAGTAGAGACAACGCCTTCCACCAGTAAATAAAAAGATCAACACAAATAACTTACTATGTCTAAAAATTTGATGATGAAGAATTCTTTAAATAAATTGATTTTTATTCTGCCACTATGTTTTTTATTTTCTGAATTGCATGCGCAGGACACAACACACAGGCAAACGATCCAGATCACTTCATCCTACAAACCTTCTTTGCGCAATACGGTCAAAATAAATTTATATGCTTCACCAATTACGCCTGACACATCTAAACCGAAGCTTGCATATTATATTCCTCCGCAAAATTTATTTTTTTCTTATCAGCCAGTTTCATTAAAACCTCTTTCATTACAAACTGATACGTCTTTGAAATTAGGAGGAAGAAATGAATTAAAAGTTGGTTATGGAAATTTATCTACTCCATACATTTCAGGTGCTTTTAGCTTTGGTGACGGCAAACATAACATGGCCAACGTTTATGGCGATTATATTTCATCAAGAGGAAAAATTGAGAACCAGGACTTCAGTGAAATCAATGTAAAAGGAACCGGAAGCATTTTTTCCGCCAAGAATGAAACCTACGCTGCTGTTGCCTTTGCGCAGCATGAACATTATTTGTATGGCTACGATCATTCTTTGGATAGTTTTGCAAAATCTGATATCAGGAGGAGCTACCAGGACCTTTCCGCAAAAGTCGGCATCAGAAATATTGCCAACAACACATTGGGATTTAATTATGATCCACATCTTGAAGTGCATGAATTTTCAAGAGAAAACAAAGCAAGTGAAACCACATTGATCCTGAATCTTCCTGTTGAAAAAAGGTTCTCAGATGCAGTTTCCATCAAGGTTGCAGCGCTCGGAAATTTTAATAAATACCAACAAAAAAATTCCGATATTTCTGTTACCAATAATCTATTTCAGCTCTCTCCAGAATTAGTTTACTACAGCGACCGTTTTACTTTTCACGGCGGCGTTACTCCTTCATGGAATAATAATGAGTTAGCAGTGCTGCCAAATATTTATGCAGAAGCACAATTGCAAAAAAATATTTTGATGATCCAGGCCGGTTGGGTTGGAAGATTTATTCCAAATAGTTTTCGCACATTGAGCGCCGAAAATCCTTACATGCAGGATCCCGTTTCCTTTAATAACACAAAAGAAATTCAATATTATGGTGGCATCAAAGCCAGTGTTGGCAAGCATTTTAACTTCAATGCCAAAGCTGCATTTATTTCTTATTCCAACATGCCTTTGTTTGTAAATGATACCGCAACAGGAAATAGTTTCGTAATGTTAAATGCGGATAAAATGAACAACCTGCAAATTCATGGAGATATGAATTTCATCAGCCAGGATAAATTTACATTGACAGCCGCATTGGATTTAAATAGTTATTCAGGGATACATTACAACATTGCAAAAGCATGGGGATTATTTCCTTTGAAATTAACCGGTTCATTAAGATGGAATGCATTTGAACAGGTTTTATTCAAAGCCGACGTAATTGCGTTTTCAGGAGCCAAAGCTTTATTGAAGGATGGTGCTGAAAAAAACATGAAAGGTGGCACAGATCTCAGTGCCGGCGCAGAGTTCAAGCTTAATAAACAATTTAGTGTGTGGCTTGATTTTGATAATATTCTCAATAGCAATTATGAACGTTGGAACAATTACCCGGTTTATGGATTCCAGGTAATCGGAGGTGTGATCGTACATTTTTAATGGACTGGTTTTTCAAATTGATCAAAATAAAAAACAGATATTTGTGTTTATGCAGGAGCTGATCACATCATTTATAATTCAATCAAAAGAATGCAAACTTGCTGATATTGGAAAGTTTAAAAAAATATATAAATCCGCTGCATCTGATATTGCCAATCAACAAATTTTACCAGCAACAACAGACCTTTCGTTTACAGGAAGAGAAGAGAAGATTTCTGATGACCTGGTAAAATATGTTGCCGATAGAAAAAGAATTTCGACCTCAGAAGCGCTTAAAGAAATAAAGGATTGGTGTGCCGACACAAAAGCAAAATTGAAAAATGGTGAAACCATTTTATTTGAATCCCTTGGTGTTTTAAAAAGAGAAGCATTTGCAAACGTATTTATCCCTTCTGAAAATGCAATTCAGTTTTTTGAACCTGTTCCTGCAGAAAGAGTAATTCATAAAAACAGTGAGCATACTATGCTGGTTGGCGATAAGGAAACCACTTCTTCTATAATGAGCCAGTTTTACCAGGTTGAAGAAACAGCAGCAAAAAGTAATGCCTGGAAAGTTACAGCGATCATTCTTTTGGCAATAGCTTTAGTGCTTTTATTTTTTTATTTTTACGCACACCCATTTTCATTGGCGGAATTGGGGAATCAACAAAAAGTTGTGCCTTCATCAGCACCAGCGACCTATCTTAGCAAGTAATTTCAACGTATTTGACCAAATTAATTTTTTTAAAAAATGATTGTGTACACAACATGTCCTAATTGTGGTGATACAAATATTTCAAAAGCACTTTCTGCAAAAGATTATACAGTTTCAGAAGAAGACTTTGAGATCTGGGAATGTAAAAACTGCTCCTTGAGATTTACCCAAAATGTCCCTGACCAGGCAAACATTGGAAAATATTACCAGTCTGAAAATTATATTTCGCACAGTGACACCTCAAAAGGTTTGATCAATACTCTGTATCACAAAGTGAGAAAAAGAACATTGATTCAAAAGAGAAATCTCGTGGAAAAAAGTACCGGGAAAAAAGCCGGAAACATTTTAGATGTTGGTGCAGGCACCGGTGCATTTTTAAATACAATGAAGAATGCCAATTGGAATTGCACAGGAATAGAACCTGATAATACTGCAAGGGATAAAGCCCTGGAGTTGTATAACATCCATCTGAACGAAGCCGGAAAACTTTATTCTTTAGCTTCTGAAAGTTTTGATGTCATTACGTTGTGGCATGTTTTGGAACATGTACATGTCTTGCATAATTATGTAGATCAATTAAAAAAATTATTATCAACAGAAGGAAAATTATTTATTGCTGTTCCAAATTACACCTCCGGTGATGCACAAATTTATGATCAGTTTTGGGCAGCGTATGATGTACCAAGACATCTGTATCATTTTTCACCAAAGGCAATGACAGATTTATTAAACAGGCATGGATTAAAACTTGAAACGATGAAGCCAATGTGGTTTGATAGTGTTTATGTTAGCATGCTTAGCGAAAAATGCAAGACCGGTGATTCGCATCCGTTAAGAGCATTGATCAATGGCATGGTTTCTAACCTGGAAACTATTTCTGATAAAACAAAATGCAGTTCATTGATTTATATTGCTTCAAGGAAATGATTTATTAATACTTTTCTATCCTGTGTTAATCTGTAATCTGTGACCATCAATCTTTTGCAATAAATTTTGCCACTCTCAAAACTTTCCCTTCAGTTAATGAAAGTGAATCGGCACTTAAATAATAATGATCGGCAGAAGACAACGCTTTGAAAAATTCATTTTCAACATCGATGCCTTTACAAAACATTTTTGTACTGACTAAAGGGCTAAACTCAATCTCATTCTTATTGGCCAAAGTATATGTTCCCGAAAATGCATTACATCCTCCGTTTCCTTCTACTCTTCCGGCTGTTTTTTCCAAAATAAGATACCTTTCTTTAATTGTTGAACTGTCCTGGATTGGTTTTCCCATCAGTTCTGCCAATCTCCAATGCGTTCCTAAAAGTGGTGCATTCAAAGAAGCAACGGTGTCTCTTGAAATATTTACGTTATTGATATCTTTTGATGAATTGCAATTCATGTACAAAGCACTGAACCCTATAAAAGTGGCAATAACTAAATCAGATCTTAATTTCATTTTTTCATTTTTTATTTTCGGGGAAATATTTCCATAATTTGTAAATATGTTTTTTATATTCACGTTAATATTTTATGGCTAAAAAAAGAAAACTGCTTTCTCCGATTACTATTTTAATGTTTGTGATCGTAATCGCTGCACTCGCTACATGGTTCGTTCCTGCAGGGAAATATAATACGCTTTCTTACAATGACAACAGTTTCAAATATAATACCGATTCCAGCGAAATAACGCTGCCCTTTTCACAGCACACCCTCGATAGTCTTTCAATTTTTATTTCTCCTGAAAAATTTATTTCCGGTTCTATCAGAAAACCTGTCGCCATTCCCGGAACTTTTCATTTGATCCATAAAAATTCACAAGGGCCGCTTGACGTTTTGAAAGCGCCGTTATATGGAATTATTGATGCCGTAGAAATCATTTTATTTCTATTGATCATTGGTGGTTTTATGAATGTTTTTCATGAAAGCGGGGCGATGGTAAAAGGCCTTACTTCATTATCTTATAAAATGAAAGGCAAAGAAGCGTGGCTGATCATCACACTCACTTTTTTATTTTCGTTAGGTGGCTCATCCTATGGAATGGCAGAAGAAGCTCTGGTTTTTTATCCCATAATGGTTCCGTTATTTTTAGCTGCAGGCTACGATCTTTTAGTTCCGCTTGTCGTAATTTTCGGTGGAACTCAATTAGGATATATTTCTTCTTTTACAAATCCTTTCTCTACGATTATTGCATCAAACGCAGCTGGTGTAAACTGGTCTGATGGCCTGAAAGAGCGGATTTTAATGTTTGTTATCTCTACAGGAATTACAATTTGGTATTTGGTAAGATATGCGCAAAAAGTAAAAAAAGATCCAACAAAATCCATTGTTTACCAGGTTGATGGGAATGTCATTTCTCCTTATGGAAATATAAAGCCACCCACCATTTCAGAGCCTCTTTCTAAAATAAATAAACTTTTATTGTTTCTGTTCCTGGTTACTTTCTTAACAATGATCGCTGGGGTTGTTTGGTTTGGCTGGTGGCTTATCGAAATGTCTGCTTTATTTTTAGGCGCTTCCATTTTAATTGCTATAATTACCCGAACAAGCGAAAATAAATTTGTTGAACAATTTATAAAAGGTGCTGAACAATTATTGGGCGTTGCTTTTATTGTTGGCGTTGCACGAGGTGTTACCATTGTATTAAATGATGGACATATCAGTGATTCAATTTTGTACTATTCCGCTAAACTGGTAACTGGAATGCAGCCATCCATTTTTATAGTTGTATTGCTTGTTTTATTTATGATCTTCACTTTATTCATTTCTTCTTCTTCAGGTATGGCAGTGCTCACAATGCCAATCATCGGCGGGCTTGCAGTGATTGTAAATATTCCAGGACGCGAAATTGTAAACAGTTATTTATTTGGAATGGGTCTGATGGGATTCCTTACACCCACCGGATTAATTTTGCCTTCTCTCGCTTTGGCAAACGTTAGTTTCAAAGCGTGGTGGAAATTTATTCATCCTTTGCTCATCCTTCTTTTTATCGTTTGTTCGTTGTTTTTGATCATTGGGATTTACTTAAAATAATATCGGATAAATTTCACATTTCTCTTGAAAATAGGGTGCAGTATTTGCGGTTGTTGTTTTATAAAATCCGACAATCATGCAAATAAAAAATATTAAAAAGATCATTGGGATTTCTTTTTTGGTTTTACTCATTACAGTACTTTTCACTTCATGCTCAACTACTCAAAAAACAACAAAATTAAATTCTGATGAAGTCAGAAATATGGTTGATTCCTCCCGGTTTATTTTTGTGGCTGAAAGAGTGAATCCATTGCGTGGCAGTACCCGTTATCTCACATCCAGGTACGAGCTCGCGGTTAAAAAGGATTCTGTTGATTGTTATCTTCCTTTCTTTGGACGTGCGTTCCAGGCGCCGATTGATCCTTCAAAAGGTGGACTTGAATTTGTTTCAACAGATTTTTCCTACAATACCGATTTGAAGAACGAGAACGAATGGCAGGTGATTATTAAACCGAATGACAATACCGGTGTACAACAATTATTGTTCGATATTTTTGGCGATGGAACTGCAACGCTGAATGTGGTGAATACACATCGTGATCCGATTTCTTTCTATGGTCATCTGGAAAAAATAAAAGAGTAATATATGGATCAACAGACCGGAAAATATATTTTAATTGCTGGAATCATTATAGTTGTGGCAGGAATTCTCATTTATTTTTTCCATGATTATTTTAAATGGATCGGGAAGCTGCCCGGTGACATAAGAGTAGAGAAAGAAAATTTCAGGTTTTATTTTCCATTAACAACAATGATTATTTTTAGCCTTTTAATCACCCTCATTATCAATATTTTTAAAAAGTTTTTCTAACGATTTTTAAATGAAATATTTTGTTCAAAAAGGATCAATAGTTCGTAATATCTGGGGTAAAAGCGATACGGTTCTTTTTATTTTTGCCGGCGCTGCTGCTGAGTTTGCATTAAACAAAGCCGTCGATTGGCTTTACTTTACAGGAAAACTTCCAACTGATCCATTAGGAAGATTATTTTCAACAGTAAGTTATGCACGAAAAATAATTTTTGCAGAAAATGAACCGGCATCAAAGATCATTGATTCCATTTTTTATATTCATAAAGGTGTGGAAGAAAATCGCGGTAGACCAATACCAGACTGGGCTTACCGGGATGTGCTTTATATGCTGATCCATTATTCAATTGCTTCTTATGAAGTGTTGGAAAGAAAATTATCGACTGAAGAAAAAGAAGAAGTCTATGATGTTTTCTACCGTTTTGGAAAACGAATGAAACTTACAAAGCTGCTTCCAAATTACAGTGAATGGCTGCCGCAAAGGGAAATTGATATGCAAAACGATTTACAAAAAAGTGAATTCACTGTTGATCTTTTTAAACAATACAAAAAGCATCTGGGAAACGTCAGATACTTTATTGTAATTGAAGGACAAAAATTAATCATTCCTGAAAGAGTAAGAAAATTATTAGGATTCAGCAAAATTTCATTGCTCACTTTCATTTTGCCATTTTATAAATTCAGCAGGCTGATTCATTTGGACGGTGCCATTAAAAAAATATTACTTCCCAAAAAGTATGAAAGCGAAATTTATGAGCTTGATATTGCGTAACCATGTACATTAAAAATTATTGGCATAAAAATTTCAGTTATGTTTTCATTACTAACCTTAAATAATATATCATGGCCAAGTATGGAAAAAAAACAGAAAAAAAAGTGGAGAAAGTAATGCATGAAATGCATGAAGGCAAATTGAAAAGCGGCGGCAGTGGAAAGAAAGTTACCAATCCCAAGCAGGCAATTGCGATAGGATTATCAGAAGCAAGAGCAGAAGGCGATAAAGTTCCACCTAAGAAATCATATAAAAAAAAGTCTGATAAGAAAAAGTCCGATAAGAAATCAGATTCAAAAAAATCAGATAAAAAGAAATCAGATAAAAAAACTTCTTCGAAGAAGTCAGACTCAAAAAAATCTGATAAAAAATCTGATTCAAAAAAGTCTGATAAGAAAAAAGAAAGTAAGAAGAAATAAATTCATTACGTCAATCTTATTTTTCAATTTCGGTAATGTTATATTTTCAGAACCCAGACGATACTGGTTTCAAAAAAATCAGTACCCACATCTTCTGTCCTTTCCACACAGAAAAAAATACACCATTCATCAAAGATTTTCAATCTTTTTAATTCTGCTTACTTACTTTTATCGCTCAACAAAATGAAACGATCAATTTTATGAAAAGAATTATTTTATCGGCGACATGTTTATTTTTTATGGTGAATTATTTGAGTGCACAAAATTTATACATGCCCCGAAACATTACCAATGCTTATAAAAACGGAACCCGCTCGATGGACGGAAGTCCGGGGAAAAACTATTGGCAGAATGAAGGAAAATATGATATCAATGTTACCGTAACCCCTGAAAGTAAGATTGTATCCGGGATTGAGAAGATTGTGTACACAAACAATAGTCCAGACACTTTGAATTTTCTCGCCATTCGTTTTGTAAATAATGTTCACAAACCTGAATCACCAAGAGGCAATTACAGCAGCGATAATTTTTTTACATCCGGTCTTGATATTCACTCGCTTTCAATTAATAATGTAGACTATAAAGTGGACAGCAAAAACTGGGGAACGGTTGGTGGCGTTCGATTGAAAGAGCCTTTGCTGCCTCATTCATCAGTTGAATTAAATATTGCATGGGATTATCCTTTGTCAAAACAAGATGGCCGCGAAGGACAAATTGATAGCACTACTTTTTATGTAGCATACAGTTATCCGCGCATTTCTGTTTATGATGATTACAACGGGTGGGATCTTATTCCGCACACAGGGAGACAGGAATTTTATAATGATTTCAATGATTATAAGTTATCAGTTAAGGTTCCGAAAAATTATGTAGTGTGGGCAACCGGCGATTTATTAAATCCTGATGAAGTGCTGCAACCAGCGATATCAAAGCGTTTGAAAGACTCTTACACTTCTGACCAGGTAATTCACATCGCTGATTTTAATGAAATGCAACAAAATAAAATCACGCAGCAAAATGATTGGAACACATGGAAATTTTCTGCAACCCACATCACGGATGTTTGTTTCGCGGTAAGTAAAAATTATGTGTGGGATGCATCAAGTGTTTTGGTAGATGCAAAAAATAATCGCAGAACCAGTGTGCAGGCGGCTTACAACGACACTGCAAAAGATTTTCATCAATCGGTAAAATGGACACAATATGCTTTAAACTTTTTTTCAACACAATGGCCGGGAGTTTCTTATCCTTTTCCAAAAATGACTGCCTTTCAGGGACATGCTGATATGGAATATCCGATGATGGTAAATGATGCAACTACTTCAAATATGAAGTTTGCACAGATGGTGCAGGATCATGAAATAGCACATACTTATTTCCCTTTTTACATGGGCATCAATGAAACAAGATACGCGTTCATGGATGAAGGCTGGGCTACCACTTTTGAATACCTGATCGGGCAGAAAGAAGTTGGAAAAGCAGCGGCAGATTCTGTTTATAAAAATTTCCGCATCCGCCGTTACATCAACGATCCTTCAACAGAAGAAGATCAGCCGATCATCTCAATGTCAACACAGGTAAGCGGTGCAGGCTATGGAAATAATTCTTACGGAAAAGCTTCTTTAAGTTATCTGGCGCTGAAAGATCTTTTAGGCGATACCACATTTAAAAAAGCACTGCATCATTATATGGATGCATGGCATGGAAAACATCCGATTCCATGGGATTATTTTAATGCAATGAGCACAGGGGCAGGACAAAATTTAAACTGGTTTTTCAATAACTGGTTTTTCACCAATAATTATATCGATCTGAAAGTTGATACGGTAAAAAGAGATAAAGATTTTTATACCATTAACGTAAAAAATATTGGTGGCTTTGCCATTCCGTTTGATGTAAAAATTATTTATGCTGATGGACAAACTGCAACCATGCATCAAACTCCTGTTATTTGGAAAAATAATCAGAAAGAACAATTGTTTAAGATTTCAACAAATGAGATCATCAAGTCTGTTGAATTGGATGGCGGCATCTTTATGGATTACACTCCTGAAGACAATACCTGGAAACAATAATAAAGATTTCAAAAAACAGAAGAATGGCAGATGTTTCAAGGCACCTGCCATTTTTTTGCAGGCTATATTTTTTCAATTATGGAGGAAAAGGTTCTTTTATTTTAAAGAAGAATTAAAATGAATCCTCACGATTTATTTTTCAAACTTTATTTCCTTGAAAAAAAATAGAAGTTCTAAACTAAGATCACTATTTTTAAATCTTTATCATTTTAAGAACTGTTTATTTGAAAATTTATTCCTCAACTAAGAAATTATGAATGTATCATCGCAACTAAACCGGACACTTGGACTGCGCCTCGCAATTGTAATGGTAATCGGAAACATTATCGGTTCCGGAATTTATAAAAAAGTAGCCCCAATGGCTGCTGAATTACATTCTCCCGGATGGATTCTTATTTGCTGGGCGCTTGGCGGTATCATTACCATGTTTGGCGCATTAAGCAATGCAGAAATTGCCAGCATGCTTGCTGATACCGGGGGCGAATACGTTTATTATAAAAAGATCTACAGTCGCTTTTTTTCATTTCTTTATGGATGGTCCAATTTTGCTGCCATCAAATCGGCGGCCATCGCTTCCATTGCCTATGTGTTTGCCCAATCATTAGATAGTGTCATTCATTTTCCGGAAATTTTAACCTCCTTAAAAGATATACAAATAGCCGGCATCTTTTATCCTTTTGAAGGATTTAATGTAAAAGCCGCCGCCATATTATTGATCCTGATCCTGACATGGGTCAATAGCCGCGGGCTCAGGCTGGGCGCTGGCTTAAGTACTTTTTTATTACTTCTTGTTTTGGCTGGTATCATTACCATCGTCGTGTTTGGTTCTGCCAGTCCTGAAGCAAATATTGCATCTTCATTTTCATTAGCGACTACCGACGCCCAACCAATCACGATAAGTGCCATCTTCACCGCGATGCTTGCCGCCTTCTGGGCTTATGAAGGCTGGAATTCTGTAGGTTTCCTGGGTGGTGAAATTAAAAACCCTCATCGTAATGTGCCTTTAAGTATTGCATTTGGATTGCTGATTGTGATTACCTTATACGTTCTCACCAACATAGCCTACCTGTCGTTGATACCGATTGATTCCTTGGAACAAATCAATGCTGCCGGTAATTCAATTGCTGCGGTTGAAGCGGTAAAAGTTTTTTGGAACGAAGGCGGTGTTATTTTTATTTCCCTGCTCATTTTATTATCTACGCTGGGTTGTACACATGCTACTATTTTAAGTAATGCGCGCACTTCTTTCGCCATGGCAAAAGAAGGTTTGTTCTTTCCAAAAATGGCAAAGGTGAACTCAGCGAAGGTTCCGGGCAATGCATTGTGGTACCAGGGAGTTTGGGCCAGCATTTTAGTGCTGTCAGGAACTTTTGACCAGCTAACAGATATGCTGATTTTTGCAGCATTTATTTTTTATGGAGCGACAGCGCTGGGCGTTTTTATTTTGAGGAAAAAGCTGCCTGATGCTCCACGGCCTTATAAAGTGTGGGGTTATCCGGTTGTTCCTGCCATATTCATTATCTTTTGTGTGTTCCTGATTGGCAACACCATCGTGGCTCGTCCACGTGAAGCCGGTATAGGACTTGTTTTGATACTTTTAGGAATTCCTTTTTATTGGTGGTTTCAAAGAAAAAATAAAGGAAGGAATGAGAATGTGGTTGTAGGATAAAGTTTAAATGTTCATCTCAGCCAACAGTAACTCTCTTCATTAAAAACCAGGAAAGTTATTGGCCCAGACGCTAACAAACGGACGAAATACTCCGGTGCTAAAATACGCCCGCAGGAGATTTTTTCCCAGCCATAGCACCCGGATAATTTTGGAAAACAGCTTCCCGGTACCAATAATCGCCGTTCTTAGCGGAAACCATTTGAATGTTTATTGTCAATACAACTTTTTTTGCAACCCACTTATAATTTCTGACGCCCAAATCGTCAACAGAGGTATCAGAAGGAGCACCAAATGTCATCTCTGCCTCTTTAATAATTTCTTTGGGGTTCTTATTCATTGAAAGTAATCTGTACGGAATCGTTATGCTTTCCAGGTTATCATTTTTATCGAAATGCAAAGAAATTGTAGAAACATCTGAACCGAATGCTGTAGTTAATGATGGAAATTTATTTACTTCAACAGAATAAGTACCCCTGGTTTCGTTGTAATGACTATTCTTTATATAATCAGTATACAGGTTTTTTGAAGTTCCCAGTTTAAACATTTTGAACCCATTCGCTGAATTCGGCTCAGCAATTTTTTGCCCGCAAACAAAGGAACCGGTTAAAGCGAAAAGGCTGAGTAAAACAAAAGTTTTCATGATTTGATAAATTGATTTTTATTAATACTTTAGCTTAAGGGTCAGGATTTCTTCCACTCATCCAAGCACAATGGAACATTTTTATGAGTTTCTCTAACGATTCTCTGCTCGTATCTTATTAATTTCTCCAACTGTTATGTTCGTATATTCTGCACCTAATCTTTTTGCATTTTCCTCCACCGTTTCCTCAAACCCAGCTTCTTTTCTTCTTTTATTTACACTTTCCGGATCTTTTATCGGCCAAATAATCCACTTAAATTCTTTTTGCCCGGTTTTTGGATTTAATATTTTCAAGCCAGTTGCCTGCGTTCCATAAATTTGCTTTTCGTTGTTCATCATCAACAGCCTGTCTTGCATTTTGGCAACAAGAGAATAAGGCAGTTCGCCTTTTTTTCCTGCATCTTCAATCAATGGAAAATATTCCTTAATTTTTCTTACATTATGTTGAAGTATATACCATGCATCTTCATTCGATGGTTCTCCAACCAAAGTCTTTCCCGGATAACCTTTTTTTCGAAAAATGGTTTCAAGCTCCGCCCAATTGGACGAATCAGACTTATTCTGTAAAGTCCATAAATATTTACTTACCGAATCTACCGGTATACCGAATTGTCTGGCAAGGGAATCTTTTTCGGTGCCTTTATAGCCCATCAAAATTCTATACTGCTGATCTTTAATCATCAGTTCATCAAGTTTGCTTTTTAACGCAGGATCAATTTTTTGTTGAGCTGATAAATGATTGCCTGATAAAATTAAAAGGCTTAAAATAATCGTTTTACAATCCATGGTTCCCCAGATTTACTTGCCTGTAATTTCTAAATATGTTTCCAAAAATGAAATCCCAAAATTGAATACCCCATTTTTAAGACTGGTAACCTTCCCAATATAGAGGATCTTAAGTTAAAAACTTTTGGAAAGCCGGATAATATTTTTTCTGAGTTCAGATTCTGAAACAACTTTCCAAAAGTTACCAACCACAGGACTGCCCCATACCTTTTGAAAAGTTAAAAACAAGCAATAAAAATTTAACCGTCTCAATCAACTTTCAAAAGTTTGGAACCCTCCAGGGCCTATGCATTTTGCATTTTCGGCATAGCTGGAATCAATCCATGTTTTGCCATAACCTGTTTTAATTTTGCCACATCGGGAGGACCGCCGGCATTTACAATTTCGGCAACCTCTTTAAAATAAATTGGTCCAAGCAGAGCCGGAGTAATTACTGCCAGTGCTTTGGCATCTTCCTGTTTTAAATTATTAAACCCATGAACAGCACCACGGGGAATGAAGCAGGTTTCGCCGGGAGCAATATCAATCACTTCGCTTTCAACCGTAAAAGTCATGACACCTGCTAACCCATAAATCGTTTCATCAAAATTTTCGTGGTAATGAGGCACGGGCACTTTTACTCCTGCAGGCACTGTAAATTCAAACATTGCTGCAGAACCGTTGGTATCAGCAGCTTCCATCAGGAAATCAATAAGAATTGCTCCTGCTTTGATTGTTTCTTTTTTCATAATATTATTTTTTTATAGCGCTAAACTACAGTGCTAAAAGAGCAATGTTCTTGATTTGAAATAAGAAATTATTTCCCGGTAATTTTTTTTCTGATGCGGCTTAAGGTTTCCGGCGTCATGGCTAAATAAGCAGCAATATGATAAAGTGGTATTCGTTGCAATAAAAATGGTTCCTCTTTTAAAAAATGTACATATTTTTCTTCCGGCGTTTCAACAGTTGCTTCGGCAAGCCTTTTTTTCAGGATATAATTCGTGTCCTGCTGGGCTCTTATAAACCCCATTGTAAAAGATTTAACCCGGGTCACTGCATAGATCCAGTTCTTTTGATTGATGATTTGCAGTTTGCTGTTTTCAAGCGCCTGCAGGCACAATTCAGTCGGCTTATTATCCAGGAAACTTTGCAGTTCGCTGCACCAACCATCTTCCACTTTAAAATAAATGGTGCGCTCCTCGCCATTATTATTAATATAATATTGTCTCAAACATCCTTGTTCTATAAAGTAAACATACCTGGCTATCTCTCCCATGCGGAAAAGATGTTCATTTTTCTTTACCTCCAATGGTTCAAACAATTGAATAAGCCTTACGCAATCTTTGTCAGAGACTTTATAAACCTGTTTAAGTTGAGTGAGAAGTGGAGAAGTGTGCATGGATGTGTAGAGTAACTTGGTGAGTTAACGTTCCCGTATTTAGCTAAACTATGCTACATTTTTTATAAAGCAATTTCCAGAGGTAACTTTTGATTTTAAAATTACAATATAGTTTTGGAAAGTTGGAAACAGATTATTGAGGTCTAATATTTTATAAACAGCAGGTTGAAGCCATTCACTATCTTTACTAATTCAAAATTTCTCATACATAAATTTATTCCAATTGCTGCTGTATTATTTGGATTCTCTAAACGCACAAATCACATTTCCCTTTGCTTCAGTTGAATGTCTTTCATAATTCATGTCAAAGTCGACGTCTCAGGGTGTGATAAAAGCAATAAAAGTCCAATTAAGTATTTCAGGTGCCGCGTTAATCAATGCTTCTAACTTGTCAAAATACCTGGCGTCCCATTCAGCGTTATAATTTAACTCTTGGTTTCCCTCTGGGTGTCCTCCTTATTTAACAACGGTCTTTAGTCTCTTCATCAACAACATCAAGGAAAAGATATGCTTTAATGATGTGTTGAAACCATAAGCTTTATATTTAAGCTAAGCTATACATTTTCTCCTTAAGCTCCAACAGTACCCGTCTCCACCTTCCCTGCCCGCTTGTAATTGGCAATAATAACTCCACTGGTTGCAACGGTACTTTCTGCTAATGTAAAGGCTGCCGGTATCGGGCCATCAGTAAATAACTTTTTCCCTTCGCCAAGCGTCAACGGATGAATCATGAGCCAGAGCTCGTCCACCAGGTCATTCTTAAGGAGCAGTTGAATGAGCTGGCTACTGCCCCAAACCTGGATGTCAGCACCTTCTGAATTCCTGAGCTTTTGGATATCTGCCAGGCTACTGACAAAAACTGAGTTTTCCCAATCAGATTTTTCCCTGGTCGTGGACATAACGTATTTGGTAACATCATTGATACCGGGCCAATAGTCTGCATGTTCAGGCCAGTAGTTTTCCCAGATGTCAAATGTTTTTCTGCCCAAAAGAAGATCTGCAGGTTTCATTAATTTTTGCATAACCCCACCGGAAACTTCATCACTATAAGGCGCAACCCATCCGCCATATTTGAATCCTCCGGATGTATCTTCCTCTGGCCCGCCAGGAGCCTGCATGACTCCATCTAATGTGATCATTGACAAGACGATTATTTTTCTCATTGTTTTATTGTTTTTGTTAAAATACAAATCTCGTTAATAAAGATAATGCTAATGCTGGGTAAACGCGACAATTTTAGTGGGTGAATACGGCGTTTATCCAGAGAGGTGACACGTTTTCGAAAAGGTATCCATTAGATTTGCCGGAAACCTTCCTCAATCCCAATCCTCTTCCTTCAATTGATATAATTCATGTGTTTTTTGTTCCTCAAAATATTGCAGTCATTCCTTTTGGTGGGAAAGCGGCAAAAATGGTAAAAAAATGGCTATTGAAACAATTGTACCCACTGACAAAAATGGTTTATTCATATTTAAAAATACCGGATGTAGAGAAGTTTACGTGACTGTTCTAAGAAAAAATAATTTCCCTTATAAAGATACAATTCCTTTCCATTTTGGAGAATAAATAAAAGGCTGATTCCCCGAGAACAAAATCTTCGGCCAACACAATTTATCTTTTTCGTAATCAGATTTTTACTAATAACTTAGTGATCTAAAAAATCAAAACAATGAAAAAGAAAATTGGATTTATCATCATCGGCGGTTTGCTGTTTTCATGCGGCGCCACGGTCCAGCAGAAGGAAGTGAAAAGCACCAAACTTCCTATAGCCGGCACCTGGAAACTGATCTCGGGAACCCTCATTGAAAAGGGCGACACCACTGTTACTTTTTACGACAAAAATCTTTCCTTCATCAAAATCATTAATGATACCCATTTTGCCTTTTTAAATCATGATCTGAAAAAAGGTAAAGACACAGCCACTGCGGCTTACAGTTCAGGCGGCGGAAGATATACCCTGAACGACAGTACCTACACCGAACACCTGGAATATTGCAGCGACAGACAATGGGAAGGAAATGATTTTCCATTTACCATCACCATCAAAAACGACACCCTTGTTCAGAGCGGCATTGAAAAGGTAGAAAGCGCCGGAGTCAACAGGCTGAACATTGAAAAATATGTGCGGTTGCCGTAATCATTTATGTTGCCTGAACAACCATTCCATCATCATCGGATCGCTATAGGCGGCCAGCCATGAAAAATGCCCGGTTTCGGGATACATGGTGAGGCCGGGATGAGCACCGGCTTTCGTTAAGGCCTGCGCCATATCCATAGAATAAAGCGGGTTCACTGCGGCATCTTCAGCCCCGTGGAAGATCCACATGGGAATGTGAGCAATGGTGGATACCTTAGATTCATCGCCACCACCAAAAACCGGCACGGCTGCTGCAAACAGATCAGGATAACGTTCGATGGCATCAAAGGTACCAAAACCGCCCATGGAAAGACCGGTGATATAAATACGGTTGGTATCAACAGGCATTGTTTTCATAATTTGATGGATCAGGCCAATCACCAACTCCATCGGCATGGAAGGCGAAGACTGCAACGTCAATTTGCCTTTGTTGATATTGGAAAAGTTAGACCAGCCCTTCTTGGCAGGACATTGAGGCGCAATGACAATGGCGGGATGAAGCTTCATTGCCTGGTCGGTGGCAAAATTACCAACGCCCCATTTTAACTGGGCTTCATTATCATTGCCACGTTCGCCGGAGCCATGCAAAAAGATGACCAGCGGATATTTGCGCAGTGTATCAAAATCAGGAAAGAGCTGCCGGTAAAGCAACGTATCTTCTTTATCAATAAATTTTTCATAACTAAAGCGGGATGCCGCCTGTGAAAAGGCATGATTGGCTGCAAAAAAAATAAAAGCAACAAAAAAAACACGCGGATTGATTGAAAGAATTTCATGTTGGGTTATATTAAATGATCAGGCAGAAGAAGTTACACAAGATAAATTTTTATTACATTGATGCGCCAGATTTTTCACAAAATGGTCAAACATTTCAAGTTTTCATCACTTTTGCAATTGCGGATACATCAGTTCATCAGCAAATTAACCACCGCTTCTTCTCCATACATCTGGTCTTTATATTTTAAAGATGGCGAATAAATAAATTCGCCGAGTCCGAGGCGTGGCCACTTTTCATCAACAGCAGCAATTGTTTTATCATCAGCGATAATAATGTTTGGCCAGTCACGATAAAAGTTGTCGAATTCCCTTGTTTTCAATGTTCCATCAAAACCTATGCAGGCATGATATTCAGCCGGATTTCCAGAACATGTTTTCTTTGCAATAAAATGATCTCGTTTAGGGTCAAGGTTATTACAAAAGCGCCAGAGCGCAACCGGCAGATCATTTACATCAACGGTATGTTCTACATAAAGGATCATTTTGATTCCTTCGATAATTCTCATTTCACAAATCGCAGCATGCAATTCACTGATGTGATCCTTTTTATTTTTCTGAACAGATATGAGGAGGCACGGAATTTCTTTTTCTATTAAAGAAGAATTGATCGCTTTTATTTCAGGGAAAATATTTTTTAATTCATCGGTAGAATTGGCTGCATAACGGAGAACCACAGACGAAAATAGTCCATCTTTTTCTTCATCAAATTTAAACGTTCCATCAATGCACATTTTTCCACCGAAACCCATTTTGCTGCAACTATGATCCAGCACATCCATTGGCCCCTGAGAAAAATAAATATCAGTAGATGGGTTCAGATTTTTAAAAACTTCTTTTGCAAGATTTAAATAATCGTTTAATGGCAATTCATTTAATTGTGCATCAGCAAAAGGTTTGGGAGAAACAACGACTAAAATTTTATTGAACATCATTTGCCCGGCGCCCCACATCGCATTCATTACTTTTTGTGCCTGGCCGGCATAATCTTTTTGAATCTTGGCAATCACCAGATTATGAAAAACACCTTCAACAGGCATTTCCATATCTACTATTTCAGGAACCAAAGTCATTTTTATTGGCGCTAAAAAAATCCTTTCAGTTGCTTTGCCGAGCCAGGCGTCTTCCTGTGGTGGAATCCCAACAATTGTTGCGGGATAGACTGCATTCTTTTTATGAGTTATGGCAGTGATATGAAATTTCGGATACCAATCAGGCAAAGAATAATAACCGGTGTGATCCCCAAAAGGGCCCTCCCAAAGCAACTCATCTTCAGGATCAACATAACCTTCAATAATAAAATCTGCGTCAGCCGGAACTTCAACATCGGGTTGAGAAATACATTTTACCAGCTCTACTTTTTTCTTTCTCAAAAACCCTGCAAGCATATATTCATCCACGTTTTCAGGCAGGGGCGCTGTCGCGGAATAAGCATAAACAGGATCGCCACCTAATGCAACGGCAACGGGCATACGCTTTTTCAGTTTTTTATATTCATTAAAATGCTTGGCTGAGACTTTATGTTTGTGCCAATGCATTCCGGTAATTTTCGGCCCAAAGATTTGCATGCGATACATCCCCACATTTCGTGAATGTGTATTCGGATCTTTTGTATGGATTACAGGAAGCGTAACAAACGGGCCGCCATCTTTTGGCCAACACGTTATGACAGGAAGTTTAGTAATGTCCGGCTCCTGCATAATGATTTGCTGGCATTCCCCTCTCCCACTGATCACTTTCGGCATCCAGCTAGCAAACTGGTTCAGCCTAGGCAACAACTTTAATTTCTCAATGATATTTTCTTTGGGTGAAGAAAGTAAATGAAATAAATTTTCGATCTCTTTTGCAGTATCATTTAAATCTTTTACGCCAAGAGCAAGACACATTCTTTTTTCGCTTCCGTAAGCATTCATTAAAACAGGAAAATCATAACCGGTATTTTCAAAAAGCAATGCCTTTCCCCCATTCGCACTTTTACTGATCCTGTCAGTGATCTCAGCCATTTCAAGCCGCGGATCAACGTATTCTTTGACGCGGATCAATTCATTTTCTTTTTCAAGAACATTAATAAATTCGTTTAAATTTTTATAAGCCATTAAGCAAAGATAATTGAAGGAATAGATTGGAAAATAAAGAGTAAAAAACTGTTTTTTAGGCATTCTTTCCACCAAACTTACCTATTGGCTTTTTGATAAGACAAGATCATCATACAGGTAATAATTTTAATGTCAATTCAATTTTTACTTTTCGTCTATGCTTTATTGTTATACACAAGTAAATTTATTATTCAGAATGAAAACATTTCTAAATTCTTCATTATTTGAAATGCTATATAGAAGTTTTAACTTGCTAAAGCAAAAAGATAAAAGTGAGAAAGATTACATTTAAATAGTTATATGAAAAATATTAAATTAATTGAGGTTCCCAGTGAGATTGGTGCAGGTACACGAGGCGCAAGTTTGGGCATTGAAGCTATAAAGATCGCGGCGCTTGATTTTATGAGTAATTTTTTTGTTCATTTTCCTTCAGAGAAAGTTGAAACAGAAAACCGGCTATTATTTGAACCGATCAACTCTCCTTATGCCAAAAGAATTGGTGGCGTTTTAACCATGTATGAACGTGTTGCCAATGCTGTAAAAGATACAATCAATAATAATTTCTTTCCAGTGGTGATCAGTGGCGATCATAGTACTGCGGGAGGAACCATTGCAGGAATAAAGCTTGCCAAACCGAATAGCAGGCTCGGCGTTATCTGGATAGATGCACACGCTGATTTACATACTCCATATACAACACCTTCCGGAAACTTGCACGGGATGCCACTTTCCGCTTCTATTGGAGAAGACAACAAAGAAAGTAAAATGCATCAGCCCGATGAAAAAACACTTAAAGAGTGGAGGGATTTAAAAAACTTTGGAAAAATAAATCCGAAGATCTTACCGGAAGACATTGTGTTTATTTCATTGCGGGATTTTGAAAAAGAAGAAAAAAATCTGATTGATAAATATGGGATGAAAGTGATCACTACCGGCGAACTGCGAAGAAAAGGGCCGGAAAATGTAGTAAGAGCGGCGCTTCGTTTTTTAAATGAATGCACCGATATTTATGTAAGCTTTGATGTCGATTGTCTTGATTCATCCATATCCAAAGGCACCGGAACGCCTGTCAGCAACGGCTTGCGTGAAAGAGAAGCCGAAGATCTTGTAAGTAAATTTATGCAGAACAGAAAAATTTGTTGTTTTGAAATTACAGAAGTAAATCCCACACTTGATAAAGAAAATCTAATGGCAGAAATTGCTTTCAATATTTTACAAAGGAGTGTGAATGTTTTGATGATGAATTAGTTCATAGTTTGCAGTTTGTCCGGACAAAATTGTCAACAAGTAACGTTGTTTTTTGCCATACTTTCTGTTTAGTGAAAGTAAGTCACAATTATACAGAGCGTACGATAGAAATTTTACAGCGGAAGAAAAAGAAAAGAATTATCTGATCCAGTAGATGAAGTAGGGAAAATGATCAGTTCTTTAATTGTTTACCCGGATGGAAGTGATTTGAAAGGGAATGAATAAATTTAAAGCAAGATAGAAAAAATAATTTTTATTTGAACTGTCAATTATCTGAAACTAAAACCTTTATTTCAATGGTTTCCCCGTCTGACTAGGAACGGTCAACTACAAACTATAATCCGGCCGGCATTTCATTCTTCTGCCGATATCTTTTAAGGGACGGATCCAATGAAATTGCCTCATCACAAAGTTTCTGGCCTTTTTCTTTATTTCCTAATTTTTGATAAGTCATTCCAGTCATGTATAATGTTGTTGCATCTTTTGGATTTATTTCTAAAACTTTTGTAAAATATTCAAGAGCTTCATTATATTTTTTCGTTTCATACATCGCATAACCAATATTGTTGAGCAGCTCTTTATTATTTGGTTTGCGTTCAAGAACAACATTTAACGTTTGAATTCCCCTTTTCGAATTGCCTGAATAGATTTGCGCAAATCCATAATTCTCATAAAAATCATTGCTTTTATTGTACCCGCTATCTACCGCCGTTTCAAAGTATTTCACTGCATTCTGATAATCATTTTCATTGTAGCAAATTAATCCCAATTCATACATCCATTGACTTTTTGGAGATAACTTAACCGCTTTTTTAAACGCCTCAATCGCACTCTTTCCATTTTCCAATTCCAGATAAGTTCGGCCCAAAGTATAGAAGGCATCAGCATCCTGAGCGTTTTTATTTATCGCATCATTCAGATACTTTTCTGCTTTCCCATAATCTTCGAGGTTGTAATAACTCATACCAAGAATGCGCGATGAATTATTACAGTTCACACATTTTTGTGCAAAATCAATCGCCTTTTGAAACTGCCTGTTATTAAAAGAAAGGGTGGCTAATTCATTAATAACCTCATTATTTTGGGGATCTGATTCGTACGCTTTTAAAAAGTTTTGCCAGGCTTTTCCAATCACTCTCATTTGAAGATTTACTTTCCCGTTTTCAATATACGCCTGGGTAAAATTGGAATTAAAATGAATAGCCTTGTCAAAATTGCTTGAAGCAACCGCATATAATTTCGCCGCATTTGCTTCCGTGCCTTTATTAAAATAAAACCGTGCGCTGTCGGTGTTTTGGCAAAAAGATATGGATGCACTTAAAATTGCGGGGAAGATAAAACCAAGGGATTTCATGTGATTCAATTATTAAAAAAATACTACTGAAGTACTATCGCACTTAACGCCGGAAGGTGCAGTTTTATTTCAACCGATTTGCTTTTTTTATCTAAAATTGCTGTTATAATTTCCTGCCCTGTAAATTTTCCTGTTCCGTAATATTTCGCATCATCACTGCAAAAAATTTGTGTCCATTCAGTTTTCCCATGCACGTTTATTTTCCAATCATACCTTTCAACAGGCGTCATATTGAAAACAATCACCAAATCATCTTTCCTTCTTCTGCCTTTGCGCATAAACGACATTACGCATTCATTTCTGTGATCAAGATCGATCCATTCAAAACCTTTGGGCTCAAACTGGTATTCGTAAAGCGCCGGATGTGAAGTATATAATTGATTCAGATCGCGCAAACAATCCTGTAATTTTTGATGCGGATCATACTGCAATAATTTCCAATCAAGTTCGGTGCTGAAATTCCATTCTGATGTTTGACCAAATTCATTTCCCATGAAAAGTAATTTGCCTCCCGGATGCGTGTACATATAAGAATATAAAGTGCGCAGGTTCGCAAATTTCTGCCAATCATCGCCGGGCATTTTATAAAGCATTGGCGATTTGCCATGAACAGTCTCGTCGTGGCTTAACGGAAGAATAAAATTTTCATCATAGAAATACATCATGCTAAACGTAAATTTATTTTGAAAATCTCTTCTGTATAAAGGATCTGTTTTGAAATAATCAAGCGTATCATGCATCCAACCCATCATCCATTTCATTCCAAAACCAAGTCCACCGGAAGTGGTAAAACCAGTTATGCCCGGCCAGTCTGAAGCCTCTTCGGCAATCATTTGTACATCAGGAAAATCACGGTAAACCATTTCATTCAAACTCTTAATAAAGGCGATCGCTTCTATGTTTCCGTTGCCACCAAATTCATTCGGCTCCCACTCTCCTTCCTCTCTTGAATAATCAAGCCTAAGCATTGAACTTACAGCATCCACACGCATTCCGTCAATATGATATTCGTCAAACCAATAGCGTGCATTGCTGATGAGAAATGAACGCACTTCGCCCCTTTTATAATTAAAAATATAAGAATTCCAATCGGGATGAAAACCCTTTCTCATGTCGGCATATTCATAAGTGTGCGTGCCATCAAACATGAACAATCCGTGTGCATCATTTGGAAAATGTGAAGGAACCCAATCGAGAATAACCCCAATATTTTCATTATGAAAAGCTTCAATCATCTCCATAAAATCTTCAGGTATGCCAAACCGCGATGTCGGTGCAAAATACCCGGTTCCCTGGTAGCCCCAGCTTCTATCATAAGGATATTCCATAACCGGCATCAACTCCACATGGGTGAAGCCCATTTTTTTTACATAGGGAACAAGCAGGCCGGTAATTTGTTTATAGGAATTAAATGAATCTTCATCAAAAGGATTTGGTTTCATCCAACTCGCAAGATGTACTTCATAAATACTCCACGGCGCTTCCAGTGAATTATTCTTTTTTCGTGTACGCATCCACGTTATATCATTCCACTCGTGATCAATTTCTTTTGTTTTTGATGAAGTAGCCGGCCGCAATTCCCAATGTCTTGCAAAGGGATCGCCTTTATATATTTGTGCTCCTTCAAAACCAACAATATAATATTTATAGTTTTCGTATTCTTTAATTCCCGGAATAAATCCTTCCCAGATTCCCGATTTATCAAGACGCACAAACAATGGATGCTCATCGGTACTCCATTGATTAAAATCTCCTACAACGCTTACCATTGTAGCATTTGGCGCCCAAACAGAAAAATAATACCCCTTTTGATCCAATACAGTCAGCGGATGAGAACCAAATTTTTTATAAAGACTGTAATTCGTTCCGTTTTGAAAATTGGAAATGTCTTCTTCATTAAATAAAGAATAATTCCAAACTGGTTTGGAAGCATCTACAAAATTTTCTTGTTCATAAGGAATTTTTTTTGCCATACTGCAATTTACAATTTTCGCATCTCCTTTTTTAGAGAAATGAAAATGAAGTGGAATTTAGTTTTTATAACTAAAAAATACGTCTTAACATTCTTTTATGAGGCAACATGACAATCTAATGATAATGTTAGGACATATTTGCAATAACATTTATCCAAAAGCTAATGCAAAAATTTATCTTTCCTTTAATCTTACTCTACCTCTTTCCTCAAATGGCTTTCTGTCAAAGTGCA
>Ga0157371_10001375_pt1 | contig 25500 bp, 22 predicted proteins | sample C45metaG_FD_113462 | JGI IMG/M metagenome (GOLD analysis project Ga0157371, IMG submission 113462) | Corn rhizosphere microbial communities from Kellogg Biological Station, Michigan, USA - C4-5 metaG | ecosystem: Host-associated > Plants > Roots > Rhizosphere > Soil | place: USA: Michigan...
CAAAACAAATAACCGGAAAGATAATGTAACAGTATAATTGGTTTTTTAAATGTGAATACAGGAGTCGAACGCAGCAGATTAATTTCTGCTGCGTTATTTTTTTGTTTTTTAGATTCACCTTCCAAAGGCTTTAACAGTAAACGAACAAAAAACAGCGATTTATTTATTAATTTAATCAAACGAATTAATAAAAGCAGTAAAGCAACAAATATGCGCTTTGCTACTTTTATAATGGAGATTTTTATTCAAATAATTCTGTTTGCGGAGAGATTTTTTCTGGTTCTACCCATTGCATTTGATCGTTTTTTGAATAATCAGTCAATTTATTTCCAATCGCCCGCCAGCCCATTATATCTACTACTTTATGCAATTTTATTTTTGCTTTCCTTATCTGTGATCCTCTTCCGCTCTGCATTTCAAGGATGGGTTCCTCTGCAGTAGTCGCTTTTATCAGCCGGTTTTCAGCGCCTTCTTTTATAAAAAGAAATTTATTGTTCAGTGTATTTGTTTCAATCTTAAAACGCTTCACATTGTATTGCAACTTTTCCGCATCCAGATAAACAGCAGTAATGATTTTTTCCGGATCATATTTTTCCATTAGCTCTATTGAATCAACATCAAATCGTTGGGTAATTTCCTGCCCGGTTATTTCATAATTTCCATCTTTATAAATAACAAGGATCTTATCGTCACCATCAAAATCTCCTAAACACTTTCCTTTCTCTTCGGTATTCAAACGGCCAAAAGTTTCATCAAACCAAAGCTTTCTTTTATCAAGTGTTGACTTGCCTTTTTCTGACATTTTTATAGACTTTACCGGGTATTTAGTGACCTGGTTTCCAATGCTACCGCGGCTGCGGATTTCCATTGTTTCAAAATAAAAGTCAAGTTCTTTATTTCGTGCACTGCAACCGGGAGTAAGGAGTATGCGAACAACTTCTGCTTCACCATTTGGGTTAACAGAAAAATAATGAACCTTGCTTTTTTCATCACCTTTTGTCAGATCATATTCCTTATCGCGTGTAACTCCGGTTACATTAAAACGCTTGGCATAACTGATTCCTTTTTTCCCATCTGCGTAAATCATATTGTATGTGGTGCGTTCATCATTCTTATTGAATACCGCCACATGAATAATATCTTTTCCGATAAAAACTTTGTCAGAAACTTTTACAACTTTCATTTTGCCTGCCTTGGTGAATGCAATAATATCATCCAAATCACTGCAATCCGCAATGAATTCATCTTTCTTCAAACTGGTGCCTACAAAGCCTTCTGACCGGTTCACATAGATTTTTGTGTTAGCTATCGCAACCGCTTTTGCCTGTATCACATCAAATAATTTGATTTCAGTTTTCCGTTCACGTCCATTCCCAAATTTCTTTAAAAGTTCCTGGTAATAAGAGATTGCATAGTCGGTGAGGAATTCAAGATGATGCCTTACTTCGGCAATTTCATCTTCCAAAGATTTTATTTGCCTGATCAGATCGTCAATGTCTAATTTGTAAATTCTTCGTACAGGCTTCTCCGTTAGTTTCAGAATATCTTCTCTTGTAATTTCCCTTTTTAATATTTTTTTGAAAGGAACAAATGCTTTATCAATTGCAGCAATTACTTTATCCCATGTCTCATGTTTCTTCTCTAATTCTTTATATATCTTTTCTTCAAAAAATATTTTTTCCAGAGAAGTATAATGCCATTTTTCCTGAAGCTCACGCAGTTTTATTTCAAGCTCCTGTTTTAAAAGACTCCGTGTATAATTAGCGGAAAATTGCAGTAATTCAGCCACTCCGGGAAAACGCGGTTTTTGCCCTTCAATCACGCAGGCGTTGGGAGAAATAGAAATTTCACAGTCCGTGAACGCATACAAAGCATCAATAGTAATATCAGGAGAAATGCCTGGCGCAAGATCAATAGTAATTTCTACTTCTGCGGCAGTATTATCCGTTACTTTTTTGATCTTAATTTTTCCGCTTTCATTAGCCTTAATAATGCTTTCAATTAACTGCGTCGTTGTTGTTCCGAAAGGAACATCTTTAATCACAATCGTTTTTTTATCAACTTCCTCAATTCTTGCACGCACGCGAACTTTCCCTCCGCGAATACCATCGTTGTAATTACTTACATCAATCATTCCTCCGGTAGCAAAATCCGGATATAGTTCAAATTTTTTCCCTTTATAGTATTTGATTGTTGCTTCAATTAATTCGCAAAAATTATGAGGTAGAATTTTTGTCGCAAGACCCACTGCAATCCCTTCTGCACCTTGTGCCAGCAACAACGGAAACTTCATAGGCAGTGTTACCGGTTCATTTTTTCTTCCGTCATAACTTAATTGCCAATTGGTCGTTTTGTTATTAAAAGCCACTTCGAGTGCGAATTTGCTTGGCCGCGCTTCGATATAACGTGGTGCCGCTGCTTCATCGCCTGTTCTTACATCACCCCAGTTTCCCTGCGTTTCAATTAAAAGATCTTTTTGCCCGAGATTGACAATTGCGTCACCGATGCTCGCATCCCCATGAGGATGATATTGCATACTCTGACCAATGATATTCGCTACCTTATTAAAACGTCCGTCATCCATTTCTTTCATTGCATGAAGAATGCGACGTTGAACAGGTTTTAATCCATCTTCAATTGCCGGAACAGCGCGCTCAAGGATCACATAGCTTGCATAATCGAGAAACCATGTTTTATATTGCCCGGAAATACCGGAATCACTGTGCTTGTACTCTTGTTTATTCGCTTTTGCCATTTATTTTTCTAACAATATTTTTAATCAAAAAGAAAAAAGAAATTAGCTTTCTTCATCCAGCTTCGGCTCTTCTGAAGTTCCTTTTTTCTTCACTTCAAATTCTTTTATGTTTTTTATTTCACCTGATGAATCTATTGTTTCATTCAACACTAATTCTTTTAATCGCCAAAAAGCGAAGGCATCTCCTGTTGTATATTTTGCTTTATTTAAAAAGTGCTGAACCACTTTGGTCGCTTTTTGCCAATCACCTGTTACGAATTCTAAAATATATTTATCATAAAAATCTTCATTGTGCTGGGACAACTTTTTAGCACCTTCAAGAACGCGAACTATTTTATTTTCATTACAGATTTTTGACCACTCATCCGGATCTAGTTCAAATTCTGATGCACTGATAAGGCGTGCTAATTTTTTCGCTTTTAAAAATTCTCGTGGCGGAATTTCAAATAAATTTTCAGGATAAAAAATATTTCCCTTATCGTTTATAAAAGGAAGGTTGTTTAAAGACAATACATAAACTCTTCCAACAAATTCTTTTAATTGAGACATAAGCCAAAAATAACCGCTTACATCATGCTTATTGGCAGCAACCCAAATCCAAATACTTTCCTCTTCGTCCCTTCTTAATTTTTCTTTTATTTGCGCAACAGTTTTAGAATCGTCCACGTAGCCGCTGTCAACAGTAATCGACGTTTCATTTCCTGATAAAACATTGCGCCACCAATCTTTTCTTCGCTCAATACCTTCAGTGGAATAAATATCCTTAAGAGGACCTACAGAATAATCATCCCTGATTTCAATAACTTCCTTACGAAGTGATTCATCCAGGTTAAAGCTTTTAGTTAGGGTATCAATATCTTCTCTTTGAAAAACTATATGCATTTTTTCCTCAATAAAAATTTTGATTTAAAAAATCAGAATTAAAAAAATTAATGTCATTCGGAATATTTTGACGCAGATCTGGATTTAGTTTTTGGACAGTCAATATGTCGAAACAAAAGTTTATAATTCTTTTATATTTTTTGAATTTTCTTCTTCAGCAGGAGTTTCAGCTTTTTTATCTTTTGCAGAAACAATCATGATTTCAAGTTCTTTATTGTCATATTCTTGCGGAACAGAAACGACCAATTTTCCATTACTAGAAGTTCCAATCAGTTTAATTGCTTCCATAAAAATTATTTTTACAAATTTACTATCATTTCATTTACTAATCTGATTCCACCAAATCAAGTTCCACCTTTAAATTGTCGATAATAAAATCCTGCCGTGAAGGCGTATTTTTTCCCATATAATATTCAAGCAATTGCTGAATATGTAATTCAGGCAAAAGCATTACCGGCTGCAGCCTGATATCGTCTCCAATAAATTTCCCAAACTCTTCCGGAGAGATTTCGCCCAATCCTTTGAATCTGGTTATCTCTGGTTTGCCGCCTAATTTTTCGATCGCTTTTTGTTTTTCGGCTTCATCGTAACAATAAATGGTTTCTTGTTTTTCTTTATTTTTTCCTGGCATTGTGCGCACACGAAACAAAGGAGTTTCTAAAACATATACATGTCCGTTCTTTACGAGGTCGGGGAAAAACTGCAAAAAAAATGTCATCAGCAAGAGACGAATATGCATTCCATCAACATCGGCATCGGTGGCAATCACAATATTGTTATAACGGAGATCTTCATAGCCAGCTTCGATATTTAAAGCATGTTGCAAAAGATTGAATTCTTCATTTTCATAAACAATCTTTTTTGTCAATCCAAAGCTATTCAAAGGTTTTCCACGAAGGCTGAAAACAGCCTGCGTCTCTACGTTTCGCGATTTTGTAATGGAGCCGCTGGCACTGTCACCTTCGGTAATAAATAAAGTAGTCTCCATTTTTTTGGCATTGATCTCATCTTTATTTTTACCTTCTGCTTCATCGTTAAAATGATAGCGGCAATCACGCAGTTTCTTATTATGAAGATTTGCTTTTTTCGCCCTTTCATTGGCCAGTTTTTTAATACCCGCCATATCCTTTCGCTCTCTTTCATTCTGTTCAATGCGTCTTTTCAACGCATCAGCGGTTTCAGGGTTTTTATGAAGAAAATTATTTAATTCCTTTCCTAAAAAATCAGAAATAAAACTTTTCACAGCGGGCCCTTTTTCAAACATAATATGAGACCCCAATTTTGTTTTGGTCTGGCTTTCAAAAACAGGCTCCTGTACACGAATACTGATAGCTGCACAAATGCTTCCGCGAATATCAGCAGCATCATAATCTTTCTTATAAAAATCGCGAATGGTTTTTACATAACCTTCCCTGAAACCGGCAAGATGAGTGCCTCCCTGTGTTGTGAATTGCCCATTTACAAAGCTGTAATATTCTTCGCCATATTGATTATTGTGAGTTATGGCAACTTCTATATCTTCATCTTTTAAATGGATGATCGGATACCGAAGTTCTTCCTGAATGGTTTTTCTTTGAAGCAAGTCCAATAAACCATTTTTGCTAACATATCTTTTGCCATTATAATTAATTACTAAGCCGGCATTAAGAAAGCAATAATTCCAGAATTGATTATCCAGAAACTCGTGTATGTAATGATAATTTTTAAAGATTTTTTCGTCCGGAATAAAGATTACTTCAGTTCCATTTTCTCCGGTTGTTTTTTCTTCTTTTTTATCTTTTATTAATGTTCCGCGCTCAAACTCGGCGATTTTTTGTTTCCCATCTCTGATAGAAGTAACTTTAAAGAATTCGCTCAAAGCGTTTACAGCTTTGGTTCCTACTCCATTAAGTCCGACACTTTTTTGAAAAGCCTTACTATCATATTTTGCACCGGTATTTATTTTGCTTACAACATCCACCACTTTTCCCAAGGGAATTCCGCGACCATAATCACGTACTGCAACAGTTTTACCTTTTATTTCAACATCTACATGTTTGCCAAAACCCATCGTATGTTCGTCAATGCAATTATCGATCACTTCTTTTAGCAAAACATATATTCCGTCATCAGGGCTGCTTCCATCGCCCAATTTCCCGATATACATACCAGGCCGAAGGCGTATATGATCTTTCCAATCGAGACTTTTTATCGATTCCTCGTTATAATCAAAGAGATTTTTATCAGACATTTATTTATTTAAATTATTCGTGCAAAAGAAAGAAATTTTTAACAGCTTTTTGTTTATGCACTTTGTTCAAATATACTCAAATGAAAAAGTAAAAAGTTGAGAATGTTGTAAACAGAATGTGAAGAAATAATTTAAAGAAAAAATAGAAATTAAAGAAAAAAGCTTGTCTACTGTAATTGCTCAAATCTCATTTCACTCTTTGATGAGATTTTATAAAATCAGTGACCAAATAACTGATCAATTTTCCAGTAAAAGAACTTATTTCGCCTGTTTCCAATCTGGAAGCGCCTTCACAAATATGTACATATGCAATTTTAGAATCCATTGCCGTAAAATTCATGTATTGACGCGCATTCAAAGTTGTAACTCCACTAGGTGAAGAAGCGCTGCTTAAAATATTTGCAATGGAATCAAGGTCAAGTTCAATGCCGGTAAAATTATCCTCTGTAAAACTGGTAGCATGGGCAACTGCCTGGATAAAATTTCTTTTCTCATGAATAAAAATGTCTTCATAAGAAATCAAATCAATGAAAGGATTGTTTACAATATCGATCCAGACGTTCTGCTGCAAATAATTTTCATGAATGCCAATGACACAATATTTGTTTAAATAACCGTCTTCATCTGCATAGCGAAAAGGATTTCCGGAGTGTCTTCCTTCAATCGGCCTGTAATCGGTGTGTGCATCAAGATTGATACAGTTGATTTGTGCAAGCGGTAAAAGCTCTGCCTTATACAACCCTTTAGCAGCCCCTTTTATAGCCGGGTAAGCGTTATTGTGGCCACCACCAATAATGATTGGAATTTTTTTATTTTGAGTAATAACTTTTACAAGTTCTTCAACCGCGTCGTCTATCTTATTTACAAAAGAACGATATGCGGTTATTTTTTCTTCATCAGTTACCGCGGTTACATTAATTAACTTTTGAGCATCTGTAAAATCAAAATAGCCGGCCATAAAAATATTTTCGCCGCTAAAAAAATCATTGCTTTGAATATTTAAAAAAGAATCAAGAAATGAAAACCACGCAGAATCTGCACCTCCTTTTCCAAGATTGGCTTTTATTCCAATATCTTCAGGAATGCCGAAAACAATGTATTTGGCGGCAGTTTCTGAAATTGCTTTTTCAAAATCATCTGAAGAATCACAAAGAACAATTTCTCCTAATTTAGTCTCATACCTCCGGAGATGAGTAAGTAACAGAATATCTTTTTTATCATATCGTTTAAAATGTGCTGGCATAATTGTGTCATTTAATAATTTTCAATTTAAATAAAAGAACCGTTGATCATCACTTTATCAATTAAATTATTTCCAAAAGAGTAAGGGAGATACGCAAGAGAAGGAACAGGTTTCGTAAAAATCAAATTCGCTTTTTTTCCGACAGAAATGCTGCCATAATCTTTTTGGATTTCCATGGCAGCCGCACCATTAATTGTTGCTGCATTTATTGCCTGTTCAGGCAACATTTTCATTTGAATACAAGCGAGAGAAATTACAAAATTCATATTGCCTGACGGGGAAGAACCGGGATTATAATCAGAAGCAAGAGTAACTGCTGCGCCCGCATTGATAAGGCTCTGCGCGGGTGGCATCGGCATTCTTAGGAAAAAAGCGGCGGTGGGCAAAAGGGTGGATGAACCTTTATATTTGGCAAGAATTTTTATTTCATTTTCATTTAAAGTTTCTAAATGATCTAATGAAATTGCATCAACAGAAATTCCTGCTTCAATTCCTCCAATGCTGTTCAGTTGATTCACATGAAGTTTGGGTTTTAAGCCATAAATTTTTGCAGCATCGCAAATTTGTTTCATTTCTCCAGGAGAAAAAAAGCCTGTTTCGCAAAAGACATCAATGTAATCAGCCAGCTTTTCTTTTCCAATAACAGGAAGCATTTCATTGACGATACAATCAATGTATCCCTGGTGATTTTCCTTGTATTTCAAAGGAAAAGCATGTGCGCCAAGAAAAGTAGATTTAATTTTTAGAGAACTTTTTTCTTTTAATTTTTTGATGACACGAAGCATTTTTAATTCCCCGTTAACAGACAATCCATAACCACTTTTTATTTCAATTGCACCGGTTCCAAGCTTGCTTACTTCTTCCAATCTTTTCCATGCAGAATTAAAAAGTTCATCTTCAGAAGCTTCATTTAATTCTTTTGCAGAATTTAAAATGCCTCCGCCTTTCGCCGCAATTTCTGCATAGCTCAATCCTTTTATTTTATCAATAAATTCTTCTTCCCGGCTTCCGGCAAACACAAGGTGAGTGTGACTATCGCACCATGTAGGCAACACAATAGTCTTGTCTGAAACATCAATTTTTTCCTTTTGAAAACGCAGCCGTTCCCCGTTCCCAAATTCAGCTATAATACCATCTTCAATAATTAAATAAGCACCTTTTATTGAAGGCAACAACGACATTTCATCTCCTCTCAGAAAACCGGATTCTGGTCTTGTATTTGCCAGTAAACTAATGTTCGAAAAAACTTGTGTAGCCATAAAAGCTAAATTAGCAGAAATAAGTTAATTGATTCAGCGGTTAATTTGTAAACTACTTTTGTAACCTGGTCTTTCTATAATTATCAGATGTTCTAAATATTTTGCCATGTCAAATTCCCTCATTGATGAAACCAGTCCTTATCTTTTACAACACGCCCATAACCCGGTAAATTGGTTTGCATGGAATGATACGACTTTGAAAAAAGCGAAGGATGAAAATAAAATGTTACTGATCAGCATTGGTTATGCTGCCTGCCATTGGTGTCATGTGATGGAACATCAAAGTTTTGAAAATGAAGAAGTAGCCAACGTGATGAATGAAAATTATGTTTGTATAAAAGTGGATCGGGAAGAAAGACCCGACGTTGACCAGGTCTACATGAACGCCGCATACCTGATTAATGGAAATGGTGGCTGGCCATTGAATGCGTTGGCGATGCCTGACGGAAAACCGTTTTATGCAGGCACTTATTTTCCCAAAGAAAACTGGATAAAGTTGTTAGAATATTTTGCGGAAATTTATAAAAATGAACCGCAAAAATTAGAAGAGCAGGCAGAAAATCTTTCGAAAGGAATCCGTGAAATAGAAGAAGTACCGATGAACAAAACGTTCACATCATTTGATAAAAATGATTTGGCGGAAATGTTTTCCAACTTTGAAAAGAAAATTGATTTTGTATATGGTGGTACAAAAGGCGCGATGAAATTTCCGATGCCTTCTGTCTGGGATTACTTATTAGAATATTATCATTTCACAAACAATAAAGAAGCTTTAAAGGCGGTTGAGACTACTTTAAATAACATGGCCAATGGAGGAATTTACGATCATGTGGGTGGCGGTTTTTCACGGTATGCAACTGATGCCAAATGGCATGTTCCTCATTTTGAAAAAATGCTTTATGACAATGGCCAGCTTGTAAGTATCTACAGTAAAGCTTTTCAGGTGACACAAAATCCATTGTATAAAAATGTAGTTGAAGAAACACTGGACTTTGTTACAAGAGAATTAACTTCTCTTGAAGGAGGATTTTTTTCTTCCTTAGATGCAGATAGCGAAGGAGAAGAAGGAAAATTTTATGTTTGGACGAAGAAAGAAATCGAAGAAATATTAGGAGATGGTGCAAAATTATATGAAGAATTTTATGGAATCAGCGAGCGGGGAAATTGGGAGGATGGTAAAAATATTCCTGACGCGAATTTTGGAAAAAAAGATTTTCCAGTAAACGAAGAAATGATTCAAAAACTTAATCTGCTGAATAAGAAGTTATTTACTGAAAGAGAAAAGCGCGTTCGGCCAGGGACAGATGATAAAATCCTTACTTCATGGAATTGCCTTATGACAAAAGGTTTCATCGATGCTCATGAAACATTCGGAGAAGAAAAATTTTTATTTCCCGCCAAACTAAATATTGATTTTTTATTAAAGAATATTTGTAGCGAAGACAATTCTTTATTTAGAAATTATAAAAGCGGAAAAGCAACGATCCATGGTTTTTTAGATGATTATGCTTTTTTTATTTCTGCTTTGATTGAATATTATCAAATCAGTTTTGAGGAATCTTATTTACAAAAGGCCAATGGAATTACGAAATATGTCGTAGATCACTTTTATGATAAAAATACAGGGATGTTTTTTTATACCGACGATCAATACAGCAATCTGATTGCAAGGAAAACTGAAATAACCGATAATGTTATTCCTTCTTCCAACAGCGAAATGGCAAAGAATCTATTTTTATTGAGTTTGTATTTTGATAATAAAGATTATGAAGAAAAATCTTTACAGCTGATAAAAAATGTTTCCGCAGATTTAAAAAGCAATTTGAATTATCACAGTAATTGGGCACAAGCATTGATCTTACAAGTATTTCCTGTAATTGAAATTGCAGTTGTTGGAAAAAGGTGGACCGAAAAATTAAAAGCGTTACAAACAAGTTATTTGCCGAATGCAATTTATTCAGGAGGAGAAAAAGAAGGAAATTTATCCCTGTTAGAAAACAAATTGATTGAAGGAAAAACTTTGATCTACGTATGCAAAAACAAAAGCTGCCGTTTGCCAGTTGAAAACGTTTCAGATGCAATCAGCGAAATCACGATGAGGTAAATCAGCAACATTATCGGCACTTTAATTGTATCAGAATTATTTATTATTAATCAAAAATAAAAATTATGAAAACTCTAGGATGGATTTTAATCGCTATTGGAATTATAATGATTATTATAAAGGGAGTTTCAATTCCTGAAAAGAAAACAATTCTTGATGCAGGCCCAATCCAGGTAAATAAGACTGAACATCATTGGTATGGTTGGCCAACTTATGTCGGTGGAGTTCTTGCAATTGTAGGAGTAGTAATGGTAGCAACCTCTAAGAAAAGCACATAAATCTGGTTTGAAAATAAAAAAAATGCCCATTGAAAGCAAATGGGCATTTTTAAAACGAATTTCTTCTTATAATAAAAGAATCAGCAACAAAATAATAATGATGATAGCACCAATGGACAAATAAATTCCACCATTACGTGCCTCTTTTTTTAAACTTTTTACCTCTTTTCTTAATTCCTTTTTTTCGGTTGATGAGAGATTAGTTTTACTCAAGTCGCGAATTTCAATAAGACGAGATTCAATTTGTTGTGCTCTAACTTCTTTTGGCACTTCTGTTTTTCCAGGAGTTACATTAGCAGCGAAAACTGGCGTTAGCAAAGAAACAGACATCGCTATAAGTAATAGCGGAATAATTTTTTTTGTGCTCATCTTGACATTTTTTAAGTGATTAAATTTATTATTAATAAATAAGCCGTCACAATAATCATTCCTAACTTCTGCTCTTCTATCATAATTAGTACTGCAATTTTTTACGAGCAGCTAGTATAACTCATAGTATAAAAAGAAAAAACCACCTGGAAAAACCAGGTGGTTAATGACGCTGCTTGCGTCCCAGATTATTTTAATGGAGCCTTTTCTAATAAAAATTTAGAACAGGCATCCATGATCTATCTGCAGATTGCATGAATACCTCCTTTTTATTTGATGAAAAATAAAGATAGTACAAAAATTGAAAAATAAAAGCGAAAAATTCAAGCTTGTTTAAGCATTTGTCTTCTTAAGTCGTATTGCAAATCAGGATGAAGGCTTGACAGAATCGCGGTAATCTTTTTGAGTTGCGAGTCATATAAATTGGTTAATTGCCGGCTTTTTTTAATTGGAATAGAATAACTGAACAGGCAATTACAAAAATAAATTAATAACTCTGCTTCCACTTGTTTTGATGAGGAAATGCGGATGTATTTATTCATATTTCTCAATATTTTCCGCACACTTTTTCTAATGAAATAAATATTGGTTTTGTTTATTTCCATAAATTGTTGTGCAGTTTCTTTTTTTACATTTTCAACAAAATCAGAAAGATCATCAGATTCAAAAAGAAGAAACGAGAGTAACTCTTTATTTTCCTTTTTGAATTTTGTGAGTCTAAGACAATAGTCAAGTAACTGTTGATAATTTTGTTTTTCTAATTGCCTTTTTATTTCAATAATTGTTGCAGTTTTCATTTTTATAAATATCGATAATTCAGGCGGATTTTAATTTGAATAAAAAAGGGAATCAAAAAGATTCCCCTTTTGTTTTTATCATTCTTAATATTATATTATTGCTTTAGGACTTTGTTATTATACAGTATTTCCCCAGATTTATTTGTGATGGTAAGTATATAGATTCCCGGCTGCAATTTATTTATGTTAGCAAAATCTTTCGCTGAATTTCCATTAACAGCCCATTCTTCCAATGCGACCTGTTTTCCGGTAATATCTATTAACCGTGCAGAAACAACTTGTGGAATAGCGCTAATAAAATTGACTGAAAGTGTATTGTGGAAAGGGTTTGCTAAAACAGAAACCAATTCTTTTTGTCGATCCACTTTTATATTTATTATCCTCGAATATTTAAAATTTCCATCTCCATCTACTTGTTTAAGACGATAATAATTTGCGCCCGAAAGAGGAGTTGCATCAAAAAAATTATAGTTTTTCAGAACCTGGCTATTTCCCGCTCCACTAAGCGTCGCCACTACTGCCCAGTTGGAATTTCCGTCAGAACTTCTTTCTATGTGGAAATAATTATTATTCAATTCCTGAGAGGTGGACCAATCAAGCCTTACTCCATTTCCAGCAAGATGTGCAGTAAAATTAATTAATTCAACCGGCGTTGGCGCAGCTTCGGCACATAAAGAAAGAGACACATCATCCATTGCAAAATCATTTCCACAACCGCCTACCGTTCCATCTCCTACAGTAATCCGGATTTCTGTTGGAAAAAAGGCACCGGTTTCTGGTAAAGTAAAACTTGAACCTTGATTAACCCAAACCGGGGAAGTGGTCTGCGATACCGGTTCTGCGGTATAAGGTGAACCACCAAGTGAAACCCATGTATTTGATTGAGAAAGATATTCCACCTTAACGGTAGCAACCGGTACCAGTGGATTAGGCCTGCAAATACCAGCTGTGTCAATATTCATCAAAAATAAACTGACGGCATATGTTCCAGGAACAAAACCATGAAGACTGGTTACTCTATGTTGATAAAAAATTTCTGCCTGACCATTTACAACAAGCATTTTCCCATTTCCATTCCCTGTATGATCGGGAGAAGCCTGCCATTCCGGTTTTTGTTGGGTGTTGTTGATGATCCTGTAAGAGCCTTCACTCGCCAGTTCACCTGTTGGCTGGTAAAATAAACCGCTCGTAAGAATATCAGGGCTACTTGTGGCAGTAGTTCCGGTACCGAAATCTTCCGACCATAAAATAGTCGAATTAGGACAGGTAACCTGAGCATTCAAAATCACCGAAGTAAAAACTAATAATAAAAACAAAAAGATCGTGGGGAAAGGAAAATTCTTTTTCATAAGCTTTTAAAAAAATTAAAAAGGAAATAAGGTTAGACTTCTGATAACTGCAAAACAGCAATCAGCATCTTGGGGGAACTTTAGAAAGCGAAGGTTTTTTTTGAGGAAAAGGAGCGACAAATTTAATTGTAAATTTTATATTTCAACATCTTCGTTTGAAATTTTTTTTAAGATCCAGATCTGTTCAACACATGATTGTGGCATAGTATTTATGGCACATACTATTAAAAATCTACTAGAATGAAAACTTTATTGAACTTAATAATAGCATTGATTATTGCCGATTGTGCGCAGGCGCAGGACACTTCATCTAATCAAACACTTTCTGAAAATCAAACTTACCATGTTGCACCAAGCAGCAATGTAAATGTGAATAATAGTAACGTTTCTACTGATACTAAACCGCACATTTATCGAGACACAAGGCTGGGCAGCAGTTCCCCTTTATACAATACCTATAAAAAAAATGACTATGGGGCCGGCGCAATTACTACCAATCCAAATAAGAGCGGTGGCGGAAGTTACACTCCATCTTCAACTGAGGCGAATCAAATACCAGCCGATTCAAGTGTAAATAATACAACCGAAAATAACGCGGTGAACGATAACGGAAGCGGAACGACAACTACAAACAAAAAATAAAGAAGAATCCAATTATTGCAATTGCATTTCAAATATTTTCGGCCAGTATTTTCCGGTTATGTATAATTTTTTAGTAGCGCTGTCATAAGCAATTCCATTAAGAACTGCATCATTATTGGGTTTGGCAGTTGGATCATATTGTTGCAATAAGCCGGTAAGATTCATTTCGCCAACTACATATCCACTTGCAGTATCAATTTTTACTATTTTATTTGTAAGCCACCTGTTGGCAAAAACAAATCCGTTTATTAATTCTAGTTCGTTAAGACTATCAACTTCTCCCCTGCTATCTGCAACCGTAAGAACTTTTTTAATGTCCATTTGCTTTTTAGCAGGGTCAGGATCTACGAAATATAAATGGGAAGAGCCGTCACTTATAATAATGTGCTTACCATCATTTGTAGCTCCCCATCCTTGCCTGCCCCATTTGTAAGTAGCAATGGGATGCGAAATATCATTAGCATTATAAACGAAAATTTTATTGTTTTGCCAGGTCAGCTGATAAATTTTATTTCTAAAAAAAGTAATCCCTTCTCCAAAAACTGAAGAATCGGGAATTAAATAATCTTTTTCAACTTTTCCTGTTTTTATGTCAACAATTCGTAAATGCGAAGTGCCCCATTCACCCGTGCCTTCATATAATTTTCCATCATGAAATTCAAGTCCTTGTGTAAAAGCATTTGGGTCATGCGGATATACTGCGTCCACTTTGAACATGATTGGAGCAGGCGGAGGAATATTATTGGCTTTAGGAACCGGGAGCGAATTGTCATAAGAAGGTGAAGAATTGTGGCAGGCAAACAAAAATAAAAGACATAGGATGAAAAAAAATTGACGAATCATTTTTTGATTTTAATAAAATGTAAAAATAGTAAACAGATGCTTTTAAATGTTGCGATTTTAAAAAAACTAAGCTAATTGTTTCACTTATTTACAAAGCAAATAGAAATTGCCATATTTGTTTGTTTACTATTAATTTATCTCTGAACTCTTCCACTGGCATCTCCTTTCATTAAGGCGGTTACCTCGTTCAATGTCGCATGATTCAAATCTCCCGGTATCGTATGTTTAAGCGCCGAAGCAGCAACGCCAAATTCTGCCGCGTCTTTTAAATTCATTCCTGAAACCAATGCATAGATAAATCCGCTTGCAAAAGAATCGCCACTTCCAACGCGGTCAATTATTCTTACTTCATATTGTTTTGAATGATAAAATTCGTTGCCGTCATAAACCAATGCGCTCCAGCCATTGTCTGATGCGCTATAGCTTTCACGAAGTGTGGAAGCAATATATTTAAATCCGAATTTTTCTTTCATTTGCTGAAATACATCTTTGTAACCTTCCAGGTTTAATTCACCTTTTGTAACATCTGTTCCTTTACTTTTAAATCCTAATGTAGTTTCTGCATCTTCTTCATTTCCGATACAAACATCTACATATTGGCAAAGTTTCGTCATTACTTCTTTTGCTTTTTCTTTACTCCATAATTTTTTTCTATAATTGAGATCAATGCTGGTAGTAATTCCTTTTTCTTTTGCAACTTTTAATGCAGCTTCAGTAAGCGCAGCGGCTTTATCGCTTAATGCAGGAGTAATGCCTGTTGTATGAAACCACGAAGCGTTTTCAAATATCTTATCAAAATCAAAATCTGAAATTTCTGCATCTGCAATAGCAGCACCAGCACGGTCATAAATTACCTGTGAGGCGCGCATGGAAGCGCCTGTTTCCAAAAAATAAATGCCCAATCTTTTTCCGCCACGGGCTACAAAATTTGTATCAACACCAAAACGACGCAAGTGATTAACCGCAGCTTGTCCTATCGCATTTTCAGGAACTTTAGAAACAAAAACACCTTGTAACCCATAATTGGTAAGGGCTACGGCGACATTGGCTTCGCCACCACCGTAGGTCACATCAAATGAATCAGCCTGTACAAATCTCTTATGATCCGGTGTGGATAAACGAAGCATTATCTCTCCAAGTGTAACAACTTTTTTTGCCATGATAAATTAATAATTGTTTAGAGTAATTTTATTATTTTTCTGTTTTCTTTTTTGTCAAATCTCTTTCTTATTTATCTAAAGAACAAAAATCGCGTAAAATTCCTGTGATAACGATTGCGTAAATAAGATGAAAAAAATTGATGCCAGCAAAAAATAAATGATAACGGGAACGAATAGACGAAAAGAGCATTGACAGAAATATTTTTCTTGAAACTTCTGGATTAATTTTAAATTACACGGTAACGTTTGCATAAAAAAATATGGATTTATAATATTATTCCAATAACATTGTTTAATTGTAAAATAAATTTATGAATAAGAAAAGCGAATTATTAGAATTGATTCCCAAACAGGGAATGTTACCACTTTATTTTTATAAAGATCCGGAAGTAAGTGTCAAAGTTTTAAGAGCTTTATATAATGCAGGAGTCAGAGCTGTTGAATATACAAACCGTGGTGAGGCTGCATTACAGAATTTTAAAAAGATGCGCGAAGTGTGTGACAACGAATTAAAAGAAATGTACCTTGGTGTAGGCACGATTAAAAACGGAAAGATGGCCGAAACATTTATTGATGCCGGCACCGATTTTATAGTTTGCCCTGGTCTTGTGGAAGATGTTGCAACAGTTGCTGATAAAAATAACATGCTGTGGGTTCCCGGATGTATGACGCCAACAGAAATTATACGTGCTGAAAGTTTAGGTGCAAAAATGATCAAACTTTTTCCGGGAAATATTTTAGGCCCTGAATTTATGAGTGCAATTAAAACATTATTTCCTGACATTTTGTTTATGCCAACCGGTGGAGTAGATCTTAATAAAGAAAATATTGAGAAATGGCTGAAAGCAGGAGTATGCGCAGTTGGGATGGGAAGTAAACTGATCAGCAAGCAATTGCTGGAAGAAAAAAATTACCAAAAAATTGAAGAGCTTGCCAGTCATGCATTGGAAATATTGAAATCTCTTACATAAAAATCTGAATTACCGTTATGCAGAATTCCATTGAAATTGAGAAGGCGCTCAGCAATAAAGAAAAGGCGGGCGTCTCCACAAAAATTGGTAAATACCGTTGGACAATTTGTGGCTTAATATTTTTTGCTACCACAATTAATTATCTCGACAGGCAGGTGATCAGTTTATTAAAATCCACTCTATCAGCGGATATGCATTGGAACGATGCAGATTATGCGGATATTGAAATGGCTTTCCAGTTTTTTTATGCCTTTGGTATGCTCGGCGCCGGTCGTGTTATAGATAAGCTGGGAACCAAAACCGGTTATGCAATTACCACAGGATTATGGAGTATTGCGGCGGTTTGCCATGCCTTTGCATCCAGCGTTTTAGGCTTTGCCGTGGTACGTTCATTTTTAGGCCTTACCGAATCGGGAAATTTTCCGTCAGCGATTAAAACAACTGCTGAATGGTTTCCCAAAAAAGAACGTGCATTGGCAACCGGAATTTTTAATTCAGGATCGAATGTAGGAGCTATTATTGCGCCCTTAACTGTTCCTTTTATTGCAGTAGCGTGGGGCTGGCGATGGGCTTTCATCATTACCGGTTTAATCGGATTTGTATGGCTGATTTTATGGTTGATTTTGTACCAAATTCCTTCGAAAGAAAAAAGGCTTTCAACAGCGGAGTTTGAATACATTCATAGTGATAAGGAAGAAACAGCAGAAAAAGAAGCGGCAGGAAAAAATATATCCTGGGGTAAATTACTAACGTACCGTCAAACCTGGGCGTTTGCGATCGGTAAATTTTTGACAGATCCCGTATGGTGGTTTTATTTATTCTGGCTGCCTGACTTTTTGCAAAGCCAATATCATCTGACTCTAACGCAAATCGCTGTTCCTGTTGCGTTGGTTTATATGCTTTCAACCATCGGAAGTATTGGTGGAGGCTGGCTACCATTGGCAATGATCAAAAACGGTTCGCCTGTTTTCAGAGCGCGGAAAATGTCAATGTTGGTTTTTGCAGTTCTTGTAGTGCCAATTTTATTCGCGCAAGTGGCCGGAAGTTACAATATGTGGTTTGCTGTTTTAATTATCGGGTTAGCAGCGGCAGCACATCAGGCGTGGAGTGCCAATATTTTCACTACAGTAAGTGATATGTTTCCAAAATCGGCTACTGCTTCTGTAACGGGCATTGGTGGCATGTTTGGTGGATTAGGTGGCCTGCTACTCGTATTGCTGGTCCAAAAAAATATGTTTGTTTATTACCGAGAGATGGGACGAATAGAAGTCGCATATTATATTATGTTTGGAATTTGTGCCAGCGCTTATCTTATTGCCTGGGTGATTATGCAAGTGCTTGTTCCAAAAATGAAGCCTTTGGATTTATAATTTGGAATAAAAATAAATTTTTTTACAGAATCAGTAAAGAAACAAATACTGGCAATTTCTATTTTTATTATTTAAATCTTTCTTTAAAATAATAATTCAAATTTGGATATAACGGTTATCTATAAACGAAAAAGAAAAAGGGAAGAATATTTTAAACAGATTCAGCATCAAATCTGTTCATTTAGTAAATACTGTTTTAGCAGCTGAAAATCCGGCTCCATTTCTATACTTTGTTTTTCTTTTTCTAAAATCGATTTTACACTTTCAGGAACAGAAACTTTTTTTTGAATAACAGGTTCTACTACATTATAAAACTTTACCGGATGAGCTGTTTCCAAAATATATCCACCCTCTTCAGGATGCGTATTCAGATAATTTTGCAAAGCAAAATAAGCGACAGCGCCGTGTGGATCTAATAAGTAATTTTCATTTTTAAAAACATTTTTGATCGTTTCCCTGGTTTCTTCATCAGAAATACTGCAACTGCTTAAAGCACTTTTTAATTCAGAAAACTGGTTATTAAATAATTCCAGTACTCGTATAAAATTACTTGGATCCCCCACGTCCATTGCGTTTGAGATTGTTGCAATTGCTTTTTGTGGATAATACTTTTCTGTTTCCAAAAAATCCGGCACTACTCTATTCGAATTGCAGGCAGCGATAAAATGCCTGACAGGTAATCCAGATATGTGTGCAAGAATGCCGGCACATATATTACCAAAGTTGCCGCTGGGAACACTTATGACAGGCGGTTTTTTTTTATCATTCCATTGTTTCCATGCAAATAAATAATAAAACTGTTGCGGTAACCAGCGTGCTACATTTATTGAATTGGCAGAAGTAAGAAATAACTTTTCGTTTAAATATTGGTCGGAAAAAGCCTGCTTTACCATTTGTTGGCAATCATCAAAATTTCCGTTTATTTCAATAGCATGAATATTATTTCCGAGCGTTACCAATTGTTTCTCCTGAACGCTGCTCACTTTTCCCGAAGGATATAAAATCACCACTTCAACTCCGTCAACATTAAAAAAACCATTGGCAACTGCACCACCGGTATCACCAGAGGTAGCAACTAAAACAGTAATTTTTTTATCGTTATTTTTTACAAAATATCCGAGGCAGCGGCTCATAAATCTTGCGCCAATATCTTTAAAAGCCAGCGTCGGTCCATGATATAATTCCAAAGAAAAAATATGATCGTTTAACTTTTTTAGTGGAATCTCAAAATTCACCGTTTCTGCTACAATTCTCCTTAATTCATTTTCGGGAATGACATCACCGATATAAGGTTGTATGATTTTAAATGCAATTTCTTCATCCGAATAACTTTCCATTTCTTGAAAAAACTTCTTTTCCTGCTTCGGAATGCGTTCAGGAAAATATAAACCTTTATCAGGCGCTAACCCGTGAATGGTTGCTTCTTTAAAATCAACAACCGGAGCGGTTTTATTAAGACTATAGTATTTCATTCAATCAGCTTAATTTCTTTTTTTTGCTAAATATCATTCTACAATTTTCACACCTTGAGAATTAATTGCAGTAACATACGTTTTGTATTCAACATCTATTTTTTGATAAATTGCTTTCATAATTTCTTCTACTTTGTAAGCAGTTTCTTCTTCTTTACTCATCATAAAAATGGACGGCCCTGACCCTGAAATTCCACCACCCAAAGCGCCGGCATTTTTACATTTTATTTTCACTTCATCAAAACCAGGAATAAGAATACTTCGCACCGGCTCTATTATTACATCTTCCAATGAACGGCTGATTATTCCACAATCATTTTTCATAAAACCCATAATTAATCCGCCAATGTTTCCCCATTGTTTTATGGCATCTTTTAATTGAACTTCCTTTCTTAAAATCTGCCGGGAATCTGAAGTACGAACTTCTATTTGAGGATGTACAATAGTTACAAATAAATCAGGAGAATTTAAGGGAATAATATCCAAAGGAAAAATAGAACGAATTAAAGTAACGCCGCCATAAATACATGGGGAAACATTGTCTGCATGTTTTACGCCGCCAGCTAATTTTTCTCCATTCATTGCAAACCGAACCAGATCTTCTTTTGAAAAGATATTTCCCAATAACTGATTTGCGGCAACAACCGCTCCTGCTGCACTTGCGGCACTGGAACCAAGACCGCTTCCGGGTTTAATATTTTTATGAATAGTTACATCGAATCCGACCGGCTTTTTATATTCATCCAGTAAAGCCTGCAAAGAAACACCCGCAACATTTTTTTCTGCAGCTTCAGGTAAGTTATAATCGTCGGTGTGTTTAATAAAAATTCCGGGTCGAGCAGATAACGATAAAGTCATTTCATCAAATGGAGATTTTATTGCCATTCCAAGAATATCAAAGCCACAGACAAGATTAGCAATTGTTGCAGGAGCTAAAACTTTTATTTCTTTCATTTTCATTTTATTAAATTCTGACCGCACGGATAATATCAGCAAACACACCTGAAGCAGTTACTTCAGCACCCGCGCCAGCACCTTTTACTACAAGCGGCTGCCCGGTATAACGATTGGTGTAAAACAGCACCACATTGTCTTTGCCATAAAGATGATAAAAATCGTGGTTTGGGTCTATTTGCTGCAAACCAACTTTTGCTTTTCCATTTTCATAAGTGGCAACAAATTTTAATTTCTTTCCTGCTTTATTTGCTTCCTCAAAAATCTTTTTAAAATGAGCTTCTTCTTTCTCCATACAAGCATAAAAATCTTCGACAGAACCTTGCATGCACTGAGGGGGCATAAATGCAATATTAGCAATGTCTTCCATCTCAATCATTTCTCCGGATTCACGAGCAAGAATCATAATCTTACGAACTACATCAACACCGCTCAAATCCAGTCGGGGATCAGGCTCTGTATATCCTTCATCCTGCGCTTTTCTCACCACTTTGGCAAAAGTTTCTGTTGCATTATAATTATTGAAAACATAATTCAAAGTTCCACTTAAAACGGCTTCAATTTTATTTATTTTATCGCCACTTAATAAAAGATCGTTTAAAGTTCCAATTACCGGCAAGCCAGCGCCCACGTTGGTTTCAAAAAGAAATTGCACATTAAATTCACGTGCAAGATTTTTTAATTTTTCATAATAATTAAATGTTGAAGAAGCGGCGATTTTGTTACAAGCAACAATGGAAACACTTTTTTGCAAAATTTCTGCATAATGATTGGCAACATTCTCATTGGCAGTAACGTCGACAAAAACTGAATTACGCAAATTTTTTGTTTGAATAGTATTTACAAATTCTGAAAGTTTCATTGGCTCCCCATTTTGCAAAAGCTCTTTCCAATTGTTTAAATTAATTCCTTTTTCATTAAACAACATTTTTTTACTGTTTGCGATGCCGACAACCCGAATGTACAAACGAAGATTTTTTTGAAGATAATCCTGCTGTTTCAACAATTGCGAAAGCAGCCGAGAGCCTACATTTCCAACACCTGCAACAAATAAGTTCACCTGCTTATAAGCAGTTTCAAAAAATTCTTCGTGCAATACATTCACCGCCTTGTTTACGTCCTTTGTAGAAATAACTGCTGAAATATTTCTCTCCGATGAGCCTTGTGAAATGGCTCTGACATTCACACCATTTTTCCCTAAAGCACTAAACATTTTACCGCTGATCCCAGGATGGCTTTTCATTTTGTCGCCAACCAACGCTATGATCGATAGATCCTTTTCCACTATCAAAGGTTCTACTTTCAATCTTTCGATTTCAGTAGCAAATGCCTCGTCAACCGCCATTTTTGCACTTTCGGCAAATCGCTCTTCAATCGCAACACAAATCGAATGCTCTGAAGAACTTTGCGTAATAAGAATTACGTTTATTTGTTCGTTTGCTAATGTTTCAAATAATCTTTTGGAAAAACCGGGAATGCCTGCCATACCACTTCCTTCAAGACTTAACAGTGCAATTTTATTGACACTTGAAATTCCTCGCACACTGCTATCGCTCTTTACAGAGGTATTTTCGATTAAAGTTCCATGATCTTCAGGTGCAAAAGTGCTCTTCACCCACACCGGAATATTTTTCCGCATTACTGGCTGAATGGTAGGTGGATAAACGACTTTGGCACCAAAATGTGAAAGCTCCATTGCTTCACGGTAAAGCACATGGGGAATTATTTTAGCATTAGGCACAAGCCGTGGATCTGCAGTCATCATTCCACTGACATCTGTCCAAATTTCAAGTGCAGTAGCATCTAACGCCGCCGCAATTATGGATGCGGTATAGTCTGAGCCACCTCTTCCCAATGTAGTAGTGATGCCATTTTTATCCGATGCGATAAACCCGGGAACAAGAAAGAACGATTCTGCTGAATTGGAAAAATAATTCTGTATTTTTTCATTTGTCAAATCAAAATCAACAACCGCATTTTCATAATGAGAATTTGTCTTAATAATTTTACGTGCATCTACCCATTTATTTACAAATCCTTCCGATTGGAATTTTGCAGAAATAATTTGCGATGATAATAATTCTCCATAACTCATTATCCTGTCTTTTGTTCGCGGAGTTAATTCCTGCAATAAAAATACGCCATTGCAAATATCTTCAATTTCATTGCAATGTTGTTTTACCATACTCAATACCCTGCTTTGTTGTGCGATAGGGATCAGTTGTTTTACCATTTCTAAATGGCGATTTTCAATCTTTTGCAACTCTTCCTTATAAAGGTCATCGGCATTAGAGGCAAGTACAATACTGGTTATGAGAGCATCGGTAATACCTCCTAAAGCAGAAACAACAACAACTAATTTTTCATTTTTGAGTTGGTCACGTAAAATTGAAACGATCTTATTTATATTTTCAGCATTTGCTACGGATGAGCCGCCAAACTTTAATACACGCATATCTTGTTAATTAGTAATTGAATTTTTAAATTTACCCGAAGGTAGAGAAAGCTATAGCCCAAGTGGATGATATGGAAATTTACAACCCTTAACGGGTTGTAATAATGGTAGCAGTAATCGAAATTGCTAAAAATGGATTAGAAAAAGTATGAAAAAAAACTGGCTTCATTTTATTAAAAGAGTGCGAAGATAAATTGTAAATACAAGAATAATAAAAAAAGCTTAGAAAGTTAAAAAAAAAAAAATTCTGATCCGGAAAGAATAGTATAAATTTGTACTGTAATATTAAAAGCCTTATACTATGAGCAAAAAAAATAAGTCGGCAGCAGATTACAGTATAGAAGAAGAAGCTTTAAATCCAACCATTGCTAGTGAGCCGGAAGCTGCACGAGTATCAGCAAGAAATTACCGCTTTAATATTATTCTTGCCGATTCTTCTCAAAAACCCGAAAATCAATTATCTTCTTTTGAAAAAATGCATATCGTTCATCAAGGAGTTAGCAAAAAGGATTTAGAACTTTTGAAAACGGAAGCGGATTTGGATTATACTATGCTTGCTAAAGCCTTGTCAGTAACGCGTGCTACTCTAATAAACAAAAAAAGAAGTGAGAAATTTGGAGCTGGCTTAAGTGAGAAAATACTAGGGATGGCAGACCTTTATTCTTATGGATTTGAAGTTTTTGAAGATAAAGATCGTTTTAATCAATGGATGTCCAAGCCTAATAAAGCGCTTAATGGGAAAGCTCCCTATGATTTAATTGATAATCAATTTGGGCGTGAAGAAGTAAAGAATCTGATTGGCAGAATCGACTATGGCATTTATTCCTAATTAGTATTACTATTAATGTTAGTCTACAGAGTTGGAAAAACCAAACATGCAGATGATTTGTCAGGCGAGGGCGCAAAAATTAACGGCGGCAGATGGAATCACAAATCTGTTCCTTGTCTTTATACTTCTGAAAGCCGTGCCTTGTCTTTACTTGAATACACTGTAAATGTAAACATTGAAGAAATCCCCAGAGCATTGAGTATCACTACCATTGAAATTCCTGACAAAGATATTTTCATTGTCAGGGAAGACGCTTTGCCTGGGAACTGGAAGCAATCTCCTGTTCCTTCTTCTACTCAGGATTTTGGTACTTATCTTTTAAAAACAGCTATAAAACAGGTGATTAAAATTCCTTCATCTGTGATTACAGAAGAATATAACTACATTTTAAATCCGATTTATATCAATAGTAAAAGTTTTAGAATTGTTTCCATTACTGACTTGATATATGATGTAAGAATAAAATATTAATTAAACTTGTTTTTTGTTTCAATACAAATTGACTTCTTCTTTGTCCCATTCTACTTTCACTTTCTGAGAGATAATAGAATCAATGGATTTGCCACAATAGTCAGGCTGAATGGGAAGTTGGCGACTGTAACGCCGGTTTATGAGAACACATAGTTCTACTTTTTTAGGACGGCCAAAAGATAATAAAGCATCTAAAGCGGCCCGAATTGTTCTCCCCGTATAAAGTACGTCATCAATAAGAATGATGTTTTTATCTTCTAAAGAAAAAGTAATATCTGTTTTATTTGGCTCATGCAATTCTTTACGGATATCATCCCGGTAAAAAGTTATGTCTAATTTCCCGTAAAGAAAATTTTGTTCAGCGTTTATCTTTTTTAATTGATTATAAATTTTATCTGCAAGAAAAATTCCGCGAGGTTGTAATCCAATCAGAACAACAGATGAAAGGTCTAGATAATTCTCTATCACCTGGCACGCAAGCCGTTCAATTGTAATTTGAAGCTGGTGTTTATCGAGAATCGTATTCATATAAAAGTGTTCAGTACTTTTCGTCTGTTCATCACCGTTACAATAATAAAAACAGAAATGTTCACTATTTGTTTATTCACTAGCGTTATCCTACTTATTTTTCCTTCATAAATGTATATCTATAATCGGTTGCCGGAATAAAGGTTTCTTTAATTGTTCTTGCACTCAGCCAGCGATACAGATTTATAATGCTTCCTGCTTTATCATTTGTTCCGCTTCCTCTTGCGCCTCCGAATGGCTGTTGGCCTACAACAGCTCCAGTCGGTTTATCATTGATATAAAAATTTCCAGCACTGTTCGTTAATGCTTTTGTAGCTACTTCAATTGCACTTCTGTCTAGCGCAATAATAGAACCAGTAAGTGCATAAGGCGATGTGGTATTCACCAGTTTCAAGGCATCATCAAATGCATTCTCATCATAAATATAAATAGTGAGAATTGGTCCAAATAATTCTTTGCACATAGTCACATATTTTGGATCGGAAACTTCTATCACTGTCGGTTCAACAAAAAATCCATTTTTCTTATCACATTTTCCG
>Ga0157371_10001383_pt1 | contig 25425 bp, 21 predicted proteins | sample C45metaG_FD_113462 | JGI IMG/M metagenome (GOLD analysis project Ga0157371, IMG submission 113462) | Corn rhizosphere microbial communities from Kellogg Biological Station, Michigan, USA - C4-5 metaG | ecosystem: Host-associated > Plants > Roots > Rhizosphere > Soil | place: USA: Michigan...
AAGCCGCGAGGCTGAATGCAAAAATATTTTGTCAGGCGGTTGTCGGTTCCGGCGCGCCGTTCGGGATACCCCATGAAAGCCGATCAAGACGCATTCTCATGGGGAGTTCAGGAATGCCTTACCAGACCGCTGCATCCATTTTGACCCTGGGCGCTACCGCGCGCCGCCGAGCCTTTGTTGCGCTGCTGGCGGTGGCACCCGTGCTGCCAGGCATTGTCCAGGCCGAGCCGGGCAGCCAGAGCCAGGCCCGCGACTACCAGATCGCCCCCGGCAACCTCGACCAGGTGCTGAACCGCTTTGCCAGTGCGGCGGGCATTCTCCTGTCGGTGGATGCGAGCATGACGGCCGGCAAGCACAGCCAGGGCCTGCAAGGCCGCTACGAAGTGGCGCAAGGGCTGCACCAGCTCCTCGCGGGGACCGGCCTGCAAGCCACCCAGAGTGGCGCCAGCTGGGGGCTGCAGCCAGTGGCCCAGGGCGCTGCGCTGGAGCTGGGGCCAACCCGCATCGGCGCCACCCAAGTGGATGAAAATGCCTGGGGCGCGGTGCCGGGGATCGTGGCCAAGCGCAGCGCCACCGGCAGCAAGACCGACTCGGCGCTGGTGGAGATTCCGCAGACCATCAACGTGATCGGCGCCAAGGAAATCAGCGCCCGTGGTGCCCAGAGCGTGACCGAGGCGCTGCTCTATACCCCGGGCATGACCGGCGGCGGCTTTTCCGACCGGGTGAAGATTTTCGACGAACCCACCTCCCGTGGTTTTTCACCGACTCCGCTGTACCTCGACGGCCTGCACTTGCCCTATGGCGGTGGCAGTACCGGTGGTGCCCTGCAGATCGAGCCCTATTCCCTGGAGCGCATCGAAGTGCTCAAGGGCCCGGCCTCGGTGCTCTACGGGCAGAACCAGCCGGGCGGGATCGTCAACATGGTCAGCAAGCGGCCCACCGAGACCCCCGTGCATCAGCTGAAAGTGGAAGCCGGCAGCTACGACCACAAGAGCATCGCCCTGGACCTGGGCGGCCCGCTGGATGAGCAGGGGCAGTTCCTCTATCGCCTGACCGGCCTGGCCAGCGACAGCCAGGACGCCATCGATTACGTGCAGCGCCAGCGTCAGTTCATTGCCCCGAGCCTGACCTGGCGGCCGGATGACGACACCCAACTGACGGTGTTTGCCCAGTTCCAGAAGGACAACGACGTGCCCGAGGCCCAGGGCCTGCCCAGCGTGGGCACGGTGTTCGCCAACCCCAACGGCAAGATCGACCGCGACCTGTTTCTCGGCGAGCCCGGGGTCAATGCCTACGACCGTGACCAGTTCGTCGTGGGCTACGAGTTCTCCCATCGCCTGAACGATGTCTGGACCCTGAAGCAGAATGCCCGCTACGCCGACGTCGACGACCGTTACCGTGCGCCGCTGCACGGCTACAAGTTCGTCACCAACCCCAAGACCGGGCTCGACGACCAGCGCTACATGACCCGCTACGGGGTCGACTGGAAGCAGCACAACAAGGTCTTCGGCGTGGATAACATCGCCCAGGCCGAGTTCGACACCGGGCCGTTCAACCACACGGTGCTGGTGGGGCTGGATTACTACCACTTCAACTCGAAGTACCACGGCAAGTACGACTACAACCCGCCGATTCTCGACATGTTCACCCCCACCTACGGCCAGTCGCTGAATTTCGGCAACGCTTACCAGTGGGACAACACCATCATCCAGACCGGCCTCTACGTGCAGGACCAGATCAAGTACGAGAAGTGGGTGCTGGTGCTGGGCGGTCGCAACGATTGGGCGGAAACCGACAACAAGGCGCCGCTGGGTGGGGCCCATACCAACGTCAAGAACCAGTCCTTCACCGGGCGCGGGGGGCTGGTGTACCTGTTCGACAACGGGCTGGCGCCCTTTGTCAGCTACTCGGAATCCTTCCTGCCGTTGAGCGGCACCAGCTTCCAGCGCAGTGCGTTCGAGCCTTCCACCGGCAAGCAGTACGAAGTGGGGGTGAAATTCCAGCCTCCGGGCCAGGAGAGCTTCGTCCAGGTATCGGCCTATCAGCTGGACCAGGAGAACATTCTGACCACCGACCTGGCCAACCCCGGGTTCAGTATCCAGAGCGGCGCGGTGCGCTCCCGGGGTATCGAGCTTGAAGCCAAGGCCAGCCTCAGCGAGTCGCTGGACGTGATTGCCTCGGCGTCGCGCAACGACATCAAGTACACCAAGGACAACGATGGCCGCGAGGGTCGCCACCCGGCGGGCATGCCACCCCTGACTGCTGCGTTGTGGCTCAACTACACCATCCTGGGCGACACCCCCCTGGCAGGCCTGGGAGCGGGCGTCGGCGCCCGCTACGTCAAGGGCAGCTACGGCACCGACTACGACGGCGCCTTCCAGATCCCTTCCTACACCGTGTACGACGCCGGCCTGACCTACGACCTTGAAAAGTCGCCGTTGCAGCTCAAGGGCGTGAAGCTGGCGCTGAACGTGAAGAACCTCACCGACAAGACCTACGTCGCCAACTGCACCAGCATCTGGGACTGCTACTACGGCGAAGGCCGGACCATGGTCTCGAGCCTGACTTATGACTGGTAAGGCCGCAGCAGCTGGGCTCACCAGTAGTCCGGCTTGATCGCGGGCGCCTTGCGGGTCGCCACTCGTTCGGGGAACTGGTGCTTGCACAGTTCCTCTGCGCTGACGACCCGGCGCATCCAGTGGGCCTGGGCTTTCAGTGAGCCGGGTTGCGGGCGCTGATACTGCGGGCGGTGAGGCAGGATCACGCCAAGGGTCAAGTCCGGGAAGTCTTCGCGAATGGCCCGCAGCGCTGGTGCCATATCGGTGTCTCCCGAGACCAGCACCAGTTGCTCGATGCGTTCATCTGGAGGATGCAGGGCTTGCCTGGCTGCGAGGCGGTACATGCTGATCGCCAGATGGACGTCGGTTTCCTTTTCCTCAAGTTTCCAGATGTCCACCGTGTCCTGGCGTGAAGCCCCTACGGCTTTATTGATGAAGCGTGGGGCTTTGGCCGGTTCAAGCTGATGGCGCCCCAGGTGCACATTGACCTGGGACGCCTTCAAGGCGCGCAGGTAGGTGTCTTGTGCTTCCTTGGAGGCCCGGCCACGGGTGGCCAGCCGGGGTTTGACTGAAGAAGTGAAGTAGTCCACCGAGGCCAGTCGGCTGGCGGGGTTCTCGATCTGCACGATATGGGTCAGCAACCCGGGCAGGTCGAGCCACTTGAATGGGGTGTCGGCCAGCAACCCGTAGAACAGGTCGTAGCCATCGACAAAGAAGGCCGTGCGCACTATTCCATTCCCTGGAAACGAAAAAACCGGCCTGGGCCGGTTTTTTCACCCCAACGGCCAGCGAACTTAATCTCTGCGTACGGGGTTGAGTTGTGAGGTCGAGCCTAGTGCCTGTATTCGTCGAGGTCAATCCTTGTCCGACGAGAGAGGTATCACCAATGGCTGCTTGGCATATCAACTCCGCGGGAACCGTTTTGCCTCAGCAGGCTTCGAGGATCAAGGGCACTGATGGGCATTACTGTGAGCACTTATTGCACCGCTCTCAGGGCCCGGACTGAGGATTCTGCAAGAACACCACGTAGCCCTTGAACCAGGGGCTGTCGCGCAGGGCCTGGGGTTCCTGCCATTCACCGCCCTGGATCAGGCCGACCTTGTAGGGCAGGCCCATGCGGTCCAGGCGCGGCAGGTAGCTGGCGTAGTTGGGGATGCTGCGGCGCCCCTGGTAGGTCTGCACCACCACTTCGTCCACCACGCCCTTGAGCTGGCCGATGGCTTGCGGGTCGGCGTTGCTGCCCCAGTCCATCAACCCGGTGATGCTCAGGCGGTAGTGCGCCGGCAGGCGCTGGCGCAGGTCGCGCAGGAAGTGGCCATAGCGCTCCAGGTCGTGGGTGCTGCTGTCGAAATCGATCTGGATGCCCACCACCTGGGTGCCCGTGGCCTGCCAACGCCGGACCTGGCCCAGCAACTGGTCATACAGCGGTTCGGGCCAGGCCAGGGTGTGGGCGCGGTAGACCACCCACACCTGCTCCTGGCGCAGACGCGACACCGGCAGGCCCTGGGCGATGAGCTGGACGCCGCTGGCCGGATGGCGCCGCGAACGGCTGATCTGGCCCTGGAGGAGGTACAGGGTCCTGGCTTGGCCCAGCACCGGCTGGGTCTTGACCCCGCTCCACAGCCAGAAGGCGTCGTAGTCGGCGGCGTCCACTGCCGCGCTGGCCGGTGTTGCCCAGCACAGCCACAGCGGCAGCAGGCCATAGCCCAGGCGCTTGCCTACCAGTAGTAACGCAGCGACTGGGCCCACTGGGTATCCCCCAACTTGGTCTTCAACTGGCGGAACCAGGCCTTGCGCACGGCGGGCTCGACACCGGCACCGCCACAGTTGTTATGGCCCGAGGAGGCGTAGCAGTTGATGGCTCGGTACAGCGCGTAGGCGCGATCGTCACGGCTGGCCTTGGGGTTGTTGATTACCACCTGATAGCCGTCGAGCCGCGAGAACGGCTTGCCCGGGAACGTGTCCTGGGTGCCGCCCAGGTTCTGGGCCGGTGGCGGGGTGTCCAGGGGCATGCGGTCGAAGCCGCTGAAACGCATGAACTCGCCGAGGCAGAGCAGCCCGGCCGGGGCTTTCGGGTCACGCTGCAGGAGGGCGGCCGTCTCCAACAGGCTTGGGCAGCGGTAGTCGGGTTTTTCTTCTTCGGGCTGTGGGCCATTCCAGTGGAAGTCCTGCAACGGCGGGGTATCGAGGTAGATGTAGCCCAGGCTGGCGGCAAGGCTAGCGTCGGGCAGGGTGGGCGGCAGTTGCTCGAAGTCTTTGCCGAAGGCCGCGTACTGGCCGCGGGTCAGGTCCTTGTACAGCAGGATAAAACGCGCGGCGTTGCGTTCCGCTGGTGACTCGGCCTTCTGCGCTTGCTGGCGCAGCAGTTGGGGAGAGGCCACCTGGCGCAGGAGAATGGCGCGCACCTGGGCGGTCTTGATCGGCGAGTTGTCGGCGAACACCTTGGCCAGTTGCCCGCTGCGCTCGTAGCTGTAGGCCAGGGCCAGTTCCAGCTGTTCGCGTTGCAGCGGTTGCTGGGCCAGGGGCAGCAATTGCAGCCACAGCGCCTCGGCGCCTTTCCAGTCCTGCTGGGCCTGCAGGGCCAGGCCACGCAGGATCTGCTGGCTGAAGCTCAGGTAGTCCAGTTGCGCAGGCAGTTGGCTGGGCAATTGTTTGAGCGCCGCCGCCGGTTGTTTTTCGACATACAGGCTGAAAGCGGCCTGGAGGTAGTCGAACAGCGCCGGCTGGCTGGCGAACAGGGCCTTCTGCTGTTGCAGGGCGTCCCGGGTCAGGGGCGCCGATGGGGCGTCGCGCATGCGCATCAGGTCCTTGACCGCCAGCAGCAGCGGAGCCTTGAAGTGGTCTTCGGGCAGGCTCAGCAGTTTGTAGTCGACTTCTTCCACCAGGTCGTCCAGAGGCATGTTGCGCGGGGTGCCGGGAGCCTGGGTCAGTTGCCAGGCGTAGTCATCGGCCAGGGCCTGGGTGTCGCCCGTCAGCCAGTGCACACGGCGGATCAGACCCTTGGCGGAAACGGCGTAGCGGCCCTGTGGATAAGTCTTCAGATAGGCCTCGAAACCGGCGCCGGCCTGTTGCAGGACGGGTTTATCCACATGCTCCAGATTGACCATGCTCCATTCATCGAAGGCGTTCTGCTGGGCCAGGTTGAGCAGGGTGCGCGGGCTCATGTAGGCCGCGGTTTCGGCCAGCCAGGGCTGGGGATTGTCCTTTAGCGCGGCAAAACCGTTGCCGGCTTCGTTGAAGCGGCCGCTGTAGAAGTCGGCGGCGGCCTGCAGGTAGCTGGCGAACGCCTTGGCCGCTGCCGAGTTCAGGTTGGCCGGCAGCAGCTTGCTCATTTCGCTGGCGTTCCAGTCGCAGCTGGCCAGCAGTTGCACCCGGGCCTCGGCCAGGGCCTGGCGTTCTTCGGGGCTCAGTGGCGCCTGGTCGAGCTGCTCCACAAAAGCCAGGGCACTGGCGTCCGAGTTGCTGCGGCAGCGGCTGCCTTCTCCGGAGAGAAAGCCGTTCCCGGCGGCTTCCTTGCTATCGCGACGCAGGCCTACGGCCTGCAGCAGGCTGTCGAGCTGCTCGGTGGCGGGCGAGGGGCCTGGCTTGGGTGGGTTGCCAGTGTCGGGATCGAGTTCGGGCTGCGCCGGGTGCAGGCGATAGTGCATGAAGGGCACAGGGCCGTAGCCCATGCCCAGCTCATCCTGGGTCAGGGCCCGGGGTGCCAGGGGCAGGCTGCCCTGGTCGGCCAGCAGCAGCCGCAAGTTGACCCGGCTGTCGTTGCCCGGGCTGAGAAAGGGCAGGTTGCTGCAACCGTCCAGGCGATTTGAGTAGAGCGACCAGCTCGGCGAGCAGATGTCATCCGAGCTGGCCTGCGCCTGGCCGGCGCACAGGGCGGTGAGGGTCAATGCCGAGAGCAGAAGCTTGCGCATGAATTGTCCTTAATTCAGAAAAGCCATGAGGGCAGGTTCCGAGTGTGGCGAAAATCATACAGAAGGCGCCGGCTGGCACCTACGTCGCTGGTTAGAAAATCCGCCGTTCTGTGACGCGCCTTTGCTGTCCTCCGGTCTATGTTCATCCATTGCCGGTGATGGCCGGGCCTGACCCCGTACCGCGGTCCCCGAGGGCTATCGGCAAGAGTCGCACATGGCATTCGAGGAGCGGCTTTTTACCCTTGCGTCTGTGCTTTGCGGTTTTCCAGGCAAAGGACGATGCTATCGGGGTTTGAGCGACCAGATCAGGCGAGTTTATGGGGAGCAAGGAATGGATTTTCGCAGAGCGCCGGAGTTGATCGGGCGTTTGCAAGAGCAGGCCGTCGTGCCTCGGGAGCAAGGTGTGCAGCGGCTGATGCGCTTGGCGCTGGAGTATTGGTTGCTGCCGGTGTTGCTGTTGGCTGCGGCCGTTCGCTTTTATGACCTGACCGCCGCGGCCATCTGGGGCGACGAAGGTTCCAGCCTGGTGCTCAGCCAGTATTCGCTGAGCGAAATCTGGTTTCATGCGGCCCGCGACGTCCATCCGCCGCTGTATTTCATGCTCTTGCGTGGCTGGATTGAACTGTTCGGCGACGGGATTTTTTCCATTCGCACCTTCAGCGCGCTGCCAGGGATAGTCACCGTAGGGCTCGGCATGTGGCTGGTGGCGCTGCTGGCGACCCGTCGCGCGGCGATTCTCGCCGGTGTGCTGCTGGCCCTGCTGCCCACGGCCGTGCGCTACAGCCAGGAAGTGCGCATGTATGCGCTGCTCGGCCTGTTGCTGCTGGGGGCGACCCTGGCCTTGGTGTACTGGCTGCGCCAGCCCTCGCGTCGGGGCTATCTGGTGAGCTACGCGCTGCTGATGACCCTGGCCTTCTACACCCATTACTTCACGGTGTTCTGCGTGCTGGCGCACTGGCTGTACCTGGCCGTTTCGGGCGTGCGCGCCGAGGGTGGCGGGCGCCTGGTCACCCGCCCGGCCTGGTGGCTGGCGAATGCGGCGATCGTGCTGCTGTTCCTGCCCTGGGTTCCGGAGTTGCTCGACCTGCTGCGGCACATGGACGAGCTGAAGGCCAATGGCGATGTCGGCTGGGAGCCGGTGGTCACCTGGTCTTCGCTGCCGGCGATGGTCTGGCAATTGCTGATCCAGGACGAAGGCGACAACCTGCCAGGTGCGCTGTTCGTGGGCATGCCGCTGCTGTTGCTGGCGGTCTGTAGCGTCCTGGCCTGGCGTGATGGTGCACCTGCCAGGTTCGGCGGGCTGCTGGCGAGTTTCACCCTGCTGCCGTTGTTGTTGGTGTTTGCGGTGTCGTTCGCTTCGCCAGTGTTTATCGAACGCTACCTGACCGCGTATGCCTTGGGCTTGCCGATGATCATGGCGGTGCTCATCGATCGCTGGCTTAAGAGTGCCCGGCTGGTGGCGCTGGCGTTGCTGCTGGGGTTCGTGGGGCTGGAAGCGGTGGGGCTGAAAAACAACATCGATGTCGACGCCAACGACCAGATCAGCGTGATGGTCGACTACGTCAACCGGCACTACGTCGCAGGCGACCGCATCGTTATCAGCGACATGCTCTGGTACTTGAGCTACGTCTACTACAACCGCACCGATGCCCAGCCGATGCTCTATACGCCGCCGCTGCCGGGAGGCACCTCCAGCAGGCCGAACGCCTACGGCTTCGGTACCCTGATCGACCACCCGGATCAGGTCTACCTGGATCAGTTGAGCGCCTTGTCAGTGGGCAGCGGACGCTATTGGCTGGTGGGGTCGGACGATCAGTCCGAGGAATTCGCGCCATTGCCCCAGGGGTGGCACAAAGTCGGTCAGTTCGCCGCGGGTGGTACTCGGGCCCGCTTGTTTGTCCTCTGTGGCTCGGCAGCCGGCGCTTCCTGTGCCGGGCAATGAACGCGCAGGGTGCCGTTCGGAAGTTCGAGGCCTTGTGTCTTGCAGCGCGACCTAGACTTGCATCAGGAGTCACAGTCCTGTCCCCGCTTGCGGGGCACCGAGGTGCATCATGCGTATGGCAAGAACCGTGCAGCGCAGCCTGGAACAAGCCGCTTGCGAGTTTGATCTGGTGAGCCATCCCCATTCCGCCAGCAGCCTGGAAACGGCGCGGGTGGCGGGGGTACCGGCGGAGCGAGTGGCCAAGTCGGTGATCCTCGACGATCACCACGGCCATTACCTGATGGCGGTGTTGCCGGCCAGTCGGCACCTGGACCTCGGCAAGGTGCGCGGCAGCGGCGAATGGCAGGTCACCCGGGAAAGCACCCTGGCCCACCTGTTCAACGACTGCGAGCGCGGCGCGGTGCCGGCCCTGGGCGAGTCCTATGGGCTGGACGTGGTGATCGACCCGCTGCTGACCCGGCAGAAAGACATCTACCTGGAAGCCGGCAACCACCACAACCTGGTGCACATGAGCATGGCCCAGTACCTGAAGCTGGTGCCCCACGCCGAGGTTTGCGAAGTCTCGCACTGATCAGGAGCCCGACCATGGAAGCACCGACCCACAGCCTGCCGGCGTTGTTCAAGCAGTTGGGGCTGGCCGACGACCCGGTGAGTATCGAGCGTTTCATTGCCACCCATTCGCCGCTCAAACCGGAGCTGCACCTGGCGGACGCGTTTTTCTGGAGCGAGAGCCAGGCCGACTTTCTGCGCACGGAAGTGCTCGATGATGCGGATTGGGCCGAGGTGGTGGATCAGTTGGATGTGTTGTTGAGGAAGGGGCGCGGGGGCTGATGAGCTGTAGTTGTTGATATGGAGGATTTAGACCAGAATCACGACCTGAATTGAGGTCATGATTATGCAGAGTATTCTGGCTGACAAAGCCGTCAGCGTATCTGAGTTGAAGAAAAACCCTTCTGCCGTCTTGAGTGGTGCCCAGGGCGGGCCAGTGGCGGTGTTGAATCACAATCGTGTCATGGGCTACATGGTTCCGGCCGAGGTTTTCGAAGCGTTGATGGAACGCCTGGATGATCTGGAGTTGGCCGAAATCATCCGCGAGCGCAGCCATGAGACGCCCGTTCCGGTCAGTCTGGATGACTTATAGCCTTGAGTTCCTGCCTTCGGCACACAAGGAATGGAGCAAGTTGGGGCATACGCTTCGAGAGCAATTCAAGAAAAAGCTCGCCGAACGGCTTGAGGTGCCGCGAATCCCTGCTGATGCCCTGCATGGGCTTCCCGATTGCTACAAAATCAAACTCAAGGCTTCGGGCTACCGATTGGTTTATCAAGTGATCGAAGAGCGCGTCGTGGTTTGCGTGGTTGCGGTCGGCAAGCGCGAGCGTGGAACCGTTTACGAGCAGGCCAGGAAACGCTGAGGTTCGCTGGCAAGCTGTGCATCTTCACTCTCAGGCAATTGTTACAAAACTTGACTGGATTTATCCGTCAATGACATATTGATAGTTAGCAAACTAACAGTGTGCGAACAATCTTGTGTCCAGCTCCCTTGAATCACTCCACATGAATATCAGCAGTGGCATGGTGGTCGCGTCCCGGCATTGGCGGCGGATCTGCCAGACCACGCTGGTCAACTTCGGCATTTCCGAAGCCTGCGCGGTGCCGCTGTTGATGATCGGGCGCCTGGGCGAGGGCGTGCGCCAGGTCACGGTGGCCCAGGCCGCGGGGATGGAAAGCCCGTCCCTGGTGCGCCTGCTGGATCAACTGTGCAGCGCCGGCTACGTGTGCCGCAGTGAAGACCCCCACGACCGCCGGGCCAAATGCCTGAGCCTGACCGACACCGGTCGCGAGCTGGTGCAGGCGGTGGAAAGCGAGTTGGTGCGCCTGCGCCATGAAGTGCTGGAAGGCATTGGCAGCGCCGACCTGGAAGCGGCGTTGCGGGTGATCCGCGCGTTCGAGTCCGCCAGTCATGTACCGGTGCTGCCATCTTGAAAGGCTTCTTTACCGGCATGCCTCCCGCGCGGGACTGGTTCTATGGCGTACGTACCTTCGCCGCGTCGATGATCGCCCTGTACATCGCCATGCTGATGCAGATGCCCCGTCCGTATTGGGCGATGGCCACGGTGTACATCGTCTCCAGCCCCTACGTCGGCCCCACCAGTTCCAAGGCCCTGTACCGGGCGATCGGCACCTTTCTCGGGGCGGCGGCCGCGGTGCTGTTCGTGCCGATGTTCGTGCAGAGCCCCTACCTGCTGGTGGTGATCATCGCCCTGTGGACCGGGATCCTGCTGTTCCTGTCCATGCACCTGCGCACTGCCAACAACTACGCCCTGATGCTGGCCGGCTACACCTTGCCGCTGATCGCCCTGCCGGTGGTGGACAACCCCCTGGGGGTCTGGGACGTCGCCGAGGCGCGGACCGAGGAAATCTTCCTCGGCATCGTTTGCGCCGCGGTGATCGGCAGCATGTTCTGGCCCCGGCGGCTGGCCCCGGTGTTCGTCGATTCCGCCGCCAAGTGGTTCGCCGATGCCGCGCTCTACAGCCAGCGCTTCCTGGCCCGCAACGTCCAGCCCGAGGAAGTCAGTGCCCTGCGCGCGTCCATGGTGGGCACCTTCAACACCCTGGAACTGATGATCGGCCAGTTGCCCCACGAGGGCGCCCGGCCGCAGACCGTGCGCAACACCAAGGAGCTGCGCGGGCGGATGATCAACCTGCTGCCGGTGGTGGATGCCCTGGACGATGCCCTGTATGCCCTGGAACGGCGTACCCCGGAGCTGGTGGCGCAGTTCGCCCCCTTGCTGGCCAAGGCCGATGAATGGCTGCAAGGCACCGCCCGGGATGCTTCGGTGGAACGCTGGCAGGCCCTGCGCGATGAACTCGAAGCCTTGCAGCCAAGCCCCGAAGCCCTGGATGACCGGCGCCAGCTGCTGATGTCCAACGCTCTGTATCGCCTCGGCGAGTGGATCGACCTGTGGCAGGACTGCCGCAGCCTGCAGCACGCCATCCAGAGTGAAAGCCAGGCGCCCTGGCGCGCGGTCTACCGGCATTGGCGGCTGGGCCGGCTGACGCCGTTTCTCGATCGCGGGCTGATGCTGTACTCGGCGGGCTCGACGGTCCTGGCGATCATCGTCGCCTCGGTGCTGTGGATTCTCCTGGGCTGGACCGACGGCGGCAGCGCCGTGATCCTGGCGGCGGTGGCCTGCAGTTTCTTTGCTTCCATGGACGACCCGGCGCCGCAGATCTACCGGTTCTTTTTCTGGACCGCGATGTCGGTGCTGTTCGCCAGCCTCTACCTGTTCCTGATCCTGCCCAACCTGCACGACTTCCCGATGCTGGTGCTGGCCTTTGCCGTGCCGTTCATTTGCGTCGGCACCCTGACGGTGCAGCCGCGGTTCTACCTCGGCATGCTGCTGACCATCGTCAACACCTCGTCCTTCATCAGCATCCAGGGCGCCTACGACGCGGACTTCCTGAGTTTTGCCAACTCCAACCTGGCCGGCCCCATGGGCCTGCTGTTCGCCTTTGTCTGGACCCTGATCGCCCGGCCGTTCGGCTCCGAACTGGCGGCCAAGCGCCTGACCCGCTTCAGCTGGCGCGACATCGTCAGCCTCAGCGAACCGGCGACCCTGGCCGAACACCGGCACATGGGGGCACAGATGCTCGACCGCCTGATGCAGCACCTGCCGCGCCTGGCCATGACCGGGCAGGACACCGGCATAGCCCTGCGGGAGTTGCGCGTGGCGCTCAATATGCTGGACCTGCTGGCCTACGCACCGCGGGTGCAGGGCGTGGCCCAGAGCCTGCTGCGCCAGGTGGTGGCCGAGGTGGGCGAGTACTTCAAGGCCTGCCTCAAGGCCGGCGAACGCCTGCCGGCCCCCAGCGGGCTGCTGATGACCCTCGACCGTACCCGCCGCGCCCTCGGCAGCCAGGGCCTGCAAGGCGACCACGAAACCCGCCTGCACCTGCTGCACGCCCTCAGCGGCCTGCGCCTGGCGCTGTTGCCGGGGGTGGAATTCGTCGCCACCGGCGAGCTTGAAGAACCCCTTCCCCATGGCATCGATGGAGCGCCCCTATGATCGGTGATCTGGATATCAGCGGGGTGTTCCTGCCCACGCTGCTGGTGCTGATGGGCATCACTTATGGCTTGTACCTGCTGGTGCACGGGGTGCTGACGCGCTTGCACTTTTATCGTCTGGTCTGGCACCGGGCGCTGTTCAACGTGGGTCTCTACGCTCTGCTACTGGGCGCGGTGGACTCTCTCAGTCGATACCTGATGACATGAAAAAACCTTTATTGACCATTGGCCGTGTGGTCCTGACGTTACTGGTGGTGACCTTCGCGGTCGTGGTGGTCTGGCGCATGGTGATGTACTACATGTTCGCGCCCTGGACCCGGGACGGGCATATCCGCGCCGATATCGTGCAGATCGCTCCGGACGTGTCCGGGCTGATCCAGCAAGTGCAGGTGCGTGACAACCAACTGGTGCAGCGCGGCCAGGTGCTGTTCAGCATCGACCAGGACCGCTTCAAGCTGGCCCTGCGCCAGGCCAAGGCGGCCCTGGCCGACCGCCAGGAAACCCTGGCCCAGGCCCAGCGCGAGGCCAAGCGCAACCGTGGCCTGGGCAACCTGGTGCCGCGCGAGCAACTGGAAGAAAGCCAGTCCCGCGAGGCCCGTGCCCAATCGGCCCTGGCCGAGGCCCAGGTGGCGGTGGACAGCGCCCAGCTCAACCTCGACCGCTCGGTGGTACGCAGCCCGGTGGACGGCTACGTCAACGACCGTGCACCGCGCACCCAGGAATTCGTCACCGCCGGGCGCCCGGTTCTGTCGGTGGTGGACAGCAACTCCTTCCACATCGATGGTTATTTCGAAGAGACCAAGCTCGATGGCATCCATGTCGGCCAGGCCGTGGATATCCGTGTGATCGGCGACCGTGCGCGGCTGCGCGGGCATGTGGAAAGCATTGTCGCCGGGATCGAGGACCGTGATCGCAGCAGCGGCTCCAACCTGTTGCCCAACGTCAACCCGGCCTTCAGCTGGGTGCGCCTGGCGCAACGGATTCCGGTGCGCATCGCCTTCGACGATGTGCCGGCGGACTTTCGCATGATCGCCGGGCGCACCGCCACGGTGTCGATCCTCGACGACCAGGCCAAGCAGGAGCCCGGCCAATGAACAACGGCGCGCGTTTGGCCCTGGCCGGGCTCGGCCTGCTGCTCTCGGCCTGCCAGATGGTCGGGCCGGATTACCAGGTGCCCGGGGATGCTGCGGTGCAGCGCAAGGATTTGCAGGGCCAGTTGAGCGCCAAGGGCGCCAACGTGGTGTCGGCGCCGGTGCCTGCCGACTGGTGGCGGCTGTACCAGGACCCGCGCCTGGACCAGCTGGTGCAGCAGGCCCTGGCTTCCAACACCGACCTGCGGGTGGCGGCGGCCAACCTGGCTCGGGCCCGCGCCCAGGTGGATGAAGCCCAGGCCGCCGGTGGCTGGAGCGGTGGGGTCAAGGCCGGGGTCGAGCGCCTGCAGGAATCCGGCGAAGCCTTCCTGCTGCCGGAAAAGGTGCCAGTGGCCAACGTCGGCAACCTGTCCATCAGCACCTCCTACCAGTTCGACCTGTTCGGCACCTTGCAGCGCGGCATCGAGGCGGCCCAGGCCACTGCCGACGCGACCCAGGCTGCGGCGGATACCGCGCGCATCACCCTGGTGGCGGACGTGGTGCGGGCCTACACCCAGGTTTGCGCGGCCAACGAAGAACGGGAAATCGCCGAGCACTCCCTGAGCCTGCAAGCCCAGAGCACCGAGCTGACCCAGCGCCTGCGCGATGCCGGGCGCGGCGACGAAACCCAGGTCACCCGTTCCCAGACCCAATTCAAATCCCTGCGTGCCGAACTGCCGCGCTATGAGGCGGCGCGCCAATCGGGGCTGTTCCGCCTGTCGATGCTGCTGGCCAAGCCGCTGGATCAATTGCCCGCCGGCACCGACAGTTGCGCCCAGTTGCCGCATATCACCCAGCTGTTGCCGGTGGGCGATGGCGCGGCGCTGCTCAAGCGCCGGCCCGACGTACGGCAGGCCGAGCGCCAGCTGGCCGCCGCCACCGCGCGCATCGGCGTGGCCACCGGGGCCCTGTATCCGGATATCAGCATCGGCGCGACGGTCGGCACCGTGGGCATCCTCGACAACCTCGGCAAGCCTTCCACCAATCGCTGGGGCTTCGGCCCGCTGATCAGCTGGACGGTGCCGGCCAATGGCGCCCGCGAGCGCATTCATGAAGCCGAGGCCGCCAGCCAGGGCGCCCTGGCGCATTTCGATGGGGTGGTGCTCAACGCCATCCGCGAAACCCAGACCGGCCTGGCCCAGTACAGCGCGCAGCTGCAGCGCCGCGATGCCCTGGCGGATGCCGAGCAGTCGGCGCAACTGGCGGCGGACCAGACCCACCGCTTCTTCCAGGCCGGGCGCGCGTCCTTCCTCGCCGACCTGCAGGCCACCCGTACCTACACCGATATGCGCGCGCAACTGGCGGCGGCCAATACCCAGGTAGCCATGAGCCAGATCGATCTGTTCCTGGCCCTGGGCGGCGGTTGGGAAAGCGGACGAACGCAAGGCCCGGAGCACGCGAAACCCTGAGGCGGTTGCTATGCTTTGATCAGTTGGAAAAGTGCCTTGTGCAACGTGCCTTCCAACCGATCAAAGCATGTGATGGTCATGGGGATTCCAATAATGAAAAACCCTTATGCTCCGGGCTTCTGGTGCGCGCTCTGCGCCCTGGTGCTGCTGTCTGCCACCTACTTCTACGGCATCATGCTGGCCCATCAGATCGACAAGGCCCTGGTGTTTCTCGACAGCGCCAGCGCGTTGATCGCGGTGATGGCCATCGGTGTGGTGGCCTGGGCCTCCTTTCAGGGCCAGAAAATCAAGAAGAAACAGCTCGAACAGAGCAAGACCCTGGTGGTCATCTGGGACACCAAGGTGGCCTTGCGCCGGGTCGAAACCGTATTCGACCGCTACTTCTGGGGCAGTTACTGGCAACCGGGGCGGACCTTCGCCGAAGTCATGGGCGAACTCACCGGCACCCCGCTGGAAAAGAGCCTGGAGGCCCTGAAGAAGCAGTGCATGCTGCTGGACAAGCAAGCCGAGGACGGTCACCACTGGCTGAGCAATGCCCGGGAGCTGTCGGATGTCGCCACCGCCATGGCGCGGGAGCGCTACCAGCTGGATTTCTGCGACCCACGGGGCGAATCCCGGGGCAACAGCGCGGTGATCGACCGGGATTTCGAGGTCCTGGTGTACACCTGGAGCGCCCGGCTCAAGAGCTTCGATCATCAGCTCGATGCCTTGGAAATCGAATACTCCTAAAAGCCCCTTCCCCTGGCCCTGTAACAGCGGCGGCTGCCGGTTTGCGGCAGCCGCTGCCCTGGCCATCTCCCCGCGCTCCACGGTTTTTCACATTCAAAGATTGGGCTCGCCCTAGCCGCCAGTGGTAATCTGCGCCGGTTTTACGCGGAGTCGAGCCGCAACCCGTCATGGGTTCAGGGAAGACGACCACACCTTCAAACAACGGATATTGATCGGGTCAGACATGAATAAATCAGCAGGCGTACTGTTAGGAATCGTCGTCGCAGTAGGTGCCATCAGTGCCGGCGGTGCCTGGTACACCGGCACCAAGCTGGAAGGGGTCCTGCAGCAGCAGGTGATTGAAAGCAACAAGGAACTGCAAGCGGCGCTGATCGGCTATGACGCCACCGCCACTCTGGAGCTGGTGTCCCTGGAGCGTGGCGTGTTCAGCAGCAATGCCCGCTACCGCCTCAAGACCCAGGGCGAGGTGTTCAACGGTGGGCTGGAACTGATGATCGCCGACCATATCGAACACGGCCCGCTGCCTTTCTCGCGCTTGATCCGCCTCAAGTGGCTGCCAGTCATGGCGTCCAGTCATTACGAGCTGGAGAACAACGGGCAGACCGACAAGTGGTTTGCCGCCACCAAGGGTGCTGCACCGTTCAAGGGCGTGGTCAATGTCGGCTATGACCTGTCCGCGGAGGGCACCCTGGATTTCGCTCCGATGGAACTGGCCCTGGATGAGCTGAACAACCTCAAGTTCTCCGGCCTGAATGCCACTTTCAGCGTCGGCGACAATCGCCGCAAGGCCAAGGTCGATGGCTATATGGACAGCCTGAGCCTGTTCCTCAGCTCGCCGGACAAGGCCCCGCTCAAACTGGAAATCAACGGCCTGACCCTGGCCAGCAACCTGCAGAAGAGCAGCTTCGACTACTTCCTGGGCCAGAACACCCTGGAGCTCAGCGGCCTGAAGGCCACCTTCGGCGACAAGCAGTCGGTGCTGACCCTGAAGCACTTCGAGCAGAAGACCTTCAGCGAAGAAACCGGCAGCACAGTGGCGGGCCGTGCGGATTACCGAGTGGGCGAAATCGCCTTCGACGGCAAGACCGTGGGTTCGGCCGAGATGCTCTGGAGCATGAAGAGCCTCGACAGCCAGGGCATGCTCGATCTGGTCCAGGTCTACCAGAACGTGCTGCAGCCGTATCAGAAGGCCGCCACCGAGGCCTCTGCCGAGGGTGAACCGGCTCCGGAACTGCAAATGTCCGACGCCGAGCAGGTCAAGGTACGGGCTGCCGTGAACAAGGTCCTGGAAGCCAAGCCGCAGATCGCCCTGGAAAGCCTGGCATTCAAGACCGCCGGTGGTGAAAGCCGTTTCAGCCTGAGCCTGGACCTGGCCAAGCCGCAGAGCCTGGAGCTGCCGCCGGCTGAGCTGGGCAAGCAGCTGATCAGCCAGCTGGATGCCAAGCTGTCGCTGTCCAAGCCGATGGTGGCAGACATCGCCGCCCTGCAGGCCCAGGTCGAAGGCCAGACCGATGCCAAGCTGATCGCCGAGCAAAGCGCGGCCACTGCAGAAATGCTCAGTGCCATGGCCCTGTCCACCCAACTGGCCAAGCTGGAAGGCAATGACGTGGTGTCGGCCCTGCACTATGCCAATAACGAAGTGAACTTCAATGGCCAGAAAATGACCGTTGAGCAGTTCATCGGTTTGGTCATGAGCAAGCTGGGGGGCGTAGGCGCCCAGCAGTAAAGGTGCACGGGCCGCTTTGCGCGGCCCTTCTTGTGCAACCCCTGACGCCCGGCCTGTGCAGCCCACAGGTCGGGCGTTGTGCTGTCTGGAGCAAGGCGGTGAGGGCGGCTGCAGGCCCCGCAGAATCTGATTCTGAATAAATATGGCGCTGCAAATTCTGAACTAACCTTCGTGGAAGAATTCTCCCAGACGCTCTGTCGATCTTCTGATCGTCCGGGCTGGGGCGTAAGGGCGGGGCGCATAACTCCGGCTAGCCACGTAAGGATGCTGACGAAATGCAACGCACTGTTCATCCCGCTCGCCGCTACGGCCTTCGTCCGCTGTTTCGCCTGGCATTGTGCAGCCAACTGTTATGGCCGGGCCTGGCGTTCGCCGATGCGGCCTATGACCAGTTGATCATCCAGGCCCGGGCCGGCAGCTACGCCCCGGCGCTGAACCATTTGCGCCAAGTGCCGGCGGACCGGTTGAACAACGGGCTGGTCAGCGACCACCTGCAGATCGCCAGCTGGGCCGGCCTCGATGCCGAGGTGGTGAAGGTCTACGAGACCCAGGGCCGCAACCGGGTGCTGCCGGCGCAGGCGCTGGCCGCCACGGCCCGTGCCTATCGCAACCTCAAGCAGTGGGACAACGCCACCCAGGTCTATCGCCTGGCCCTGCAGCGCGACCCGCAGAACGCCGACCTGCAGCTGGGGCTGGCCCTGACCCAGGCCGATGCCGGCCAGCCGGTCGAAGCCGTGGCCCGGGCCAAGGCCCTGGTGGCGGCCAAGCCCGATGACCCGAACCGGCGCCTGGCCCTGGGCTACGCGCTGACCCGCGCCAACCAGCCTTATGACGCCCTGGCTGCATACGACCAGGCGTTTATCCGCGCTGGCGACAAGCCCGAAGTCATTCGCGAATACATCTACGCCCTGCAGCGGGCGCGCCTGCCGGAACCGGCCCTGCGCCTGGCCCGGCAGCACCCCGGGCTGATCGATCCGGTGATCCAGCGGCGCATCCAGGCTGACCTCGCCGCCGAACGGGTGCGCCTCTCGGAGCTGGCCAGCCGCAGTGAGAAAGAGCGCTTTGTGGTGGCCGACCGTGCCCTGGCCGACTACGACACCCTGTTCGCCGCCTGGGGCAAGGACCCTCAAGCCCAGGACGACCTGACCCGCTGGCGCATCGACCGCCTGGGCGCCCTCAAGTCCCGGGCGCGCACCGCAGAGGTGATCAGCGAATACGAGCAGCTCACCGCTGCCGGCGTGGCCATTCCCCCGTATGCCCTGCGCTGGGTGGCGGCCTCCTACCTCGACCAGCGCCAGCCGGAAATCGCCGCGGACCTGTATCGGCGTGTGTTTTCGGCACCGGACGGTGATGCCGACCACCGCCTGGAAGACACCACCGCGCTGTATTACGCGCTGCTGGAAAGTGAACGCCCGGAAGAAGCGCTGAAACTCGCCAATGACCTGGCCGACAGTGTGCCGCAGCGAATTCAGCTCACCGGGCAAACCGTGGGCGACCCCAATGACGACTGGGTCGATGCCCAACTGCTGGCGGCCCAGGCCGGTGCCGACGGCACGGCCGGGGCTGACCTGCCGGGCACCGAGCAGCGCCTGGAGACCCTGGCGGGGCAGGCCCCGGGCAACATCAGCGTACGCCTGGCCCAGGCCGATCTGTACCGGGTGCGCGACTGGCCCCGGCTTTCGGAAAGCCTGCTCAAGGAAACCGAGAGTGTGGCCCCGCGCGATGTCAGCCTGGAAGTGTCCCAGGGCCATACGGCCCAGGACCTGCAGGAATGGCGGCAACTGGATGCGCTGACCGACGACGTGGTGGAGCGCTTTCCGGAGAGCCGCCAGGTGCAGCGCCTGGCCCGCGAGCGCGAAGTGCACGACATGGCCGAACTGCGGGTCATGACCTATGGCGGCAAGAGTTACGGCGGTGGCAGCAATGGTGCCGGCGCGGTATCCGGCAGCCGTGATTTCGGCATCGAAAGCCGGCTTTACACGCCGCCGATCGCCGAGGACTGGCGCCTGTTCGGCGGCATCGGCTATGCCATGGGGGACTTCTCGGAAGGGATCGGCAATCACCGCTGGCAGGTCCTGGGGGTGGAGCGGCGCACCCGCGACATGACCCTGGAAGCGGAAGTCTCCAACCATTCCTATGGCTACGGCGACAAGACCGGTGCCCGGGTGTCGCTGGCGCGGGACATCGACGATCACTGGCAATACGGCGGCAGCCTCGACTACCTCTCTGCCAACACCCCGCTGCGGGCCCTCAACAGCGATATCAGCGCCAACGGCGGCAGCGCCTTCCTGCGTTGGCGGGCCAACGAAAGCCGCGAGTGGAAACTGTCCCTCAGCCCGTCGCACTTCAGCGACGGCAACAATAGGTTCGAGGCCCTGCTCACGGGCCGCGAAGGGGTCTACCGCTCGCCGAAAGTGCAGGTCGACCTCGGCCTGGAAGTGGGCGCCAGCCACAACACCCTGGAAGACACCCCTTACTACAACCCCGAGGCGGACCTCAGCGTCCTGCCCACCGTCACCGTCAACCACGTGCTCTATCACCGCTATCAGACCTCCTGGAGCCAACAGTTCCAGGCCGGCGCCGGTACCTACAGCGAACGCGGCTACTCCACTGGAGCGGTGGGGCTGCTCAGCTACGGCCAGCGCTACAGCTGGAACGACGTGTTCGACATCGGCGGAGTCCTGAGCGTGATCAACCGGCCTTACGACGGCGATCGGGAAACCGACCTGCGCCTGGCTGTCGACCTTACCTATCGCTTCTAGAGAAGAGTGTGACGATGCGCCTGATCAACCGTTGCATCCTCCTGCTGGGAGCCCTGGTTCTCAGCGCCTGTTCCCAGCCCGCCGCCGACTTTCTCGCCCCGGCGCAACGGCCGTTGCCCAACACCGAGGCGCCCTGGCCGAAGAACCACGTGCTGGGCATTGCCTACCACGACATCGAGGATCGCGACCCGGACCAACGGGTGGTGGCGGTGCGCACCGAGCGGATGATCGAGCAACTGGCCTGGTTGCGGGAAAACGGCTACCGGCCCGTGACCGTGGACCAGATCCTGGCGGCGCGCAACGGCGGCCCCGAACTGCCGGCCAAGGCCATCCTGCTGACCTTCGATGACGGCTATTCGAGCTTCTACACCCGGGTGTTGCCGGTGCTGCGCAGCTATCACTGGCCTGCGGTGCTGGCGCCGGTGGGCACCTGGATCGACACCCCAACCGACGAGCCGGTGAACTTCGCCGGCGAGCTGCGGCCTCGCTCACAGTTCCTGACCTGGGCGCAGGTCCGGGAAATCTCCCGTTCCGGGCTGGTGGAAATCGCCGCCCATACCGACCACAGCCACCTGGGCATTCTTGCCAACCCTCAGGGCAACCTGCAGCCGGCGGCGGCGACCCGCCGTTTTGATGCCGCCTCCGGGCGCTATGAAAGCGAGGCGGATTTCCAGGCGCGGATGCGCCAGGACGTGACCGCCATCTCGAACAAGATCCTGGCCGTGGCCGGCTATCGCCCGCGGATCTGGGTCTGGCCCTACGGCACGGCCGACGGCTCCACCCTGCAAGTGGTGGACAGCCAGGGCTTCAAGCTGGCCCTGACCCTGGACGACGGCCTGGACACACTCGACAACCTGATGAGCAGCCCGCGTTTCCTCGTGGTGTCGGACCCGGACGGCATGCACTTCTCCAACAGCATTGTCGGTGCCGAGACCGCCGCGCCCATGCGCGTGGTGCACGTGGACCTGGACAACGTCTACGACCCGGATCCCAAGCAGCAGGAGGTCAACCTCGGCAAGCTGGTGCAGCGCATGGCCGACCTGGGGGCCAACACCGTATTCCTCCAGGCCTTCGCCGACCCCAAGGGCGACGGCCTGGTGCAGTCGCTGTATTTCCCCAACCGGCACCTGCCGATGCGCGCCGACCTGTTCGACCGGGTCGCCTGGCAATTGCGCACCCGGGCCCACGTCAAGGTCTATGCCTGGATGCCGGTGCTCAGCTTCGCCCTGGACGCCCGGCTGCCCCGGGTCACGCGCTGGGATCCGGCCACCGGCCAGAGCACCATCGATCCTAAGCAGTACCAGCGGCTGTCGCCCTTCGACCCCAATGTGCGCCGGCAGATCGGCGACCTCTACGAGGACGTGGCGCGCATGACGTCGGTGGACGGCATTCTGTTCCACGACGACGCCGTGCTCTCGGATTTCGAAGACGCCAGCCCCGGGGCCTTGCGCGCCTATGTGGCCCAGGGCCTGCCGGGTTCCATGGCCGCCCTGCGCGACGATCCGGCCACCCTGCAGCGCTGGACCCGCTTCAAGAGCCGCTACCTGATCGACTTCACCCATGAGCTGGCCGCCAAGGTCCGGGCGATTCGCGGGCCGCAGGTGCAGACCGCGCGCAACCTGTTCGCCGAGCCGATCATCAACCCGCAGAGTGAAACCTGGTTCGCCCAGAACCTCGATGATTTCCTGGTCAGCTACGACTGGACCGCGCCCATGGCCATGCCGCTGATGGAAGGCCAGAGCCAGCGGCATTCCGGGCCCTGGCTCGAAGCCCTGGTGGACCAGGTGCGCGCCCGCCCCGGTGCCTTGCAGCGCACGGTGTTCGAGCTGCAGGCCCGGGACTGGGCCCGCAAGCCCGCCAGCGACCTCTCCGCCCAGCAACTGGCGGACTGGATGGGCCGCCTCAAGCGCCAGGGCGCGACCAATTTCGGCTACTACCCGGACAACTTCCTCGAGAACTCACCGGACCTGAAGACTCTGCGGCCCGCGCTCTCCAACAAATGGAGCCCTTGAATCATGGTGGATCGTATCTTTGCGCTGGTGGTCCTGGCGCTCGTTCTCGGCGTGCCCCTGGGGCTGATCTTCGTGCTGACCGGCGAATTCCTCATGGACTTCGTCTTCTACTACCCCTTGTTCATGTCGGCGCTGTGGATCGCCGGCGGCCTGTATTACTGGATGCACTGGGAGCGCCACTGGCCGTGGAGCGACGACACCCTGCCGCCGCCCCTGGCCGGTGAGCCGCTGATCAGCATCCTCATTCCTTGCTACAACGAAGGCGACAACGTCGCCGACACCATTCATGCGGCCCTGGCCCAGCAGTACCCGAACATCGAAGTGATCGCCATCAACGATGGCTCCAAGGACAACACCGCCGAGGTGCTGGACCGCCTTGCCGCCCAGGACCCGCGCCTGCGGGTGTTGCACCTGGCGCAGAACCAGGGCAAGGCCGTGGCCCTGCGCATGGGCGCGGTGGCGGCACACAGCGAATACCTGGTGTGCATCGACGGCGATGCGCTGCTGGCGCCCAACACGGCGGCCTACCTGGTGGCGCCGATGCTGGACAACCCACGCCTGGGCGCCGTGACCGGCAACCCAAGGATCCGCACCCGTTCGACCCTGGTGGGTCGGGTCCAGGTGGGCGAGTTCTCCTCGATCATCGGCCTGATCAAGCGCACCCAGCGGGTGTTCGGCAAAGTCTTCACCGTCTCCGGGGTGATCGTCGCCTTCCGTCGCACCGCCCTGCACCGGGTGGGCTACTGGAGCCCGGACATGATCACCGAAGACATCGACATCAGCTGGAAGCTGCAACTGGACCACTGGTACGTGTTCTTCGAGCCGCGGGCGCTGTGCTGGATCCTCATGCCGGAGACCCTGCGCGGCCTGTGGAAGCAACGCCTGCGCTGGGCCCAGGGCGGCGCCGAGGTGCTGTTCAAGAACATCCGCGGGATCTGGGAGTGGCGCCACCGCTACCTCTGGACCCTGCTGTTCGACTACTGCCTGTCCACCGGCTGGGCCTTCACCTTCCTGCTGTCGGTGATCTTCTGGGCCCTGGGCAAGTTCATCGTCATGCCCGAGGCCATCGCGGTGCACACCATCGTCCCGCCGGCCTTCACCGGGCTGGTGCTGGCGATGGTCTGCCTGACCCAGTTCGCGGTGAGTATCCTGATCGACCGCCGTTATGAAAAAGACCTGTGGAAAACCATGTTCTGGGTGGTCTGGTACCCGCTGGTGTTCTGGTTCATCAGCCTGTTCACCACCCTGGTGAGCTTTCCCCGGGTGCTGTTTGGCGAACACCAGAAACGCGCGCGCTGGGTCAGCCCGGACCGCGGCATCAAACCCATCGATGACGAAGAGGAGGTGCGCTGATGAAAATCATCCGAACCCGCCAGCGTCCGTTCATGGTGATCGTCGACGTTGTCCTCACCGTACTGGCCTGGGTAGGCCTGCTGTACTTGCTGGTTCGTGGGCTCATTCCGCTGCTGGACAGCCATGAAGGGCCGCGGATCGAAGCGGGCATGCTCGATGCCCTGACCACCCTGCAGTTCTATGCCTGGGTGGCGGTACTCAATGCGGTGCTGCTGATTTCCTGGGCCCGCTACCGCCAGCGTCGCAACAAGAGCTACCCGCCGCGGCTGCCGGCACCCGTGGTGGACGACAAGCGCCTGAGCGAAACCTTCAAGCTCAACGACGCGACCTTCGCCCAGATGCGCCAGCCCGGCACCATGATCGTGCACAACGACGAGGAAGGCGGTATCAGCCACGTCACCACGCAGTTCTATCGCATTCTTCCCGAAGACCAGCAGCACCCGCCGCTGAGGGTGGAACCGCCGCCGCGGGTGATCCATCTGCGTTCGGAAGGGGATGAAGGCAAGAAGACAGGAGAAGATTGATTGCCCAGGGGGGATGAGCCCTGGGGGGTACGGCTCTTCTGAATTTGCAGAGGGAATTGTCTGATTCTATTTTCAGTAAATAAATCAATGCGTTATAGATTTATTTGGGGTTTCTGCATGGGTTTGTCGCTACGGATGTGGTTGTGGGTGAGTTGTTCTTTAATCGTAGCGAGAGAGTGAGAGCCAGGGTTCTTGCGTACGGGCGTTGGCTCCTCTAAGTGTGCAATCTCAAACTTTTGCTAAAACTTTTTAAAACTCTATAGCCTTGATTTAAAAGGCTTTCAGATGGTTTTTCCTTTAAATATTTCAAAATTTAAAATGGGCGGCTCCATAATGGAATTGCATGTTTTTTATCTCGTAAAGTTGCTTGAAAGTTCGATTTGATTGTTATTGGCGATTCTGCGGCAGTCATTTGACGATGCAGTAATAGCTTATTAGCGTCACGCCCTTCGTAGCTCTTGTCGTCACGCTTTCGAAGGATCGGATATGTCTCTCTCCACGCTCGGGATGAGGTTGTGCTGTGCCTTGTCCTGCCTGCTGCTGTTCAGCGCGCTGCATAGCGCCGCTGTCGCGCCGATGCCTGGTACCACCTTCAACCTGGGCGCCCAGTCCTTCATCCGCGGCTACAAAGACCCGAGCCTGAACGGCGACAGGGGCTACTGCTGGCGCAACCACCTGCGCTGGACTCGCCCGATGGGCAACCACCTTGTCACCGGCGTGAGCTTTACCCATTCCCTCGAACGTCCCGAAGCCTTGAGTGAACGGGAAACCCCGACCCATTTCCGCCTGGATTTCTATCTCTGATTGCACTGATTCATTGAGGCTTTTGACATGGACGTTCGCCAACTCGCCTTTCTGGCCCGCCAGCCTTCCGCCACCCTGCAAGCGCGGGATTCGTTCTGGGGGCTGTCCAAACGCGGTCTGGCGTTCATCCTGGCTAACGTGATGTTCTGGCAGCCGCTGGTGGCGATGGCCGACGGCATCGTGGTCAACGGCAGCGGTACAACACTGGGGCAGGCCGGCAATGGCGTGCCCATCGTCAACATTGCCACGCCCAATGGCGGCGGCCTGTCGCATAACAAGTTCAGCGACTACAACGTCGGCCAGCAGGGGGTGATCCTCAACAACGCCACCGGCCGCACCCAGGAAACCCAACTGGGCGGGATCATTCTCGGCAACCCCAACCTGGGCGGCCGCGCGGCCAATGTGATCCTCAACGAGGTCAACGGCGGCAGCCCCAGCCAGCTCAAGGGCTACACCGAAGTGGCCGGGCAAGCGGCCCATGTCATCGTCGCCAACCCCT
>Ga0157371_10001386_pt1 | contig 25338 bp, 20 predicted proteins | sample C45metaG_FD_113462 | JGI IMG/M metagenome (GOLD analysis project Ga0157371, IMG submission 113462) | Corn rhizosphere microbial communities from Kellogg Biological Station, Michigan, USA - C4-5 metaG | ecosystem: Host-associated > Plants > Roots > Rhizosphere > Soil | place: USA: Michigan...
ATCCAGCCCGGCGTCTTCGTGCCCCGCCGCCGCACCGAGTTCCTCGTGCACGAGGCGATCGCGCTGAGCCGGCCGGGCATCGTCGTGCTCGACCTGTGCTGCGGGTCGGGGGCGCTCGGGGCCGCGCTCGCCAGCGCTCTCGGCACGGCGGCAGCCGACGATTCCACCGACTCGGGCGGCACGGCGGACCGCCGCTCCGCGGGCGGCAACGCCGTGGAGCTGTATGCCGCGGACATCGAGCACCCGGCGGTCGAGTGCGCCCGGCGCAACCTCGAGCCGTTCGGCGGCGCGGTGTACGAGGGCGACCTGTTCGAGCCGCTCCCGGCTTCGTTGCGGGGCCGGGTCAACATCCTGCTGGCGAACGTTCCGTATGTGCCGAGCGGCGACATCCGCCTGTTGCCCCCGGAGGCCCGCGAGCACGAGCCGCTGGTGACGCTCGACGGCGGTGGCGACGGGCTCCGGGTGCTGCGGAGGGTGACCGCAGAGGCGGCGCGGTGGCTCGCCCCGGGCGGACACCTGCTGGTCGAGACGAGCGAGCGCCAGGCACCGGCGGCTCTCCGCCTGTTCGCGGCCGGCGGGTTGGATGCACGCCTGGCCGCCTCGGATGAGATGGACGCCACGGTCGTGATCGGCACGAAGCCTGCGATCACTCCCTGAGCAAGGCCAACCGGACCGCTACGCGCGGAGGGCGAGAGCGAAGGGGAGCACCGCGGGGGCGCCGGCCAGGCGGAGGGCGCGGGCCGCGACGGTGAGCGTCCACCTGCTGTCGGCCAGGTCGTCGACGAGGAGGAGCGGGCCATCCGGAAGCGAGCTGCCGTCCGGCGACTGCGGCGCGACCCCGAAGCGATCCCAGACGCCCGCCAAGCGGTAGGCGCTGTTGCCGCCGGGATCGCCGCTCGGGCCGCCGTTCAGCAGCGCGAGCGGACCGAGATAGGGCAGCCGCCCGGCGTCCGCGAAACCGCGCGCGACCGAATCGACGAGCAGCGGATGCCGCCGCGACGGCACGCTCACGACCGCGACCGGCCGCTCGGCCCAGTCCCATTCGCCCAGCACCCGCACACAGGCGGCGAGCAGCGCGGGCGAGGCCGCGGCATCGACCGCTGAGACGTCGAACAGGGCGCGCAGGGTGTTGCCCCAGCCGAGGTCGGTGAGGCGGGCGAGGGCGCGACCCTCCGACATCCGCTCCCCCTCGGCGATACGCCCCTTCACCGGGACGCCCAGCCGGTCCGCCCCGGCAGGCCACTGCGCGCGCGGCTCGATGACCACCCCGACCCGATCGAGGGAACTGCTCGCGGATGCGGCGGCATCCTGCTGCACGTCCACCGGATACCACGCGCCGGCGCAGTTGTCGCAGCGACCACAGGGGACGGCAGTCTCGTCATCGAGGGCGCGCTGCAGGTATTCCATGCGGCAGGCGGTGGTCCGCTCGTAGTCGATCATGCTCTGCTGCTCGGCACGGCGGGCGGCGGCGATGCGCTCGTAGCGGGGCGCGTCGTAGACCCAGGGCTGCCCGGTGGAGACCCAGCCGCCCTGGACGCGCCTGACTGCGCCATCCACGTCGAGCACCTTGAGCAGCAGCTCCAGCGGCGTGCGGCGGAGGTTCACCCGCGCCTCGAGGGCCGGGGTCGACAGCGGGCTGTCCTCCGGCATCTCGTTCAGGGCGCCGATCACCGCTTCGGCCCGCGCCTGGTCGGGCATGGATGCGGTGGCGAAGTAGGTCCAGATCGCCTCGTCCTCCGGCCCGGGCAGCAGCAGCACGTCGGCGTTCGCGGTCGCACGGCCCGCGCGGCCCACCTGTTGGTAGTAGGCGACCGGGGATGAGGGGGCTCCGAGGTGGAGCACGAAGCCGAGGTCAGGCTTGTCGAAACCCATGCCGAGCGCGCTGGTTGCGACGAGGGCCTTGACCCGGTTGCTCTTCAACAGGGCCTCGGACTCCTCGCGCTCGGCCGCATCCGTCTGCCCGGTGTACGCCCGCACCTCGTGCCCGGCCTCGCGCAGCAGCCTTGCGGTGTCTTCGGCCGCCGCGACCGTGAGCGTGTAGATGATGCCGCTGCCGGGGAGTTCGGCGAGGTGGCTGAGCAGCCAGCCCAGCCGCGTCTTCGCGTCGGGGAGCCGGAGCACGCCGAGGCGGAGGGATGCCCGCGCCAGCGGGCCGCGGATCGTCACGACCTCCGCACCGCCGGATAACTGCTCCTCGACATCCCGCGCCACCCTGCTGTTGGCGGTCGCGGTCGTGGCCAACACGGGCACGCCGTCCGGCATCCGGGCGATGAGGTCCCGCAGGCGGCGGTAGTCGGGGCGGAAGTCGTGCCCCCAGTCGGAGATGCAGTGCGCCTCGTCGACGACGAGCATCCCCATCCGCTCCACCAGTGCGGGCAACTGCCGCTCTCGGAAGGAGGGATTGTTGAGCCGTTCGGGCGAGACCAGGAGCACGTCGACCTCGTCGCGGTCGAGCTGTGCGAGCACGTCGTCCCACTCGTGGGCGTTGCTGGAGTTGATGGCGACCGCTCGAACGCCGGCTCTCGCGGCGGCTGCGATCTGGTCGCGCATGAGGGCGAGCAGCGGGGAGACCAGGATGGTGGGCCCGGCGCCCTGGCGGCGCAGCAGCAGCGTCGCGACGAAGTACACCGCGGACTTGCCCCATCCGGTGCGCTGCACGACGAGGGTCCTGCGCCGGTGGTCGACGAGGGTCTCGATGGCCTCGTACTGTCCGTCGTGGAAGTCGGCGGCATCCGTCCCGACGAGGGTGCGCAGGATGTCGAGGGCGGCGGCGCGAGTGTCGGTTGCAGTCTCGATCATGGCTGGGTCGCTCGCGGAGGTGGTCACCCGCCCAGCTTGGCAGGTGCGCCCGACACGACGCTGGGCGCGCTCGCCATCCGTCGGCCACGCACTCCGATGGCGAGACAAACCCCGCTCGCACCCGGCGAGTGCCACGATGGAAGCATGAGTGTGAGCATCAAGCGCGTGTACGAGCATCCGGAATCCAGCGACGGCTATCGGGTGCTGGTGGACCGTCTGTGGCCGCGGGGCATCGCCAAGGCGAACGCCTCCGTGGACCTGTGGCTGAGGGAGATCGGGCCGAGCAACGAGTTGCGCAAGTGGTTCGGGCACGTTCCCGAGCGGTTCGCGGAGTTCGCTGCGAAGTACCGGGCCGAGCTGGACGACAACGCCGCCGTGCAGGAGTTGCGGGACGTCGTCGCCTCCCACGACACCGTCACCCTCGTGTATTCCGCCAAGGACGAGGAGCACAACCAGGCCGTGGTGCTGGCGGGGTACCTCGGGTAATCAGGGCAGCGGGTGCGATAGTTCGCGCACTCCCGCGTTCAGTCATCACGAGCGGAGCGTCTTCATGGCAGTCTTGACGGGCACAAAAGAGATTCCCAAATTTCTGGGGTGAGCCTAGTTGACTACGAGGTTGTGCGTGCTCCCAGCTTTTGCTGGGATAAAGTCATAACTTAGTTCTCTGATACGCAATCTATAAAGAGTTGCCTATGGGGTTGTTCAGAAGGGGTTGACATGTAATCGAGAGCTGAGCTATGATCACAGCAAGCACTCAGACAACCGAGGAGGATTCAACGTGTCTGACGATCCTCCCGTCTATCCTTCGGGCAACATCCCCCATACGAGGGACAAGGGCGAGGCACGACCTGCGCTGTCAGACGCGGCTACATCCGTCTGGGCGAAATCCAATGACCTGGCGGGCTGGCTTCCGCTTTACACGCACCTCGCGGACACAGCAGCAGTCTCCGCGTTCCTTTGGGATGAGTGGCTCCCCGAACACGTCAAGCACATATTGGCCCACGACCTCGGCGGCGATACAGCGGCAGCGAGGCGCCGGCTGACATTCTTGGCAGGTGGGCATGACCTTGGAAAAGCGACACCCGCATTTTCTGTGCAGGTTCCTGCGCTTGCCGAAATCATGAGGGACAAGGGCTTCACCTTCGGCATAAAGCAGTTCGACCCTGACCGCCGTCTGCTGCCCCATTCGCTCGCCAGCTACTTCATCCTCAGCAACTGGCTGACCAATCACCATGGTTGGGACCGCGACACCGCACGCAGCTACGCTGCGGTCGTCGGGAGCCACCACGGAGTGACCCCCACTCTGGCCGATGTAAGCCAGCCCCCGCAGCCCCATCTGTTCGGTGATGATGACTTCTGGCGATCCGTACAACGCGAATTCGTCGACTATGCCATCGGCTTAGCCGGGGTTGAAGGCGACCTAACCCGATGGGCAAAGAAACCCATCCCAGCGCAAGCACAGGTACTGCTGACTGCCGTGGTGATCGTTGCCGACTGGCTAGCCAGCGACGAGAAAAAGTTCCCCTACGGAGAGCATGAGTCCTCAGAGAATCGGGCGCGCAGAGCATGGAATGAACTCGAACTGACGCCGTCCTGGAAGGCACTCCAGCCGGAGGAGGACGCAGACGACATCATCCGCTCCCGCTTCTCCTTGACAGACGACGCGGTGGCACGACCAGTGCAACACACGGCAATCGAAGTCGCGCGCGCAATGACTGAGCCCGGCCTCATGATCATCGAGGCGCCGATGGGGATTGGGAAAACAGAGGCCGCTCTTGTCTGTGCTGAGATCTTGGCGGCCCGTTTCGGGCTGGGCGGATGCTTCGTGGCGCTCCCCACGATGGCCACCAGCGATGCCATGTTCGCCAGGGTTGAAGCCTGGATCGAGAAACTGCCACACGACCCAGACGCACCATTCTCGAAGCAGAGCCTGTTCCTCGCCCACAGCAAGGCATCCCTCAATGACGATTTCGCGAACCTGGCCAGCGTGGGCGGATTGAGCGGAATGGGCGACGACCAACGCAAGCGAAAAAGAGGCGACGAGTCCGACGATGTGCTCTTCGCCCACTCCTGGCTGAAGGGCAGGAAGAAAGGGCCACTGGCCAATTTCGTCGTTGGCACGGTCGACCAGATTCTCTTCGCCGGGCTCAAGAGCAGGCATCTCATGCTCCGGCATCTCGCCATCGTCAACAAGGTGGTGATCGTCGACGAAGTCCACTCCTACGACAGCTATATGAACGTCTACCTGGATCGAGTGCTCGGCTGGCTTGGGCAGTATGACATACCGGTGATCATGCTCTCGGCAACCCTTCCGTCGTCCCGGCGTCAAGCACTTGTCGAGGCATACGAGCACGGTGCAGAGAGCCGCATCAAGCATGGAAGCACGCCCAAAACCATGGCAGAAATGGCGGCGCAGAAACTACACGAACAAGAACAGCTCCAGACCGAGGTATCGCCGGAACGCTATCCGATGCTGCGCGGCGAGATCGGATACCCGGTGATCACGACGACCACTGCATCCGACCCCATCGTGACTCCAGTGCCCGGGTCGAGCCAGGTGCAGGACGTGCGACTTGAGATGCTTGCCGACGATGACGCTGCCCTGATCGCCACACTGGATACCGCACTTAGTGATGGAGGCTGTGCTGCCGTCATCCGGAACACAGTGGGCCGCGCCCAGGAGACCATGCGAGTTCTCGAGGATCACTTCGGCTCCGATACCGAAATAACCCTGGCCCACTCCCGGTTCGTAGCGAGCGATCGGATGGAGGCCGATGCAAAGCTCCGATCGACCTTCGGCCCGCCAAGCAAGTCCACGAAGCGCCCTTTCAAGGCGATCGTCATCGGAACGCAGGTACTCGAGCAGTCCCTCGATATCGACTTCGACGTAATGATCACCGACCTGGCACCGATGGACCTACTGTTACAACGGATCGGACGACTGCACAGACACGAGCGCGGCCCCCGCCCGGCCGGAGTGGCATCCGCCCGCTGCTTCGTCACCGGCGTCGCGGATTGGACAGCGTCACCGCCCACTCTTACCAGGGCGTCAGAGATGATCTATGGCCCGTACCTGCTCCTGCGCACGCTGGCGGTTCTGCGCACGGTCCTCGCTCGCGGCGGCACGGTAACGCTGCCGTCGGAAATCCCCTCACTGGTCGAGCTGAGCTACGAGGACTCGAAGATCATTCCCGACGAATGGCGGGATGAGATTGAAGCTGCACGTGGGCATTGGGAAGTGGAGGGCGCCAACAAGAAGATGAAAGCACGAAGTTACCTCCTCGGACCGGTGGCGAGTGCCGGCGGCTCCATCGTCGACTGGATCGCTCGCGGCGCGGGTGAGGCCAACGACGATTCCGCCAACGGCCAGGCGCAGGTGCGTGATACGGAAGACTCCGTCGAAGTGCTGGTCGTGATGCGAGTGGATGGCGAACTTCGCACCCTGCCGGGACTGAAGAAGGGCGGAAATCGTCTCGTATCGGAAATGGGCAGACCGGATGACGCGGTCGCGCGCGTCGTCGCGAACTCGAGCATTCGGCTGCCCTACTCGCTGTGCACACCGTGGCAGATCGACGGTGTTGTCAGTGCCCTGGAACAGAATGCGTTTGCGGGTTGGCAGCAGTCACCCTGGCTGAAAGGCCAGCTCGTGCTCGTGCTCGATTCCGAGCTGAACGCAACCCTGCACGGTGCGACCGTTCACTACGACAAGAAGGTTGGGCTGACCGTGGCCTACGAGAAGAAAGATGCGTCCCATGAGTGATACGAGGGCTGGCTTCTCTCTCATTGATGAACCCTGGGTCCTTGTCCGATTTCAGGATGGCGTCATCCGCGAAACCTCACTGCGCGGTGTCTTTCGCGATGCAGCAAAGATCGTCGGCGTCGTGGGTGAAGTCCCCACTCAGACCTTCGCAACCATGCGGTTGCTGCTCGCGATCCTGCACTCTGCGCTCCGACCAGTGGATGAGCCCGACGCAGTGTGGCGACTCCTCTGGGAATCCGATGACCCGCTCCTCGTAGCAGTAGAGGGGTACCTCGAAAAGCACCGCGACCGTTTCGACCTCCTCGACCCCGTGCTGCCGTTCTACCAGGTGGCGGCCCTGTCCACCGCAAGCGGTGAGACATCCGCACTGGACAAGCTCATCGCCGACGTGCCCAACGGTGAGCCGTTCTTTACCACGAGACTCAAGTCGGGCGTCGAGCGGATCTCCTTCGCCGAGGCCGCTCGCTGGCTCGTGCACTGCCAGGCCTTCGACCCATCGGGGATCAAGTCCGGTGCGGTCGGGGATGATCGGACTAAGGGCGGTAAGGGTTATCCGATCGGGACTGCCTGGGCCGGCTCGCTGGGCGGGCTGCTGATCGAGGGCAGGAACCTGCGAGAAACGATCCTCCTCAACCTCGATCTCGGAGACGGCGACGGTGAGCCGTTCGCCAAGCAAGACTTACCGCTCTGGGAACGAGGTCCGCTCGGACCAGGCGAAGAGGATCGCAGTGGCCCCCGGGGGCCCGCAGATCTGTACACCTGGCCAAGTCGTCGTATCCGCCTTGCTCACGACGAAAACGAGGTATTCGGCGTCGTCATTTCAAACGGTGATCCGCTCAAGGCACAGCTTGTCCAAGGTATCCACAACCTCGAACCAATGACGGCTTGGCGGCGTAGCGAGACTCAGGAGAAAGCGCTCAAATCCGATCACCACATCTATATGCCTCTGACTCACAGGCCAGAACGTTCGATGTGGCGCGGCCTCTCTGCCCTCATCCCCCAGGCGGTGCGTGAACAGCAGTACAAGAACGGCTCCAAAAACCTGCCCGCACTGTCTCTCTACTGGGTCGGGAAAATGAGCGATGGCGGAGCTCTACCCCAAGGACTCTTGCATACGCGGGCAATCGGCATGGAATACGGGAGTCAGAGTGCCACCGTGGCGGAAATCATCGACGACTCGTTGACGATGGACAGCATCCTGCTGGGACAGCGCGGAAGATATCTCGCAGACCTGGCGATTGGCGCGGTCGAACAGACGGATGCTGCCGTGTTCCAACTTGGAGTCCTCGCCCGCAATCTGGCGATCGCCAATGGCGGCGAACCCGACGGTCCCGGAGACCGCCTCCGCGAACAGGCATACTTCGCCCTGGATGCACCGTTTCGGATCTGGCTCTCGAAACTGGGCCAAGCGACGGATGTCCTGGACGCACGCGAGAACTGGTATTTGACCGCCCGTAACAGGTTGCTGAAACTCGCCAGACAAGCGGTTGATGCATCAGGTCCGTCCGCGTGGGTCGGCCGGATCAGCAGCCGAACCGGTAAACCCGTGAACTCGCCGGAAGCGTTCGGATGGTTCCTGCGGGAACTGTACCGCGCGCTGCCGGACGGCAGAAAGCCGGAAGAACCGACAGCAGACGAAGGCAAGGTGGAGGCAGCTCTATGAATGACGAGATCGATTCTTCCAACGAAGAAGAACCATCGAAACCCAAGGCCCACGGCAGGTACGGAGCACTGAATGACTTCGTAACACAACGCGTGCAAAAGCTGCAGTCCTCATACTTGCGCGGAGAGTCCGGAGCCACGGCATCCCTGGCCCGCCTTCGCAGGGCAATTTCCGACGAGCCCGGCACCAACCCTGTTGTGTGGCAGGAGACCTTGGGGCTGCCTGCGCAATTCGTGGGACAGGGCGATGACCCTTCACGCGCAGAGCGAGCCGTTCACTACGCCATCACCCTGTACGCCATCCACCAACAATCACAGGGCAAGTCGATGCACCACAAGGGCTACGGGCTCGGACGTGCAGCGCGACAGCTTGGCAAGGACGGTGGCGCAAGTGAGCAGGCCGTATTGAGGCGCTTCCAGGCGCTCGGCACCGCAACCTCGTTGGCCGAGGCCGCGACACACGCACGGGGACTCGTGACGCAACTCCGGGGTGCGGGCATCCCGCTCGATTATGGCAAGCTCGCCACCGAATTCGTCCAGTTCCAGGACCCTCGGCAGATCGCATCCGTACGGCTGAACTGGGGCCGCGACTACTACCGCGCCTACCGCGACCCGGAGGCAAGTTCACCAGACAACACCGAATCATCCGAAACCAGCCAAGGAGAGAACTCATGACCCGAACCATCGTCGACATCCACGTCGTACAGACCGTCCCGCCGAGCAACATCAACCGGGACGACACCGGAAGCCCCAAGACGGCGCTGTACGGTGGTTCGACGCGCGCACGGGTCTCCAGCCAGGCGTGGAAACGGGCGACCCGCAAGGCGTTCGCGGATCTCCTCACCCCGAGCGAACTCGGAATTCGTACCAAGCGAGTCGTCGAGCTGATCGCGACGGAGATCGCAGAGGCTGCGCCGGAACTCAAGGAGAGGTCGCTGGAACTCGGCGAAAAGCTCCTGACCACCGCGGGCATCAAAGTGGAAAAGCCCCGAGCCAAGCCGAAGAAAGACAAGGAAGCAGAGGACGAAGCGGAGGAAAACGCGCAGGTCGCCTACCTGCTCTTCCTGAGCAGCCGACAAATCACCAACCTCGCGGCCCTGGCGATCGAGTCAGAACGCACCGGTGAAGCCTTCGGCAAGGCTGCTGTTAAGAAGGTCGCTGATAGCGAACACAGCGTCGATCTCGCCCTGTTCGGACGCATGGTTGCCGACGCGGCCGACCTCAACGTCGATGCAGCCGCACAGGTTGCCCACGCCATCAGCGTTCACGCCGTCGACAATGACTTCGACTACTTCACCGCGGTAGACGACAAGTCGCCGGAGGACAACGCCGGCGCAGGGATGATCGGAACGGTCGAGTTCAATTCCTCGACTCTGTATCGCTATGCGACGGTCGATGCCGATGCACTGAAGGTGAACCTCGGCACGACGGAGGCGACTAGTAAAGCTATTGCCGCGTTCATCCGGGCCTTCGTGACTAGCATGCCGACCGGCAAACAAAACACCTTCGCCAATCGCACCCTGCCGGATGCCGTGGTCGTCAGCGTCCGGGACTCGCAGCCAGTCAATCTGGTGGGCGCATTCGAGGATGCCATTGTGGCACCAGAAGGATCGACCCGCTTGCGCGAGGCCAGTGTGCGCCTCGCCGAGTACTCCGCTGAAATGGATCGGGCCTACGCGCAGAAGCCGGTGGCCAGCTACGTGCTTCGTGTGGGCGCCCAGACCGAACCGCTCGCGGCTCTCGGCCAGAGTGTAGACATCGACGGCCTGGTGAACTCGGTGGAGGGAGTCGTTGCAGAACGTCTCGGGAGTCCGGCGTGACCGTCCTGCTCCTGAGACTGGCCGGACCGCTGCAATCCTTGGGAGACTCCAGCCGCTTCGTGCAGAGGAACACCAGACAGGAGCCGACGAAGAGCGGGGTGATGGGTCTGATCGCCGCCGCCCAAGGAAGACATCGAGTCGACCCGGTCGAGGATCTCGCGCGGCTCTACTACGGGGTACGCACCGATCAACCCGGACAATTGGTCCGTGACTTTCAGACGGCCCAGCAGTGGCAGACACCCAAGAAGGACGGATCCGTCCAGTCCCTCCCGCTCTCCTACCGCTACTACCTCGCCGACGCGGTCTTTGTCGCGGGAATCGAAGCCGATCGAGCTCTTCTCGAAGGAATCCATGAGGCGATCATGAGCCCCCGGTTCCCGCTGTACCTGGGCCGACGCTCCTGCCCCCCTGCGGGGTTAGTCTCCCTAGGACTGCGTGACGGCGAACTCAGCGAGGTGATGCGCGCGGAAGAATGGCGGGCATCCGAATCCTACAAACGACGCGCCAAAGGCAGGAACATCGCCCTCGAGTTCGTGCGGGACGCGGTAGCAGCCGACGAACTGACTGAGACAGTTCGCGATATCCCGCTCAGTTTCAATCCTGAGCGGCGAGAGTACGGCTGGCGCTCGATCACACGGGAGCCCCGCGTTGTCGTACAGAATCCCTACGGAACCGGAACCGGAACCGGGGCCGGGGCCGGGGCCGGCGACCCGACCACGGCTGGCACCGCCGAAGCGCACGACTTCCTGGGTCTGATTGAGGAGTTCTGAATGTACTTCACCCGAATGGCGCTGAACCCTGCCCGTCGCGGGACCCGGTTCCTTCAGGCGTCGCCGCAGGCGATGCACGCGGCAGTGCTCTCGGCCTTCCCGCCGGACGTGAGTACGCAGAACACGGAAGGACGCGTGCTGTGGCGCCTCGACCGGGCGAAGCACGAGACGTACCTCTACGTCGTGAGCCCGGAAACCCCCGACCTCACTCACCTGATCGAACAGGCAGGATGGCCGACGTCCAGCACGAGCACCTGGCAGACCCGCGACTACACCCCGATGCTCAGGCAGATCACGACCGGCCAGCACTACGCTTTTCGACTCGTGGCCAACCCCGTGCGTCAGCCTCGTGAAGCCGAACTCGGCGGAAAGCGCGTAGGACACGTGACCGCAACCCAGCAACAGGGATGGCTACTCGAGCGAGCAGAAAGAAGTGGATTTCGTATCCTCGATGCAGGGGCCGACAGTCCCGCTGTCGTGGTGAGCGACCGCGAGGTCAAGAAATTCTCGCGCGGCAAGGCCACGGTCACCCTGTCGACTGCTCGATTCGACGGCCAGTTGGAAGTCTCGGATGCCGGACTCCTCCGCAAGGCGCTCGCCGGTGGGATCGGCCCGGCCAAGGGATACGGCTGCGGCCTCATGACTCTGGCGCGAGTGTGAGATGGGCAGGCCTGCAGGAACACCGCCACCCGACCTGACAGAACTGGTTCGAGCCGAAGACCGGCTTTCCTTTGTGTATGTGGAGCGGGCTATCATCCACCGGGATCAGAACGCGATTACGGCGACCGACGAGCGTGGGGTAATTCACATTCCCGCGGCCAGCTTGGGCGCGTTGCTGCTCGGACCCGGCACGAATGTTACGCACCAAGCGATGCTGCTCCTCGCCGAGAGCGGATCGACTGCCGTGTGGGTTGGCGAACGCGGGGTGCGCTACTACGCCCACGGGCGCTCCCTCGCCCGCTCGAGCCGGTTGCTCGAAGCGCAGGCTAGGGCGTTCTCGAACCAGTCGACCCGGCTGCGTGTCGCGAGAGACATGTACAGCATGCGCTTTCCAGGCGAGGAAATCGAAAACCTGACCATGCAACAACTGCGCGGTCGGGAGGGTGCACGGATCCGCAAACTCTACCGCGCGGAGTCTGCCCGCTCCGGGGTCCCATGGAGCAAACGCGATTACGACACGGACGACTTCGACAACTCTGACCTCATCAACATGGCGCTGTCATCCGCCCACACCTGCCTATACGGGATCATCCACGCCGTGATCGTCGCCCTCGGTTGCGCGCCCGGCCTGGGTTTCGTGCATACCGGTCATGCTCGCTCATTCGTCTATGACGTCGCCGATCTGTACAAAGCTGAGATCACAATCCCAATTGCATTCTCGGTGGCGGCGAGCAATCCGGTCGACGTCGAAGCCGAAACCCGTCACGCCGTCAGAGATGCCGTACACGACGGGTCACTGCTCCCACGATGTGCGCGCGACATCAAGCACCTCCTGCTTCCTGATGACTCCGACGATCAGGCTCTCGAGGAATTGAATGTCGTGCGCCTCTGGGACGGAGGCAATCGCTCGGTTGCGGGCGGCACCTCCTACGGCGGAGACGCCGAGTGGTAGTACTCGTGCTCACTGCGTGCCCCTCAGGCCTGCGCGGGCACCTTACCCGCTGGCTACTAGAGGTGAGCGCGGGAGTGTTCGTCGGACATGTCTCCGGCAGAGTTCGCGACCTCATGTGGGAGCGCGTGGTCGAGCTGGCAAAGGACGGTCGGGCCATCATGATCTACTCGACCAGAGGAGAGCAGCGGCTCGCTTTCAAGGTGCATCGGCACGATTGGAAGCCCGTAGACCTGGATGGAATACAGCTCATGTTGCGCCCGGCCGAAGGTACCTCCACCACACCACCGCAGCTTCGCGCAGGGTGGAGCAACGCAAGTAAATACCGGATGGCCACCCGGCGGACCGGCGCCCAGCGCCACAATCACGGCGGAGACAAAGGCTGACTGCGATCATCGTTCGCTAAGAAGCGCACACTCGCACGACCGACGACTGTGGGAGCGCAAATCCACCCGAACACCGCACCGCCTTCAGCGGCATGTCACTAGTTCGCCTCACTCCAATCTCCACTCGGGACGGGTAAAGTGAATGCGAATTCAACACTCCACAGCAAAATTCCTGATCAATAAGCGTGCTCCCCGCCCACGCGGGGATGATCCGAAATCATGAACGACGAACAAATCATCGACTACGTGCTCCCCGCCCACGCGGGGATGATCCGCCGTGGCGGAACGCGGTGAAGGCGGCGGCGGCGTGCTCCCCGCCCACGCGGGGATGATCCGTTCCCACCGACGTGGACGTTTTTGGACATGGCGTGCTCCCCGCCCACGCGGGGATGATCCGGTGGGGGCGACCGTAGCCGCCCCCACCAGAGGGGTGCTCCCCGCCCACGCGGGGATGATCCTCAGCCCGCCTCACAGGGGACAGTCGTTGAACAGTGCTCCCCGCCCACGCGGGGATGATCCTCCGCTTCTCTGCGCGCTCCACCATCTCGTCGGGTGCTCCCCGCCCACGCGGGGATGATCCGCTATCCTCGAGCTCGCCGGCAAGGGTGAACCGGTGCTCCCCGCCCACGCGGGGATGATCCGCTCCACTCGTCAACGTCGATTCGAAGCTGAGCGTGCTCCCCGCCCACGCGGGGATGATCCGTCGGCGAACTCCTTGACCGCGAGAGCCACTCCGTGCTCCCCGCCCACGCGGGGATGATCCGAGTGGCGGCTTGAGAAGCTGCGGATGACGGCAGTGCTCCCCGCCCACGCGGGGATGATCCGTTCAATCCGTCCGGCGTGTATGCGACGACGGAGTGCTCCCCGCCCACGCGGGGATGATCCTCCCGATGGCACACCCTGGACGCCCGAGTTCGAGTGCTCCCCGCCCACGCGGGGATGATCCGTTCAGCCAGTACCTCAATGCTCCACAAACGCAGTGCTCCCCGCCCACGCGGGGATGATCCGGGTCACCGGCACCATTCAGGGTTGGCGCCCTCGTGCTCCCCGCCCACGCGGGGATGATCCGTACAAGACCGGCGCGATCATCCATGTCGGCAAGTGCTCCCCGCCCACGCGGGGATGATCCTGTCGAGGTACCACTGCCGTTGCGTCTCGTACCGTGCTCCCCGCCCACGCGGGGATGATCCGCGAAATCGATCATGGCCAACGGCCAATCGTCCGTGCTCCCCGCCCACGCGGGGATGATCCGGCGCACAGCGCATGAATGAAACCGACCAGACCGTGCTCCCCGCCCACGCGGGGATGATCCGGACATTGGTGGGCCAGCGGCCGTCCTTCGTCTGTGCTCCCCGCCCACGCGGGGATGATCCGGCACGAACGATGACCACTCCTGACACCACACCGTGCTCCCCGCCCACGCGGGGATGATCCGCCGCTCCGCTTCCGTCTCGCCTGTGTAGTGCTGTGCTCCCCGCCCACGCGGGGATGATCCGAACCGCCACGGGGCGGCTTCCAGTCGAGGGGTGTGCTCCCCGCCCACGCGGGGATGATCCGTCCTTCTCCGTGTTCACGGCGGCCACACCGGCGTGCTCCCCGCCCACGCGGGGATGATCCGCAGTCACGGACGGCTTACTCGTCCGATGGTGGGTGCTCCCCGCCCACGCGGGGATGATCCGTCGAACAAGATGATCGACACGGCGGACGCTCAGTGCTCCCCGCCCACGCGGGGATGATCCGAAGGTGGTCTGCGTGGCCACCCAGATGATCCCGTGCTCCCCGCCCACGCGGGGATGATCCGGCCACAACAACAGCCACGCCGATGGCGGCACCGTGCTCCCCGCCCACGCGGGGATGATCCGGCGGCTCTGCTCGATGGGCGCCCCGAAACGGGGTGCTCCCCGCCCACGCGGGGATGATCCGCGGCGATTGCGGCGTCCGGTCTTCGAGGGGAGCCGTGCTCCCCGCCCACGCGGGGATGATCCGGCCGTGATCGTGCGACCTTGCAATTCACGGAAGTGCTCCCCGCCCACGCGGGGATGATCCGCATTCAGGATTGTCCGAACGCCGCTATATGCTGTGCTCCCCGCCCACGCGGGGATGATCCGCTCGGCGCCACGACGGACGGCGAGCATCCAGCGTGCTCCCCGCCCACGCGGGGATGATCCGGCTGTCGGGCATGTTGTCGTAGTACTCCTGCTCGTGCTCCCCGCCCACGCGGGGATGATCCGTCGCCCGTCGTTTCGGGCCAGTCTGTTAACCGGTGCTCCCCGCCCACGCGGGGATGATCCGGTTCGGACGTTGCCTGCGGGGTTTCTGGCGGTGTGCTCCCCGCCCACGCGGGGATGATCCGCCCTTGATCGCCGCGTCCGCCGTCTCGATTCCGTGCTCCCCGCCCACGCGGGGATGATCCGAACATGACCATGAGGGAGATGCGCTGATGGGAGTGCTCCCCGCCCACGCGGGGATGATCCGCCATCATCCGTCCGCTGATCACCTGGGATGACGTGCTCCCCGCCCACGCGGGGATGATCCGCAATGAGCACCGCCGCCAGAAAGGCCCGCAAGGTGCTCCCCGCCCACGCGGGGATGATCCGGAATACCACGGACCCATCACGACCACAGCCGGGTGCTCCCCGCCCACGCGGGGATGATCCTACGTCGTCAGACTTGGATGTTCCGGGTCCGTAGTGCTCCCCGCCCACGCGGGGATGATCCGCGGCTCGCCGGGGATGCCTACGCGGACCCGCAGTGCTCCCCGCCCACGCGGGGATGATCCTGTTCCGGTCTCGGCCGCGGTGACCGCGAACGGGTGCTCCCCGCCCACGCGGGGATGATCCTGTCCGAGCTCAGAGACACGCTCACCACGTGCCGTGCTCCCCGCCCACGCGGGGATGATCCGCGCCCACAGATTCGTTTCGTACCGCAGCGACAGTGCTCCCCGCCCACGCGGGGATGATCCGGTCTGCACGAGTCCCTGCGGACCGTACTTCGTGTGCTCCCCGCCCACGCGGGGATGATCCTGTGACGGCGGCGGCAGGGTCGGCGCGTGTGGAGTGCTCCCCGCCCACGCGGGGATGATCCGAACCCGCGTACCTCTGCCTCCAGCTTCTCCAACGTGCTCCCCGCCCACGCGGGGATGATCCGGCGCAGCACCACGGGCCCGACCTCGTTGCCCGGTGCTCCCCGCCCACGCGGGGATGATCCGGTCGAGCTCGCTCAATAGCGCGTAAATCGCGTGTGCTCCCCGCCCACGCGGGGATGATCCGTTCTGCAGCGGCGAGACGGGTGGAGGTGGCACGTGCTCCCCGCCCACGCGGGGATGATCCGAAGCGGAACTGGTTGGGCGAGGCGAAGGCTGCGTGCTCCCCGCCCACGCGGGGATGATCCGGCGATCGCCGACTGGCTAATCCGGTTCGAGATGTGCTCCCCGCCCACGCGGGGATGATCCGCGTTGGATGACGGGCCGCTGAGGATTGCCGCAGTGCTCCCCGCCCACGCGGGGATGATCCGCTGGTGGACACGCTTGCGACTCTCCCGGCCGAGTGCTCCCCGCCCACGCGGGGATGATCCGGTCGTCGCGGTGCAGTCCGGGTCTGGCGATACGTGCTCCCCGCCCACGCGGGGATGATCCGGTGACATGGCCGAGTTCATGCTCGCCTACCCGGGTGCTCCCCGCCCACGCGGGGATGATCCGGAATAATCGGTGAGGTTGGTATTCGCTGCCGGGTGCTCCCCGCCCACGCGGGGATGATCCGGTGGGCATGGACTCACAGAAGATGATCGCCGCGTGCTCCCCGCCCACGCGGGGATGATCCGCCGACGCTCCCTTCGCTTGGCCCGAACGCCGAGTGCTCCCCGCCCACGCGGGGATGATCCGATCGAAGGCAAGGACACGAGCAGTGCGCTCGAGTGCTCCCCGCCCACGCGGGGATGATCCGTACGACGGGTCAACGATCATCGCCACCGGTCGGTGCTCCCCGCCCACGCGGGGATGATCCGAGGACTACCCGGACATGGGTGAAATCATCCCCGTGCTCCCCGCCCACGCGGGGATAATCCGTATCGGTGTCGAACTGGACGAGGAGTACTGCGGTGCTCCCCGCCCACGCGGGGATGATCCGTCCTTCTCCGTGTTCACGGCGGCCACACCGGCGTGCTCCCCGCCCACGCGGGGATGATCCGTTGCCGGTTATGCGGCCATCGCTTACGCCGACGTGCTCCCCGCCCACGCGGGGATGATCCGCACCCGAAGGTCGTTCGGGCTGCGCGTCGTCGGTGCTCCCCGCCCACGCGGGGATGATCCGCTCAAGATGGATTTCGACCAGTGGAGGGTCGAGTGCTCCCCGCCCACGCGGGGATGATCCGATGAGTGCATCAAGGGCGATGAGTGTGATGTTGTGCTCCCCGCCCACGCGGGGATGATCCGCACGAGGTATTTGGTCATCACAGCATCTTCCAGTGCTCCCCGCCCACGCGGGGATGATCCGGAGACCTCATGGCTGGTGTCGGAACCGCATACGTGCTCCCCGCCCACGCGGGGATGATCCGTTCCTGACCGGGGTCAAACACGCCGGCGTTGGGTGCTCCCCGCCCACGCGGGGATGATCCGTCGCGATCGACTTCCCCGACCCCGGCCGGGCAGTGCTCCCCGCCCACGCGGGGATGATCCGAATCCGCCGGTGTCGGCGAGGGTGCCCTTCGCGTGCTCCCCGCCCACGCAGGGATGATCCGCTCTGGTCCCCACGATCGATTGGGCCCCCGAGGTGCTCCCCGCCCACGCGGGGATGATCCGCTGCGGACGCTGGAGCTGATTCATGGGGGTCGGTGCTCCCCGCCCACGCGGGGATGATCCGCCAGAACCGGAATCGGCCGCGGAACCTTGCAGGTGCTCCCCGCCCACGCGGGGATGATCCTACATCTCCGCCGGCCACCCGGACGCACCACACGTGCTCCCCGCCCACGCGGGGATGATCCGTTGCGGGGCATTGCGCCTTCTTCCCACTGTGAGTGCTCCCCGCCCACGCGGGGATGATCCGACGATCGCCGAGTTGGAGGAACGCTGGGTCGCGTGCTCCCCGCCCACGCGGGGATGATCCTGACATACCCACCACCGAACTGATACTCGGTGAGTGCTCCCCGCCCACGCGGGGATGATCCGTCACGAGCCCACGAGGGCATCTCGCCACGTTCGTGCTCCCCGCCCACGCGGGGATGATCCGTTCGTCAATCTGTCGCGCGATGGTCGTGGCAAGTGCTCCCCGCCCACGCGGGGATGATCCGTAGATCGATGTTACCGGTCACACGTGAGCAGCGTGCTCCCCGCCCACGCGGGGATGATCCGAGCCACATGGCATGACAACCCGTGCAGCGGCAGTGCTCCCCGCCCACGCGGGGATGATCCGGGGCAGACCTCACCGCTCGAGCTGCTGCGTAAGTGCTCCCCGCCCACGCGGGGATGATCCGGGGCGGTCAAGCCACGACCCCCACTCGGATAGGTGCTCCCCGCCCACGCGGGGATGATCCCGCCCTGGCTGGAGGCTCAACGACCTCGCCGGTGTGCTCCCCGCCCACGCGGGGATGATCCGTGGTTGGCGCGCCAGTCTCTTATCGTGCGGCGGGTGCTCCCCGCCCACGCGGGGATGATCCGTGCGATGCAGCGAGCACAATCGCCGGGACGTGAGTGCTCCCCGCCCACGCGGGGATGATCCGAGAAGCATCTGAGTGGGCGAGAAGCAACGAAGGTGCTCCCCGCCCACGCGGGGATGATCCGCCGAGCACGGCGATTTCCACGAACCAGGCCCGGTGCTCCCCGCCCACGCGGGGATGATCCGCAACAGGGGTTTTGGTTGGCACCGTAGACGACGTGCTCCCCGCCCACGCGGGGATGATCCGTCCCGGGGGGTGCACAGCGAAGGCCCGGAATCGTGCTCCCCGCCCACGCGGGGATGATCCGTTTGAGTGGCCCGGCTATCGCCTCTAGTTGGGGTGCTCCCCGCCCACGCGGGGATGATCCGAAGGCCCAGCGCAAGGCGTACATTGCGGGCAAGTGCTCCCCGCCCACGCGGGGATGATCCGAACAGCAACGCGTCGCCGTCCTCCGGTTCACCGTGCTCCCCGCCCACGCGGGGATGATCCGGTCAAGCCATTCATGGTCATGATCGATGCCGGGTGCTCCCCGCCCACGCGGGGATGATCCGAGAAACACAATGAGTACCACCGATCCGACCCCGTGCTCCCCGCCCACGCGGGGATGATCCGAACTTCGTCGGATTCCTCGGCACCGCCTGGAAGTGCTCCCCGCCCACGCGGGGATGATCCGTAGACCGCGATGCGCTTCGGGTCGACGTAGTTGTGCTCCCCGCCCACGCGGGGATGATCCGATCAGGGTCAGGATGTAATCGAACTGGTCAATGTGCTCCCCGCCCACGCGGGGATGATCCGCCGTCCGGGTATGTGCCGAACGATGGCCTGGTGTGCTCCCCGCCCACGCGGGGATGATCCGCCGCCTCATCCTGACGGCCAAACACAGATCGGGTGCTCCCCGCCCACGCGGGGATGATCCGCGCGACCCAGCCGAGCCGACCGCAGAGGAGTAGTGCTCCCCGCCCACGCGGGGATGATCCGTCGCTGACACTCTTGTGCGTCGTCATTGTGCCGTGCTCCCCGCCCACGCGGGGATGATCCTGCGTGGCCTGCCGCGTGCTGATAGTCCGCTTCGTGCTCCCCGCCCACGCGGGGATGATCCGGCGCAGGCTACACCGATCGTGCCGGCTGATGGGTGCTCCCCGCCCACGCGGGGATGATCCGCCCCGGCCAGCGAGCGACGCGGCGGTCGAGGCGTGCTCCCCGCCCACGCGGGGATGATCCGGCGTTCCAGGCGGCGCACGGGCTCGTCCGCGAGTGCTCCCCGCCCACGCGGGGATGATCCGCCTCGCCATCGGCGGGGCTTTCGTCATTCCTGGTGCTCCCCGCCCACGCGGGGATGATCCGCCGGCCATCGATGCGATCGCCTCGGTTCTCAAGTGCTCCCCGCCCACGCGGGGATGATCCGCGCTCCCGCAGGCAAGCCCGCTGGATTCCTCAGTGCTCCCCGCCCACGCGGGGATGATCCCGTCGATCGGGGCCTACTGTCCTGCCGCCCTGAGTGCTCCCCGCCCACGCGGGGATGATCCGGCCTATTGCGACATCAACGGTGCGACATCGACGTGCTCCCCGCCCACGCGGGGATGATCCCAGAGTCAGACTTAGAGGTTCCCGGACCGTAGAGTGCTCCCCGCCCACGCGGGGATGATCCGTTGACGGTGACTATCCCGGACGTGCGGGAGACGTGCTCCCCGCCCACGCGGGGATGATCCGTCACTACGCTAACCACAAACGCATGATCTATGGTGCTCCCCGCCCACGCGGGGATGATCCGTCGACCTCTGTCGCAGCATGGGCGGACCATTGGTGCTCCCCGCCCACGCGGGGATGATCCGCAGTGCGCCACGTCAGCCCCTTGGCTGGGTCCGTGCTCCCCGCCCACGCGGGGATGATCCGGCAACCTGCAATCCGCCGCGCTCGCCGTGGGCGTGCTCCCCGCCCACGCGGGGATGATCCGCGGAACGTTGCCGCCTTGTCCTGGAACGCCGCGTGCTCCCCGCCCACGCGGGGATGATCCGTTGATCGTGCTGGGTGCGGCCGGCGGAGCCCCGTGCTCCCCGCCCACGCGGGGATGATCCGTCCTGAAACAGGGCCATTCCCTCGCCGGGCTGGTGCTCCCCGCCCACGCGGGGATGATCCGGCCATGGTCGACGGCCTCGTCGACGCCGGCGTGTGCTCCCCGCCCACGCGGGGATGATCCGTCGTGCCTCTGCTTCGCGGGCTGCTGCAAAGGGTGCTCCCCGCCCACGCGGGGATGATCCGCATGTCCCATTGTTCTTCGTTCATTTCTTCCTGTGCTCCCCGCCCACGCGGGGATGATCCGTGGACGATGCGGCTGGAGCGTGAGTTGCGCGCGTGCTCCCCGCCCACGCGGGGATGATCCTATCGATGCCGCCGCTGATATCGACGGTGAGGAGTGCTCCCCGCCCACGCGGGGATGATCCGGAGCAGTAAATGAGCACCACCCCAACTCAGGTGTGCTCCCCGCCCACGCGGGGATGATCCGGACTCCAAGAAGGACAACTGCAAGGTCTGTGGGTGCTCCCCGCCCACGCGGGGATGATCCGCTGATGCCGAGGGCGTCCATCTCGTTGGCTGCGTGCTCCCCGCCCACGCGGGGATGATCCGCTCGACGCGACAGCACCGTTGAGCGTGTACGCGTGCTCCCCGCCCACGCGGGGATGATCCGGTGTGGAGGCAGGAGCGGTAGTTCTGTTTCGTGTGCTCCCCGCCCACGCGGGGATGATCCGTACTTCAACATCTCAGGGTTCTTGTACAGGCCGTGCTCCCCGCCCACGCGGGGATGATCCGGCCGCTGGCATCGATCCATGGTCGCTGTCCATGTGCTCCCCGCCCACGCGGGGATGATCCGTCGAGCTGAGCGAAGTACGCCGATGCAACCGCGTGCTCCCCGCCCACGCGGGGATGATCCGTAGGTGAGTCCGACGCCGGCGAGGAGCGCCAGGTGCTCCCCGCCCACGCGGGGATGATCCGACCGAGCGCCAGTCGGCCACCCTTCCTGCAACGTGCTCCCCGCCCACGCGGGGATGATCCATTCAAGCTCTGCTGCCCAGTCGCGCCCCGTGGGTGCTCCCCGCCCACGCGGGGATGATCCGCAGCGAGGCGTATGTGAAAGGCGGCGATTTTCGTGCTCCCCGCCCACGCGGGGATGATCCGGTACTCGACCGGGTAGAGCGATACCTGGCGAGGTGCTCCCCGCCCACGCGGGGATGATCCGCCGCGCCAGTTTGCCGGGTCCCAAACGGTCGGGTGCTCCCCGCCCACGCGGGGATGATCCGCCTGGTCGTTTGCGTCGAGTGGCATGTTGTCTGTGCTCCCCGCCCACGCGGGGATGATCCGAAGCGCGTGAACACTGGGGATTTCATACCAGCGTGCTCCCCGCCCACGCGGGGATGATCCCGTGCGGTCGACCGACAAGCCCTCCGGCGGCCGGTGCTCCCCGCCCACGCGGGGATGATCCGCACCGGGTCGCGCCAGATCAGTGCGTAGTCATGTGCTCCCCGCCCACGCGGGGATGATCCGGACCACAAGCTCACTGTTGCCGAGTTGGCGGCGTGCTCCCCGCCCACGCGGGGATGATCCGTGGGGACATCTGTCGTCGCTCCGATGTCGGCGGTGCTCCCCGCCCACGCGGGGATGATCCGTTCTGATGCGCGCTCTGGGCTCTGCTGCTCTGGTGCTCCCCGCCCACGCGGGGATGATCCGGTCGAACTGGTGTGCCACCGTCCGAGCGTAATGTGCTCCCCGCCCACGCGGGGATGATCCGCTTCGGGATGAATACCCGACCGTTCAGAAGGCGTGCTCCCCGCCCACGCGGGGATGATCCGCCAGGGCTCACTGTTCAGGAGAGTCGTATGCCGTGCTCCCCGCCCACGCGGGGATGATCCGTCCTGGAGCAGCGCGCGAAGTTGCGCCGCGTCGTGCTCCCCGCCCACGCGGGGATGATCCGCCGCCGGCCGCGCCGATCTGTCGCTTGATGGCGTGCTCCCCGCCCACGCGGGGATGATCCGGTGGATACTTGTTCGCCGCTTTTTGGGATGTCGTGCTCCCCGCCCAGGCGGGGATGATCCGCAGTTGCAGGCGATGGATGCCGTGCACTGGCCGTGCTCCCCGCCCACGCGGGGATGATCCGAACCCTTGTTGTTGATAGGCGGAGCTGTTCAGGTGCTCCCCGCCCACGCGGGGATGATCCGGATGGTGTTTCTCATGGCTTCTGGTGGTGCTCGGTGCTCCCCGCCCACGCGGGGATGATCCGGAAGCCGACACGTGCGACGGGTGGATGCAGGAGTGCTCCCCGCCCACGCGGGATGATCCGCGACCGTTGGCCTTCACAACCGCATGGGTGAGGTGCTCCCCGCGTAGGCGGGGATGATCCGACCTTCACGGCCAGGCCGATCAGCGTGAACACGTGCTCCCCGCCTACGCGGGGATGATTCGTGGCGTCACGGGGAGTCGATCCACGCGACGACGTACTCCCCGCCAGCGCGGGGTAATGCGACCGTCATCCTCGTGTATTCCGCGAAGGACAGAGGAGCCCAACCAGGCTGTGTGCGGGCGGGGTATCTGAGGGAATCGTGCCAAGAATGTGGGGGATATGTCGCATCCGGGCCGACGCGACGGCCCACACGGACGAACCAACCCAGTTTCCGCACGGGATCGGACTCGCGGCAGCTGTGGACACAATGCGTGGCGTGCCGGTGGCCACAGCTACCCTTGACGCATGACCACGGGACTCGACGCGACTGCTGAACTGCGGCCCGCGAGCCCGAACCCCAGCGCCCTCGACACCTTGCACCGCGTCTTCGGCTACGACTCGTTCCGCGGCAACCAGGCCGAGATCATCTCCCACGTCATCGGCGGCGGCGACGCGCTCGTGCTCATGCCCACCGGCGGCGGCAAGTCGCTCTGCTACCAGATCCCGGCGCTCGTGCGCGAGGGCACCGGAGTCGTCATCTCGCCGCTGATCGCCCTCATGCAAGACCAGGTGAACGCCCTCAAGGCCGTCGGCGTGCGCGCCGGGTTCCTCAACTCCACACAGGATGCCGCCCAGCGCCGCGACATGGAGTCCGCGTTCCTGGCGGGCGAACTCGACCTCCTCTATCTCGCGCCGGAGCGCCTGCGGATCGAGTCGACATCCGCCCTGCTCGATCGCGCGAAAGTGTCGCTGTTCGCGATCGACGAGGCGCACTGCGTCGCGCAGTGGGGCCACGACTTCCGCCCCGACTACCTGCAGCTGTCGATGCTGCACGAACGCTGGCCCGACGTGCCGCGCATCGCGCTCACCGCGACCGCCACCGCGCAGACGCACACAGAGATCCAGAAGCGACTGCAGCTGGGCGACGCCCGGCACTTCGTCGCCAGCTTCGACCGCCCCAACATCCAGTACCGCATCGTGCCGAAGAACTCGCCCCAGCAGCAACTGCTCGAACTGTTGCGCAGCGAGCACGCCGGCGACGCTGGCATCGTCTACTGCCTGTCGCGGGCATCCGTCGAGAAGACGGCCGAGTTCCTGATGCAGAACGGCATCCCCGCGCTGCCGTACCACGCCGGGCTCGACGCGCGGGTGCGGGCCGCGAACCAGTCGCGGTTCCTCCGCGAAGACGGCATGGTCATGGTCGCCACGATCGCCTTCGGCATGGGCATCGACAAGCCAGACGTGCGCTTCGTCGCCCACCTCGACCTGCCCAAGTCCGTCGAAGGCTACTACCAGGAGACCGGCCGCGCCGGGCGCGACGGCCTCCCGTCGACAGCCTGGCTCGCCTACGGGCTGCAAGACGTGATGCAACAGCGGCGGATGATCGACCAATCCGAGGGCGACGCCGAGCACCGCAGGCGGTTGAGTGCGCACCTCGACGCCATGCTCGCCCTGTGCGAAACGGTCGAGTGCCGCCGTGTGCAGTTGCTCGCCTACTTCGGCGAGAAATCCGCTCCCTGCGGCAACTGCGACACCTGCCTGGCGCCGCCCGAGTCGTGGGACGGCACCGTTCCCGCGCAGAAACTGCTCTCCACCGTGGTGCGGCTGCAGCGGGAGCGAAATCAGAAGTTAGGCGCGGGGCAGATCATCGACATCCTGCTCGGCAAAGAGACCACCCGGGTCCTGCAGAACGACCACGAGACGCTCAGCACCTTCGGCATCGGCACCGAGCTGAACGAGGCCGAGTGGCGCGGGGTGGTGCGGCAACTGCTCGCGCAGGGCCTCCTCGGAGTGAACAGCGACGGCTTCGGCACCCTGGTGCTGACGGATGCGAGTGCCGCGGTTCTGAGCGGCCAGCGCCACGTCATGCTGCGCCGCGAGCCCATCCGCTCCTCCGCAAAGTCGCGGGCGTCGAAGGCGAACCGCACCGCCCTCGCCGACCTCACCCCCGAAGCGGTCGCCGTCTTCGAGGCGCTGCGGGCCTGGCGTGCGGCCGAGTCGAAAGAGCAGGGCGTTCCGGCCTACGTGATCTTCCACGACGCGACCCTGCGCGAGATCGCCACGAGCGGCCCGTCCACCCTCGACCAGCTCGGCACCATCACCGGCATCGGCGAGAGCAAGCTGGCGAAGTATGGGGAGCAGCTGCTCGCCACCCTCGCTGCCGCGGCGTAGTCCGCCCGACCGGCATCCGCTCCGCAGCTCGCACCACAAACCCGCATGCGTACCGGCGCGCATCCGTCAGCGCCGAGGCTGCCCGTCAACGCCGACGGTGCCCGCCCCCGTGAGCACGCTCGGCGCTAACGGGCATCCTCGGCGAAGACGGGTAACCGGTCGTCCATCGCGGCGAGCGCCTGCCGCAACAGCGTGCTCGAGGTGTCGATCGTGTACGGGAAGTAGACGACCTCCACGCCCACCGCGGCGAACTCGCGCTCCAGCTCGACGCCCTTCTTG
>Ga0157371_10001387_pt1 | contig 25331 bp, 28 predicted proteins | sample C45metaG_FD_113462 | JGI IMG/M metagenome (GOLD analysis project Ga0157371, IMG submission 113462) | Corn rhizosphere microbial communities from Kellogg Biological Station, Michigan, USA - C4-5 metaG | ecosystem: Host-associated > Plants > Roots > Rhizosphere > Soil | place: USA: Michigan...
GATCACTTTCTTGGCCTTGATCAGCGGGTTTTCACCGCGCACATCGAGGGTGTAGAAACTGCTGCCGAAATAGCTGTCGACGGTCTTGTAGCGAAAGCTCAGGGTGTGCCAGTTGAAGCGCACCTTGCACAGTCCGTCGGCCTGTTCGAGCAGCTCAATGTTGCTCAAGTTGTGCGAGGTCCGGGTGTCCGGAATGCTCGCGCTGGAGCGCTCGGTCTTGATGCGGAAGATGCGGTCTTCCAGGCCTGTGCGATTGCCGTACCAGATCAGCGAAATCTCGCGCTGCGGGTCTTCGGTCAACTCGTCGTTGTCGTCCCAGGACGGCATCCAGAACGAGGCATCGACAGCGTACATTTCCAGCCACTCGTCCCACTGTTTGTCGTCGAGGTAGCGTGCTTCGCGGTAGAGAAAATCACGCACGGCGTCATAGGTGATGGTCATTGCACGGCCTCCACAGCGATCAAATCGGACTGTTCAGCAGCCAGGGCCTTGAGCATGGTTTGCTGCCAATACTTGTGTTGCAACACGAACAGGCCTTCGTCTTCGGTGCGCACGCCGCTGAGCAGCGGATGCAAGTCGATCTCTTTGGCCGCCTCATCGGCGCCCTCGACCCAGTGCTCGGCGCCACGGGACATGTCGTTCCAGGTGGTGACGCTGCCCTCATAACTGGTCTGGCAGGAGCGAAACTCTTCCAGATCGTCCGGGGTGGCCATGCCGCTGACGTTGAAGAAATCCTCGTACTGACGAATCCGGCTCGAACGTGCGTGGTCGCTTTCACCTTTGGGGGCGATGCAGTAAATGGTGATTTCGGTACGGTTGACCGAGATCGGCCGGGCGATGCGGATCTGCGAGCTGAACTGGTCCATCAGGTACACGTTGGGGTACAGGCACAGATTGCGCGAGTTCTCGATCATCCAGTCGGCGCGGGCCTTGCCGAAGTCCCGGGCCAGCTCGTCGCGGCGCTCGTACAACGGGCGATCCTCGGGGTTGGACCAGCGGGTCCAGAGCAGCATGTGGCCCTTGTCGAAGGAGTAGAAACCGCCGCCCTGCTTGGCCCAGGTGCCGGCGCTCATGGTCGGATTGGCGTCACCGGCCTCGCGCTGTTTGCGCTGGTTCTGGGTGGCGGCGTAGTTCCAGTGCACGGAGCTGACGTGATAACCGTCGGCGCCGTTTTCAGCGGTGAGCTTCCAGTTGCCTTCGTAGATGTAGCTGGAAGAACCGCGCAGCACTTCCAGGCCGTCGGTGGACTGGTCGACGATCATGTCGATGATTTTGGCCGACTCGCCCAGGTGTTCAACCAGCGGCACCACGTCGGCCTTGAGGCTGCCAAAGAGGAAGCCACGATAGGATTCAAAACGCGCTACTTTGGTCAGGTCGTGGGAGCCTTCGCAGTTGAAACTCGCCGGGTAACCCGCCGCTGCCGGGTCTTTGACCTTGAGCAGCTTGCCGGAGTTGTTGAACGTCCAGCCGTGGAACGGGCAGGTGTAGGAGCTTTTGTTGCCGGTCTTGTGCCGGCAAAGCGTCGCACCGCGATGGCTGCAGGCATTGATGAACGCGTTGAGCACACCGTCCTTGTTGCGGGCAATGAAGACCGACTGGCGCCCCATGGTCGTGGTGTAGAAATCGTTGATGTTGGGGATCTGGCTTTCGTGCGCCAGGTACAGCCAGTTGCCTTCGAAGATGTGTTCCATCTCCAGATCGAACAAACGCGGGTCGGTGAACATCTCGCGCTTGCAGCGGTAGATGCCCTGCTCTTTGTCATCTTCAAGCAGGGAGTGAAGGTATTCGGGTCGCAGGGACATGGCCGCCGCCTCCATTGTTTTTATTCAGGCAGGGCCATGCTAGGACGAGGGGATGGGGCGCACTATCCGCTGGGTGCAGACCTGTATCCGTTTACTGCAATAGGGGGTTTTATGATCGTTCCCACGCTCTGCGTGGGAATGCCTCAATGGACGCTCTGCGTCCGCTTTTGGAACGCGGAGCGTTCCGGGCTGCATTCCCACGCGGACGGTTCGACGTGGGAACGATCAAAAGAATTCAGGGGGTCAGTGCCGGCGCTTGAGGGTGTCGGAGGGCAGTTCGCCGAACTGTTTGCGGTAGCTGTCGGAGAACCGTCCCAAGTGCAGGAAGCCGTAATCCATGGCCACTTCCGTGACGTTGCGCACGTTGCAGGTCGGGTCGCTCAGGCACAGGTTGATGCGCTCGAGCTTCTTCTGCCGGATGTAGTTTTTCGGTGAGGTTCCAGCATTGCGCTCGAACAATCCGTACAACGAACGCAGGCTCATTTGCGCCTGGCGCGCCAGCTCTTCGCTGTCGATGTCCTGTTTGAGATGGCGTGCAATGTAATCGGCAATCACCTCGAACGTGGCCGACGTCGAGCCGAGGCTGTTGCGCATGACGTTGGTCTTCATCAGGCTCAGCATCTTGCTGACGATGATCTGCGCGTAATGCTCCTGCACCCGGGGAATCTGCTCGGTGGCTTCGGCTTCCTGGCAAATCATCGCCAGCAGGCTGACAAACCCTTCCAGCTCATTGAGCTGATAACGGTTCTCCAGAAACCGCACACCCTGCCCCGGATAGCGCCAGCGTTGCTCCTCACACACCGCCTCAAACAGGCGGGTGGGTACTTTGAGGATGAATTTTTCGCAATCGTCGGAGTACGTCAGGTCGACCGGATCGTCAGGATTGATCAGCAGCAATTCACCCGGCGCAAAGTAGTGTTCCTGACCATGACCGCGCCACAGGCAATTGCCGCGCAGCAACACTTGCAGGTGGTAGATGCTCTCGAGCGCGCCCGAGGTCACGCGCACGCTGGCGCCGTAGCTGATGCGGCACAGGTCGAGGCTGGCGAATTTGCGGTGATCCAGGCTGGCCAGCGGCTGGCCGACCCTGGGCATCAGGATGCAATGGTTGCCGACATGCTGATTGACGTAACCCGACACTGCGTAAGGGTCGGCGTGGTCGAAAATTCTGCTGCGCTGACTCAACAGTTGCGCGTGCATCATCGGGTTACTCTCGTTGTTGTTATCGATTGCGTCGGGCCATTCTAGAACAGTGTGTCAGGAGCTTGAGATATTTCCGGCGAGCTGCACAAACCCTTGTGGGAGCGAGCTTGCTCGCGATGACGGAGTGCCAGTCAACATCAATATTGAATGTTAAACCGCTATCGCGAGCAAGCTCACTCCCACAGGATTGCGCAATCAGTCCTCGAGTGCGCGAACCCGCTCGTGACGCTGCTGCTCTTGCGGCTGAGCAGTCGATTGCAGTGTGAAATCGAAGTCGATTTCTGCAAACCGGCCGCTGACGCCATGTGCCGCTGCTCGCTGCGGGTCGTCGCTGAAGGTGATGTGGGCAATCAGCTCGTCGCGGGTGGCGTAGGCAAAATCGTCGTGCAGGTACTTATCACCGTCGAGGTTGATCTGGGTGGTCAGGTGACGATGATCCGGCGCGGAGATGAAGAAGTGAATGTGCGCCGGACGCTGGCCATGACGGCCCAGTTGATCGAGCAATTGCTGGGTCGGACCGTCCGGCGGGCAACCATAACCCGACGGCACGATGCTGCGGAAACGATAACGGCCCTCGGCATCGGTGACGATACGGCGACGCAGGTTGAACTCGGACTGGGTGGTGTCGAAGTACGAATACGTGCCGCCCGTGTTGGCGTGCCAGACATCCACAACTGCGCCGGCCAATGGCTCGCCAGCGGTATTGCGCACCTGGCCCTGCATGAACAGGACCACGCCCGGGTCGACGCCATCATCGAGTCGCGCTTCGCCTTCAGACAGCGGCGCACCCGCTACATACAGCGGGCCTTCGATGGTCCGCGGGGTGCCACCGGCCTTTCCGGCCTGTGCGTCTTCGGCGTCCATCAGCAGGTCCAGGTAATGCTCCAGACCCAGCCCGGCCACCAGCAATCCGGCTTCCTGACGCGCGCCCAGCACGTTGAGGTAATTGACCGCTTTCCAGAATTCTTCAGGGGTCACGGCCAAGTCTTCGATGATGTTCACCGAATCACGCAGGATGCGATAGACCAGTTCTTTGACCCGTGGGTTACCGGCCTCGTTAAGCAAGCCGCTGGCGTCTTCGAGAAACTTCTGGGCACTGGCAGTGTGGGAAATCTTCACGTTCATGGGGGATCCTCATCTTGTAATTATTGGCGTAGCAAACCGAGCAGGCTGGGCTCAGCGGTCATTTTCTCGAATGGAAGAAGGATGCCGGCACATCGCGTCGACCTCGATCGCCATGTACGGGAACAGCGGCAATTGCATCAGCAAGTCGTGCAGTTCCTGGACACTCTCGACGTCGAACACGCTGTAATTGGCATAGTGCCCGGCGATGCGCCACAGGTGACGCCATTTGCCTTGCTCCTGCAGGCGCTGGGCCAGGGCTTTCTCGTCGGACTTCAGCTTGGCAGCCGCTTCCGGATTCATGTCGACCGGCAGATTCACGGTCATTTTGACGTGGAACAACATGATGCTCTCCTCAGGCTTGATGAATGGAAGTGGATGTCTTGTCGCGACGGAAAAACGCCAGGCGTTCTTCATCCAGACTCAGGCCCAGGCCCGGCGTGTTCGGCACATGCAGCTCGAAATCGCGGTAGACCAGCGGCTCGCTGAGTATGTCTTCGGTCAACAGCAACGGGCCGAACAGCTCAGTGTCCCAGGCCAGTTTATTCAGGGTGACGAAGGCGTGAGCCGAGGCCAGCGTGCCGATGCCTCCTTCAAGCATAGTGCCTCCGTACAGACCGATACCGGCGGCTTCGGCGATCGCGGCCGTGCGCAGCACGGCGCGTGGCCCGCCGTTCTTGGCGATCTTCAAGGCAAACACCGACGCAGCACCATCGCGCGCCAGATTGAAGGCGTCTTCCACGCATTCGATGGATTCATCGGCCATGATCGGCGCCGGGCTCATGGCATTCAGGCGCACCATGCCCGCACGATTATTGCGCGAGATCGGTTGCTCGATCAGGTCGATGCCGTTGCTGCCCAGAATCCGGCAGGCGCGCAAGGCAACCGCTTCGTCCCAGGCCTGATTGACATCGACCCGCACACTGGCGCGATCGCCCAAGGCTTTCTTGATGGCAATGACGTGGGCCAGGTCGCGATTGACTTCGCCGGCCCCGATCTTCAGTTTGAAAATACGGTGGCGACGCAGGTCGAGCATTTTTTCCGCTTCGGCGATGTCCTTGTCGGTGTCGCCGCTGGCCAGGGTCCAGGCCACTGGCAGCGCGTCACGAACGCGACCGCCAAGCAACTCGCTGACCGGCAGGCCAAGGCGTTTGCCCTGGGCATCGAGCAACGCGGTTTCGATACCTGACTTGGCGAAGGTATTGCCACGGATACTGCGTTCCAGGCGCAACATGGCGGCGTTCACATTGGCGCTGTCCTGACCGATCAGCAGAGGCGCGAAGTGCGTGTCGATGTTGGTCTTGATGCTGTCCGGGCTTTCGTTGCCGTACGCCAGGCCACCGATGGTGGTGGACTCGCCGATCCCTTCAATGCCGTCGGCGCAGCGCACACGGATGATCACCAGGGTCTGGTGTTGCATGGTGTGCATGGCCAGTTTGTGCGGGCGGATGGTCGGCAGATCGACGATGATCGTCTCGATCGATTCAATGGCTGTTGCACGCATTTCGATACCCGTCAGGTTCTTGAAGTTCTGGAACGGATTCTCATACGGCTTTTTGCTGGCGGCCAATATAGAATTGGTCTGGCTCGATACCTTAAAGGTATTCAACTGATCAATGCCTGGAGGCCCCATGGAACTGCGTCACCTGCGCTATTTTCAGGTGTTGGCTCAAACCCTCAACTTCACCCGCGCCGCCGAACTGCTGCACATTGCCCAGCCGCCCCTGAGCCGGCAGATCCAGCAGCTGGAAGACGAGCTCGGGGTGTTATTGCTCGAGCGTGGCCGTCCGCTGAAGCTGACCGATGCCGGGCGTTTCTTCCATGAGCATTCCACTGCCCTGCTCGAACAACTGGCCAAGACGTGCGACAACACCCGACGCATCGGCCTGGGGGAAAAGACCTGGCTAGGCATCGGTTTTGCCCCGTCGACGTTGTACGGCGTGCTGCCGGAACTGATTCGCCGTTTGCGCAGCGGCGAACCCCTGGAGCTTGAACTCGGGCTTTCGGAAATGACCACCCTGCAACAGGTGCAGGCGCTCAAGGCCGGGCGCATCGACATCGGTTTCGGGCGGATTCGCATCGATGACCCGGCGATCATTCAGACCGTCCTGACTGAAGACCGGCTGGTCGCCGCCCTGCCCGCCGGCCATCCGCTGCTGGCCGGGCCGATCAGCCTTCGCGAACTGGCCAAGGAACCCTTTGTGCTTTACCCCGGTAACCCCCGCCCCAGCTATGCCGATCATGTGATTGCGCTGTTCGAGTCCTATGGCGTGAGCATTCACGTGGCGCAATGGACCAACGAGCTGCAAACGGCGATCGGGCTGGTGGGCGCAGGGATCGGGGTCACGCTGGTGCCGGCCTCGGTGCAGTTGCTGCACCGCGACGACATTGGCTTTACCCCGTTGCTGGAAGACAACGCGACCTCGCCGATCATCCTCAGCCGGCGCGTGGGCGATGTGACGCCGGGGTTGAATCATTGTTTGAAGATGATTGATGAATTGTTGCCCCGGAACTAACCGGCGAAGGCCCGGCGTCCGGCGCGCAACTCGGTGCGCAACTCGCCAACGAAGTCAGAGATTGCGCGGATGCTGGTCAGTTGCGCCGGCGACACGCAAGGGATCAGCAAGTCGATACGCCCGGTTGCCGGGTCGTACACCTTGATCCGCAGCAATCCGTTGGAATTCTCGGTGCATTCGCAGGCCAGCGGTTCAAAACCGGACTCCACAATGCTGCAAAGGACTGAAATGGGCACCATGACTAACGCCTCCGTGGCTGATGATCAAATTCAACTCGATCAGCATAGACCCGCTTTCACGCGCCTGCGCCAGCAACTAACCACACCTCGTGTTAGCTGCTTCTCATTTTGGCGAAGTTTTAGTGCGAATCCCCGTCCCAGATCCAGTTCCAGATCCCCGGTAGTTTCACGGCTTGGGAACTATCGGTAACGGTGCGCGCCATGGCCGCCCGTTGCAGCGCTGCGGTGTCGTCGTAAAACGGCTTCTGCGCCAGCGGCACACCGGTGGCATTGGCACTGTCGAGCAGGATTTGCAGATATTCGCGGGTATGCCGGGCGGTATATCGATTCAGGTCATGGAACGTCACTACCACCGGAATCACACCGTCCACCGTCGGCAACTCGCCCCGGGCAATTCGTTCCCGTACTTCGGACAGCTGGCGCAGCATGTTCGCCCGGCGCCGCGGGCTGGCATTGAAGCCCCAGATCTTGCCGTCATTGGCACTGAGATCAGTCAGCAACACGTGCATCCCGTGGCGCTGGTAGGCCGCGAACACACGTTTGTCGTAATTCCAGAATGGCGGGCGCACCAGGGACGGCGGCGCGCCGGTGATCGCGGCAATGTCGGCGCTACCTTTGCTCAGCGACTGCTCCAACTGTTCCGGACTCAACGAGCGGTGATTGGTGTGCGAATGGGTCGCGGTGTGGAAGCCCAACACATGCCCTTCCGCTTGTTCGCGGTGCATGACCCCACGGCCGATGTCGCTGTCGCCGGCCCGAGGCGCGCCGGTCTGTACGAAGAACACCGCTTTGATTCCCGGCAGCACCGGGTTCTGGGCGAGGCTGTCGAGCACGGTCATGCTTGGGTTCCAGAAACTCGATGCACTGGGACCGTCATCAAACGTTACCAGGAAGCGGATCGGCGCCTGCTCGTGCAGCCGCTGCTCGGTCTGGGGGGTCAGTTCGATGGGTGAAGCGATGCAGCCAACCAGCCCTACAGCGAGGGTGAGTGCGCAGAAAACCTTGAACAGCTGTTTCATGTTTTGCCTTGGGGCCAGACCGTTATGGTCATCACGTTAATTGGCAAAAACCCTTCGCCCATTCATCCATTGTCGGCCCGCAGGTTGCTGCAGGCCGAGGTTGGATCAGGGTACACAGTGTTTGGTTCCAGCGCTCACCCGCGTTGGTTTAATGCGTCAGCGACTGCTGGAACGTGTGGTCGATAATCGGCGCGGTGGCCAATGCCGTGGGCAACGCCTTGACCTTGAACAGGAAGTCCGCCGTGCTCTGCAAGTCCGTGGCGGCCTGCGCATCCACCGGCCCCACGGTCATGTGCGCCTGGCGCAACCAATGGCGGGACACGTTCTGGTCGAGGTTGGCCTTTTTCGCCCACAGGTCGGCATATTCGTCGGTGTGGTTGTCGACCCAGGCCCGGGCTTTTTTCAGGCGCACGAGGAAGTCCGCAATGGCTTCGCGCTTGCTATCGATAGATGGCGTCGAAGCCGCAATCGCGCTCAGGCCGGGCATGAGGTTTTTCGCCGTGAGAATCGGCCGAGCGCCGGAAAACAGGATCTGCTGGGAAATGTAGGGTTCCCACACCGGGAACGCATCGATGCTGCCCTGTGGCAACGCGGCAGCGGCGTCGATGGGCATCAGTTTGATGAAGTCGACATAGTCTTCCGGCAGATCGGCTTTCTCCAGCGCACGCAGGGTCAGTTGCTGGCTCCAGGCGCCAGGCCAGTAAGCGACTTTTTTGCCCTTGAGGTCGGCGATGGTTTTGACCGGTGAATCCTTGGGCACCAGCAAGGCGATGGTGTCGGGGTTCTGCCGTGAAACACCGATCAACTTCACTGGCGCCTGTTTGGCCGCCAGGAACAGGAAGCCGGAATCACCGAGAAAACCCACATCCAGCGCACCGGTGCTCAGCGCTTCGGCCAGCGGCGCAGCGGCCTGGAAGTGTTTCCAGTCAACGGCATAGGACGCGCCTTCCAGCACACCGGACGCCTCCACCGAGGCGCGAACGTTGTAGTAGTTCTGATCCCCGACATGCAATACGACGGGTTCTGCGGCGTAACTCAGTGGCGCGGCAAACAAGGCGCTGGTCAGCAGACCGCGCACGAATCGGGAAAGGTTCATCGAAGACTCCAGGGGACTATATTTTTATAGACCCTAACGTTCTTAAAGCAACCTTCGTAAATTCGATTTGAGCATAAGCTCATGACCGTAAGCAGGCAGTGTTCGCCCAGCAACAGCGAGCCAACACACTGTTTTCAACGAGACATTCCCAGACCTCGCTTACCCCCGCCAATCCCCCGAAAACCTGCGATGTCCTGACATGGCACAGAGCCTGCAATATTCCTTTTATGCAGGACGCAGCCGTAAGAAATAATTTTCTGAACATAAGAATCTCGCCGCCTTGCCCGGAGCCGCTCCATGAAACCGACCTTCCGCTTTCCCAACCTCAGGTACTTGCTCAGCGCCTGCGCACTGGCCCTGAGCCTGCAACCCGTGGCACAGGCAGCCGAAACACCACCGGCAGAAGTGCATTTGGATTATGCCTATTACTCACCGGTGAGCCTGGTCCTCAAACACTTCGGTTTCCTTGAGCAGGCCCTGCCTCAGACCAAGGTCAGCTGGGTGTTGAGCCAGGGCAGCAACCGCTCGCTGGAATACCTCAACAGCGGCGGCGTGGACTTCGCTTCATCCGCCAGCCTGGCCGCCGTGCTCAGCCGCGCCAACGGCAGCCCGATCAAATCGGTCTACGTCTACAGCCGCGCCGAATGGACCGCGTTGGTGGTGCGCAAGGATTCCCCGTACAAAACCGTGGCCGACCTCAAAGGCAAGAAAATCGCTGCGACCAAAGGCACCGACCCGTACCTGTTTACCTTGCGCAGCCTGCAACAGGCCGGCCTGACCAAGGACGATGTCGAACTGGTGCACTTGCAGCACCCGGACGGTCGCACCGCGCTGGAGAAAGGTGACGTCGACGCCTGGGCCGGCCTGGATCCGCACATGGCCGCGAGTGAAGTCCAGGCCGGTTCGCGCCTGCTGTATCGCAACACGAATTTCAACAGTTACGGCGTGGTCAGCGTCACCGACACCTATGCCAAAGAACACCCGCACACCATCGAAACCGTCCTCAGTGCCTATGAGAAGGCCCGTGAATGGGCGGTGAAAAACCCGGACGAACTGGCGAAATTGCTCGCTGCCGAATCCGGGCTGCCATTGGAAGTGGCCAAGCTGCAACTGTCGCGCACCGACCTGAGCAGCCCGCAATTGACCGCCAAGGATGTCCTTGCGTCCAAGGCTGCCGCGCCGATTCTGGTTTCCGAAGAACTGGTTCGTCGCGGGGTCAATGTCGACCAGGTGATCGATCAGTTGATCGACACCGGCTTCAAGGAAACCGTGGCGCGTGAGTAACGATCGCCACCGTTGAAACCGAATCCGCGCCCGCCGCGGATTCGTCGTGACTGGAGAACCCCATGACCAGCAAAAGCAATAACCTGCCCGCCCCTCTGGCATTGCCTGCACCACGTCGCCTGAGCGCTGCCTGGCAACTGCGCCTCAAGGGCCTGGCGCTGCCGGTGCTGATCATCCTGCTTCTGGAATGGGTCGTGCGCATCGGCTGGTTGCCGTCGTATCAAATGCCGGCGCCAAGCGAGGTCGCGTTGACCCTCGGTGATCTGGCCGAGGGCGGGCTGTGGAAACACATCAGTGCCAGCCTGCTGCGAGTGCTGCTGGGTTTTGCCATTGGCGCCAGCCTGGCCTTGGTGTTCGCCGCGTGGGTCGGTTTGAGCCGCGAAGCCGAAGCCTACCTGGAACCGACGTTCGCCGGTTTGCGCTCGATTCCGAGCCTGGCCTGGGTGCCGCTCTTGCTGTTGTGGCTGGGCATCGACGAGACCTCGAAAATCGTCCTGATCGCCATCGGCGCGTTCTTTCCGGTGTACCTCAACGGCGTCGCGGCGATCCGCGACATTGATCGCAAACTGGTGGAAGTCGGCCAGATGTACGGCTTCAGCCGCCGTCGGCTGGTCCGGCGGATCCTGTTGCCAGCCGCCCTGCCCGGCCTGTTCACCGGGTTGCGCAGCGGCATGAGCCTGGCCTGGATGTTTCTGGTGGCCGCCGAACTGATCGCCGCGACCAAAGGCCTGGGGTATCTGCTCAGTGACGGTCGTGAGACGTCACGCCCGGACATCGTCCTGGCAGCGATCATCGTATTGGCGCTGCTGGGCAAGCTGAGCGACGGCATTCTCGCCGCACTGGAAAAACGCTTCCTGGCCTGGCGTGACACTTTCAACGGCCAAAGCGCAGAGGATTGAGCCATGCCTGAACACCTGCTGGACATTCGCGTCGAGCGCAAAACCTTCGCCGCCACCACCGTCCTCAAGAACATCCACCTGCAGTTGCAGCCCCGAGAAACGGTCAGCCTGCTCGGCCCCAGCGGTTGCGGTAAAAGCACCTTGCTGCGGATCGTCGCCGGCCTGGAAAAAGACTTTCAGGGCGAGTTGAGGAACACCGCAGGCGAAGTCGCCTTTGTGTTTCAGGAACCCCGGCTGATGCCGTGGCTGACGGTCGAACAAAACATTGGCTTCAGCGCCGACAGCCATTACGACAAGACCTGGGTCGCGCAATTGATTGAAGAAGTCGGCCTCGGCGGATTTGCGCAGGCATTGCCAAAAGCCTTGTCGGGAGGCATGGCGCAACGGGTAGCGATTGCCCGTGGCCTCTACTCGAGACCGCAGGTGTTACTCCTGGATGAACCCTTCAGCGCCGTAGATGCTTTCACTCGGATGAAACTCCAGGACTTGCTGCTGCAACTGGCCGAACGTCATGCCATCGCCCTGCTATTGGTGACTCACGACGTCGATGAAGCCTTGTACCTCAGCGACCGGGTCTTGGTGATGGACAACCGCCCCAGCAGCATTCGTCAGGAGCTGGCCGTGGAGCTGCCTCATCCGCGGGATCGGCGAGACCCGCTGCTGGCGCGTCTGAAGGCGTTGTCGTTGACCGAGTTACAGCGTGCCCATGTGATTTGAAGGCTGAGCGAGCGCTTGCAGTCAGGAATCAAAGCACGGCATTGATTAATACACTTGTTTAAAGTTGACCAAAAAGACATGCCTGTCTATACAACAGCACTATCAGTAAAGTAATTGAAAGGTATTAACATTGCGCGGAGTGTTTCACCGGTGAAGCACTTGCCCCTGCACGAATATGGAACAGATGAACCGCTTGTCTGACACAGACAATGTCGTACATACATTTAATAACACTACAGATAGCATGCGCGCCGCACTTCCCCTTGCAACAACCAGTTGACCAAAGAGTCAGCAAACAAGGAAATCCCTAATATTAACAAGCCTTGTAGAGAACCCCGTTGCGCGACGATCTTGCCATTAATCAAGTATTCGGTCTGGAGTGTGTGTATCTGTCTCTGACAGAACGCTATCAACTCGACTGTTTCATCGGGCAATACATAATGACCCGAAACCTTCACTCGGTCCCCAACATCAGCGACATCCTTCGTTCAACCCTCAATGCCTATTGCGCCACGCCACCGGTCATGGTCAACGAGTTGAATGCATGGATTGATAGAACATTGGGCTATCGGGCGTTTCATCCCGACTTTGCGCCACTGGACGATCTTTGAATGAATGTTTATTTGACGGATAAATAAACTGAACGAACGCGACATCGTTGCACTCTGAAGAACAGGCCTGTCATGGCCTGTTTTTTCAGTCCTCAAAACTACACGGCCCCTTTGCCGCAGACGCCTTGAGTTCTCAATTCGACTTATGCGCCAGAGCCTTGGCGGACATCAAAAGGAATACATGAGCGAACTCGTCCCCTATGCCGTGCACTATTTACTCGACGGCGTTCGTCAGCACTTTTTCAAATTGGCCGAGCAGTTCTCGGATGTGGAGGCAATCCATTCGGCCTCCGCTCATGCCTATCCGCACGATGACCAAAAGATCGCGACACATGCCACACTCGAAGCTGCACGATTGAAAGCCCAGCAACTGGGTATTACGCATATTCGCTGGAATGAAGCGATTTGATTGGCTGCACCTGCACTCATGAAAAAGCTGATGACAATCCTGAATGCCATGGTCCGTGATGATCGTTCCCACGCTCCGCGTGGGAATGCCGCCGGGGACGCTCTGCGTCCCGACTATCGACACCAGACCCGAGTCTTGCGCAAGGGTGACGCGGAGCGTCACGGGATGCATTACCACGCGGAGCGTGGGAACGATCAGGAGTCATCACGACGCGCAAGCGTTGAAGAACCAGGCCGGCCCGCAGGCCGCCTCGCTTTGCTTTTGCGGTACACGCCCCGTAGAGAGGCCGAGCGCAGGTTCTGCGCAGTGGGCAACCCGGCATGGATGCCGGGTTAGCCGCCCCCGGCCATGGATGGCCGATGGCGGCGGGCCCACGGAGCAGGACCGGAGTGAGGGTATGCCGAGCCCAGGCGAGGTACCGAACGTCAGGGGCAAGAGCCCTTGGTTACTTGGGGCTTTTCCAAGTGACCCGCCGTCAGGGCGGAACCCTAAGCCGCCGTTACCGCAGAAACGGATATGCCCCCAACCCCAATCCCATCCCCAAAACATTACGCTCTTACGCAGGGGTTTTGCTTCGGGCTCAGGGCTTCAGCGGACGCTCTTCGTCGCGGTCTGACAGCTCCCGACTATCGTCATGCTTCCAGGTCGGGGTTGATGAACGCTTCTGCCGCTCAATCTCTTCCTCCGAAGGCTCATCCTCTTCGTCTTCCAGGTCCTCACGCTTAGGGTCATTAGCCATACTCACCTCACTGCCTGAAGGGATCCACCTTTAAGCGTAGAACAATTTCCAGCCCCCGACTCAGAGCCACCAGCGCAGCAAAAAGAAGAAGCCCATGCTCAACAGCATGCTGAGCAAGGTATTGCGGGTGTACAGCACCAGCCCCACCGCCACCAGCGAACTGATCAGGTAGGGGTTGTCCCACTGCAGATTCAGCTGCTTGTCCGGCATGAACACGATAGGCCCACAAATCGCGGTCAACATCCCTGGCACGGCGAAACCGAGAAACTGCCGGGCATTGCTGCTCAGGCGTACCGGCAGTCGCGGTTCGAGGAACACGTAACGGTTGAGAAAAACGAGCACGCCCATTCCGATAATCATCGCCCAGACCATCATGTGCGCTCCCTGTAAAGTTTGTTACAGACAAAGCCTGCCGTCATGCCAGCCAACCCCGACAGCACCAGCGCCGAGCCCCACTGCCAATAGCTGAACAACACCGAACAAAACAACGAAACCGCCACACAAACCACCGTCGGAACATTGCGCACCACGGGGGTGATCAAGGCAATGAAGGTCGCTGCGATGGAGAAGTCCAGCCCCAGGTGCTCCAGCCCCGGAATGCTGCTGCCCAGCACGATGCCAGCCAGGGTGAACAGGTTCCAGGCGACATAAAACGTCAGGCCCACGCCCAGGGCGTACCAGCGATTGAACTGTTGCTTGTCATGCTGACTGGTCAGGGCGAACAATTCATCGGTGAGCAAAAAGCCCAGGCCCACACGCCAGCGCCCCGGCAGCGGGGAAATCACCGAACGCATGCTCATGCCGTACAGCAAATGCTGCGAGGTGAGTAACAGCGTGGTCAGCAGAATCGAGAAAATCCCGGCGCCGCCCTTGAGCATGCCGATGGCAACCAGTTGCGCAGCACCGGCGAACACGATGCTCGACAACCCCTGGCCTTGCAGGGGGGTGAGATTGGCCTCGATGGCCATGGAACCGGCCAACAGTCCCCACGGCGCGGTCGCCAGGGACAACGGCATGATCGCTACGGCGCCGCGAAGAAAGGCGCTGCGTGGCAGGAGTGAGTTCGACATAACGCTCTACAGCCAGGGAAAGACTTGCAACTGTGCCAGCCGCTACGCCCGAAGGCTTGAACAATCTTGCGCACTTGCGGGCAAGCCGCAGTCCTCCATGGAACCGAGTAGCATGGAGCCATTGGCATTGCGCATCAGGGAGTCGACATGCTTTACCGGATTGCCGCCGATGGGCTGGTGCTGTTCCACCTGTTGTTCATCCTCTTCGTGCTGTTGGGCGGGCTGCTGGTGCTCAAGTGGCGCCCGCTGATCTGGGGGCATCTGCCCGCCGCGGCATGGGGAGTGAGCGTGGAAGTCTTGCACCTGACATGTCCGCTGACCGAGTGGGAAAACCGCATGCGCCTTGCCGCCGGACAAACCGGTTACGGCGGTGGATTCATCGAGCACTACGTGTGGCCGGTGATCTATCCGGCCGGGCTGACACCGGCGATTCAACTTGCGCTGGGCAGCGTGGTGCTGGCAGTCAACATGTTGGTCTATCTTCGGTTGTTCACGTTGTGGAAGTTACGCCGGTATGGGAAACCCCGCGCAAGGGGCACGCGGACCTGATTATCGGCGCCACCCACAAACCGCCGACCATCTCCAGCCTTTGAAATCAGTTGGCAATTACACTCATGTTGCGCCCGCTGGCCTTGGCCACATACAAGGCCTTGTCCGCCGCGCCGATCAGGTCGTCGGGCGATTCTTGCAAGGCCCTGTCATAGGCACAAACTCCCACACTGACCGTCACCGTCCCCTCCGGGCTTTCCTTATGCTCGATATTGGCTTGCTGCACCGCCCGGCGGATTTTTTCGGCCACCAGAAACGCCCCGACGTAGTCGGTGCCGGGCAGCACGACGGTAAATTCCTCGCCGCCATAACGGGCGGGAAGATCGCCGGGACGCTTGATGTTGTCCTGGATGATCGCGCTGATGTTGCGCAGACACTCATCACCGGCCACATGACCGTAACGGTCATTGAAATTCTTGAAGTGATCGACATCGATCATCAACAGGGCGAGGTGGGTCTGGGTGCGTCGGGCGCGGCCCATTTCCGCCAGGATAAACAGGTCGAACTGACGTCGATTGGAAAGGCCGGTCAAGGCGTCTTCAAGCGCCAGCAGTTCCAGGCTGCGATTGACCTCGATCAGTTTTTCCCTGGCATCGAGCAAGACGCCCTGAATATGATTCTGCTGTTTCATGAAGCGAATGAGGCGATAACCCAACGCCCCCAGAAACATCAGCAGCAAGAGCACGATGCCCGCGCTCAACGCGGTTTCCTGACGCCAGCCTGCCAGGACATCTTCCTTGTCGATCGCTACAAAAACGATCAGCGGATAACCCTCGACCCGTCGATACCCGACCACCCGTTCAACACCGTCCAGATAGGACTTGACCGTTGCCGTGCCGTAACTGGCGCCGGGCAACAGTTGAGTAAACAGCGGCCCATTAGCGAGGCTGGCACCGACCTCCGACTCTTTGAACGGCCGTCGAACGATGATGCTGGCATCGTCGGCAATCAGGTTGATTACGCCATTGCTGCCCATGTCGATGCTGTCGTAAAGCTCAAGGAAATGGCTGAGATAGATCGTCGCCAGGACCACCCCGGCGAAGCCGCCATCCGGGTGATTGATCCGGCGCGACACGGTCATGATCCATTCGCCGCTCGACCGGCTTTTGATCGCCGGCCCGATATGCGGCCCACGGTCAGGATGATCACGATGGAAGATGAAATACTCGCGGTCGGAATTGTTCGCAACCGGCACCTGAGCGCCATTGGAATTGGCCACCCAGCGCCCTTCTTCATCAAACACAAACAGCCCATGGAGCTGGGGCAATTCACTGCGCTGAGCGCTGAGCAAACGTTGCAACCTGGGGAGCCGAGCCGGGTCCATGCCGTCGTTTTCGAGACGATCGACCAAGGTGAACAGCAGCGTATCGGCCTGCTTGATCGACGCTCGCGCTTGCGACGCCAAGGTCTGCGCAAGGTTGGACATCGCCACTTCTTTGTCATGCAAATGGTACTGGCGCGAGTTCCAGGCTTCCCAGGTCGCAATTGCGGTCATGGACAGACACACCGCCACGAGCAGCAGCACCGCGTGGCGGACCCTGAATCGGGAATCAACCAGATCGGGCAGCCAAGGCGCAGCGGTGACGGTATTTTCAATTCGGTCTTTGATGGACGGATGCGCCATGACGTTCCCTGGCTCCTGATGGCAGGGCGAACGTTCCTGTTCGCCCGTTCAATGGCATCTCAACAAGATAGGTGATTTGCCAGTTCGTGCCGGGGTTTGTGTCGTGATGATGGGCCCGACACCACCGGTTTATCGCGACGGCGGTTTCATTGCCTCAAGCCAGGCCGGATCCAACTGCGTTTGTTGAGTGTCGATACCCAGTGCTTCCATTCGCGCCTTGTGTTGATCCATTTCGCGAGTCAGCTGACTGTGGTCGCTGGAGTTGCCGTCCAGCTCATGCATCTGGCTCAGGCCCAGGTGATAGAAGCGCAACAGCTTCATGGCCGTCGGATCACCCTGCTCCACCGCCGCCGTGACCTGGTGCATGATGTTGGTGACGCTCATCAGACTGCGCTTGAGCCGCCAGCCGTAGACCGCTGGCGCCATCCAGTCCTGGCTCCAGAACTTGCCGCGCATCAGCGCCGCCATCAGCAGCACCGCGACAAACACCCCGCAGACGTTAAACCGCAGATTGTCGCCGCCGGGCTCACCGAACAGCGCCACCGCCGCCGTGGACAGCACCATTGCCAGCGCCAGGAAAATCAGGGCAATAATCACCGTGCTGCGCCGTGTCTGTTGACGAAAGCGTTCGGCGTTCATCGGCTGGATTTCGAACATTGCGTCGGGTTTCCTTGGGTCGGAGGGCAAAAAGACTGCGGGGCATTATCGCCCCTGCGCAGGATTTAGCTATGCTGGGGCTCCTTTTCATCTTTTCATCGTTAAACGGGGAAATGGCGATACAGCGCAGTTCGTGCCATCTTCTTTCATGGATACATACTATTCGGATGCCATTTGCCTGTATGAGTGGCATCGTTTTAAGGATCATTGAATGACCCAACGCCATGTAATCAACGCCTCCGTCAGCCCAAAAGGCAGCCTGGAAACCCTCTCTCAACGTGAAGTCCAGCAACTGAGTGAAGCCGGATCCGGCAGCATCTATACCCTCTTCCGCCAGTGCGCCCTGGCCATCCTCAATACCGGCGCCCATGTTGATAACGCCAAGACCATCCTTGAAGCCTATAAAGACTTCGAAATCCGCATTCACCAGCAAGACCGCGGCGTGCGCCTGGAACTGCTGAACGCCCCGGCCGACGCCTTCGTCGACGGCGAAATGATCGCCAGCACCCGGGAAATGCTGTTCAGCGCCCTGCGCGATATCGTCTACACCGAAAACGAACTCGACAGCCAGCGCATCGACCTGAGCAACTCCCAGGGCATCAGCGATTACGTATTCCACCTGCTGCGCAACGCCCGCACCCTGCGCCCCGGCGTGGAGCCGAAGATCGTGGTGTGCTGGGGCGGCCACTCGATCAACACCGAAGAATACAAATACACCAAGAAAGTCGGCCATGAACTGGGCCTGCGCAGCCTCGACATCTGCACCGGTTGCGGTCCAGGCGTGATGAAAGGCCCGATGAAAGGCGCAACCATCGCCCACGCCAAGCAACGCATCCACGGCGGCCGCTACCTGGGCCTGACCGAGCCGGGCATCATCGCCGCCGAAGCACCAAACCCGATCGTCAACGAACTGGTGATTCTGCCGGACATCGAAAAACGCCTGGAAGCATTCGTCCGTGTCGGCCACGGCATCATCATTTTCCCGGGCGGTGCCGGTACGGCCGAAGAGTTCCTGTACCTGCTGGGCATCCTGATGCACCCGGACAACGCTGGCCTGCCCTTCCCCGTGGTCCTCACCGGGCCGAAACACGCGGCGCCGTATCTGGAGCAGCTGGACGCGTTCGTCGGCGCAACGTTGGGTGAAGCGGCCAAGCAGCATTACCAAATCATCATCGACGACCCGGCTGAAGTTGCACGGCACATGACTCAAGGCCTCAAAGCGGTCAAACAATTCCGCCGCGAGCGCAATGACGCCTTCCATTTCAACTGGCTACTGAAAATCGACGAAGGCTTCCAGCGCCCGTTCGACCCGACCCACGAAAACATGGCCAACCTCAAACTCAGCCGCGACCTGCCCGCCCACGAACTGGCGGCCAACCTGCGCCGCGCCTTTTCCGGCATCGTCGCCGGCAACGTCAAGGACAAAGGCATCCGCTTGATCGAGAAACACGGCCCTTACCAGATCCGTGGCGATGTCGGCGTGATGAAACCGCTGGATCAACTGCTCAAGGCGTTTGTGGCCCAACATCGGATGAAACTCCCGGGTGGCGCGGCCTATGTGCCGTGCTATCAAGTCGTCTCATAAAAAAACCGTTCCCGCACTCGCGCGGGAACGACAACCGACGAACCGACAAGCTGCCGCAATTGCCTCTGCAAGAGGCGGCGGCGGTTTGACTTGCCAAAGACGTCCCTCCGAGAGCTCTGTCGGCTGTCAGGCCGCCATCGCGAGCAGGCTCACTCCCACAATGGTCCTGAGTACATCCACATAACTCAGCCGGCAACCAAACCACACTCCGTGGACACCGCCACAAATCAAACCGGCGCGACACCCTCGACAATAATGACCTCAGCCCGCGCCACGCCCTCACGGTGCCGTTTCGCCTCCTGATATTGCTCGCTGTGGTAACACGCCAGCGCCTGCTCATACGAATCAAATTCAATCACCACAGTGCGTTGCGGCGTCGGCCGGCCCTCCATCGCTTCGCTACGCCCGCCCCTGGCCAACATCCGCCCACCGTACAACGCAAAAGCCGCCGGCGCCCGCTGCGTGTATTGGTTGTATTGATCGGGATCAGTGACATCAACATGAGCAATCCAGTACGCCTTCATAGTGACCTCTCGGTTTATTTTGTATTATGGTATACCACATTACATTCCCACCAAACACTGAGAACCCAACATGGCCTTCAACAGCATCGAAGAAATCATCGAAGACTATCGACTCGGCAAAATGGTGCTGCTGGTTGACGATGAAGACCGGGAAAACGAAGGCGACCTGCTGCTCGCCGCCGACTGCTGCACGCCGCAAGCAATCAGCTTCATGGCACGTGAAGCCCGCGGCCTGATCTGCCTGACCTTGACCGACGATCACTGCCAGCGGCTCGGACTGGAACAGATGGTGCCAAGCAACGGCAGTGTGTTCAGCACCGCGTTTACCGTCTCCATCGAGGCCGCCGTCGGCGTGACCACCGGCATCTCCGCCGCCGACCGCGCACGGACAGTCGCCGCGGCCGTTGCCGTCGACGCCGTTCCGGCTGACCTGGTGCAGCCCGGCCACATCTTTCCATTGCGCGCCAAGGAAGGCGGCGTGCTGACCCGCGCCGGACACACCGAGGCCGGCTGCGACCTCGCCCGCCTGGCCGGCTTCACGCCCGCCTCGGTGATCGTCGAGGTCATGAACGACGACGGCACCATGGCGCGACGCCCCGACCTGGAAATCTTCGCGCGCAAGCACGGGATCAAGATCGGCACCATCGCCGACCTGATCCACTATCGCCTCAGCACTGAACACACCGTGGTGCGAATCGGCGAGCGTGAACTGCCCACGGTGCACGGCACTTTCCGCCTGATTACGTTTGAAGACCGCATCGAAGGCGGCGTTCACATGGCGATGGTCATGGGCAACCCGCAACGCAACGAACCGACGCTGGTGCGCGTGCACGTAATCGACCCGTTGCGCGACCTGGTGGGCGCCGAATACAGCGGTCCTTCCAACTGGACGTTATGGGCGGCCTTACAACGGGTGGCGGCCGAAGGTTGCGGCGTGGTGGTGGTGCTGGCCAATCATGAGTCGTCCCAGGCCCTGCTCGAACGAGTGCCACAATTAACCCAGGCACCCCGTCAGTTCAGCCGTTCGCAATCGCGCATCTATTCTGAAGTAGGGACCGGGGCACAGATTCTGCAGGACCTCGGCGTGGGCAAGCTACGTCACCTTGGCCCGCCGCTCAAATACGCAGGCTTGACCGGTTACGACCTGGAAGTCGTCGAGAGCATTCCGTTCACTGGATAAGCGCAGATGCGCCGCAGGTCGCCACAGGGCGGCCTGACGGAAAAAAAACCCGCTTTTGGCTGATGGCCGGTAAGGCAAAGTGCTTGCACAAAGTTTGGAATACCATAATATGATATTCCATAGACCGGACGCTTCAGCCAAGTGCCCCCGACAGGGAAAGCACCAATAACAGCCCTTGGCACGGTCGCCGTTAGAGGCCAGATGGACCTACTGCTCCCGATAGGCGGGCATTACCAAGCCCGCTCAAAAACACAACAAATGAGGGCGTGAAAATGGTGTTGAACAAACGTGCAACCGCAGTACTGTTCGCGGGTTTACTGGCCACGGTCAGTCACGCGGCCATTGCGGCTGAAAGCGTCAACTTCGTCAGTTGGGGCGGTAGCACCCAGGACGCGCAGAAGCAGGCCTGGGCCGATCCGTTCAGCAAAGCCAGCGGCGTCACGGTGGTCCAGGACGGCCCAACCGACTACGGCAAACTCAAAGCCATGGTCGAAAGCGGCAACGTGCAATGGGACGTGGTTGACGTCGAAGCCGACTTCGCCCTGCGCGCCGCCTCCGAAGGCTTGCTCGAACCCCTCGATTTCTCGGTGATCCAGCGCGACAAAATCGACCCGCGGTTTGTTTCCGATTACGGCGTCGGTTCGTTCTTCTTCTCCTTTGTCCTGGGTTACAACGAAAGCAAACTTGGCGCCAGCAAACCTCAGGACTGGTCCGCACTGTTCGACACCAAGACCTACCCCGGCAAACGCGCCCTCTACAAATGGCCAAGCCCAGGCGTGCTCGAACTGGCACTGCTGGCCGACGGCGTGGCTGCCGACAAGCTCTATCCGCTGGACCTGGACCGCGCCTTCAAAAAACTCGACACCATCAAGAAAGACATCGTCTGGTGGGGCGGCGGCGCTCAGTCGCAACAGCTGCTGGCATCGGGTGAAGCAAGCATGGGCCAGTTCTGGAACGGCCGGATCCACGCCCTGCAAGAAGATGGCGCGCCGGTGGGTGTGAGCTGGAAACAGAACCTGGTCATGGCCGACATCCTGGTCGTGCCTAAAGGCACGAAAAACAAGGCAGCGGCCATGAAGTTCCTGGCCAACGCGAGCAGCGCCAAAGGACAGGCCGACTTCTCCAACCTGACCGCCTATGCGCCGGTCAACGTCGACAGCGTGGCACGCCTGGATTCAGTGCTGGCGCCTAACCTGCCGACCGCCTACGCCAAGGATCAAATCACTCTTGATTTCGCGTACTGGGCCAAGAACGGTCCGGCCATCGCGACACGGTGGAACGAATGGCTGGTCAAATGAAAATGGCGGCAACAGCTTCCTCTCCAGCAACCAAGACCGGGAGCGCCGCTGGCGCTGCCGGGGCGGTTCCCGCCAAGGCAGAAGTGCCTAAACAATCTGCGTCGATGGCGCAGCGCTGGCGCGGTGCGAGCAACCTGATTCCGGCCCTGCTGTTTCTGGGCCTGTTCTTCCTGGCGCCGCTGATTGGTCTGCTGCTGCGTGGTGTACTGGAGCCCGTTCCTGGCCTCGGCAACTACGAGCAACTGTTCGCCAACTCGGCGTATGCCCGGGTCTTGCTCAACACCTTCTCCGTGGCCGGCCTGGTGACGCTGTTCAGCCTGCTGCTGGGTTTCCCGTTGGCGTGGGCCATCACCCTGGTGCCACGTGGCTGGGGGCGCTGGATCCTCAACATCGTGCTGCTGTCGATGTGGACCAGCCTCCTCGCCCGCACCTATTCCTGGCTGGTGTTGCTGCAAGCCTCCGGAGTGATCAACAAGGCGCTGATGGCGATGGGCATCATCGATCAGCCGCTGGAGATGGTGCATAACCTCACCGGCGTGGTGATCGGCATGAGCTACATCATGATCCCGTTCATCGTCCTGCCGCTGCAGGCGACCATGCAGGCCATCGATCCGATGATCCTGCAAGCCGGTTCGATCTGCGGCGCCAGTCCCTGGACCAACTTCTTCCGGGTGTTCCTGCCGCTGTGCCGGCCGGGGCTGTTTTCCGGCGGACTGATGGTGTTTGTGATGTCGCTTGGGTACTACGTCACCCCGGCCTTGCTCGGTGGTGCGCAGAACATGATGTTGCCCGAGTTCATCATTCAACAGGTGCAGTCCTTCCTCAACTGGGGCCTGGCGAGCGCCGGTGCCGCGTTGCTGATCGTGATCACGCTGGTGTTGTTCTACTTCTACCTGAAGCTTCAGCCGGAATCCCCGGTTGGCGCCAGCAACGCGAGGTAAGCCATCATGCTACTGACTCCCAATGCCATGAGCCGGCGCATGCGCTTCGGCCTGTATTTCACGACCGGGCTGATCGCGCTGTTCCTGTTGCTGCCGATCGTGTTCATCGTGCTGCTGTCCTTCGGCTCCTCCCAGTGGCTGGTTTTTCCGCCACCGGGCTGGACGCTGAAGTGGTACGGCCAGTTCTTCTCCAATGCCGACTGGATGAACGCCGCCGTGGCCAGTCTCAAGGTCGCGGTCCTGACCACCTTCTTCGCCGTGGCGCTGGGCTTGCCCACCGCGTTTGCACTGGTGCGCGGACGCTTCCCGGGTCGGGAAATGCTTTACGGCCTGTTCACCCTGCCAATGATCGTGCCACTGGTGATCATTGCGGTGGCGGTGTACGCGCTGTTTCTCAAGCTCGGCTATACCGGGACGATGTTTGCCTTCGTCGTCAGCCACGTGATTGTCGCGTTGCCGTTCACCATCATCTCGATCATCAACTCGCTGAAGCTGTTCGATCAGTCGATTGAAGATGCGGCGGTGATCTGCGGCGCCTCGCGCCTGCAAGCGGTGTTCAAGGTGACCTTCCCGGCCATTCGTCCGGGCATGGTGGCCGGCGCCCTCTTCGCCTTCCTTGTCTCGTGGGATGAAGTGGTGCTGAGCGTGATGATGGCCAGCCCGACCCTGCAAACCCTTCCCGTGAAAATGTGGACCACCCTGCGCCAGGATCTGACGCCTGTGATCGCCGTCGCTTCGACGTTGCTGATCGGCCTCTCGGTATTGGTCATGGTGATCGCCGCCGCCGTTCGCCGGCGCAATGAAATCAGCGCCTGAGCGCCCAGGAGTACGACATGAGTGCAGTGATCAAAGATTCCGCGCAACACAGTGACCAACCCCTGGTAAGCCTGCGCAACCTGAACAAGTACTACGGCGAATTTGCCGCCGTGGACGACATCTCGCTGGACATCAAGGACGGTGAATTCCTCACCTTCCTCGGCTCCAGCGGCTCCGGTAAAAGTACAACGCTGTCGATGCTCGCCGGCTTCGAAACCCCGAGCAGCGGCGAGATCCTGGTCAATGGCCAATCGCTGGTCAACGTGCCGCCGCACAAGCGCGACATTGGCATGGTGTTCCAGCGTTACTCGCTGTTCCCGCACTTGTCGGTACGCGACAACATCGCGTTCCCGCTGGCCATCCGCAAGCTGCCCGCCGCCGAGCGCGAGCGTCGGGTCGATGCGATGCTCAAGCTGGTGCAACTGGAACAGTTCGCCCATCGCCGCCCTTCGCAACTCTCCGGCGGCCAGCAGCAACGGGTCGCCATTGCCCGAGCGCTGGTGTATGAGCCACGTATTTTGCTGATGGACGAACCGCTCGGCGCGCTCGACAAGAAACTGCGTGAAGATTTACAGGACGAACTGCGCCAGCTGCACCGGCGCCTGGGCATCACCATTGTTTACGTGACCCACGATCAGGAAGAAGCCATGCGCTTGTCTCAGCGCATTGCGATTTTCAGCCATGGGAAAATCGTCGGGCTGGGCAGTGGTTTTGATCTGTATCAGAACCCGCCGAATGCGTTTGTCGCGTCGTTCCTCGGTAACTCGAACTTCCTCAAGCTCAAGGCTCAGGGCAACGCGGTGGCTTCGTTTGAAGGGCAGTCGCTGTCGATTCGCCTGACTGCCGGGTTGCAGATCGATCAGGATGTGCTGCTGATGGTGCGTCCGGAGAAGGCGTTGGCGTTGAGTGTCGAGCAGGCGGCTCGGGAGCCTTTGGCGGCGGGCTGGAATGAGGTATCGGCGATTGTCGGTGAGGTGTTGTTTCTGGGTGAGAGCCAGACGTGCACCGTCAAGACGCTGGGCGGGACTTCGATGACTGTGAAGGCGCTGTCTGCTGCGGGTATGCCGCTCAAAATGGGGGATCCGGTTCGTGTGCGTTGGGCTACTGCGGATGCTTGTGTGTATACCGAGTGGGCTGAGAGTGATTTGAACAAGGCTGCCGGGGCTCACTGATTTTCGGCTGGACCGTATTACATCGCGTCACCCTCGGGTCGCTGCAACGTCGGGTTGTGGTGGCCCTTTTTTTTTGGTTTTGTTTGGGGGCATATCCGTTTTTTTTGTGATGGCTGCTATTGGTTCCGCTCTTACAGCGGGTCACTTGGAAGAGCGCCAAGTAACCAAGCGCTTTTGCCCCTGACGTTCGGTGCCTCGCTAAGGCTCGGCATGCCCTCGCTCCGGTCCTGCTCCGTGGGCCCGCCGCCATCGGCCATCC
>Ga0157371_10001388_pt1 | contig 25318 bp, 22 predicted proteins | sample C45metaG_FD_113462 | JGI IMG/M metagenome (GOLD analysis project Ga0157371, IMG submission 113462) | Corn rhizosphere microbial communities from Kellogg Biological Station, Michigan, USA - C4-5 metaG | ecosystem: Host-associated > Plants > Roots > Rhizosphere > Soil | place: USA: Michigan...
AGGAAATTATGAATATAAATTTACCCGCGGCAGTTGGCAAAAAGGAGAAACCGATTCTACCGGAAAGGGAATTGGAAATCGTTCACTCACTTTGAGTTCTGACACTATTATTCATGTAAATATTGAAGGATGGAATGATGATTTTAAACAAAACAATTTGGCAATTGAAAGAAAACATACTGCCTCTTCTAATGTGAAAATTATTGACACAGCCTATTACATTCCTCAATTAAAACGTACAAGAAAAATTTGGATCTATCTTCCTGCAGGCTACAAAAATTCTGCAAAAAGATATGGCGTTTTGTACATGCACGACGGTCAAAATCTTTTTGATAATGCTAGTTCTTACGCTGGGGAATGGGGCGTGGATGAATACCTGGATTCCATTGCCAAAAAAAATAAAAAAGAAGTGATCGTTGTAGGTATTGACAACGGGCCAAAACGAATGAGCGAATACAATCCATGGGAGTTTCAAAATTTTGGCAAAGGTGAAGGAAATAAGTACGTTGATTTTTTAGTCAAGAACTTAAAACCTTTTATCGACAAGCATTACCGCACTTTAAAAAATAAAGAAAATACTTTCATAGCCGGAAGTTCGATGGGCGGACTTATTTCTTTGTATGCCGTTTTGAAATATCCAAACGTATTTGGAGGCGCCGGTATTTTTTCTCCGGCATTCTGGACTGCTTCAGGAATAGATAGTACCATAACTGCAGATGCAAAGAATGTAAATTCAAAATTGTTTTTTTACGCGGGTGGCAAAGAAGGTGATTCGATGATTCCTGATATGAAGCGGATTGAAAAAGAAATTAAAGAAAGAAGCAAATCTGCAGTAAAAGAAATTATCGATCAAAATGAACATCATAATGAAGCCGCATGGTGCAGGTATTTCCCTGATTTCTATGAATCAGTTGTCTTGCCGTAGATAACAGCGCTGCTTGCGCTTACTACATGATGAAAATTAAAGATTGCCCGACTTTACGATCTTTTATTTTCATAAAAATTTCTTTGTTTCCTTTTAGTTACGAGATTGGGAAAATCATTTGATGCAATAATTGTGAATTTAAAAGACGTTTATATTTGTATCATGAAAATGGCAATGATTCAACAACTATCAATTTTAGTCCGATATTGCTACCTGCTCCCGCGACGCATTTAAGCGATCTTTTGCTTCTCCAAAAGCATAAACACAATTATATTATTTTACCCACAGTTTTTCTCGTTGTACATATGAACTCTCTTTTGCAAATCACTTCTATTGTCACAAATATCGAAGATCCGGTAGTCTTAGAGAATCCGAACTTTTTAAATACACTTTACGAACACGAATTTTTACAGCCACAACTTTTAACGAATGGATGCCGGTTACAGGAAATTTATGATCTGCGTTTAAATGTATGGGAACACTCCAGGAAAAGCGATTTTGTAAACAGGAAATTATACCCCAATGGATGGTACGATCATTTAGACAAATCAGCTTTTCACTGGATTGTCACTAGTAATCAAAACAAAATAATAGCTTCTGCACGGCTGAACATTTTTAATTCTTTGGAAGATTTTCCATACTATTTAGCGGTAAAGGATTTTTTGTTGCCAGAAATTATGCCTTTTGCTTTTTTTAGTCGCCTTGTTGTACATCCTCATTACAGGCAAAATGGATTAAGCAGGAAATTATTTATGAACCGCACCAGCTTTTGTGAAGAAAGAGGGATCAGCTGGTCGCAGGTTTTTATAAATAACCCGCTTATCATTCAACAATTTAAAAAATCGGGCTACAAGAATGTCGGCCAGGCAAATGTATCTTATCATCCTTTGGCTGATCCACATCCGGTAAATGTTTTTGTAAAAGAGAATTAATTCTTCATTTGGTTTTGCGAATTAGTTTTCAGCTTCTCGACCAATTTCAGCATCCTGTCATAGTGTGATCCTTTCCAATAAATTTTGTTGCAGCAAGGACATTTCCAAAATTCAGAAAAATGCTTTTTTGTTTCCGGTAAAAGCAAATCTGCCACTTCGTCCTTTACTTTCCTTTTAAGTATTTCATTGCAATAAAGGCAACGAGTAAAAGCTTTAATTGAATTGGTGAAATGCCAATAGTTAATTACTTCTTTAAGTTGTTCCCGCGAGTCAGCGCTTTTTATTTGGTAAAAAATGATACCAGGGAGTTTTAAAAAACATGAAGCTTTTGAAAGAAGACAACGGTGTTCCTTATGCGCTATTTCATACAATTCTTCCTTGGTAAAATTATTTTTATAAACAGTATCAAAACCGAGCATTCTCAGTAACCTTGCAAGTTTTCCCAAGTGCACATCTGCACAAAATCGAAGTGTTTCAGGCATCGGGATTGTAAATTAAAAATGGAATACCAATTATATTTTCCCATTCGATACTCGAAGATGATTCCCATTTATTTCTTCGTTCACTGGAAGTAATGAATCTAAATCTATATAAGGGGCAAACGTATTTCACGCCAAATAACAAACACCTTCCTCAGCAATCTCAGTATTTTCAAAAACCTCGCAAGCTTCATCTTTGAAAGGATCAAGCACATCATACATAGAAGAAAAATGCCCGAGCAATAGTTTTTTAGCACCAGCTTTTTTGGCGATCATCGCTGCCTGCTTAGAAGTGGAATGAAATCTTTCACCTGCCTTTTTTGAGAGTTCGTCGAGGTAAGTACTTTCGTGGTAAACGAGGTCAACGCCTTTAATTTTTTCAGCAATCGGATCATAGAAAGCCGTATCGGCGCAATATGCATAAGATTTAGGAAATTCTACCGCAGTGGTAAGCATATCATTTTTTATCACTTCATTTTTATCATTTATGAAATCTTCACCCCGATGTAAATTTTCATAAAAGGAATTGGGGACTTTGAATTTTTTCACTTGCCGGGCAATTATCTTCCTGATATTTTTCTTTTCTCTAAAAAGAAAACCCCAGCATTCAATCCGGTGATTTACTTTAAAACATTCAACAGATAATTTTTTGTCTTCAAACAAAACCTCTTCTTTTTCCAGTTTATGAAAATAAAGCTGGAAGGGAAATCCTGCTCCTGCAACATCCATTTGTATTTCAATAATTGATTTTAATTTTTCAGGAGCATAAACATGAAGGTCATTCAGCCGGTTGTTTAAAGCGAGACTATTTAACAAACCAATCAATCCGAAATAGTGATCACCGTGCAAATGAGAAATAAAAATATGATTGATGCGGCTTCTTTTTATTTTGTACAATCCCATTTGCATTTGTGTGCCTTCACCACAATCAATAAGAATAACATGTTCACCTGTTTGAAGTACCTGCGCGGTGGGATGCCGGTTATGAGAAGGTACGGCAGAGTTATTTCCCAGAATCGTTACTGCAATCACTTGGTTTAATTTTCAATGGGGTAATTATTACACGAATTTCTTATTTCATACGTATCTTTTTTTCAACAATCTTTAGAAAAAATCTTTACAAGTACTCTCTTTCTATTTCTTCCATCTGCACAATATCCCAGGCTTCACTTTCTGTCGGCGTTATATTTAGAATTTCCAATAAATTGTTTTGATCTAAAAAATCAGAAACCTGTGGTTGCAGGCTGCAAAACACCATACTATGATTCTCTTCATAAAACCTTTGCTGAATAATAGCCAATGCTTTTGCCGGCTCAAGTTCAATTTCTGCAACTTCTTTAAAATTCACCACAAGGTTTACAACAGGCTCTTCCAAGTATTTTAAAAATGTTTTCGTAATTTCTTCTGTCATATTAGCAGCTAATTTCTCCTCTTCAACCGTAATGACGTGCATTTTTTCTTTGGTATCAATTTTGACTTTCATAGTTACAGTTTAAAAGAGGACGGCAAAAGATTTATTCAAAGATATTAAAATTAAAAACGAAAAGAGGAGTGCCGGGCTTTTTGAATAATGATTTGAGCTCAGGATCTTTCTAAAAAAATCGTTCCGGCTTTATGAACAAACCGAAATTATTTATAAATCCTCAAATCACTTTTTTTCAAACTTGATCTTTCCTCACCCTGACTTTTTAACAACTTGCGGCTCTTTTAAACGTTATTTAATAGAATTTATTTATTATTATTGTAGAGGCTTAAATTATTGAAAAGCATTAAATTAATTTGTTAATAAATGGACAACAATTTTTCGACACAAGTAAAAGAGATTATTTCCTATAGCCGCGAAGAAGCTTTGCGGTTGGGAAATGACTTTATAGGAACGGAACATCTTGTTCTGGGGCTTATAAGGGATGGCGAAAATACCGCGATGAAAATCCTGAAATCGCTTAACGTAGATCTTTATGAACTACGTAAGGAAATTGAACTCGCCGTCAAAGATAAAACAGGTAAAAATATTGCTAACATAAATTCACTTCCGCTTACCAAGCAGGCTGAAAAAGTAATTCGGATCACAGTTTTAGAGGCTAAAACCAACAAGAGTCCGTTGGTAGAAAGTGAACACCTTATGCTTTCTATTTTGAAAAATAAAGAGAATATCGCTACGCAGATTTTAAACCAGTTTGATGTAGATTATGACATGTTCAAGAGTGAATTAGGTTACGTAAAAACTGATCCTAAAGCTGACTTTCAGGATGAGGAAAATGAAGAGTTTGAGGAAGAAAGAAAATCGTATTCACAACAGCAACGGTCATCCAAAGGTTCGGCTGCCCAAGCAAAAACAAAAACTCCGGTTTTAGATAATTTCGGCCGCGATATCACAAGGCTGGCAGAAATGGGAAGCCTTGATCCGATCGTTGGACGTGAAACTGAAATTGAGCGTGTATCCCAGATATTAAGTCGCCGTAAAAAGAACAATCCAATTCTTATCGGCGAACCAGGAGTTGGTAAAACCGCTATCGTGGAAGGTTTGGCACTGCGTATCATTCAAAGAAAAGTTAGCCGTGTTTTGTTCGACAAAAGAGTGGTTTCTCTTGATCTTGCTGCTTTGGTTGCAGGCACCAAATACCGTGGGCAGTTTGAGGAAAGGATGAAAGCGATTATGAATGAGCTGGAAAAAAACCGCGATGTCATTTTATTCATTGATGAGATTCACACCATTGTCGGGGCTGGCGGTGCAAGTGGTTCTCTGGATGCATCCAACATTTTCAAGCCAGCTCTGGCACGTGGAGAACTTCAATGCATTGGTGCATCTACTCTGGATGAATACAGGATGTACATAGAAAAAGATGGTGCATTAGATCGTCGTTTCCAAAAAGTAATGGTTGACCAGCCAAGCGTTGCGGAAACAATAGAAATCCTTAATAATATCAAAAGCAAATACGAAGATTATCACAACGTGATTTATGATAGTGAAGCAATTGATGCATGTGTGAAATTGAGCGACCGGTATATGACAGACCGCCTCCTTCCCGATAAAGCAATTGATGTACTCGATGAAGTAGGAGCGCGGGTTCACCTTAAGAACATCAATGTTCCGCAGGAAGTAATTGAACTTGAAAAAAAGATCGACGAAATAAAGCACGAAAAAAATAAGGTCGTAAAAAGCCAACGTTTTGAAGAAGCGGCTTCACTCCGTGATACAGAAAAACATTTGCAGGAAGAGCTTGAAAAAGCAAAAGCGGACTGGGAAGAAGAAAGCAGGAACAAAAGATACCCGATCAACGAAGAAGCAATTGCTGAAGTAGTAAGTATGATGACCGGCATTCCTGTAAAAAGAATGGTTCAGGAAGAAACGGATAAATTGCGCAAAATGGGTGAAGATCTTAAAGGCGCTGTTGTTGGACAGGATGAAGCAATTAGTAAAGTAGTTAAAGCCATTCAAAGAAACAGGGTTGGTTTAAAGGATCCGAAGAAACCGATTGGTACATTTATTTTTCTTGGCCCAACAGGTGTTGGTAAAACAGAGCTGGCAAGAGCTTTGGCAAGATATATGTTCGACAGTGAGGATGCGCTCATCCGTATCGATATGAGTGAATACATGGAAAAATTCACCGTTTCAAGATTGATAGGAGCGCCTCCGGGATACGTTGGATATGAAGAGGGGGGACAGCTAACGGAGAAGGTTAGGCGCAAACCATATTCCGTAATTCTTTTGGATGAAATTGAAAAAGCGCATCCTGACATTTATAATATTTTATTACAGGTACTGGATGATGGAGTGCTTACTGATGGCTTGGGAAGAAAAGTGGATTTCAAGAATACAATGATCATCATGACTTCAAACATTGGTGCACGCCAGCTGAAAGATTTCGGAGCAGGCGTTGGATTTACTACTCAATCGAGGATTCAAAATGCAGAAGAAAACAGTAAAGCTGTGATAGAGAAAGCGTTGAAACGTACGTTCAGCCCTGAATTCTTAAATAGGATCGATGATGTAGTGATCTTCAATCAGCTTACAGAAGAAAATATTTTCTCGATTATTGATATTTTGATGAAAGGAGTAACAAAGAGATTAGATAACTTGGGATTAAAACTTGAGCTGACAGAAGAAGCCAAGAAGTTTATTTCAGATAAAGGATATGATTCACAGTTTGGTGCACGTCCACTGCATAGGGCGATTCAGAAATATCTTGAAGATCCTTTAGCAGAAGAAATATTGAATATGCACGTGAAAAATGGAGATGTTTTGATCGCTTCTTTAGATAAGGAAAATGGAAAAATTGTTTTCCAGGTGAAAAATGCGCCAGCAACCAAAAAGAAATCCGAAGTATAGGATTTAAGAAAATATAACTTAAATGCCATCTCTTAACGATGGCATTTTTTTTATCCCTATTTTTTTCTTTCTCTTTTTTATTCGATTTTTGTATCAATGCTTCCAAAAATAATTATCACTATCGATGGCTTTTCATCCTGTGGAAAAAGCACATTGGCAAAACAACTTTCCAAAAAATTAAATTACACTTACATTGACAGTGGCGCTATGTATCGCGCTATAACTCTTTATTTTCTGCGAAATAATGTGGATTGGAAAGAGAAGATTGAGATTGTTCGTGCTCTCGATAACATTTCTCTTGAATTTTTGCCGAATGAACTTTCAGGAAATGCTGAAATTTATCTAAATGGAGAAAATGTAGAATACATTATTCGTGATATGGTGGTTGCTGAAAAAGTAAGTGAAATTGCAGCGATACCGGAAGTAAGAACATTCGCTGTGGCGGCTCAGCAAAAAATTGGCAAGAATAAAGGTATTGTTATGGATGGTCGCGACATCGGCACAACTGTTTTCCCTGGTGCAGAACTAAAGATTTTTATGACGGCGGATGAAGCAGTAAGAGTGGAAAGAAGATTTGCCGAAATGTTCGAGAAGAACCGGAATATTTCACTGGATGAAGTAAGGACGAATATTGTATTACGGGATTATCTTGATTCTAACAGAGAAGTAAGTCCATTACGCAAGGCTCCAGACGCTATCGAACTTGATAATACTCATCTTACACAAAGACAACAATTGGATTTTGCATTAAAGTTGGTAAGAAAAGTTTGTGAGCCGGCTTAGCGTTCGTTTTTTTCGTATTCACTTTCAGTAGACCAACAAATATTACCGATTAATTTTTCCTTAAGGTCATTCAGTAGTTTTAATTGTTTTAGAAAATATATTACACGCGCTTTAGCAGTTATTTCTCTATTTTCATAAAAATTTTAACCCGAAATATTTTATTATGGAACAAGAACTAATTGCAAAAAAATCTAATTACACTTCGCAAATAATCATTATAGGAACGCTCTTTTTTATATTTGGCTTTGTTACCTGGCTCAACAGTACGCTTATTCCATATCTGCAGATAGCCTGTCAGCTTGAAACCACACAAGCGGTTTTGGTAACTTTTGCTTTTTATATTTCTTATGCAGTGATGGCATTTCCGTCCTCATGGGTTTTAAAAAGAACAGGTTTTAAAAACGGAATGATGTGGGGATTGATCTGCATGGCACTTGGAGCACTCATTTTTATTCCTGCTGCGGAAACACGTGCATTCGGCCTGTTTCTTACAGGATTGTTTGTCATTGGTACCGGGCTTGCTTTATTACAAACTGCATCTAATCCATATATCACTATTCTTGGACCAATTGAAAGTGCTGCAAAACGAATGAGTGTAATGGGAATTTGTAATAAAGGAGCCGGCGCTCTTGCTCCTCTTGTGATGGGTGCTTTTCTGCTTAAAGATTCTGATGCTTTAGTGGAAAGACTAAAAACGTTGGATGCTGCGCAGAAAGCAACAGAATTAGATGCTTTAGCTTCGCGAGTCATTGTGCCTTATATTATTATTGCAGCTGTTTTGATCGCACTCGCTTTCTTTATTCGTTTTTCAAGATTGCCGGAAGTAAAAGCGGAAGGAGAAGATGATATAAAAGATATATCTACCGGCGATGCACAAACGATATTCAGTTTCCCTTATTTATGGATCGGATTTGTTACTTTATTTTTATATGTTGGCGTGGAAGTGATGGCAGGTGATATCATCCAGATATATGGGAAGGCTATCGGTATCCCACTGGATGTGGCAAAACATTTTACAACCTATACCATGTTGGGAATGTTAATCGGCTATTTGATAGGAATTATAAGTATCCCTAAATATTTTTCACAAACTTCTGCTTTAAAATGGTCGGCAGTTCTTGGAATTATTTTTTCTTTATTGGCCATTTTTACTTCAGGATACACTTCTATATTATTTATTGCTTTACTGGGCCTTGCAAACGCGCTGGTATGGCCGGCAATCTGGCCGTTGACTATTCATGGCTTGGGCAGATTCACAAAAGCAGGCTCAGCCCTGCTTATTATTGCTATTGCCGGCGGTGCTATTTTGCCACGCATCTGGGCAAGCCTGGGCGCAAGAGTTGGTTACCAACAAGCCTTTTGGATCATGATCCCATGCTATCTTTTCATTCTTTATTTTGCAACCTTTGGTTATAAAGCAGGAGTAAAAAACAAGCTTTCGTTAAAAGCTATATAGTCTTTCTCAGACACTGGGTTTAAATAGCTAAGGTAAAATTAAATGTAAATTTGCAGTAGAAAAGTTTATAAGATGGAGTCAGATGATATAAAAAAAGCGCCGAGTATTTTAAATTTATTGCAAAGTAAATGTCCCCGCTGCAGAATCGGCGATATGTTTGTAAAGAAAAGTCCTTACTCAAAGGGATTTATGAAAATGCACGAGCGATGTGAAGTATGTGGGCAATATTTTGATCTTGAAGTGGGATTCTATTATGGTTCAGGCTACATGAGTTATGCCATAACGGTTGCATTAAGTGCAGTTTCTTTTATTGCCTGGTGGGTAATCATTGGAATTTCTTATGATGACAACCGGGTAATATACTGGCTTATTTTTAATGCGCTTCTGATTCTTGCATTACAGCCCTTCTTAATGCGTCTATCGCGAACGATATGGCTTGCCACTTTTGTAAAATACGACCCTAAGTGGAAAGAGCATCCAGCTGAAACTCCCGAAAGGACGAATGAGACACACAAGCACGGATGGTGAGTATTACTTTTCGATCAATTGTATTCCGGTTTTTGTAAGGGCAATTTTCTGCTGCTTATAAAGATTTCCTAACACCATCTTGAATGTCTTTTTACTCATTTGGAAAAAGGAGTAAACGTCTTCCGGGGAAGATTTATCATTGTAAGGAAGGTAACCATCGTTTTCATTCAATAACCTCAAAATTTTTTCGGTTTCGTCCTCGACCCTCTTATATCCGGGTTTACCCGCAGCTACGTTAATTTTATTTTCGGGTAAAATATTTTTTATAAACCCTTTGAATTTATCTCCAATGCAAATGTCTCTGTATATTTCATTGTTATGTAAAATTCCTTTATGAATATTATTGATGATCACTTCATAACCAATATCCGTTTGACGGTAAACAACCAGGTCTACAATTTCTTTTTCTTTAACTGTAAGATTTTCGTTCGACAAAAAAGGTTCTAATTTTTCTGTCGCAGCCAGACGACCTGTTTTTTCATCCATCACAATTTTTACCAGGTATTCTCCATTCTTTACTATAAAGTTTTTCATTTTTGATTTCGGAATAAACAGATCTTTCATCAGTCCCCAATCTAAAAAAGCTCCCTGGTTAGTGACATTTACTGCTTTTAATTTCACTATATCACCCAACACCCCGTGAGGCTTTTGAGTTGTTGCAATTGGCCTGTCTTCACCATCATAGTAAAGAAATACTGTTAAACTATTGCCTGTTTTGGTTCCTCCCGGAACGAAGCGTTTTGGTAATAATATTCCTTCTTCACCATCATCCAAAAAAACACCCATAGGTTTTTCTTTGATGACCTTTAATACATTATACTCACCCATTTTAACCATTGCTAAAATTTAAATTTCAACAAAGTTAAACAATTGAGAGATGGAGTTTCTTCAATAAATAAAAGCTTAAATCGCTAAAGAAAATTGAAGATTAAAGGTTGACTGGTTTTATAGTTTCAGGCGCTCATAAAATTCAACCGTTCTGGATGAATCAGGATGAGTAATGATTTGCCTGTAAGCATCGTTGCCGTTTAGATTCACATCTATCATAAAAGATTGACCCGCAATTATAGCATAAGTTGAATTGAGATCGGTCTCCTTCATTTGGTTGTTACCTATCATGGAGAAAGTGCCAAATCCTATACCAGTGGTTATTTTGCCTGAAGAATCTTTGGCTGTTTGGCCAAACATAAAATAACCGTTATTGAATGCTTTGTATTCGGTACGGTTATACCATATTGTATCCGTTCCCTTAATATCATATGACCTAGTTTGCTTCCAAACACCGTCTAAAGGACTTGTTTGTTTTTTACCCACACTTTGATAAACTTCAGTAAGCTTTGAATTCGTATTATTAATCATAATGTCAGGTATCACCTGGTTGTATCCGTCAGCTGTTTTGTTGATGATTAATTTATATGATTTTGCCGAGTCATCAAAGGAGGAATCGCGGGAAGTATAGATAATGTTTTCTGTTACGCCGCTTGTATCTGACGTGTATGATCCAACTCCAAAGGAAGAAGTTGAATCCGCAGCAATCACCTGCGTGTACATGACATCTTTATCGGTGTAAATCTTTAATTGTTTGACGTCCGAATAATTTGTTTCCTTGGTTCCGTCATTAACTGTCTGGGAAGTCATTAAGTACGCGCCTTGCATATCAGGGGCTTTCTTGGAAGTTGAATTACAGCTGACTATCACTATGGCTATAAAACAAAAACTTAAATATTTCATACCATTAGATTTAATTAACATAAATTTAAGAAATTTTTTCCAACAATTTTTAAAGAAAACAGCAAGCCGTAACTATAGAAAAGATCTACCTTTTTAATTAACACTGTGAAATCTCGCGTTTGTATCAATCCTGACGCATAAATCGTGGTTTTGAAGAAAAGAAATCGTTGGAGACGTAAAAGATTTATTACGGTTCTTTTGGAGGAGGAAAAGAAGAGAACAATGAAACTTATGGATTTTTTTTATACCATTTGGCAATTTGTGCTCCAAGCGCATTTACAAAATTCTGGTCTTTCACATTTTTCATTTTCCAGCCTTTATCAGTGCAATGAATGATTCCTATATTCTCTTCATTTAATGTAATTCCTAATTCGAAACAGTGGTATTCGTTACATATTTGCGGAGTAGGAATTCCTTCACCTTCATATTTTTTTCCCTTGTAGTCAAATTCAATCGGAACAGGATCCTTTTCCAACTGTACAATGTAATCCTGCAATAATTTAACCAGACGCTTTCTCTCTGTCTTTGGTGTTGCGTTCCATTTTTCTTTCCCTGCCCTTTTAAAAGCAAGTTTGTATTTTATACCTGTTAAAGAAGTGGAATAATCATTTGCATTTAGTTTTTGAACATCCTGGTGAGCAAGAATAAACCAATGATATTCGGTGCCAACCGGAACGCCTGAACCTTCAGGAGCATGTCCTGCTCTGCGTTTGGTAACTGCATACGAAATTTCCCACAAATCAGGAGTTACTTTAGTTTCGTGCCATTCACCTTTGTCATAATACCATTTATGGCTGCGGCCCACCTTCATTCCTGTATAGTCTCTTCCATGAAACTGCTTAAATTTATTATAGGACTTTGAAAGATCTTTTACCGATTCTTTGTTTGAGACTGCCGCTTTTCTTGATTTAGTAGAAGAAGAGCTTGCAGTTCTTTTTGCAGCTTTTTTTTGTGAGGTGAGTGTATCTGTTTCCATACCATTTTTTGAATAAAAATGAATAAAAACCTTGCCAAAGAGAATAACCCTTTGTAATCTATCAAATAAAAATGAAGAGAATTTGTTGAGCTACTGAAAAAGCAATTTAGGGTTGACAAATAAAGCCTCTTAATTTAAACGCTTAAATTCTGTGCAACAAATTCTTCTTCAGTATGATGGTCCATTTAAAAATTAATCGATGTATTTAGAAGATTACTAAGAGTTGGAACCAGTTTTGTGGCAGTTTTAATTATAAACTCAAAAAGAAGGAATTATGGATAATACGCTGAAGAGATTAAAGGATATAAAATCAGATTGTTGTGTAACTATTTTATTAAATACTCATCGAAACTCGCCGCAAAGTAAAAAGGATGAGATCGTTTTAAAAAATTTAGTAACAGAAGCTGAGAATCGGTTGAAAAAAAAATATAATAATGAAACCGGCCAATTGGTTTCTCAGAAATTAAAAGAACTTGCTTCGAATATAGATGCACGTTATAATTTTGAAAGCCTTGCGTTGTTTGTAAATCGTGATGTTGCAGAATTTATTCGTATGCCAATTGAAGTGAAAGACAGGGTTATCATCGGCAACGATTTTGCAACGCGTGACCTGATACGAATGCTTCGTAAAGAGGTAAATTATTACATCCTCGTCCTCAGCCAGAAAAAAGCAAGGCTCATTGAAGCAGTTGGCGATAAAGTTACCGAGGAAATACATAACGGCTTTCCAATGGAAAATTCTTTTACAATTGCGGGAGAAGGCAAATTATACAACAGGGAAACAAGCCTTGTTCTTGAATTTTTTGGAAATGTAAGTAACCAGTTGGATAGCGTGCTGAACGACAAGCGGCTTCCTGTTTTTATTTGTACAGTTGAATCGAATTTTAGTGATTTCCTAAAGGTCGCCAATCAAGAAGAAAATATTTCAGGTGTAATTGAAGGAAATAAAGATAATGAAGATCCTCAAAATATTGTCCAAACCGCATGGCCCGTAGTTGAAAAATGGTATATGGGAAAAAACCAAAAGTTACTTACAGAACTATCTGAAAGCGCGGCAGCCGGCGATTTTGAAACTGATTTTACTGAAATATGGAAAGCAATCATTGAAGGGAAAGGGCGCACCTTATATGTAAAAGAGGGATTTATTCAACCGGCAAATCTTAAAAATAATATTGTTGAGCCTGTTTTAGATGGTAATGCTGATTTTGATGATATCATTGGTGAAATGATCGAAAAAAACCAGCAGCTTGGTGGCGAAACCGTTTTTGTTTCAGGTGATGAATTGAAAGACTACAATGATCTTGTTTTGCTTAAAAGGTTCGGGTAGCAAACGAAGAAAAACGTTTTTATTTTAAATAAAATATCCTTTCGATGTTGAAAGGATATTTTGTTTTGCGGATGCCTAAATTTAAACTTCTTCGTGAACACCTTCACTTACTTCTTCAAGCAATTTTTTATTAAAAGCCTCGAGGTCTTTCGGGCTTCTGCTTGTTACCAATCCTTGGTCAACAACCACTTCCTCGTCGAACCATTGTGCGCCGGCGTTTTTAAGATCTGTACTAATAGATGGATAAGAAGTCATTTTCCTTCCTTTAATCATTCCTGTTTCAATTAGCAACTGCGGCCCGTGACAAATCGCAGCCACCGGTTTACCGGATTCCATAAAACTTTTGGCAAAATTGACATAGTCTTCTTGCATTCTCATTTTATCAGGGTTAAGAACCCCACCCGGAATCATCAACGCATCATAATCATTTGGATTTGCTTCCGATAAATTTACATCAACCGGCAAAGTAATAGACCAGTGATCATGATCCCATGCATTTACATGTCCTGTTTCAGAAGAAACAATATCTACTTTTAAGCCAGCATTTTCCATTGCTTTTTTTGGACTGGTCAATTCAACTTCTTCAAATCCATTTTCAGTAAGAATGGCGACTCTTTTTTTATTGTTGTCTGGCATAATTTTACTTTTTATAAGATGAAACAATTATTAAAAAAGCAGCAATAAACATGCCTGTAAGAAGTGTGGAATATGCTGCACTCAGCTGACCAAGCTTATAATCAGACAAAAAATTTGTTTTGCTATTTGGGAGTGAAATAAAAACGATTGAACCTTTTCCGGTTTTTTATTTTTCTGAAAGCTCAATCCATACAGGAGCGTGATCACTTGTTTTTTCCCAGCCTCGGACTTCCCGATCCACGCCGGCAGCAATAAGTCTTTTTTCAATTTCAGGGTTTAATAAGAAATGATCAATTCTTAAACCTGCATTTCTTTCGTAAGCATTTCTGAAATAATCCCAAAAAGTATAGATCACCTGATCAGGATATAATTTTCTAATTGCGTCTGACCATCCCTGTGATACTAATGTTTTAAAAGCATCTCTCACTTCAGGACGAAACAAAGCATCCTTCACCCAACGTTCCGGTTTATACACGTCCAGTTCTGTTGGCATTACGTTGTAGTCGCCGGTCAATAAAACGGGCTTACCAGCAGCAAGTAAGTCTGAAGCATGTTTGGTAAGTCTTTCAAACCATTTCAACTTATAATCGAATTTTGGTCCTGGTGCAGGATTGCCATTGGGAAGGTAAAGGCAACCAATAGTGATGCCGTTGATAATCGCTTCAATGTAGCGGCTATGTGTATCTTCATCATCCCCGGGAAGTGTTCGACGCACTTCTTCAGGTCTTTCATTTTTTGAAAGAATGGCTACGCCATTCCAGCTTTTTTGTCCATGCCAGATGGCGTGATAACCGGCATCCTTGATCGCATCTTCAGGGAATTTTTCTTGCGGAGCTTTGAGCTCTTGCAAACAAACTACATCAGGTGATTTTTCATTAAGCCAGCGTAACAACACTGGAAGGCGTCCGTTAACTCCATTTACATTATAAGTTGCTATTTTCATCTGTAATATTTTTCAAGAAATGATGTTGCAATTTATGATCTTTATCATACACTTTCATTTGTTATACTTGGTTTATGATCAATATTGCTCCTGACAAAAGAAAACACTTTTGGGTCGGAATGCTGATGGGCGCCATCTTTCAAATCTTTACTTTTTATTTTTTGCCCGGACAGTTTATTTTCAGTTTAATTGTCACTTTCGTTTTAATCATTGCCTTAACTTACGGCTTTGAACTTTTTTCGCTCATCACCAAAAGAGGTCATTATGAAATAATGGATGCAGTGGCCGGAACAATTGGTGGAACGATCGGAATGTTAATTATTCTTTTGATTGAATATTGGCACACCGCCGTTTGATTAAACAAAAATCTTTAAACCGAAACAGTGAAACAACGAAATCTGCCGGTTTTCATTTCCTAAATTTTTATCAAACGAACAAAGTCAAGCATCGCCTGGTTAATATCACCATTCATATTTTCATTCCAGTCTTCAAATGAAATTGAAACATGATGTAAACCCTTTGTTAGCTGCAGTTTTAGCGAATTGCTCCAGCCCCAGTTGCTCCATTCATCTTTCCCTCTTTGCGGGAAAACCAAAGTTGCCGTGATCGCAGAATCAATGGTAATCGTGCGGGAGGCACATTTGTTTTCTGTATTGATCGGCCCGTTTCCGTTTGCGTACTTAACATCTAAAATGTAAATGCCATCTTCATTTACATTTATCGTGAAATTTATTTTTCTGTTTACTATTTTACTGATTTCTATAAAACCATTTCCTGAAAAACCTTGGTAAGGTTTGTTGGATTTCGCTGCAAATTTTTCCAGCTGGATGATCTGTTGATTTTGCTCAGGAAAGACCAGTAGCGGCTCACTGGCAAATGATTCGATTTCGTTGTCTGCAACCGCTATTACTTGATAATTAGCAAATTCCGTGGAGTTTAGCATGACAGAAGTATCAGAAAATGTTTTGAAAATGTTCCCATTTTTTATCACTTTGAACTTCGAAATATTGGTGCTTGTATCCTGCCATGAAATTTTCTCATTTCGAAAATTAACTGTTGGCATTTGTGGGCTGAAATTGTCTTTTACGCTGTTTATTTTGTCAATGGGCAGATCTAAATTTCCTAAAACAATTTTTATTTCATGAACCCCTGTAAGATTTGATGGAACTGTATAGTTGGAAGATTCTTTTCCATCAATATAAAAAGCGGTAATGATGTTTCCGTATCCACTTACTTCAATGTTCAAAACAGCGTCTCTATATTTAAAATTCTTTAGTGTTCTGTCGCCGCTAAATACTTTTGGAACATAAGGTGAAAAGGACATATTATCTATATTGAAGTGAATTCCGAAGAGGATGCGATAAACCAAACTAATGTTTCCGGATAAACTCCAGAGCATGTTGCTTGAATTGATTTGTGTTCCTGCATAATCACCGTCAGAAGCAACAAAGTTTTCTTTATTAGTGAGAAATAACGCAGCCGGCCGGTACACGGAACACATCGCTCTGATGACTGATTTTTCATTGCCTGCTTTTGCCGAAGCCAGCGCCCAGTAAGATTCTACAAAAGGCCAAACCGCATCGTTATGATAAGGTGGAATGCAGGGAATTTGCGGGTAAATACATGAAATTCCATACGGAGTAACAGGAGTATTTGAAACAATTTTTTGTTGCTTTTCACGACTATCGGCAACATCAAAATAGATCGACAAAGCTTCTCCAAGCGCTTCTGATTTCGGTGAAAGCATTTTAAAATTCCTTCCATACAAATACTGGCCAAAATAGCCTTTATCGTTCTGCCATAAATATCGATTCATCCCTTTTTTTATTCTGGCAGCAACATCGCTGTATTTTTTTGCTTCTTCTTTATTGCCCAGTTCTGCCTCCATTTCAGATAAAACGGTGTTGGCTTCAAAGTGCACAGCATTGGTTCCCAAACATTCAGATTCATAAATATCTGCCGCCTGCATCCAGGTTGGATAAGTTTGTTCACGCCAATCCAAAAATGAGGATTCTCCTTTTACCATTCCCGTTTGCGGGTCGTAAATATTGTGCAGGTCGTCGTTAATGGAATTCTTTACAATTGTATCGGCATATTGCAACCAATTTTTATCGCCACTAACTTTATAGACTTCCCATGCAGCCACGGCCCATATTTCCCTGTCTGTTGAAATCGGGTAAGCGCCACCAGTTCCCGTATCTTGAATTATTTTTCCATTTTTGACTTTCTTCTTCAAACTGATCATTGCTACTTTTGGCTGCAGAATACCCATAGATAAAATTATGCTGTAGCTGATATCGCGTGTCCAAACACCCGCCCATTCTTTGCCGGTTCGGAAAGTACTGTCCGGTTCAATTGCGTTTTGCATTTCTTCCAAAGCGAGATTGTACAATGCATCCGGCAAGATATCATCAGAGCGATATTGTGGAAACGCGCTGATATCCTTACTTAGCTTCCAACTGCTGGCGGTTTTGTTTTCGTCGGGATGTGGATTGAGAATTAAAGTGGTTTCATAAATTCCGTCATGATTGCTATCTGTTAATTCCAATTCCTTGTGTGAATATAAATTGTTCCAATCCCATGTCAGAGGAGCCACATTGCCGGCGACAAACACACCATGGAAATCACGTTTGTAAATTTTCTTCCCGTCAAAAGCCTGGTAGTAACCCTTTTTCTTAAATGAATTCAATACATCGGTCATGTCTACACGCAATTTTACTTTTACATCTTTTTGCAAATAGTCATTTGGTAAAACTTTTGTTGAATCTACATATTGCTGACCGAATTTAACCGGTGGCATTTGATAAAGAGAACTATCGTCGGCACAAACAATCACATTGTCTTTGCCGGAAGGAGCTGAATTGTCTGCACCGTTAATGCTGAATTTAAATTTTACAACCGGGCTTTTTTTGATGCCCGGGCTAATATAGTTCGAAACAATTTCTTCTCTTGAAATCGCTTTTGCCACGAAGGAATCCTGCACCACACTATCACTGTAAACAGAAAATGCTTCCGATTGGTAAAGGGTTTTAGTATTTATCGCTTTTTTGATTGCGTTTTGCATACCATGGCATCCAGTAAGAATTATACCAATAATTATCGTCCGGAAAATATTCTTATTCATTTAAAGAAATTGAAGTTTTATTCTTGAAGAAGTTTACGAGAAGTAAAATTGAAATCCGAATTATTTGTTTGTTTGTTGTAAAAGTTTATTTAATTCTCATTGCATGAAAATCAACAATAATTCCATTTACTTTCATCTTGTTTCCTTCATAGCTGATCGTGCCGTTTGCAGGAACTTGTATGATTATAGCTGAAGTTTCTGAAGGAATATTTATCTGGGTTGAGCTGGAAATATTGCGTGCAATAAATGTTCCTGTAACCGTGTTATAGAGATCTGCTTTTTCATTGTTTGGAACTTTTACCAAAACTTTTTTTGAAGACGCGAAAGGATTATAATACAAATAAGAAGGGTAGGCCTTATCATGAAAAAAATCTGTTGCCAGTAAATTGAGTTGCAGAATTCCCTTCACGTTCGTCGGCCTGATGATACTTCCAAAAATACCTGAGTGAGCACTTCCATAAACGCTAAATTGCGACACTTCGGGGTTTTTATTTTCAACCCACCGTGGTCCATCACCTTGTGCTACCGGAGCTTTCAGCGATGCGTATTTTTTATAAGAAGATTGTTTGATGATGCCTTCATAAGCAATAACTCCCTTTGCAACCGATGCCAATTGAGGAATTGTTTGATGATCAGCCGGCATATATTGGGGATAAAAAAGTTTGGCCGCGTTTGCCGCATTCAACATCCATTTGCCGAGAATGTTGGCATAGGATTGATCATATCTAACCAGCGGAACCAAAGGCCATGCGGCATCATATGTGTTCATTAAAAAACCGTAGCCACCATGATCAACAGTGCTTCCAACAATTCCTGAAATATCGTAACCATTCCAATTTCCCACCAAAACGCCCCAGCCTTGCCGACAAACAGCGGTGCCATCAAAACTCCAGTGAAGCATCTTTGTAATATCAAAATCTTTATTTTCCTCAGCATTTATTTTTGCTGATAAATAAGCCCCGAACGGCATGAGCACTTCATACGTTGGATTTACAGGTTGCGATTGAAGCGCTTTTACAGCACTTAATGCGCCTTCCAAATATTTGGGATCGCCAAATTTTTTATAGGCACAATAAAGCACATAAGCAATTCCTGCGGCCGCATCCGGTTGTGCGCAAATCCGGTTTTTCATCGGCTGCATTTTTCCAAAATCAAAAAATGACCAGTTATAATTTCCATTTAAAATTGAATCTGCTACATAAAATTTATCAGCAATTTTCCTGGCGATCTCATCCAATCCAGTTTCATTTGGATACTTACTGTATATCGCATAAAACAAAACATTCGGGTAAACATCATACCACCAATCGCGGCCATAACCGCCACCTAACAAAGCCACTTCAGGACAAGTATTGTTCATCATAATATTCCAGCCTGTTGCTTTATTAAAATAATTTTTAAGCATCGCTACATAATCAAGGCCATGCTCATTACTTTTATTAACTCCTACCAAAGAGGCGCTCAATACGGATCCCATTGATGCGAGTGCTTCATGGAAAATTCCATTATTATTCTTCAGCCCTTGTCTTACATCCCCGATCGCTGTGTATATTCCAACAACGTTTTGAGGAAAGTTTTTTTCACTGCTGTCGATCCACACAAGCGGCCAGTATTTGCCTTTTGTATTAAAATTGAAGACAGTGCTATCGAATTGCAAGGCAAGTTTTTTAAAATCGATTATCTTAAATGGTTGGGGCATTTGCGACATTTCTGCTACACGCTGCAATTCCTTTTGCTTTACCTGGCCATTACTTCTGGCTAAACCAAACAAAAGAAGAAAAGCAAATAGCAATTTGAAAAAATATTTCATTATTAAATTTTTTTATCAACTCAAAATAAAAAGTATTATTATTTGTGAGTTTACTCCTAATGAAGCTAGCTTTTAGCTTTCGTATGGAGAGGGACTGACAGAGGTCCAACCACCGTCAACAATTAAACTCTGACCTGTTATGTGCCTGCTTTCTTCTGATACAAGAAACAAAGCAGCATTGGCAATATCCTTAACAGAAGCAGGCCGTCCCATTGGCGTGATCCTTGACCACGTGCGTTCATAATCAGAGTCTTCAAGTAATGTTCTGTTTGTTAAGGTCGCGCCGGGTGCAATAGCGTTTACGTTAATTTCAAATTCTGATAGTTCAATAACCAGGCTTTTCGCAAGCATTTCAAGAGCCGCTTTTGTCATGCCATAAGCTGCCAGGTTTTTATGCGCCTGGTGGCCCGTAACTGAAGACATAAATAAAAGAGAACCGCCCGATCCCTGTCTTTTCATGTGGTTTGCTGCTTCCTGCGCGAGAAAGAAGCTGCCTCCAAGATTAACCTGCAACACGCGGTAAAAAGATTCCGGCGTGTAAGAAAAGAAATCACCGTACAGCGTGATGCCGGCGTTAGCAATTGCGATGTCAAGATGCCCAAACTCATCAACAGCGGTTTGAACCAGTTTTTTAATGATGGAAATATCACTTGAATCTCCTGAAACCGGAATACAATTTCCAGTTCCTCGGCTGATGTTGCTGGCAGCTTCACCTGCCATCGTTTGATCTAAATCATTTAAGATGACACTAGCTCCTTGCACTGCGAGGCTTGTGGCAATCTCCAAACCAATTCCCTGACCCGCCCCGGTTATTATTGCTACTTTATTTTTAAATGACATGTACGGATAGTAAATTTTTGAGTTTAATCAACAAAAGGTTTATTGTAAAACAAGATAATGATTTTACGGATATTTCTTTTGTTGAAAATATTTACATCGGCAGTAAACCAATAAATTATAATGTTTTTATTTTGAGAAAAGAAGTTAGACTTATTAATTGTTAATGTAAACTTAACATACAGTTTACTTTCCCGTAACATTCGCCCCTGACATTTGCACTCAAATAAAAAAAGCTTGTGAAAAAAGTTAGTTTCAATTCAAAACAAAAAAGGTTCTGCACTATTTTATGTGCGTCCTTGTGCCTTGTATCGATCAACGTTATGTCCCAGGATACAGCCAAAGTGAAAGAAGAATTTAAGCCATCCGGAAAAATTTCGGGATATGCTTTCGGTGATTATGCATATAAACTTCATGCAGATTCTGCATTGAGGGGAAAGCAGCAATACTCCGGCCTTCCCAAAAATTATAATTCGTTCAATTTGCGCAGGATTTATTTGGGTTACGATTACCAGTTCAGCCCTAATATTTCCTCTCAATTACTGCTTGCGCATGAATCAGGATACGAAGCAAACCCTGGTAGCACCAATGCACTTCCTGATGGTAACCGCTCAGTTTACATTAAGGCAATGAACATAAGGTTTAAAAACATTGTTCCAAGAGCAACTATAGTTGCAGGTCAGCAATCTACTCCCACCTTTGCTACCTTATCAGAAGGTATTTGGGGTTACCGGTCTATCGAAAAAACCATTTCAGATATGAGAGGGATTTCAAGTTCTACCGATCTTGGTTTGGGAGTTTTTGGAAAGATTGGAAAAAATGAAAATGTAGGTTATGATATTCTTGTTGGCAACAGCAATGGTGCTAAACTCGAGAATAATAAGTATAAAAAAATATACACCTCGTTGTACTTCTATTTGCTCAATAAAAAAATAGTGATTCAAGGAAATTACGAGCATGACAGAACCTCCGCGACTCCTGTAAAGCAGGATATTGACAACTTCAAGGCATATGTTGCTTATCACACTTCATCGACAACACTTGCTGTTGAGGCTTTCACTCAATTAAAAACAAACAACACGCAGTATATAGAAGCCTTAAATTCTCCATATGCGGATGTGACACCTTCAGGTATTTCATTTTACGTAACACAAACAGTTACTCCAGATAAATTAAGATTCTTCGCGCGCTATGATATTTATAACCCCGATACTAAATTTGATTCAAATAAAGAGTACGTAACCGGTTACAATACCAACAAAGAGTCATTTGCTACAATTGGCCTTGATTTTCTTGCCTATAAAAATATTCACGTCATGCCTAATTTGTGGTACAACCATTATGCAAGTGAATTGGCTGGCGCAACTGGTGATCTGAAAGGTGATTACGATCTTGAAGCGCGTGTAACCTTATATTTTTTATTCAATAAATAACTAAAATTAAAATTCAATCTACAATTATGAACTTCAAAAAGAATCTTCTTTCGGTTTTAATCCTTGGTGTGGCGATAATGTTTACATCATGTGGCGGAAACGGCAGTAGCAATACCAGTAGTTCCGACAGCAGGTCAACATCAGGTAGCAATGAAATTTTAGCAGCGGGCTCCTCATTTGTTAATCCCTTGTTTTCTAAAATGTTCAGCATTTATAACCAGCAAAAAGGGATTAAAGTAAATTATCAATCTATCGGTTCCGGCGGAGGTATCAAACAATTGGAAAATAAGATCGTCGATTTTGGAGCATCTGATAATCCATTAAGTGATGAGCAAATGTCTCAATCTCCTTCGCCGATAATTCACATTCCTGATTGTTTGGGGGCTGTAACGATTGCTTACAATTTGCCTGATAATCCAACCTTAAAGTTTACACCTGAAGTTTTAAGCGATATTTATCTTGGTGTTCTTACCAAATGGAACGATCCAAAGATTCAGACACTTAATCCTGATGTAAAACTTCCTGATCTGGCAATTTCTGTAATTCATCGCTCAGATGGAAGTGGTACTAGTTTTATTTTCTCTGATTATTTATCTAAAGTAAGTGATGCGTGGAAATCCAAAGTTGGTAAAGGTCAATCACTCAACTGGCCTGTAGGTCTTGGTGGAAAAGGAAACGAAGGCGTTGCCGGTCTTATTAAGCAAACGCCAGGTGGAATTGGTTATATAGAATTGGCTTATGCAATTCAAAATAAAATGCCCGTTGCTTCATTGAAGAATAAATCAGGAAACTTTGTAGTGCCTACTTTAGCCTCCACAAGCGCTTCAGCAAATGTTGATATTCCTGCGGACATGCGTGTTTCGATCACCAATACAGATGCGCCTGATGGATATCCGATCTGCAGTTTCAGTTACATTTTATTGTACAAAGATCTTTCTTACAATATTAAGTCTGAGGAGAAAGCAAAAAATTTGTTAGACCTTGTTAAATGGATTATCACGGATGGCCAGCAATATTCTGAATCTTTGAATTATGCCAAGCTTCCCCAATCGGTAGTGCAAAAATCACAGGATATTTTAAAAACAGTGACCTATAACAATAAGCCTTTGCAATAAGGAAATTTCATAAAAGAAATGGATAAAATACTGCGGATTCATCTTAAAAGATGTTTTCGCAGTATTTTGCATAAATAAATAAAGTAACAAAAGAATGAACGGTGTATTAAGTTTCAAAGCCAAGGGAATCAATTTTAAAGAAAAGGCTTTTAGAAAATCACTCGCTCTTTCAGCAATTTTTGCAGTGATCATTCTAATTGCAATCTTCTTCACTTTACTTATTAATTCTCTTCCTTCCATAAAAGCCATTGGCGCGAAGTTCTTTTACGAAACTACCTGGGATCCGGTTGCGGACAAGTTTGGTGCATTGCCGTTTTTAGTCGGCACACTTCTTACTTCTTTCCTGGCTCTCATCATATCCACTCCTTTTTCAATAGCCGTTGCTATTTTTCTCGGGGAATATTATAAGACTGGACCGGTGGCAGAAGTGTTTAAAAACATTATCGATCTTTTAGCCGGTATTCCTTCGGTTATCTATGGTTTTTGGGGATTATTTGTGCTTGTGCCTTTGGTAAGACAACTGGAAATAAAATTTAATGTGCCACCTTATGGAGTTGGAATTTTTACATCTGCGGTCATATTGTCAATTATGATACTGCCTTATTCTGTTTCTCTTTCAAGGCAAGTAATCTCTATGGCACCAAGCCATTTAAAGGAAGCCGCTTATTCATTGGGAGCAACCCGCTGGGAAGTGATCAGTAAAATTATTATCCCTTATACAAAATCCGGTTTATTTGCTGGTTTACTGTTGGCATTGGGAAGAGCATTGGGTGAAACCATGGCAGTTACGATGTTGATTGGAAACACACACGCATTGCCTACAGGCATTTTCAGTCCCGGCAATACGATGGCGAGTGTCATTGCCAATGAATTCAACGAGGCGACCGGCCCGGTGTATACATCTGCACTTATTGAAATGGGCTTATTTTTATTTGTAGTGGCAACTATCATTAATATAATTGGAAAACAAATTATCAAACGCTTCACGCTTGATTAATTTGCTAAAGCAAATAGTTTATGGAATTGGTTTTAGATGCTGAATTGTCAAAAAAGAAAAAGCTTACACAATCGAGATTGGCAGCCAAACATATCGGCCGCAGGAACAGGAAGAATACGTTCTTCAAAGGACTGATCATAGCCGCTACCATTATATCCACTTTCCCCTTGCTGCTAATTTTATTTTATATTTTTAAGCAGGGAGTCGCTTCTTTAAACTGGCAATTTGTAACCAGCCTTCCGAAGCCGGTCGGTGAAGCCGGTGGCGGTGTTTCAAACGCATTGGTGGGAAGCATAATGATATTGCTTGTTTCCTGTGGTATCGCTATCCCGCTCGGAATTGTAATAGGAATTTATTTAAGCGAAGAAAAAAAGTCAAGTCTTAGTTATTATTGCCAGCTTGCAGTTGATGTTTTGCAAGGCATTCCTTCCATTGTTATAGGCATCATTATTTACGAATGGGTAGTAAGACCAATGGGTGGATTTTCTGCTCTTTCAGGTAGCGTAGCGCTAGCGCTGATGATGTTGCCTTCGATCATAAAAGCGACTGAAGAAACACTTAAACTTTTACCTGAATCGTTGAAGGAAGCGTCGCTTGCTCTTGGTGTTCCTTATTACAAAACGATCATGAAAGTGATTGTCCCGACAGGACTTAGCGGGATATTTACAGGCGTTATTTTGAGTATCGCCAGGGTTATCGGTGAAACAGCTCCATTATTGTTTACAGCATTCGGCAATCCATTTATGAGTACGAACATACTTAAACCCATGAGTAGCTTACCTTTGATTATTTTTAATTATGCAACAAGTCCGTATGACGACTGGCACCAGTTAGCGTGGGGTGCTTCAATGGTTTTGATTTTGATGATCCTGATTTTGAATATTATTACTAAACTAGTACAACGTAAATGGAAAGTCCAATTTTAAATGCAACAAATTTTAATGCCTTTTTTGGAA
>Ga0157371_10001391_pt1 | contig 25247 bp, 21 predicted proteins | sample C45metaG_FD_113462 | JGI IMG/M metagenome (GOLD analysis project Ga0157371, IMG submission 113462) | Corn rhizosphere microbial communities from Kellogg Biological Station, Michigan, USA - C4-5 metaG | ecosystem: Host-associated > Plants > Roots > Rhizosphere > Soil | place: USA: Michigan...
GAGTGATCCCGGTCCATAACTCTTTAACCCTTAGCCGTAGTTGGATTAGCTGATGAACAAATTGATCGTGAGTCTGCTGTTGACCGTGGGGATCTCCGGCATTGCCCATGCTGCAGGTGATGCAACTGCTGGTCAGGCGAAAGCCGCAGTATGTGGCGCCTGTCATGGCCCGGATGGCAATAGCATGGCGCCTAACTTTCCGAAACTGGCAGGCCAGGGCGAGCGTTATCTGAACAAGCAGCTGCACGACATCAAGTCCGGCAAACGCACGGTACTGGAAATGACCGGACTGCTGACCAACCTGAGCGATCAGGACCTGGCCGATATCGCCGCCTACTTCTCCAGCCAGAAAGGCAGCGTTGGCGCCGCCGACCCTAAAGTCGTGGCTCGCGGTGAAGCATTGTTCCGTGGTGGTGACCTGGCCAAGGGCCTGCCCGCCTGCACCGGTTGCCACTCGCCCAATGGCGCAGGCAACCCGGCAGCTGGCTTCCCACACCTGGGCGGCCAACACGCTCAATACGTTGCCAAGCAATTGACCGAATTCCGCAAGGAAGAAGGCGGCCGCACCAACGACGGCGACACCAAAACCATGCAGACCATTGCCAAGCGGCTGAGCGACGAAGACATCGCAGCAGTGTCCAGCTACATTCAGGGCCTGCACTAAGACCCGCGAATAGGGCGTCGTGCGGGGCGTACATCTCCTGCAACGTTAACGCTCTATTAATCCGTCGCAGCAAGTATAAAAAGGGTGGCTTAGGCCGCCCTTTTTTGTGGCCGCTGCCGTTACACTACAGAACTCACGCCCGCCATGACCTGTCTGAAAACAGGTCGCGCGAAGCGACCAAAATTGTCCAGGAGTAAAGCATGCGTAATCTGATCATCAGCGCCGCACTCGTCGCTGCCAGCCTGTTCGGCATGACTGCACAAGCTGCCGAAGCACCCGCCGCCCCTTATGTCGAACTGAGCAATCCGGTTCCGGTCGCCGTGCCTGGCAAAATCGAAGTCGTGGAGCTGTTCTGGTACGGCTGCCCGCACTGCTACGCTTTTGAACCGGTGATCAATCCTTGGGTCGAGAAGCTGCCTTCGGATGTAAACTTTGTCCGGATTCCGGCGATGTTCGGCGGCCCTTGGGATGCACACGGCCAGATGTTCCTGACCCTTGAAGCCATGGGCGTCGAGAGCAAGGTTCACGCCGCGGTGTTCAACGCGATTCAGAAAGAACACAAGAAGCTGACCGATAAAGCCGACATGGCCGACTTCCTCGCCACTCAAGGCGTAGACAAGGACAAGTTCCTGGCGACCTTCGACTCCTTCGCCATCAAGGGCAAGATCGTCCAGGCGCGTGAACTGGCCAAGAAATATGAAATCTCCGGCGTTCCAACCATGATCGTCAACGGCAAGTATCGCTTCGACATAGGCTCTGCCGGCGGCGCCGAGCAAGCCCTGCAACTGGCCGACAAACTGGTCGACAAAGAGCGAGCGGCTAACAAGGCTGCCGCCAACTAAGCGCGGGGCCTGCCATGCGCCGCTGGGGTACTGAACGGGTCGTTGGCCTGCATGATCCGCAGGTCAACGAACATCATCTGGAATCGACGGGCTTGCCCGCAGACAGCCGTCTGCGCCTGCTCAGTTTCAATATCCAGGTCGGCATCAGTACCGAGCGTTATCGGCACTACCTGACCCGGGGCTGGCAACATTTGTTGCCGCACACCGGGCGTGCCGACAACCTGCAAAAGATCGGCAATCTGTTGGGCGACTTCGATCTGGTCGCCCTGCAGGAAGCCGATGGCGGCAGCCTGCGATCGGGTTACGTGAATCAGGTTGAACACCTGGCGCAACTCGGTGCCTTTCCTTACTGGTATCAGCAACTCAACCGCAATCTCGGTCGCCTCGGCCAGCACAGCAATGGCGTGCTGAGCCGCCTGCGCCCGTGGGCGATTGAAGATCATCCACTGCCGGGCCCCAAAGGGCGCGGAGCCATCCTGGTGCGCTTCGGCGAGGGTCCGGAGGCGTTGGTGGTGGTGATGATGCACCTTGCGCTCGGCGCTCGGGTGCGCACGATGCAACTGGCTTACATTCGCGAGTTGATCGGCGGCTACAAGCATCAGGTGCTGATGGGCGACATGAACACCCACGCCAGCGACCTGCTGCAGAACTCCCCGTTGCGTGACCTCGGCCTGCTCGCGCCACAACTGGAAGCGACCTTCCCCAGTTGGCGTCCGCAGCGTTGCCTGGACCATATTCTGCTCAGCCCCACCCTGACCCTTGAAAAGGTCGAGGTGCTGGCACAACCGATTTCAGACCACCTGCCCGTCGCGGTAGAGATTCGTCTGCCGGGTTCGCTCACGGCCGATGCATTGCCCGCGTTGAGTCCTGCCCCTCGCGGATCCCTTGAATGAGCGACGAAACAGAGCGCTGGAAAGAGAAATACCTCAAAAGCATCGAACAACAGGAAAAGCTCGAACGCCGATGGAACGCCAGGCTCGACCTGCTGCGCCGTGGCCTGGTGCGCAGCACGCTTGCCGCGGAAGGCACCGATCGCGCCGTTGATCAATGCATGAAGGAAATGCGCGAAGTCGTGCGCACCGATGATATGGACGCCGGCCTGGCCGCCCTGTTGCCACGGCTCGAAAAAGCGGTGCTCGACTCCGAACAGCGCCGGGAAACCCGGGTTAACCAGACCAGCGCTGCGCTGACTGCACTGGTGACCCAGCTGCAAACGCTGCCGCTGCCACGCGAAGTCAGCCGACCACTCAAGAATTTTGCCAAGCAACTGGATGGCCGGGTCAGTCAGGCAAAGGAAATTCCGTTGCTGCTTAGCGAGCTGAGTGGCTTGCAAGGCAACGCCTTGCGCCAACTGGATAACCCGACAGAGCCTGATCGTCCCGGTTTTTTACAGCGGCTGTTCGGTAGCCGGGAAGCGGATGAGGCTGCGCCTCAGGTTGCCGTCGCTACCGTGCAAGCGCCTGCCCAGCAGACCGTTGAACCGACTAACCCTCCGTCTGCCGAGACTCAAACGGTTACGGTCAAGCCCGCGCCCACGATCGAACAACCGCCAGTCACGCCGCCGGCGCACGACGTCCACCCCGTCGCCGCAATCCCTGAGCCCCTGGTAATACAGGCCGCTCCTAAAGAAGTTACCGCTCCCGACGTCGTGGCATTTGTCCCGCCTGTCCTTGCCCCCGCGTCTGAATGTGCGCAGCCGGTAGAGCCACAGGAGCAGACGGACTTTGAACAGCTGGAAAAACCAGCGCTGCCAGCCATCGAACCCGCCGCGCAGGCTCCACAGCCAATCAATCCTGACGAATTGAACCCGGCAGTGGCGAGCGACAATGCGCAGCAACCTGAGTCAGGTGACGTTGTTTATGCCTTGCCGGACTCACCCGAGCCTTCCTACAGCTCTGTCGCCAAGCACATTGAAGACACGCTGCTGGGCCTTCTTGATGACCTGACGCTGCCTGAACGCCACCGGCCGCAAGCCGAAGCGATGCGCGACCGCCTGCAAAACGGCTTGAACTGGTACGAGTTGATTCCGATCCTCGACGATCTCGCAACTTTGATGCTGGCCATCACCGACAGCGGCCAGCACGAATTCGAAGCTTACTTGCAGCATCTCAACGAACGCCTGGAGTCATTCCAGAGCAACTTGCAGGCAGCCAGTGAAGGCCATGCCGACAATCGATCTGCCGCGCGCGAAATGGACACGCAGATTCGTGAGCAAGTCGACGGCTTGCAAAGCAGCATGCAGGACGCGGCGGATCTGGAGGACCTCAAGCACGTCCTTGAGAACCATCTCGAAGGCCTGCTGGGCACGATGGACCAACACCAAAAGCAGCGCGACGAGCGTGAACATGAAATCGCCGCACGCCTGCAAAGCCTGGCCGAGCGGGTGGCGCACATGGAACAGGAAGCGCTGGGTTACCGTGAGCACCTTGAAGAACAGCGCCAGAAGGCGCTGATCGATCCGCTCACCAGCCTGCCCAATCGAGCCGCCTGGAGTGAGCGACTGGAGCACGAGGTTCGCCATTGGCAGCAACACGGCAACACCTTGTTGCTGGCGATGCTGGATCTCGACCACTTCAAACGCATCAACGATAACTACGGGCACCTTGCGGGTGACAAAGTACTGAAAATCATCGCCAGCGTACTGCGTAAGCGCCTGCGGGGAACCGATTTCATTGCACGGTTCGGAGGTGAGGAGTTCGTCATGTTGATGCCAGACACTTCATTGGTAACCGGCGCAAAGCTGCTGGAGACGTTACGCGCCGCCATTGAAGCGTGTCCTTTTCACTTCAAGGGCGAGCGGGTGACCATCACACTGTCTGTAGGTTTTACAGCATTGAAAACCGCGGAACACAGTGATCAAGCGCTGAAAAGAGCCGATCAGGCGTTGTATCGCGCAAAGAATGGCGGCCGCAACCGGGTTGAACCAGGCTGACAGGCAATTGTTCCTTTTTATTTAAAACAGCGCTTTTGCCCTCTGCACGCGAGGCAGTACGTTACACTGTTGCATTACTGTCTTGCGTGTATTGCCTCCAGCCATGAAATGTCTTGCTCTCATTGTGTCGCTGCTCCTGTTGGCCGGTTGTACCAGCGGTCCGCGGATCGACACCAGTCACCCTTCAGCCAATTACGACAGTCGCATTCAGTTCGTGGTGGTGCATTACACCAACGCCTCGCTTGAGCGCTCACTGCAGTTGCTGACACATGGCGAGGTCAGCAGCCACTATCTGATCGGCGATGATAAAGGCGCCACCATCTATAAGCTGATGGATGAAAATGTACGCGCCTGGCACGCCGGTGAAAGCGAATGGCAAGGCCGGACCTGGCTGAACTCCAGCTCCATTGGCATCGAGATCGTCAATCCGGGCTTCAAAGACACCCCGTCCGGTCGCCAGTGGTATCCCTACAGCGAAGCTCAGATTCAATCGTTGATCTTCCTGCTCAAGGACATCAGTAAACGTCACAACATCAACCCTGACGCCATCATCGGTCATAGCGACATCGCGCCGCTGCGCAAGCTCGACCCCGGCCCGCTATTCCCCTGGAAACGCCTGGCCGCCGAAGGCCTGGGTAACTGGCCCAACGAGCAGGCAGTTGCACGCGAGCAAGCCCGGTATGCAGTCGAACTGCCAAGCATCAGCTGGTTTCAGTCACAGTTGGCTCACCTGGGTTATGCCACTCCGCAAACGGGTGAGCTGGATGTAGCGACACGCCATGTACTGGCCGCTTTCCAGATGCATTTCCGCCCAACTCGCTTCGACGGCACCCCGGATGCTCAAACCGCAGCATTGCTACAGGTTTTGAATCAGACAAAATAATGACGCCCGCCCGACGGTCGAGGCTATTTCCAAATCAGCAGCTATAACTCATTGGTAATTCTTCGGATATCCATGATGGCTGTAGCTCGAGAGACGCTTCGTAGTTGGTTCTATCGCCCTTGGTTCCTGGCGATACTGGCTGCTGCCTTCAGCGCAACACTATTGATGGCCGGCAGCCTGTTCGTGGCAATGCATCAGGTCGAACAGAGCGAGAGCGAGGAAATGAACGCTCAGGGCGAGCGCTTCCTTGTCCGCCTGGAGCAGTTGTTCGGGCAACTTCGAGAGAGTCTCGACGACCTGGAAGCCCAGCCGTTGCGAACGTGTGATACGGCGATGGTCGCGACCTTGCAACAGGTCAGTTTCAACTACCGCTTCGTTTACGAAGCCGCTTACATGGATGGCCCGCGAATCTGCTCAAACCGCCCTCGCCAGGAAGTGTTGTCGCTGACACGACCACCGGACATCAGGGGCCCCACCTACAGCTTCTGGTTGAACACCACGACCGAGCCCGATGAAAACCGTGCTGCGCTGATGCTCGGACGTGGCAACTTCCGTGTCGCGACGTCTCGCGGACATTTGACCGACATGGTCGATCTGTCTCCCGGTAGCAGCCTGCTGGTCGTGCTCGATCACGGCAACCGCGCGATTCCGGTTCTGGGTGTCGAGCAAGTCTGGCCGCCCACACAACCCTGGCCCCCAAAAAGCCAGGATGCATTGCAAGTGACTCAAACTCACTTGATTTACCGCATGCCCACCAACAACCCCGAATACCAATTAGTGCTGATCACTCCGCGCACGGGCATGCATGTGCCTGCCGTGTGGTGGTGGCTGCTACCGGCCAGCCTGGCCTTGGGTGTCTTCGTTGGTTTCATGGTGTTTTTGCTGGTGCGACAGCGACAGTCACTGGACGCCGAATTGAACGGCGCCATTCGCCGAGGCGAATTGCAGGTGCTGTATCAACCGATCTTTGATCTCAACAGTCGCAATTGCGTCGGTGCCGAAGCCTTGCTGCGCTGGCGAAGGCCGGACGGCACCCTGACCAGCCCCGACCTGTTCATCCCGATGGCCGAAAACACCGGTCAGATCCGTCAGATGACCGACTTCGTATTGCAGCGGTTGCTTGAACAACTGGGACAGTTGCTACGCGCCAATCCGCAGCTGTACATCTCCGTCAACCTGGCGGCTTGCGACGTCATGGTCCCGCGTATCGGTCAGGTGATGGCGCGCCTTTTGACCTTGCATCGGGTTGCGGCAAAGCAGATCGCTTTCGAGGTGACTGAGCGTGGCTTGATCGATGTGGTGGTGGCCAGGGAAAACCTGCAAGCGCTGCGCGATGTCGGGCATCAGGTATTGATCGATGACTTTGGCACGGGATATTGCAGCCTCGCCTACCTGCAAACCCTGCCGGTGGACTGCCTGAAAATCGACAAGGCGTTTATCGATGCACTGGGCCATGACGCAGCCAGCAGCGGTGTGGCACCGCACATCATCCATATGGCGCAGGCCCTGCAACTCAAGGTGATCGCTGAGGGAATCGAACATGAAGCCCAAGCGAAGTTTTTGAGCAGTGAAGGTGTGAGGTATGGTCAAGGTTGGCTTTTCGCCCATGCGCTGAGCGCCGTCCAGTTCATTGAACTGATTACCCGCGGCCGCCGGCTGAGCGCTCGGCGTCTTGATGATGAAGCCTGAAGAAATGGCTGCGGCTTATACCGCCAGCGCCATGTAGAACTGCGTCCCCTGCCCTGGCCGCGAATAGACACCCATCCGGCCGCCATGCAGCTGCACGATTTCCTTGCACAGCGCCAAGCCAAGCCCCGCGCCACCCTTCTTGCGACCGACCTGAACAAAGGGCTCGAAGATCCGCCCCTGCTGGCCGTACGCAATGCCTTCACCGTTGTCTTCTACGCTGATAATCACCCGCTCACCATGACGTCGGGCCTGTAACCGTATCAACCCACCCTGGGCGGTGTGGCGCAAAGCGTTATCGATGAGGTTATCGAGTACCCGATCCAATTGCGCCTGGTCGGCCTGCAACCTGGGTAGCGGCCCCTGAACTTCCACCAGCAATTCAACGCCCTTGAGCGCCGCAGCCCCGGCAAAACGTCCCCGGGCCTGCTCAAGCAGATCTTCGATGGCACAAGGTGCCAGCGTGAGCTTCTGCAATCCGTTCTGGTAGCGTGAGAAATTCAGCAGGTCGTTGATCAGCTGCATCAAGCGCTGCATTTCTTCATTAACGGTATCCAGCAAATCAGCTTCGCGCGAATCCTCAGGAAACTTCGCCCGTTCGCGAAACAGGCCGAACGCCATGTGCATACCAGTCACCGGGGTGCGCAGCTCATGGGAGGCCCGCAGGACAAATTCACTGCGAACCCGTTCGAATGCACGCTGCTCGGTGACGTCATGCAACACCATGACAGCGCCAAGAATGTGGCCCTGTGTATGACTGACCGGCGTCAGGCTATAGGTCAGCAACCTGGATTCGCCATCTACCTCAATGCTCAGGTCTTCCGGTGCCCGCTCGAGGGTCCCGCCGCGCAGCACCAGTTGCAGTTGTTCATCCAGTTCGGGGCGTTCAAGTGCCGTCCCCAGCCCTTGGCCAAGACGATCGGTGTCCCAGCCCAACTGGCGCTGCGCCACTGGATTGAGGTGCTCGAGATGACCATCGCGATCAATCATCAGCAACCCGTCGTCGATGCTGTCGAGTACGGCCTGCAATCGTTGCTGGCCGGCAAGCAGCTCGTCGATATTCATCGCTTGGTGCTCGCGCAACGCCTCGGCCATGATGCCGAAACGCTTGGTCAGCTGGTTCATCTCCACCGCGGAGGACACCGGCAATGTCACTTCGAAATTGCCCTGGCCGATATTGTCCGCAGCCTGCACCAAGGCTTCGATCGGAGCGCCAAAACGCCTGGCGATGGCATGGGCGGTAACGAACCCGATGATCAGGACTGCCAATCCCACCAATCCCAGCAAACCTGCGATCAGCAGCGCCCGCTCACGGGCCTTGCGTTCGGTGTCATTGATGTTATCCAGCGCGCGCTTGTGTTCGGTGATCAGGCCGTTGCGCAGTGCGTTGAATTTTTCAGTGAGCGCTTCTTTGCCACTCAATACCTGTGTCGGTTCACGTGCCTGGCTGTAGGCCTCGAGAAATTCGAGGTAATCAGCCTTCGCCTGCTTGAATCCGTACAAGTCGCCGTTGCCGGCTTGCTCATGGGCGATGCCTTCGTCCAACAACTGGAGGTAATGCTGGCGGGTCGCTTCAAACGCTTCAGGATTGGGCGTCTCATTGACCATGACCATGAGCTGATCGCCCAGGGTCTGGCGCAATTTCAGCCCCAGATCCAGCGTGACAAAGTTCTCGCGAACCAGTGCTTCCTGAGTCGCGGCCATCTGCATCACGCTCACCAGCCCGAGCAAGAGCCCGAGCAATGCCACCGTGATCAGCGCCGAAATACTCAGGAACAGCCGAGTACGCAGCTTCATTGCCAGTTTCATCGGACAGCGCTCACAGGTTGTACTGCTTGCGCTTGCGATACAGGGTCGAAGCGTCGATGCCAAGGGTTTTGGCCGCCTGATCCAGGGTGTCGGCCGTGGCCAGCACGGCACCGATGTGGGCTTTCTCCAGCTCATCCAGACTCAACGCGGCACCGATGCGCGGCGCGTTGTTGATCGGAGTCTCGGCCATGCCCAAGTGACTGATCTCGACCCGCTCCTGTGGACAAATGATGCTCGCCCGCTCCACCACGTTACGCAGCTCGCGAATATTGCCGGGCCAGCGATAACCCAGCAGCGCCTCACGGGCTTCATCGCTGAAGCCTCTCGCCGGTCGGGCATACTCCTTGACGAAGCGCGCAAGGAAACGGTCAGCCAGGTTCAGAATGTCTTCCCTGCGCTCGCGCAGTGGCGGCAAGTGCAGGGTAATGACGTTCAGGCGATAGAGCAGGTCTTCACGAAAACGACCGTCGCGCACCATGTCTTCGAGGTTCAGGTTGGTCGCCGCAAGAATTCGCACATCGGCGCGGCGCGTCACTGGGTCGCCCACACGCTCGTATTCTTTGTCCTGGATGAAACGGAGCAATTTGGGTTGCAACGTCAAAGGAAAATCGCCGATCTCGTCGAGAAACAATGTGCCGCCATCCGCTTGATTGACTCGTCCCAAAGTGCTTTCACTGGCACCTGTAAACGCGCCACGGCTGTGGCCGAAGAGTTCGCTTTCCATCAATTCCGCCGTCAGCGACGGGCAGTTGATAGTGACGCAAGACTTCTTCTGACGTTTGCTCCAACCGTGAATGGCTTGCGACAGCTCACCTTTACCAGTCCCCGACTCGCCAAGGATCAGAATGTTGGCGTCGGTGCCGGCCACCTGGCGTGCGGTCTCGAGCACGACTTTCATGGCCGGGCTATGTGAGTCCAGGCCGTCCTTGGATTTGCGCACTTCGCCTTCAAGGGCCTCAAGGCGCGCGGAGAGTTGACGCACTTCCAGCTGCTTGGCCGTTGCCAGGCGCAATTGGTCGGGGCTGCAAGGTTTGACGAGATAGTCGGCAGCACCGGCCTGAATGGCATCGACTGCAGTATCTACGGCGGAGTGAGCGGTGACGATCACCACGCGCATCCAGGGTGCCTGGATGCGCATCTGGGCCAAAACATCCAGTCCATTGTCTTCGCCCAGGCGCAGATCGAGAAAGCACAGATCGAACACCTGGCGCTGCAACAAGGCGTCGGCCTGTGCTGCGCTGTTCGCGGTAGCGACGCTATAGCCTTCATCTTCCAGGCAATAACGGAAGGTTCGCAGAATGGCGGATTCGTCATCCACCAGCAGAATGCGGCCTTGATGCTCAGTGGCTGATTCCATGTTCCTGCGCTCCATTTAATGAATGATCTTGGTTAGTCCCGGAAAAATCGGGCAAGTTGCATGGTTTATTCTGATCCATTCCATCCCTTGCAGGGTAGCTCTCTACCGACCTGTTAGCTAATGGTCTGATTTACCTGGTTTTTTACTCAAATATCGCTTTTAAGGCGATTACCCACGTCCCTTTCTGACATCTGCGCCCTCCTCGCAATTCAAAAATTCTCAAAGTTCCCTCGATGAGATCGTGCAATACGCACGACCTTGCGCAGGCCATCGTGCAGGATGCGTCCTGAGTGCTTTTCACTAACAAACTAACTCATTGATTTTTAACGATTTAATTCTACGAAAAAGCTGGCATGCAGGCTGCAATAGAGAGGGTAAGCAGGGCATAAATAATCGACGCCCACTAGCAGATCACCACCAGAGTGGGAGGAGCTTCAGGATGAATCGTCAACGTGCCGCCCAATTGCGTATCTCGCCATTGCATATACAGCAAGGCCTGTTTGCCCTTCTGGCCCTGTTGATCACGCTGATTGCAGGCCAGCAGTTCCTTCTTTGGGAACAGAGCCAGCAGCCAGAGGCTCCGCACATATCGATTCACCCTGCAACCCAGACTCATTTCAGAGCCGTCAGCAGCAACCAGGCTGACCTCGCCCCAATGCGAATGATGGACGTCGACCAGGCTCAGCCTGCGGATCAGATGCCACGTCAGGAACATTGGGTGTTCTAGGCAAACGAACTTGGCGTGATTGATGCGCCGGGAAAAGCACCACACGCACTACCTCTAATATAGAAGCGTAAGGAGAATCACCATGTTGAGCTGGGCAATTACATTCTTGATCATTGCCATCATTGCTGCGGTACTGGGCTTCGGTGGTATCGCGGGCACCGCCACGGGTATCGCCAAGATTCTCTTTGTCGTGTTCCTGGTGATGTTTATTGCTTCGTTCTTCTTTGGCCGTCGCGGTCGAGGTTGAAGATGAGCGTCACGTTTAAGACATTGGCAGCCGCCCTGCTTCTGGGCGGTAGTGCCATGGCGATCGCTGCCAATGATGGGCAGTCGCGGGTCAACGAGTTGCTGAGCGCAGACCCGCAGTACCGTGAAACCTGGACAAAAGTCGTTAAAAAGGAAGAACGACTGCCGGAATGGGTGATGAACCTGTCTGGCGATGCCGAGCAAATGAATGCTCTTGAAGAAGATGGCGACAAGTATCTGGTCGGCCCGCTGTGCGAAACAAAGTCGACGTGCCGGACCAAACGCTTGATCGTGGCATTCAGTTTCGACAAGAAGGACGCCTACGCCATGTTGATCGAAGTGCCCGCAGGACTGCCGGCCGACAAGTCGCCAACGCGACATGCCGACTACCGCTTCCTCGGCAAGCCCGATCAAGGTATGCAGGATTTGTTGATGGAACAGCTCAAGAAAGATCCAAATTGGTACTGAGTTCGAAACACGGAAGAGGCGGCACCGCTTCTTCCCTATGCGCTACCCGAGGAAGGTAGTCGCATGACCAAGGGGTCGGGACGTTCTGACTGTTACAGGGTCGGAGTGACCTACGGGCACATGGAGTGCCTGCGCGAGGGCCGGGTCAGGAATAGCTGCGACGCAAGTTCGCCAATCCCGTGTGATTTGACGAGCTTGCGTAGAGCTTTTTGCATGAAAAGCATCGTCCTAGAGCGTTCTGCTCATCCCCTGTCCTTAAGATGTGGCGACTCTTCGCAAAACCGTTGCGCGGTGTTTCTTTCGTGACCGTATATCGAGAAAGACCCGCTTTGCGTACGAAGTGTTTTCACTTTGAAACGTAGGCTTTTTCCTAAGTTTTGCCCTACTCCTCCCTGCTCAAAAAACGACCAATCTCCCCTGTAATGGCCGGTTCACGGCACTTATGCCTGCCGAAATGTCGTATTCGAACCGGTTGGGACGCGAGTTTCAATTGAAAAAGCTCATGCCGATTCGGCATAGGGTAGGCGTTTACGGCATTAGACGTCGCCGCCTTGCATCGGAATAGTTGCGCCTTTTTTCGCCTGCCAGAGAGCCATACAACTCGCTCCGGGGCACCTTATACGGGGGCAGAGGCATACGACTTTTTCGCCACAAGCGTTCCAGTTCCTGCATCTGCCTGAGTCAAACGCAAGTAAGGGTAAAGATATGAAGAAGGCAAAGCTTAGCCTCGCCTGGCAGATCCTCATCGGTCTGGTATTGGGGATAGCAATCGGTGCGCTGCTCAACCATTTCAGTGCCGAAAAAGCCTGGTGGATCAGCAACGTCCTGCAACCAGCAGGCGATATCTTTATCCGTCTGATCAAGATGATCGTTATCCCGATCGTCATTTCCTCGCTGATCGTCGGCATCGCAGGCGTTGGTGACGCGAAGAAGCTTGGACGTATCGGTCTGAAGACCATCGTTTACTTCGAAATCGTCACCACCATCGCCATCGTGGTCGGTCTGGTGCTGGCCAACGTGTTCCATCCAGGCACCGGCATCGACATGAGCACCCTGGGTACGGTGGATATTTCCAAGTACCAGGCAACCGCTGCCGAGGTTCAGCACGAACACGCGTTCGTCGAAACCATCCTCAACCTGATCCCGTCCAACATCTTCGCGGCCATGTCCCGCGGCGAGATGCTGCCGATCATCTTCTTCTCCGTGTTGTTCGGCCTCGGCTTGTCGAGCCTGCAATCGGACCTGCGTGAACCGCTGGTGAAGATGTTCCAGGGCGTTTCGGAAAGCATGTTCAAAGTCACCCACATGATCATGAACTACGCCCCGATCGGCGTTTTCGCATTGATCGCAGTGACCGTCGCCAACTTCGGTTTCGCCTCCCTGTTGCCGCTGGCCAAACTGGTGATCCTGGTTTACGTCGCCATCGCCTTCTTCGCCTTCGTGGTGCTGGGCCTGATCGCCAAGGTATTCGGCTTCTCTGTACTCAAGCTGATGCGCATCTTCAAGGATGAGCTGGTGCTGGCTTACTCCACCGCCAGTTCCGAAACCGTGCTGCCGCGCGTGATCGAGAAAATGGAAGCCTACGGTGCACCGAAAGCCATTTGCAGCTTCGTGGTGCCAACCGGCTATTCGTTCAACCTCGACGGTTCGACCTTGTACCAGAGCATCGCGGCGATTTTCATTGCTCAGCTCTACGGCATCGATCTGTCGATCAGCCAGCAATTGCTGCTGGTGCTGACCCTGATGGTCACCTCCAAAGGCATCGCCGGTGTACCGGGCGTATCCTTCGTGGTGTTGCTGGCCACCTTGGGCAGCGTCGGCATTCCGCTCGAAGGCCTGGCGTTCATCGCCGGTGTCGACCGCATCATGGACATGGCCCGTACCGCACTGAACGTGATCGGCAACGCCTTGGCCGTACTGGTCATCTCCCGTTGGGAAGGCATGTACGACGATGCCAAGGGTCAGCGCTACTGGAACTCCCTGCCGCACTGGCGCAGCAAGGAAAAGCTGCCTGCCGGCGAAGTGTCCAGCAACTGACACAAAACCTTGTAGGAGTGAGCCTGCTCGCGATAGCGGTATATCAAACAACAGAGATGTTGGATGTGCCGCCCTCATTGCGAGCAGGCTCACTCCTACAAAGGTCCAGTCCAAGCCGTACAAACAAACCCCGGAGAAATCCGGGGTTTGTCGTTTCTGCACACCCCGCTATCATTCGCCGCATCTTCCGGGGGATTTGACTGATGCTTAATGGCCTGTGGCTTGGCTTCTTCATCGTGGCTGCCATTTCGGCGCTGGCGCAATGGCTGATTGGCGGGAACGCCGGGATCTTCGCGGCGATGGTGGAAAGCATCTTCGCCATGGCCAAGTTGTCGGTCGAAGTCATGGTCCTGCTGTTCGGCACACTGACGCTCTGGCTGGGCTTTCTGCGAATTGCCGAAAAGGCCGGCATCGTCGAATGGCTGGCAAAAGCGCTTGGCCCGTTGTTCCTGCGTCTGATGCCGGAAGTCCCACCCGGTCACCCGGCCATCGGCCTGATCACGCTGAACTTTGCCGCCAACGGCCTGGGCCTGGACAACGCCGCCACGCCGATTGGCCTCAAAGCCATGAAAGCGCTGCAAGAGCTCAATCCCAGCGACACGATTGCCAGCAACGCACAGATCCTCTTTTTGGTGCTCAACGCCTCTTCGCTGACCCTGCTGCCAGTGACGATCTTCATGTACCGCGCCCAGCAAGGCGCGCCCGATCCGACGCTGGTGTTTTTGCCCATCCTGTTGGCCACCAGTTGCTCGACCATCGTAGGCTTTTTGTCGGTAGCGTTCATGCAACGCCTGCGCATCTGGGACCCGGTGGTGCTCGCCTATCTGATTCCCGGTGCCTTGGCCCTCGGTGCCTTTATGGCGCTGCTGGCGACCCTCTCGGCGAGCGCTCTGGCGGGTCTGTCATCGATCCTCGGCAACCTGACGCTGTTCGGCTTGATCATGCTGTTCCTGGTGATCGGCGCGTTGCGCAAGGTGAAGGTGTACGAAGCGTTCGTCGAAGGGGCCAAGGAAGGCTTCGACGTGGCCAAGAACCTATTGCCATATCTGGTGGCGATGCTGTGCGCGGTCGGCGTGCTGCGAGCCTCCGGCGCACTGGACTTTGGTCTGGACGGTATCCGTCATCTGGTGGCATGGGCTGGCTGGGACACGCGCTTCGTCGACGCACTGCCAACGGCGATGGTCAAACCATTCTCCGGCAGCGCCGCTCGGGCAATGCTGATCGAAACCATGAAGACATCGGGTGTAGACAGCTTCCCTGCGTTGGTCGCGGCGACAGTGCAGGGCAGTACGGAAACGACGTTTTATGTACTGGCGGTGTACTTTGGCGCGGTGGGAATTCAGCGCGCGCGGCACGCGGTCGGGTGTGCATTGCTGGCGGAGCTTGCCGGCGTACTGGGTGCTATCGGCGTTTGCTACTGGTTCTTCGGTTAACAACAAAACCATTTAGGAGTGAGCCTGCTCGCGATAGCGGTGTGACAGTCACCACAAATGTTGACTGTCACACCGCTATCGCGAGCAGGCTCACTCCTACATGGGGTCCAGTTTCGGCTTCAAGGGCGGGGAGGCGGCGCGACTTTCTGGCCTTGCTCAACCGCCCAACTCACCACCTGCGCCGTCAACTGATCACTGGCCTGGCCAAACCCGGCCACTACCGCCGGTACCTGCACATCGCTCAACGGCTGGCGCACTTCAAAGCGACGGCTGGCGAGGATCCGCTGGTCATATCCGCGCACCAGCAACGCATCCAGACGCACGACCACACTGGCCGCCGTACCTTGATACTCCGTCTGGAAGGCCTGCAGATTGCCGCCCAATTCCAGATCAGCCTGAAAATTGCTGTCATCGGTGCTCAACAACGGCACCCGACCATCACGCTGAAAACCATCGAGCAGGCGATTGCGCAGCAACACCGGCGCCGGATCGCTCCAGCGTGACGCCTTGTAGCTGCTGATCAGGTCACCCTGAGGGATAACCGCGATGTTCGGGCTGTTCAAGGCCTGGCTGGCCTGGGGCTTGGCCAGGCGCAGCGACCAGCGTAGCGGCGCGCCATGGCTGGCCGCGACGCTGCCCTGGGACGCGGGCAAGCGATAGACATCCGACGGCTCGGACTTGGGCAGGATCGAACAGGAACTGACCCACGTGAAACTGGCGAGGAGGGCGAGGTGCGCAAACTTCATGGCGTGAATTCCTTGTTCTTGTCATCACCCAGCAGATAACCGCTGGGGTTGGCTTGCAGGCGTTGGGAGATGGCCCGCAATGCCGTCAGGGTGTCGCGCAGTTCACGCACCGCTGGCGCCAGACCATTGAGGCCCTGCATCCCGCTGTTGAGCGAATCCTGATTGGTCGTGAGGAGGGTGTTGATGGTCGCGCTGCTTTGCTCCAGCGATTTCATCGCCTGCTCGGCGCTGCCGAACATCTGCTTGCCCTGATCATTGAGCAGGCCATTGGCGTTGCGCATCAGCGCTGACGTCTGTTCGAGCATGCCACCGGCTTGCTTGCCGACCGACGCCAACTGCTGCATCGCCTGACGAATATCACCGCGTTGATCGGCGATGGTGCCGGTGGTTTGCTCAAGATGCTCAAGCGTCTTGCTGACGCGCTCGACGTTGTCCGGAGAAAACATCTGATTGGCGTTATGCATCAACGTGCTCACGCCGGCCATCAAATCATTGCTGTCGTTCATCAAGCGCGCGATGGGCGAGGGCGACGCCACAATCGTTGGCAAATGACCGTCCTTGCCCCTCAGCGTCGGGCTTTGCGGCGTGCCACCGCTGAGCTGGATGATCGACGTCCCCGTGATCCCGGTCAGCGCCAACTTGGCCTGGGTGTCTTCCTTGATCGGCGTATCGCCCCCCAGGCGAATCCGCGCCAGCACCCGACGCGGGTCTTTCGGGTCCAGGCGCAACGTCACCACGTCGCCAACCTTGATCCCGCTGTACTGCACCGCACTGCCCTTGGACAGGCCGCTGACCGCCTCGTTGAAGACGATCTCATAATCCTTGAACTCGGTGTCGACGCTGGACTTGGCCAGCCACAGACCGAAGAGCAGGGCGCCTGCCACCACCAGCACGGTGAACAGGCCGATCAATACATGATGGGCTCGGGTTTCCATGTCAGACCTCTTTCAACTGTTGAGCGGCCATCAGCGCCGCGCGGCCGCGAGGGCCATGGAAGTATTCGTGAATCCACGCGTCGTCGGTTTCCGACACCTTGTCGATGGCGTCCGCCACCAGCACTTTCTTCTGCGCCAGCACCGCCACACGGTCGGTGATGGTGTAGAGCGTGTCGAGGTCGTGGGTGACCAGAAACACACTCAATCCCAAGGCATCACGCAGGGTCAGGATCAATTGATCGAACGCCGCAGCGCCGATCGGGTCGAGGCCGGCGGTAGGTTCGTCGAGAAACAGGATGTCCGGGTCCAGCGCCAGCGCCCGGGCCAGTGCCGCGCGCTTGATCATGCCGCCGGACAGCGAAGCAGGGTACTTGTCGGCCGCCGACAGCGGCAGACCGGCCAATGCGAGCTTGACCGCCGCCAGGTGCTCGGCGTCTTCACGGCTCAGACCAGCGTGCTCGATCAAGGGCAGCGCGACGTTCTCGGTCACGGTCAGCGAAGAGAACAGGGCGCCTTTCTGGAACAATACGCCGAAACGCCGTTCGACCAGCGAGCGTTCGTGTTCGGACAGGGTTGGCAGGTTCTTGCCGAAGACTTTCACCACCCCCTCACTGGGTTGGCGCAAGCCGACTATGCTGCGCAGCAACACCGATTTACCGCTACCGGAACCGCCGACCACGGCGAGGATTTCGCCCTTGTACAAATCGAGGTCAAGGTTTTCGTGCACGCTCTGGCTGCCAAAGCGATTGCACAGACCACGGACTTCGATCACCGCCTCGGAAGGCGCGCGCGGTTGTCGACTCACCAGCCCATCTCCATGAAAAACAATGCGGCCACGGCGTCGAGCACGATCACCACGAAAATCGACTGCACCACGCTCGACGTGGTGTGCGCACCGACAGATTCGGCACTGCCGCTGACTTTGAAGCCTTCAAGACAACCAATCGAGGCGATCAGGAAGGCGAAGATCGGCGCTTTGACGATCCCCACCAGAAAGTGCTGAACGCCAATGTCCGATTGCAGCAGCGAAAGGAACATCGCCGGCGAGATATCCAGCGACACCGCGCACACCACACCGCCACCGACAATGCCTGAGAGCATCGCCAGAAAAGTCAGCATCGGTAGCGAAAACAGCAAGGCCAATACACGCGGCACCACCAGCAACTCCACCGGGTCGAGACCCAGCGTGCGGATGGCGTCGATTTCTTCATTGGCTTTCATCGAGCCGATCTGCGCAGTGAACGCACTGGCGGTGCGCCCGGCCATCAGGATCGCGGTCAGCAATACACCGAATTCGCGCAGGAAGGAGAAGGCCACGAGGTCCACGGTGAAAATGCTGGCGCCGAAACTGGCCAACACCGTAGCCCCAAGAAACGCCACCACGGCGCCGACCAGAAAGGTCAACAGGGCAACGATGGGCGCGGCGTCGAGGCCGGTCTGTTCGATGTGTGCGACCATCGGTGTGATACGCCAGCGCGCGGGGCGAAACAGATTGCGCGCGATGGTTTCAAGAATCAGGCCGACGAAACCCAGCAGTTGCAGGGTGTCCTGCCAGACCGCATCGACGGCGCGACCAATGCGTGTCAGCAGTTGAATGCCGACGCTGATTTCCGGTTCCTTGAGCGGCACGCAAAAATCGGTGAGCGAGCAATAAACCGTCTGCAGCAAGGCACGGTCGGCGGAAGAAAGCGTGCAATCGGGATGCTCGGCGGACCGGCCCAGACGCTCGGAGCCGAGTAATTCCACCAGCAACGATGCCCCGGCCGTGTCGAGGGCGCCGAGGCCGTTGAGGTCGATGTGCGTGCTGTCGTCGTACTGGCCACGGAGCTTTTCGCTCAGTTGCTTGAGATCGGCGTAATGGGCGAGCGTCCAGTCACCCGTAACCCGCAGTTGAGCAGGGGAGTGAGAGGCGTCTAGTCGGGCATTGCCGGCCATTGTGCTACTGGTCATAAGCTCCGTGCTTGTTCGGCTGATACGCAGGTCTACGTAATAGCACGAACCGGATTAGTTTTCTTTGATCGGTGTGCTGTCCGTAATCTCGAAGCGCAGCACCCCGATCAACTGGCCGTCTTCGGTCAGCACCCGAACCTGCCATTTACCCGCCGGGTTGCCGGGGAAGTTCTGCTTGTGGGTCCAGGCCCGATAGCCTTCCTTGCGCCCGCCGTGGATGTCCAGCGGGATGCGGTCAACCTCTTTGCCGTTGAACATCCACACGTGATAAATCCGTTCATCCAGACCGCGCGGAGCGTTGATCGCGGTGTAGGCATACAGGCCATCTCCGCGGATCTGCTCGGCACTGACCTCATCAAGGCTCTTGCCTGGCGTGCGGTCTTGCATCTGTGTGCTAATCGCCACGTCGGTCATCCACAGCGTCGCCGGCGGCACCCACGAACGCAGCACCCAGCCAACGCCGCCGATACCTACGGTAATGCTCAGAATCGCCAACGCGTTGCGCACTGTTCGTATCGGGAAAATCGACGCCAGGCTCGGGAACGACAGCACCACGGAGATACCCAGCGCCAGTTTGAAACTCTGGGAGGTGGTCAGGTGCATGATGACGGGCAGGGCGGTGAGCAGCGCAGCAAACAGCGTCAGGGTGTGCAGCGCCAGGAACGCCCAGCGCCGGGGCGCCAGCCATTTGTAGTAGAGCGGGTCGATGATGGAAATCAGCGCCGCAATCCCCAGCATCCCGGTAAAAAACAACTGACCGCTGTTCCAGGTGGTGGTGATGAAAAAGAATGGCAGGACGAAGAACAGACTTTCCTGGTGAATCATCTGCGTCGCATAACGCAGCAAAGGCTGGGGAATTTCGCGTTTGAAGATTCTGGTGAAGAGCTTGGTCAGACTGTTTTCCAGCATCAGCCAGATCCAGCTGAGCACCATGATGATGGTGATCCACGTCGCCAGGCTCTGTTGCCGATCAACCAGAATGAAACTGCCGACTCCGGAGATAAAACCGCCGAGCGCAATGATGCCTGGATAGCGCTTCATTAATTCCAGGATGCGCTGTACGTATAGGGTCAGAGTAGGCATTCGGCGATTCACAATAGTCGTGGGAAAAATCCTCGACAGACTACCGCCCGTGGAGCGGTGTGGCGAGGTTCGCAATCCAGACCCGCCCCTCCTGTAGCCACCGCCAAAGGCAGCGGTTATACGGTTGGCGGACCCCTTCGGTGCATGCGCCAGCCCAGCACCATCAACACGATAAGGCCAAACACGCCGGCAATCGCCCACATCAACTGGTCATAGCTCAGCAGTGGCTTCTCGATCCGCAAGTAGCCCGGCTGCATCAGCAACTCACGCATCGCCTTGTTCGCTTCTTCGAGCGTCACGCCTTGCAGCTCCTTGGCTGGATCAGCGAAACGCCCGTCCTCGTAGTCTCCAAGCGCACTCCAATAGTAATCGGCCAGTGCGCTGTTTCCTTGAACGGCCCAGGCCTGACGGGCGATCGCGGCCTGTTTGAGCCGGTTGAACGTGATGGCGTTGAGGCCGTCCCTGAGCATTCCGGCCTTCAAGTCTTCCAGCACTTGTTTGGCTTCAGGCACATCGTCGCGTTCCAGGTCTGCGTTCAGGCTCATGAAGCCCACCCCGCCAAACAGTTCGCGCTCAGCCGAGGGGCCATAGGACAAGCTGTGGGCAAGGCGCAATTTGCGATAGAGCGCCCAGTCCAGATACTCCTTGAGCAAATCGAAGGTTTCGTCATGCAGGTCCTCCAGCACCGGCTCCGGAACCAGCCAGTGGAGCTTTGCGCCACCCCCGACGAATCCATTGTTCAGTGTTCGCTCGTGGGCAGCGCTGGCCTGGATTTGTGGCAGGGCCAAGTGATCGGTCGGATCGACAGCCGCAAGTTCGCCATACGTGCGCTCCAGATAGGCTGGCAGCAGGCGGTCGAGTTCGCCGACGACGATCAGCGTCATGTTGTTGGGCGCATACCAGGCCTTGCGCACTTTCTCCAACTGTTCACGGGTCAGGTGATCGACTTGAGCTCGCTCCGGGCATTTGAGGCCCAGCTCCACCGCCAGTTGATTACTCGCCGTGTGGCCCAGGTCCTGACGATCCAGCCAACGTTGCAGGTGCGAGTAATGGCCGCCGTCTTCGCGCTCGACCACTAGTTTGGCCGCGTTGATCGCGTTGTCATCGATTCGGGTTTGAGTCAGGAGCGCCAACAGCAGGTCGAGGACCTTGCGCTGGTTCTGCGCCGGGGCCTCGATGGTGAACGTGGTGTCGGCGTTGCTGGTGAACGCGTTCCACTCACCGCCCAGTGCCTGCATGCGCTCTTCCAGACCGCCTTCGCCGGTGGCGTCGATGCCGCTGAACAGCAAATGCTCGAGCAGATGCGGCAGCTCCTTGTCGGCGCAGCTGAAATCATCCAGGCCAACGCCGACCACCAGACGAATCGCCACATGCCCGCGCTCGGTCCCGGGTTTGAGCAGCAATTGCAGACCGTTGGGCAGCGTATAGCCTTCGACCTGAAAACGATCCAGGGCAAACGACGGCAATGAACCCAGTAAAAGACAGGCGAACAACAGACAACGCATAGAAAGCTTCCAGGCAACCAATCGGAGATCCGTGTCGTCCTTCAGGCCGCTATCGCGGGCTGCCCACGAAGACGGCCTTGAGGCTGAACCACTGTAACTGACTGACCACACTGCCAGACGTTCAAGGCGAATGCGTAATGTCAGCCAAATCGTCGACGGCGAGTGCGCCAGTGTCAGATGTTTCCAGCACCACATAGGCGCTGCTGCAGAACAACGAATTCAAGCGCTTCATGTCGGCGATCAGTTCCAGGTGTAACGAACTGGTCTCGATACTCTGTACGATTTTACGTTGCAACCGGCTGACATGCGCATGGGCCAGGCGGCGTTCCTGTGCGCGAAAGCGACGTTTCTCACGCAATAACTGGCGGGCACTTTCCTTGTCGGCACTGAGGAACACCGACAATCCCAAGCGCAGATTAGAGATTAGCTGAGTGTGCAGCCCCGCAAGCTCTTCCAGGCCGACCTCGGAAAAAGACCGGCGCTGCGAGGTTTTCTGCTGCTGGACCTTGCGCAACATGCGCTCGATCAGATCGCTGGCGAGTTTGAGGTTGATCGCCAATTCGATGATTTCTGCCCAGCGCCGACTGTCTTGATCGCTGAGGTCCTCACGAGGCATCTGCGCCAGATAGAGCTTGATCGCGCTGTAGAGCGCTTCGACATCATCGGTCAGCCGGCGCATTTCCTGGGTGACAGCACTCTGTTTGCCGCGCAGCACGTCGAGCATGGCTTCAAGCATGTTGTCGATCAAATCGCCAATGCGCAGGGTTTCCCGGGCGGCGTTGGCCAGCGCCAGGCTTGGCGTGAGCAGGGCCGTGGGATCAAGGTGCCGGGGTTTGGCCGTACCGTTGAGCTCCGGGCGCTCCGGCAGCAGCCACGCGCAAAGCCTGGCCATCGGGCCGACGCTGGGCAACAGGATCAGGCATCGCGCGGTGTTGTAGAGCAGGTGGAAGCCGATGACCATTTCCTGAGGGCTGAAATCCAGGCTGTCGATCCAGTGCACCAGCGGATCGAGTACCGGAATGATCAGCAGCAGGCCAATCAGCTTGTACAACAGGCTGCCAAGCGCCACCTGACGACCGGCGGCGTTTTGCATGCTGGTGCTGAGGAACGCCAGGATGCCGCTGCCGATATTGGCGCCAATCACCAGACCAATGGCCACTGGCAGACTGATCACCCCTGCGCCGGCCAGCGTTGCCGTCAGCAGGACGGCAGCCAGACTGGAATAGGAAATCATCGCGAACATCGCGCCGACCAGGGCATCGAGCAGAATGTCGCCGGTCAGTGAGGCGAAAATCACCTTCACGCCCTGCGCATGAGTGATGGGCGCGGCTGATTCGACAATCAATTGCAGCGCCAGAATGATCAGGCCCAGGCCAATACTGACGCGGCCCATCTGCCCAAGCCGCGTCTGTTTGCGAGACAGAAAGAAAATCACCCCGAGGAAGATCAGCAGCGGCGACAGCCACGACAAATCGAATGTCAGCACCCGCGCCATCAGCGCCGTACCGACGTCGGCGCCGAGCATGGTCGCCAGGGCTGGCGTCAGCGCCATCAGGCCTTGGCCGACAAAGGAGGTGACGAGCATGGCGGTGGCGTTACTGCTCTGGACCATCGCGGTCACGACGATTCCGGAGATGAAAGCCAACCAGCGTTTGGACATGTTCTGGCCGATGACATGGCGCAGATTGGAACCGAAGACCCGCAAGATGCCGGTTCGGACGATGTGCGTGCCCCAGATCAGCAAGGCCACGGCGGATAACAAATTGAGCAGGGTGAGCATAAGGGCCCCCTGTGGTGTTAGCGCCCCAGAGGGGCAAATTGACGGTGCCGCGCGACGTTCTACGTTTTGTACTTAAGCTGTAGTTGGCTAACGGCCTGCGCGCCAGCATCGCACAGCTAAAGAAGCGATTGAAACAAAACTGTCATGAAAACAGGTTGATGCAGATGTGAAAAAGGGGCCGAAGGCCCCTGCAATTCATGTGAGAGAAAGCTCGCTCCCACAGGTTTTGTGCACTGACTGACACCAGCCAGTGCACAGGTTCGGGTTATTGCCCCGGAATGTCCTTGCGCAGTTTCACCGGTTCCTGCTGCTTTTTCTTCGCCATTGCGGTGCGCATCTTGATGTTGATCGCTTCAACCGCCAGCGAGAACGCCATGGCGAAGTAGACGTAGCCTTTTGGCACATGCACATCGAACGACTCGGCAATCAGCACCGTACCGACGATCAACAGGAACGACAGCGCCAGCATTTTCAATGACGGGTGCTTGTCGATGAATGCGCTGATGGTGCCCGACGCCCACATCATCACCAGCACGGCAACGATGATCGCCGCGACCATGACCGGAACGTAGGAAACCATGCCGACTGCGGTGATCACCGAGTCCAGCGAGAACACGATGTCGATGATCGCGATCTGAATGATGGTGTAGAAGAAGTTGCCGCCCTTGCCGCCCGGCTCCTCATTGCTTTCGTCTTCGCCTTCAAGCGCGTGATACATCTCTTGCGAGCTCTTCCACAACAGGAACAGGCCACCGAAGAACAGGATCAGGTCACGCCCGGAAATGCCTTGGCCAAACACTTCGAACAGGTCGGCGGTCAGGCGCATGACCCAGGTGATCGACAGCAGCAACAGGATCCGCGTGACCATTGCCAGCGCAAGGCCGAAAATCCGCGTGCGCTGTTGCATGTGCTTGGGCATGCGGCTGACCAGGATCGAAATCATGATGATGTTATCGATACCCAGGACGATTTCCAGGGCGGTCAGGGTAAAGAAGGCAACCCAGATTTCAGGGTTGGTCAGCCATTCCATGTGTATTCCTTTGAGCGAGTGTTAAACCATAAAGGGCCCGGGCTTCAAACCGCGAAGCCTGGACCCGTTACGGTGAGTCTTGGGCTTATAGAGTGCTGAACAGCGGAAAGATCCCCATCAGCAATGCTGCAACCAGTATGCACATGCACACCAGCACTGCCCATTTCATGGTGAAGCGCTGATGGTCACCAAAATCGATACCGGCCAGGGCCACCAACAGGTAGGTCGACGGTACCAGCGGGCTCAACAGGTGGACGGGCTGACCAACAATCGAGGCACGTGCCATTTCAACCGCGGTTATACCGTAGTGACTGGCTGCTTCGGCAAGTACTGGTAACACGCCGTAATAAAATGCGTCGTTCGACATGAAAAACGTAAACGGCATGCTCACCAGCGCGGTGATCACGGCCAGGTACGGGCCGAGGAAATCCGGGATAACCGCCAGCAGGCTTTTCGACATGGCGTCGACCATGCCGGTGCCCGACAGGATACCGGTGAAGATACCGGCCGCGAAGATCAAACCGACTACCGCCAGCACGCTACCGGCATGGGCCGCGACGCGGTCCTTCTGCTGTTGCAGGCATGGATAGTTGACGATCATCGCGATACTGAACGCCACCATGAACAGCACTGGCAGCGGCAACAGGCCGGCAATCAGGGTGCACATCAATGCGAACGTCAGGGCACCGTTGAACCAGATCAACTTCGGACGACGGGCATCCGGGAACTGCGAAACGCTGATTTCACTGTGGTCGACTTCTTCTCCCACCAGATGCAGTTCACCCAGACGCGCACGTTCACGTTTGCCGTAGAAGTAGGCGATTAGGAGGATAGCCACCACGCCGGCGGCCATTGCCGGAATCATCGGTACGAAGATGGCGGAAGGGTCCACATGCAGCGCACTGGCCGCACGGGCGGTCGGGCCGCCCCATGGGGTCATGTTCATCACGCCACCGGCGAGGATGATCAGACCGGCCATGATTCGCGGGCTCATGCCAATGCGGCTGTAGAGCGGCAACATGGCCGCCACGCAGATCATGTAAGTGGTCGCGCCGTCACCATCGAGGGAGACGACGAGCGCCAGTACGGCGGTGCCGACCGAAACTTTCAACGGGTCGCCCTTGACCAGTTTGA
>Ga0157371_10001403_pt1 | contig 25124 bp, 23 predicted proteins | sample C45metaG_FD_113462 | JGI IMG/M metagenome (GOLD analysis project Ga0157371, IMG submission 113462) | Corn rhizosphere microbial communities from Kellogg Biological Station, Michigan, USA - C4-5 metaG | ecosystem: Host-associated > Plants > Roots > Rhizosphere > Soil | place: USA: Michigan...
AGGCGTTCAGCTTCATCAGCCCCGGCACGCTCGCGATCAGCCGTCGTGCTCCGTCCGGAGGAGCGGCCCTTGGCCGCGATAGCGACGTAGCGTGGAAAACGGCGCAGCCTTTTCCACTGCCGGCTTCGTGGCGAAGGGTGCCCTCACCCCAGCCCTCTCCCGAAGGGAGAGGGGGCTAGCCGCGCAGGCGTTCAGCTCCATCAGCCCCGGCACGCTCGCGATCAGCCGTCGTACCTCTTCCATATGAGCGGCAGACCGCCATGGTCGCGATCAGCGACCTCTACCCCAAGGCCTCCAACCGCTGCCGACTGCGCTCGAACCAGTCGCTCAGGGCTTCCGCCACCACCCGGGTCCGCTTGGGCAGGCTGCCTTGGTAGGGATGCACCAGGAACAACGGCTGGCTGGGCGTGCGCCACTCCCTGAGCAACCAGACCAGGGCGCCACTGGCCAATTCCTCATGCACCATGAACGACGGCAGCCGGGCGATGCCATGCCCGGCGAGGGCCGCCTGCTTGAGCAGGCTGTAGTGGTTGCAGGACAGGCTGGCCTCGATCTGGACGCGACTGAGCTGATGGTCGCGGTGGTACAGCCAGACGTCGCCCTCGGCATAGTGGTTGTTGACCACGCAGCGGTGTTCCAGCAGGTCCTCGGGTCGGGCTGGTAGCGGGTGCTCTGCCAGATAGCCGGGCGCCGCGCAGGTCACCTCCTGCATGGCGAACAGCGGGCGGGCGACCAGGCGCTCGTCCGGCTCCACCCGCGCCCGAATGGCCAGGTCGAAGCCTTCCGCGACCAGGTCGCGATAGCCGTTGTCCAGCTCCAGGTCCAACTGGATGGCGGGGTGGGTAGCGCGGCAGGTCAGCAGCACCTCGAAGAAGGTGTAGCCCAGAGACACCGGCACGGTCAGGCGCACCGGGCCGACGGCCTCCTCCTGCAGGCGGGCCACGCTCTGCAGGGCCCGCTCCCGCTGGCGCACCAGCGCCTGGGCCTCGGGCAGCAGGGCGCGCCCGGCAGAGGTGGGATCGAGGCGTCGGGTGGTGCGGTGCAACAGGCGGGTTTCCAGCCGCCCCTCCAGCGCCCGGATGCGCTTCGACAGCTGGCCCTTGCTGCACCCCAGGCGCTCGGCGGCACGGGTGAAGCTGCCGCTTTCACAGAGCATGGCGAAGGCGGCGAGATCGGCGAAGTCGTCCTGCATCGTTTCCTCCTGGAAACACTGGATTGCCAGACGGGTGATTTATCACGGCAATGCGTCATTCTAGGCTGGAGACTCCTTTCCTTTCACGGAGTCGCCCCATGAAAATCATCCTCGTCGGCGCCAGCGGTACCCTGGGTAGTGCCATCGCCGAGCGCCTCGGTAGCCGCCACGATCTGATCCGGGTGGGTCGTCACTCGGGCGACCTGCACGCGGACATCACCCAGCCGGACTCCATCCGTGCCCTGTTCGCCAAGATCGGGCACTTCGATGCCCTGGTCAGCGCCACCGGCTCCCTCGCCTTCGCACCGGTGACCGAGTTGACCCAGGCAGACTTCCAGGTCGGGCTGAGCAGCAAACTCATGGGCCAGGTCAACCTGGTGTTGCTGGGCCAAGCCCAAGCGGCCGACGGCGCTTCCTTCACCCTCACCAGTGGCATCGTCAGCGAACACCCCATCCGCCAGGGCAGCGCGGCGGCCATGGTCAACGCGGCGCTGGAAGGTTTCGTCCGCGGTGCCGCCATCGAGCTGCCCCGTGGCCAGCGCCTGAATGTGGTCAGCCCCACCGTGGTGGAGGAGTCCTTGGAGCACTACGGCGATTTCTTCCTCGGTTTCAAGGCCATCCCCGTCGCCGATGCAGCGCGGGCCTACGAGCGCAGTGTCGAAGGCGCCGAAACCGGCAAGACTTATCGCGTCTGGTAAGTCCTTGAGCTCGCGGCGTTGTCTGAGTACCGTGTGCCCACCTCAGTCGGGAGTCCCGCGATGCCAGCGCCGCGTTCCATCTTTCCCCTTGCCCTGCTCGGCCTCCTTGGCGGCTGCAGTCTGTTCCAGAGCGACGACACCCCGCGTGCACCGGGCGGTGAGCGCCTGCAGGGCGATCTGCGCTGGAACGGCGAGCAGTTGCTGTTCCGCCCCTGCCAGGAACAGCGCTTCTTCGACGTCACCGACGCCAATGACACCGCCATCCTGCGCGACGCCCACGAACTGGCCGCCGACAGTGGCGCCGCTTCGCTGTTTGCCGACCTGCGTGGCAAGCTCAAGTCCGGCGGTCGCGACGGTGCCCAGGGCGTGTTCGCCGTCACCGACGTCTACCGCGTGCAGTACAGTGGTCCGGGTTGCAGCGATCCCAACTTCAAGCGCACCGCCATGAATGCCGGTGGCCATGGGCCGGACTGGAGCGTTCAGGTCAGCAACCAGGGCATGCTGATCAGCACCGCCGGCCAGCAGCGCCGCGCCCTGCCCTTCGTGCAGGAGGAATTGCCGGGTGGCATGCGTGCCCTCTCCACCGAGGCCAATGGCGAAAAGGTCGAGTTGTGGATCAATCCGCGGCGTTGCGTGGACGGTCGCACCGGCACCGTGCAGTCGCTGCAGGCCGAACTGCGCATCAACGGCCAGACCTGGCAGGGCTGCGCCTTCTACGGCGGTGCTGGCAATCCCACCTAGACCGGGGCTTCGGGCATCCCTTAGCGCGATCCCCTTGGCATCTCCCGTTTTACGTTTAGCGTCGCGCGTCCTCAGGGGCTAGTCTAGCGACGACAAAGATCTACCCGCTTCGCTTGGCTGCCTCCGGCTCCCGCCAGGCGAAGAGACAGGAACGCTCATCCAGCCAGGGTCCCGGCATGCCAACATCTCCAGCGTCCCGCCGCGCCGCGCCGCGCCGGCGGGGCCATACTGTCCTCCTGCGGCTGTTCCCAGCGTTCTGCGCGCTGCTGCTGGGGCTCATCGGCCTGGGCTGCTATCTGCTGGTCGACAACGCCGTGCGCCAGGATGCCACCGTTGCCCAGCACACCGAGCGCGCTGTCGGTCGCACCTTCACGCGCCTCGACGAAGAGGTCGCCCGTAACCTCATCGACTACAGCAAATGGGACGAGGCCTATCGTCGCCTGCATCAGGAACTGGACAGCGACTGGGCCTACACCCAGGGCAACCTCGGCGAATCGCTGTTCCGGGTCTATGGCTACGAAGGGGTGCTGGTGTTCGACGGCCAGGACCGCCCCCGCTATCGCCTGCTCGATGGCCAACTGGCCGATCCCGACACGCCCTGGCTGCAGGGTGACATCGCCGGCCTGCTGGCGGCGGCACGCAGCGCGGATGCCCGCACCGGCAGTGTGTCCGGTGTCTTGAACGTGGCCGGCGTACCGGCACTGGTGGCTGCCTCCGCCATCACTCCGGGTGATCATGCCAGCATACGCCCCCAGGATCCGCCGGCCTCGGTACTGGTCTTCGTCAATGTGCTGAGTCCCGCCCGGTTGGCGACCTTGAGCGAAGCCAACAATCTACCGCCGCTGAGCATCACCCGTGACCCGGCCGGGAGCCGCGCCAGCTGGCAGTTGCCGGGCTCCAGCTACCAGTTGACCTGGCGCCCGCCGCGGCCGGGACTGTGGCTGATGCAGCAGACCTTGCCGCTGTTCGGCGGTGGCGTGCTGATCCTGCTGCTGGGGCTGATCTGGCTGTTTCGCCAGGCACTGCTCTCGATGCGCCAGCTGGATGCCCAATATGACGACCTGCTGGCCAGTCGCAGCGAACTGGCCATCGGCGAGCGACGCTTTCGCGACATCGCCGAGGCCACCTCGGATTGGCTGTGGGAAGTCGATGCCGGTCTGCGTCTGGTCTACGTCTCGGGGCGCTTCGCCGAGGTTACAGGGGAAGCCGCCGAACACTGGCTCGGCCGGCCGCTCAACGAACTCCTGACGCCCCACGCCGATACCCTGGCGCACTGGCTCGCCGGCCATCAGCATGATCGCAAGCCGCGACCGCCGCTGATCTGCCACTACCTGGACGGCAGTGGGCGCGAACGCACCTGCCGGGTGGCCGGCCGCGCCATTCCCGAGGGTGGCTATCGCGGCACCGTCACCGATCTCACCGACGAGATCGAGGCCCTGGCCCAGGTCCAGCACCTGTCCTGGCACGACCCCCTGACCGGCCTGCCCAACCGCCACCGCCTGCACCAGTTCCTGGCGACCCACCTGGAAGGCCCGGAACCGCGCCCCCTGGCCCTGCTCAGCCTGGACCTGGATCGCTTCAAGACGGTCAACGACGCCCTCGGCCATGCCGCGGGCGATCAGGTCCTGCAGGAAGCGGCGCAGCGCCTGCGGCAGAACGTGACCGCCACCGACCTGGTGGCGCGCCTGGGGGGTGACGAATTCTGCGTGGTGCTCAGCGGCGATCGCGATCCAGGCGCCATCGCCGAGCTCTGCCGGCGCCTGGTGGAACAACTGCGCCAGCCCTTCCGCCTCGGCGAGCAACGGGTCTTCATCGGTAGCAGCCTGGGCGTAGCCCTGGCGCCACGGGATACCAGCATCCCGGCGGAATTGCTGCGCCTGGCCGACATCGCCCTCTACCAGGCCAAGGCGGCCGGTCGCGGGACCTGGCGCTTCCACGAACCGGCCATGAACGAACAGGTGCTGCTGCGCCGGCAGCTGGAGCAGGACCTGCGCCAGGCCCTGCGCAACGATCGCCTCAGCCTCTACTACCAGCCGCGGCGCAGTCTGGCCGACGGCAGCCTGCGCGGCTTCGAGGCGCTGGTGCGCTGGGAGCATCCGACCCAGGGCCTGCTGGAGCCCCTGGATTTCCTCGCCCTGGCCGAAGACGCCGGACTCGGGCAGCGCCTGGGACGCTGGGTGCTGGAAACCGCCTGCCACGATGCCCAGGGCTGGCCGGAACGCCTCTCGGTGTCGGTCAACCTGTCGCCGCAGCAATTCCACGCCAACGAGGATCCGGTGCAGACCGTGGCCGAGGCACTCTACCGGAGCGGCCTAGCAGCGTCGCGGCTGGAACTGGAACTCACCGAACGTACCCTGCTGGATCCAGCCGCCGATGTGGCCAACACCCTGAGCGCGCTCAAGGGCCTGGGCGTACGGCTATGCCTGGACGACTTCGGCTCCGGCCTCTGTTCCCTGGCCTATCTGCGGCGCTACCCACTGGACGGCATCCGCCTGGATCGCAGCCTGATCGCGCGGCGCCACCAGGCGCCGGAAGACAGCGCCCTGGTCCGCGCCATGATCGATCTCGGCCGTTCCCTAGGGCTGACGGTGACCCTCAAGGGCGTGGAAGACGCCGACCACCTGCGTCAGCTGCAGCACCTGCCGGCGGACGAGATCCAGGGCTTCCATTGCGGCGCTCCCCTGCCGGCCGACCGGTTGGGCGCCTGGCTGGACGAAGTGGCTGCGGAACCGCTGCGCTGAAACGTTAGCACCGGGCGCCTAGCGCTCGGCCACCATGCTGCCCTCGCCCGCCGCGCCACGCCGCTGGTTGCGGTCGTCGCGAGGGGTGACGCCAAAGAAGTTGCGATAGGCGCTGGAGAAGTGCGGCCCCGACGAGAAGCCGCAGGACAGGCCGATCTGGATGATGGACTTGCTGGTCTGGGTGAGCATCTTGCGCGCCCGGTTCAGCCGCAGTTCCAGGTAGTACTGGCTGGGGACCCGCGCCAGGTATTGCTTGAAGATCCGCTCCAGTTGCCGACGGGACACGCAGACATGCTGGGCGATCTCGTCGGTGGTGAGCGGCTCTTCGATGTTGGCCTCCATCAGCATCACCGCCTGGGTCAGCTTGGGATGGCTCGACCCCAGCCGATTCTTCAGCGGAATGCGCTGCCGCTCGCTGCCCTCGCGCAGACGCTCGACGATCAATTCCTCGGCGATGGCGCCCGCCTGTTCGGCATCGCGGTCGCGACCGATCATCGCCAGCAGCAGATCGAGGATGGCCAGGCCACCGCAGGCGGTCAGGCGATCGCGGTCCCACTCATAGAGATGATGGGTGGCGATGACCTTGGGAAACTGCTCGCTGAATTCCTCCAGCCAGCGCCAGTGCACCGCAGCGCGATGACCGTCGAGCAGGCCGAGCTGGGCGAGGATGTGCACCCCGGCGGAAAAGCCCCCCATCACCACCCCAGCCCGGGCGGTCTGCCGCAAGGCCGCGGCCAGGGGCGGCGGCAGCGCCGGCGAAGGCTCGTCGGCCAGTACGAAGAGCCGATCCAGGCGTTCCAGTTGCCCCTCCCAATGGCCACCCGGCAGTCGCGGCTGCCGCTCGCTGCCGGCCTGCAGGAAGCGCACCTCGTAGGGCGTATCGCTGGAATGGCGGGCGGCGAGTTCCAGTGCTTCCTCGACCAGGCCCACGGTCAGCGGACGAACGTCGGGCCACAGCAGAAAGGCGATGCGGATGGTCATCTAACGTCTGGCTTCCTGTCGAGAGCGGCGGCGCGGACCGATCCGGGACCCGCACGCCATGAAACCCTTGTGGGGTGGCAGGCATGGTACGCCGGAGTGCCGCCCCTGTCCCGACCTTTGCCCGGTTAGCGGACCGATGCACCGTGCGCTCCGCCGGCTGGCGCGATTCTAGCGCTGCCCGGCCGGCCCGGGCTTTTGCCCTGGCGACAAGTCTTTATAGGGATGCCAAAAAGCAACCGCCCGCGACCGGAGACGGACGCGGGCGGTTGCTGGCGGACGACGATCAGGCGACGGCCTGGCTCATCTGCTGGTGGGTACCGATCAGATGCTGCACCACGCCCGGATCGGCCAGGGTGGAGATGTCGCCGAGGGTGTCGTATTCGCCCACGGCGATCTTGCGCAGGATGCGTCTCATGATCTTGCCCGAGCGGGTCTTGGGCAGGCCCGGCGCCCACTGGATGACGTCCGGCGTGGCGATGGGGCCGATCTCCTTGCGCACCCACTGCTTGAGCTCCTGGCGCAGCGCCTCGCTGCCCTCCTCGCCCTGGTTGAGGGTGACATAGACATAGATGCCCTGGCCCTTGAGGTCGTGGGGCATGCCCACCACCGCGGCCTCGGCGACCTTGGGATGGGCCACCAGGGCGCTCTCGATCTCAGCGGTGCCCATGCGGTGACCGGAGACGTTGAGCACGTCGTCGACGCGACCGGTGATCCAGTAGTAGCCGTCTTCGTCGCGGCGGGCGCCGTCACCGGTGAAGTACATGCCCTTGAAGGTCTTGAAGTAGGTGTCGACGAAACGGTCGTGGTCGCCATAGATGGAGCGCGACTGGCCCGGCCAGGAGTCGAGGATCACCAGGTTGCCTTCCACGGCGCCGTCGAGCAGGTTGCCTTCGTTGTCCACCAGCGCTGGCTGGATGCCGAAGAACGGCCGGGTGGCGGAGCCGGGTTTCTGGCCGATGGCGCCGGGCAGCGGGCTGATGAGGATGCCGCCGGTCTCGGTCTGCCACCAGGTGTCGACGATGGGGCAGCGTTCCTGGCCCACGGTCTTGTAGTACCAGTGCCAGGCCTCGGGGTTGATGGGCTCGCCCACCGAGCCGAGCAGGCGCAGGCTGCTGCCGTCGATGCCCCGCATGGCGGCGTCGCCCTGGGCCATCATGGCGCGGATGGCGGTGGGTGCGGTGTAGAGGACGTTGACCTGGTGCTTGTCCACCACCTGGCCCATGCGGGTGACATCCGGGTAGTTGGGCACGCCCTCGAACAGCAGGGTGGTGGCGCCATTGGCCAGGGGGCCGTAGACGATGTAGCTGTGGCCGGTGATCCAGCCGACGTCGGCGGTACACCAGTAGACCTCGCCGGGGCGATAGTCGAAGACCCGCTCGTGGGTCAGGGCGGCATAGGTCAGGTAGCCACCGGTGGTGTGCAGGATGCCCTTGGGCTTGCCGGTGGAGCCGGAGGTATAGAGGATGAACAGCGGCGCCTCGGCGGCCATCTCCTTGGGCTCGCAGTGCTCCGGGGCCACCGAGGTGATGTCCTCGTACCAGACGTCGCGATGGCGATTCCAGGCGATGTCGGCGCCAGTGCGCTTGCAGACGATCACCTTGCGCACCGAATGGGTGGCCGGATTGGCCAGGGCCTCGTCGACGTTGGCCTTGAGCGGGATCTTGCGACCGCCGCGCACGCCTTCGTCGGCGGTGATCACCAGCTTGGACTGGCAGTCGCTGATGCGACCGGCCAGGGATTCCGGGGAGAAGCCGCCGAACACCACCGAGTGCACCGCACCGATGCGGGCGCAGGCCAGCATGGCCACCACGGCCTCGGGGATCATCGGCATGTAGAGGGTCACCACGTCGCCGCGATGGATGTCCTGGCCACGCAGGGCGTTGGCCAGTTGGCAGACCTCGCGATGCAGTTCGCGGTAGGTGATGTGGCGGCTGTCGGCCGGATCGTCACCTTCCCAGATGATGGCGGTCTGGTCGCCACGCGTTTCCAGGTGGCGATCCAGGCAGTTGTAGGAGGCGTTCAGGGTGCCGTCGGCGAACCACTGGATGTCGACGCGATGATCGTCGAAGGAGGTCTGCTTGACCCGGCTGAACGGCTTGATCCAGTCCAGGCGCTGGGCTTGTTCGCGCCAGAAGCCATCGGGATTGAGGATGGACTGCTGATACAGCCGGCGATAGGTGACTTCATCGGTGAGGGTCCGGGAAGCGACTTCCGCGCGGACCGGGTAGAAAGCGGCATTCATGGGACGATCTCCTCAGCGGGAAACTGTTGTTCTTGTTGCCTTCCGTTGTACGGCGCGCACGGGTTTCGAACCATTCGACCATGGTCGGACGGGACGCCAGATGCTGACCGGCAGGTCTGTTACCCTTGGCCTTGAACGCCTTTCTTCCTGTCAGGAGCGCCCCATGGCCGATCTCGCCCACTCCCATTGCGTGCCCTGCCGCGCCAACGAGCCCGCCCTGAGCGAGGCCGCCAGCAGCGAATTGCTCAAGGCCGTTCCCGGCTGGACGCTGGTGGAGCGCGCGGGCATTCCGCGCCTGGAACGCCGCTATGCCTTCGGCAATTTCCTGGAGGCCCTGGACTTCACCAATCGGGTGGGCCGGGAGGCGCAGGACGAGGATCACCACCCGGCGCTGCTCACCGAATGGGGCGCGGTGACGGTGAGCTGGTGGACGCACAACATCGGCGGCCTGCACCGCAACGACTTCATCATGGCCGCCCGCACCGATGCGGTCGCCCTGGCGGCCAACGTCTGACCGTCGGGCTGGTGCGCCAGGTTCTGTACCCAGCGTCGTCGAGCGAAGGTCAGGCGCAGCCTTTTTCAACGCAGCATCACCGAGCGCAGACACCTTATACAGAGCCTAGTCGCAGGCGGCGGCGAGCCCCTCGGCATGCACGAAGCACAGCTTGTTGCCTTCCGGATCGCGGCAGTAGGCGGCATAGAAGTCCGCGCCATAGCCCGGTCGTATCCCAGGTGCGCCTTCGTCACTCCCCCCCAGTTGCAACGCCCGATGCCAGGCCGCCTCCACCGCCGCCGGCGAAGGCGCGGCGAAGCTCACCTGGACGCCATTGCCCCAGGAGGCCGGCAGGCCATTGAATGGCAGTTGCACATAGAATTGCGGCCACCCTCGCCCCGGGCGCTGCCAGCCGCAACCGGGCGGACCGCCGTCGTCTTCCATCGGCATCCGCACCAGACCGAGTTCGTGCAAAACGCTGTCGTAAAATCCCATCAGGCGCTCCAGATCGCGCGCGCCTACCTGTACATGGCTGAACATGGACTCTCTCCCGCTTGCCAGGGGCCATCAGGCCACGTTAGCCCAGTCCGCGGCGGCTGCCTATCGGCTCGACAAGCCCGGCCTGGGCGGTTAGCGTGGCGGCCTTTGCCTTCGACGACATGCCCATGAATCTGCGCAACCTTCCCCGCCTGACCAAGCTCGGCCTGGTCTTCTTCATTCTCGGCCTGCTGGGCGTGGCCTTGGCCCTTTATGGCCTCTACCAGGGGCCGCGTCCCGCCGAGCCCGGTGCGATGCGCAGTCTGCTGTTCGCCGCCGGCTTGCAGCTCACCGGCTACGTGCTGCTCAATCGCAACCGCTTCCGCATGCTCTCCGGCCGGCGCAAGGACTGACCATGGCCATCCAGTGGAGCTGCCGTCCCGCCCAGGCGCTGACCGCCGCCGAGCTCTATGCCGCCCTGGTACTGCGCGCCCGGGTCTTCGTGGTGGAACAGCAGTGCGTCTATCCCGACCCCGATGGCCTGGACCTGACGGAAGGCGTCTGGCACCTGTTCGGTTGGCAGGAGGGTGAGTTGCATGCCTATCTCCGGCTGCTCGGCGCGGTACGCGACGAGGCGGTGATCGGCCGGGTGATCGTCGCCCCCGAGGGACGCGGCAGCGGTCTCGGTCATCAATTGCTGGCGGAAGCCCTGCGCGTCTGCGCCGAGCGCTGGCCCGGGCGCCCGCTGTTCCTCTCCGCCCAGGCCCATCTGCAGGCCTACTATGGCCGCTACGGCTTCACGCCCTGTTCAGGGGTGTACGATGAGGACGGGATTCCCCATATCGACATGCGTCGTGTCTAGCGCCGCCGCAGCGGATCGAGCAGCGGCTTGAGGCCGTTATGGTCGATCTCCTGCATCAGTGCCAGCAGCCGGCCCAGCTCGCCGGGTGGAAAGCCGCTGCGGGCGAACCAGTTGAGGTAGTGCCCCGGCAGGTCGGCCAGCAGGCGGCCGGCGTACTTGCCATAGGGCATGGTCCAGGTCACCAGGGCTTCCAGATCCGCGGGCTGCATCGCTTGTCTCCTTTGAACGGCGTGGCGATTATGCCATGCCGGTACGGGTTACCCGTCGGCCGCGGGGAGCGCCAGCCGTCCGCGACGATCCCAGCTACGACAGGTCTGCAGAGGATTTCCGCATGAGCAATGTTACCCGGCCACTGGCCGCCGTTACCGGTGCCTCCAGCGGCATCGGCTTCGAACTGGCCAAGCAGCTGGCCCGCCATGGCCATGATCTGCTGCTGGTCTCCCGCGGCGACGGCCTCGACGCCGCCGAGCGCGAATTGCGTACCCTGGGGGTCAAGGTATGGAGCCATGCGGCCGACCTGCGCACCGCCGTCGGCGTCGAAGAGACCTATAGATTCCTGCGCCGCCAGGGCCGTCCGCTGGACGTCGTGGTGCTCAACGCCGGGGTCGGCCTGGGTGGAGCCTTCGTCGGCCAGACCCGCCTGGAAGACGAGATGGCGCTGATCCAGCTCAATGTGATGTCCACCGTGCACCTGGCCAAGCTGGTGTTGCCGGAAATGGTCGCCGCCGGCCGTGGTCGGGTGCTCTTCACCTCCTCCATTTCGGCCACCGCGCCGATTCCCTTCGAAGCCGTCTATGGCGCCTCCAAGGCCTTCATCAATTCCTTCGCCTTCGCCCTGCGCAACGAACTCAAGGACAGTGGCGTGACCCTCACGGTGCTCATGCCCGGCCAGACCGATACCCACTTCTTCCATCGTGCCGGGGAGGACGACACCCGTGTCGGTGCCGGGCCCAAGAACGATCCGGCACAGGTGGCCGCCCAGGGCTACGCCGCCCTGATGCAGGGGCTCGACCTGGTCTATGGCGGCGGTCCCGAGGTGCAGCATGAAGGCGAGGTGCTCAATCGCGTGGAGAGCGAAGCCCAGCAAGCCGAACGTCATCGCACCTGGTCGGAGCCGGGGTCGGCGCCGCGCGAAGAGTGAGACGGCAGCGGCCCTCGGGATGCCGAGTTGCCGCGCCCCCTTGGTACGCGGAAGTTGGGACTTTTACTATTGATCTTATTTAGAACGATTGGTCCAGAAGAATACTTAGGTGCGACCGGGAAACTTTTTTTTGAACACGCCTCTTTCGACGTCGCCCTTATTTATAAAGATTAAAAGCCCCTGCTTATCTCGCTAAACATTCAATTGATTTCATCAATGAAGCCATTTGATTTTTCATAATACTTAAGCGAGCCAACCCCTGTCCTTCCACGCGGCCCAAGACTCTTCACCCTGCTCGTTCCTGCTCCTTGCCAATTCGACCCCTCTGACGTTTCGCTACCTACCCCCTGACTCGATCCATCGATTGAGTTTCTTTCGCGTCCGATTTCTATTTGACAAAACAGCGACGCCATTAAAATGCCAACTTGGAAAGTTATATAATAACAATATCTTTGCCAACTACCGGCGAGCCCTCTATTTACCCGCTCTCATCGGACTGGACGTTTCAGGATCGATATTTTTTGAAACAGTGTTTTCAGCATTGCCATCTTTAAAGGAGCGAAAGATGTCGCTACGCAATCTGAAAATTGGAAGTCGAGCGTTATTTTGTTTCACCAGCTTTGTCGTGCTGCTGCTCTGCATCAGCACCTTCAGCCTGCTGCAGATCGGCAAGTTGCGTGATAGCGAACAGCAGGTCGAGAAGAACACCTTGCCCAGCGTCATGCAGGCGGCCTTTCTGGAATCCACCATCCTGCGCATCCGTCTGGAAACCCTGAGATTCATCGCCACCTCGGATCCTGCTGAGAGCACCAGGACGGCGGCGCTGCTCAAGCAGGAGCGTGAGGCCTTCACCCAGGGGGTCGCGGATTACCAGAAACTGGTCAGCGCCGAACACGAGCGCCAGGCCTATCAGGAGCTGCGCCAGCTCATCGGCCCCTGGAGTGCCGCGCTGGACGACGTCCTGCGGCAGTCCGAGACCCAGGGTATTCAGGCAGCCCAGACCGCGGTGAGCCAGAGCTTCCGGCCGCTCAGCGAGCCGCTGCTGACCAAGGTCCAGGACCTGATCAAGGCCAACCACGAAGAGGCCGCCCAGGTAGGCGAAGAGGCGAGTTCGCTGTACCACCAGAGCCAGACTTACGTGATCGCCAGCATGGTGCTGGCCCTGGTGATGACCCTGCTGATCGCCTGGCGCTTCACCCTGAGTCTGGTGCTGCCAGTCCAGCGCAGCATGGCGGTGGCCGAGCGTATCGCCGATGGCGACCTGCTGCAGCCTTGGCACGATCAAGGCCGCGACGAGATCCACCAGCTCAGCCTGAGCTTCGAGCGGATGCGCCTGAACCTGATGCAGACCCTGCAGCAGATCAGCGATTCCGCCATCCAGCTGTCTTCCGCGGCGACCGAGATGCACGCCGTGACCGAAGACGCCAATCGCGGGCTCAACCAGCAGAACCAGGAGATCGAGCAGGCTGCCACGGCGGTCAACCAGATGACCGCCGCCGTGGAGGAGGTGGCACGCAACGCCGAGAGCACCTCGAGCGAAGCGCGCAACTCCGACCTGGCCTCGCGCCAGGGCAAGGCCAGCGTCGAGCAGACCGTGCAAGCCATCGAGGCGCTCAACGGCAACGTGGTCGACAGCAGCGACCGCATCCAGCGACTGGCCCATGACATCGGCAACATCACCAAGGTACTGGAGGTGATCCGCGGGGTGGCCGAGCAGACCAATTTGCTGGCGCTCAACGCTGCCATCGAAGCCGCCCGTGCCGGCGATGCGGGTCGCGGTTTCGCCGTGGTGGCCGACGAAGTCCGGGCGCTGGCGCAACGGACCCAACAGTCGACCCAGGAGATCGAGACCGTCATCGGCCAGGTCCAGCGCGGCAGCAGCGAGGCGGTCAATACCATGAACGCCACCGCCGGCCTGGCCCAGCGCACCCTGACCCTGGCGCAGGATTCGGAACAGTCGCTGGCGATCATCACCGGCGCGGTGAACGGCATCACCGAGCGCACCACCCTGATCGCCACCGCGGCCGAAGAGCAGGCCCACGTGGCCCGGGAAGTGGATCGGGCGTTGGTGACCATCCGCGACCTCTCGGTCCAGAGCGCCGCGGGTGCCAGCCAGACTGCCACCGCCAGCAGCGAATTGTCGCAACTGGCGGTGCAGCTGAATCAGTTGGTGGGACGCTTCAAGGTCGCCTGAGGCGCCGTTCCGCCAGCCCGGACGTCACCTCGACCTCCGGGCTGGCGAAGTCTCCCGCTAGTTGACCGGCTTGGCCCCGGGCGTGCCGCACTTGGCGAACCTGCCCTGGGTATCCTTGCATTGCGCGGCCTTGGTCTTGGTCGTATCGCATTTGACGAACTTGCCGTGAGCGTCTCGACAGGGCGCCGCCTGGACGCTGGCGGATGCGAAGAGGGTCAGGGCTACCGCGGTGAACAGCGCTTTGAGCATGACGATCACCTCCAAGGCCGGGAGTGGCCTTTGGCAAGCATAGCGAAGAGGAGCGCCGTCGCCAGTCGCCGACTCGCTCGCCACCTGACGATCGCACTGTACCGCCCCATCCAAACGCCACTGCCTCTCGTCATCGCTCCTGTTCGCCAGGCAAGATGACGTTCTTCGGTCAAGCGCGAGAACACCCATGCGTACCCTGGGCCTGCTGGGCGGCATGAGCTGGGAGAGTTCGGCTCACTACTATCGCATCCTCAATGAAGAGGTGCGGCGACGACTGGGCGGCAGCCACTCGGCGGCCTGCCTGCTGCTGTCGGTGGATTTCGCCGAGATCGCCGCCCTGCAGCATGCCGGCGACTGGACGGCGCTGGGGCAGCGCCTGCAAGGCCATGCGCGGCAACTGGCCGCTGGTGGCGCCGAGGCCCTGGTGCTCTGTACCAACACCATGCACTGCCTGGCGACGGAGATCGAAGCGGCTACGGCGCTGCCGCTGCTGCATATCGCCGATCCCACGGGTAGGGCGATCCGCGCCGGGGGCCTGCGGACCGTCGGCCTTCTGGGCACCGCCTTCACCATGGAGCAGACCTTCTACCGCGAACGGTTGACGGAACGCTTTGGCCTGGAAGTGCGGGTGCCCGAGCCGGCCGCGCGCCAGACTGTGCATCGCATCATTTACGACGAGCTGGTGCGCGGTGAGGTGCGGGCGGAATCGCGGGCGGCCTATCGTGCGATCATCGCCGAACTGGTCGCCCAGGGCGCCGAGGGCATCGTGCTCGGCTGTACCGAGATCATGCTGCTGGTGGACCAGAGCGACAGCGCGGTACCGCTGTTCGACACCACGCGACTGCACGCCCTGGCCGCGGTGGATTGGGCGCTGGGCGAGCCCCAGGGCTAGCCCTGCAGCCGACGCGCCACCTCGGCCAGCAGCGGTCGCGCATCGAGGTCAGGTTGCTGGCACTGCGCAGCCAGGACCGCCAGCGCCGGATCGAAGGGCTCGCTGCAACGCGCCAGCCACTCCTCCAGCAGGATACCGAAGGCGCGACTCTCGAAGCGCTGCAGGCGCGCGGCCTGTGCGCTGTCCTCGGGCAAGAGCGAGGCGCCGCCGAAATCCCCCAGCAGGCAGCGCGTGCCGCCATCCCAAAGGATGTTGTGGGCATAGAAGTCCCCGTGGACCAGGCCATGCCCGTGCAGGTGCGCCAGGGCGCTGGCCATGCCACCAGCCATGGTGCGCACGGCGCTGGCGGTGAAGCGGGTGTCCTCGGGATAGACGTCGCGGCTGCAGGTGGTGAAGCTGGGCGGACCGGCCAGGTTGCCGAAGGCCGGCTCCACCAGTTCCAGCACCAGGCCACTGCGCTGCTCGGGATGCTCGGCCAGATCGCCCAGGGCGCCGATCAGCCAGGGATGGCTGCCGGCGCTGAGGCTGGCGGCGCTTTCGCTTTCCGGGGTGCCGTCGCTGGTCATGCTGCCCTTGAACAACTTGACCGCCACCTCGCGTGGGCCGGTCGGTGCTTGCCAACGCGCCTGGTGGATGATGCCGGAGGCGCCCTCCCCCAGCCGCTCGCCGAGCTGCAGGTCGCCCCAGGCGATGCGCTGCTGCCTGGCCGCCTGGGCGCGTACGGCGCGCTCGCGGGCGGCACCGAGGGGGTTGTCGCCATAGGCCAGCCAGGTCAGCCGCGGCAGCTCGAGAATGGCGGGGGGCAGCGCCGCGAAACGATTCGCCGACAGCCGCAGGAGTTCCAGCTGGTGCAGGTCGGCCATGGACGCCGGCAACGTCTGCAACTGGTTGCCAGCCAGCATCAACTTCTGCAAGGCGGGCCGCTCACCCAGGGCAACGGGCAGCTCGGCGATGCGGTTGTCGGTAAGGATCAGCCAGCGCAGGCGCGGCGGCAGGGCCGCGGCGCTCACCCGCGCCAGCTGGCAGGCCTTGAAGCCGATCATCTCCAGGTTGGGTAGCGTGCCCAGCACCTCGGGCAGTTCGGTGAAGGGATTGCCCGAGCAGAAGAGAATGCGCAACCGGTGCAGCCGGCCCAGGTCAGCGGGCAAGCGGGTCAGCCGATTGCCCGACAGATCGAGGATTTCCAGGCTGTCGGCCAGGGCATAGAGCTCTTCGGGGAATTCGGTCAGGTCGGCGCGCAGGGTCAGGCGCGTGGCCCCGGCCAGTTCGCCGGCGCGCAGCCGGGCTAGGGTATCCGTCATGGCAAAGCGACTCTCACGGTCTGGAAAATCCGGCACCTGGCCGGTGATGGCGCGGACGTTAGCACGCCGGACTGCTAGCCGCGGCCCTCGTGCGCCAGAATGCGCGCCACTGCCTCTTGCAGATTGCCGGCGGTCACCCTGGGCGGCGCCAGGGGGTTGGCTACCTGCGCGGCGGTTCGCTGGACCAGGGCGCCCTTGAGGCCTGCCGCCTGGGCACCGGCGATGTCCCAGGCATGGACGGCGATCAGCCACAGGCTGTCGGCCGCCAGCCCCAGATTGGCGGCAGCTTGACGATAGGTGGCCGTGGCGGGCTTGGAGGCCCCGGCGTCCTCGGCCGAGAGGATGCCGGCGAAGGCGTCGCCCAGGCCGGCGTACTCCAGCTGCGCCTGGGTGGCGGTGCGGGCGTTGTTGGAAAAGGCGATGCAGCGCACGCCCTGCGCCCGGGCGAAGTCAAGACCGGGCCTGACATCGGCATGGGCGGGTAGCCGTTTGAGCGCGTCGGCCACCCGCTGCTTGTCCATCGTGGTCAGCGACCGCCCGAGGCGCGCACCGACCATCTCCAGGGCGGCCTGGCCCTGGGCCTCGAAGGGCGCGTGCCGGCCGCAGAGCTCGGCGGTCATGGCATTCTGCAGGGTCTGGGCGAACCAGCGTTCACGGCTGCGGGGATCGCCGAACAGTGCAGTGAACAGATCGTCCAGCGCGGACAGATCGAGTACGGTCTCGTTGATGTCGAACAGGCAGGTCAGGGTCATGGCAGGCACTCGCAAGGGATGTGCCTTCGACCAAGGCTCGCGAGCGACGTGCAGCCGCGTTAAGGTTTACAGGACAGGAAGATGCGAAAATCAGCTAAAGTCTTACGATTTACAGCCGATATCCCCAGTCGGCCCGCCTCTCGTGTGTCTTTCACCCGGCTCGACTGGCACCCTGGTCTTCCAAGATACGCTTGTGTGACCAGGCAAGGCATGTCGATCCTCTTGAGATAGCCCGATGGCCGATTCAGTGCAGTACGAAGATGACCGCCTCAACGCCCTGCATGCCCTGGAGCTGCTCGATTCGGCGCCAGCTGAGGAATTTGATCGCCTCTGCGAACTGGTCGCCAGCAGCTTCAATGTGCCCACCGCCCTGATCAGCCTGGTGGATCGCGACCGCCAATGGTTCAAGGCCCGCGTCGGCTTCGACCTGGCGCAGATGCCGGTGGAGGACGCCTTCTGCAACCACACCATCCAGTCCGCAAGCGGCCGGATGGAGATCAACGACGCGCGCTGCGATACCCGCTTCAGCCACAACCCCCTGGTGGTCAGAGCCCCGCACGTGCGCTTCTATGCCGGCTCGATCCTGCGCACCGAGGGCGGTTATACCATCGGCAGCCTCTGCATTCTCGACAGCCAACCGCGTGAACTGACGGCGGCGGAACGCAAGCGGCTGGACGACTTCGCCGCTCAGGTGATGACGCTCATCGGTATGCGCCAGCACCTGCGTCGGCGCGACCCCGTCAGCGGCCTGCCCAATCGCCAGCAATTCCACGCCGATGTCGCCCAGTTGGCCGAACTGCAGCCCGGCGAGGTGCGCCTGCTGGTGCTGGTGGATCCGCTGGACACCCACTGGAAGGAGCAACTGATCCTGGCCCAGGGCATGTGGCCCTTCGAGACCTTTCTGCGGTGCCTGGCCCTGCGCCTGTGCGATGCCCTGAGCGGCCGGGCCAAGGTCTATCACGTGGACACCAAGAGGTTCGCCTTCCTGCTGCCTGCGGATTGCGACTACCCGCCACTGCTGGACACCCTCGTCGCCCAGTTGCGCACGCCGGTCCAGGCCGACCGGATCCCCATCGACCCACCGGTAAAGGCCGGCGTGGTGCCCTTCACGCTCGCCCCCGGCGAGGTACGCGACCTGCTGCGCAAGGCCATGGTGGCGGTCGACCAGGCCGGCCTGAGTCCCCGCCACTGGGGACTCTATGGGCAACCCCAGGACGAGGCCTTCCAGCGGATCTTCCAACTGGTCCGGCAGATTCCCGAAGCGCTGCAGCGCGGCGACTTCAGCCTGGCCTTCCAGCCGCGGCTGGCCCTGCCCGGACGCCAGCTGTGCAGCGCCGAAGCCCTGCTGCGCTGGACGCACCCGCAACTCGGCCCCATCGCGCCCGGTGACTTCATTCCGGCGATCGAGAAGACCGCGCTGATCCACGGCGTCACCCGCTGGGTGATCCGTACCGCCGTCGGCCAGCTGGCGCGCTGGGACAGCCGCTACCAGGGACGGCTGTCGCTCAACCTGTCGCCGCGGGATTTCGACGAAGGCGATCTGGTGGATTTGCTGCGCGAGACCTGCCAGCGCCAGGGCGTCGACCCGCGGCGACTGGAGGTGGAGATCACCGAAGGCGAATGGCTCAGGCGCAATCCGGCAGCCATCGCCCAGTTGCATGCCCTGCGCGACCTGGGGCTGGCAATCGCCATCGACGACTTTGGCAGTGGCTACAGCAATTTCGCCTACCTCTACGAACTGCCGGTCACCAGCGTCAAGCTCGACCGCTCGCTGATCCACGACCTGCCCCAGGATCCGCGCAAGCAGGAGGTGGTCAGGGCGCTGCTGGCGCTGACCGGCAAGCTGGGCTATCGCAGTGTCGCCGAGGGGATAGAGACGCCGGACGTGCTGGCCTTCCTGCAGGAAGCCGGCTGCGACGAGGTCCAGGGCTACCTGCTGGCCCGGCCCATGGCCCTACCCGCCTTCGAAGCCTGGTACGCCGAATGGGGTTAAGCCGAACGGATGAGATCATTTGACTGACAAATCGACTCCAGGCTCTACACTGGTTCAGGTCGTAGTGTCCCGGGAGTGAGGATATGAGGGAATCAGGTACCGAGTTGTTGGACGTCGTTGGCCTGGATACCGGCAATCTGAGCAGCCAGGGCTGCATCAACAAGGTGCTGCACGCGTTGCGCACCCATCTGGACATGGACGTGGCCTTCCTGGCCGAGTTTCGCCAGCAGGATAGGGTCTTTCGCAACGTCGACGCCGCGCCCGATGCGCCGATCAAGGCCGGCGATGCCCTACCCCTGAGCCAGGGCTATTGCCAGCAGGTGGTCACGGGTCACCTGCCCGAACTCATTCCCGATACCCGCGCCGTCGGCGCCACCCGGCTGATCCCGGAAACCCGCAGCGTGCCCATCGGCGCACACCTGAGCGTGCCCGTGCGGCTCAGCGATGGCGAACTCTATGGCACCTTCTGCTGCTTCAAGTATCAACCCGATCCGACCCTGAGCCCGCGTGACCTGGAGCTGGTGCGGACCTTCGCCGAGCTGGTGGCCGATCGCCTCAGCCTGGATGTCTCCAGTCGCCGCGGCCAGGTGGAGATGCGCCAGCGCATCCAGGGCGCGGTGGCCGCTCACCAGCCCAGCATCGTCTACCAGCCGATCTATCACCTGGCCGATCTGCGCATCGCCGGCTGGGAGTCACTGTCGCGCTTCCATTGCCCGCCGCAGCGCAGTCCCGACCTGTGGTTTTCCGAGGCCAGTGCCGTCGGCCTCGGCGATGAACTGGAAGAAAGCGCCATGCGTTTTGCCCTGCTAGGACTGCAGAGTCTGCCGGACGACACCTACCTGACCATGAACTGTTCGCCGCAGACCATCCTCGGCGGGCGGCTGCCGGCACTGCTGGCCGGCAACGCCCCCGGACGCCTGGTGCTGGAAATCACCGAGCACGCCGAGGTGGAGGACTACGACGCCCTGCACGCCCAGCTGCAACCGCTGCGGGCCCAGGGCGTGCGGCTGGCCATCGACGATGCCGGCGCCGGCTATTCGAGCCTGAGACACATCCTCCGGCTGCGTCCGGACATGATCAAGCTGGACATGAGCCTGGTGCGTGACATCGACCGCGACGCCGAACGGCGGGCGCTGGCCTCGGCGATCATTGCCTTCGCCCGCGAGACCCACAAGGAGGTGATCGCCGAAGGCGTGGAAACCCTCGCCGAACTGGAGACCCTCGCGGCCTTGCAGGTGGACAAGGTACAGGGCAACCTGCTGAGCCGCCCGCTGCCACGCGACGACGCCCTGCGCCTGCCCCGGCACCGCCAGCTCGAAGGCCGGCAGGACAGCTGAACCGGGACGGATCGGCGCTCATTAAAGTCGTCGATCCTTTGGCCGATACGCAAAGGCGAATCATCACCTTATATGACGCCAGACAATTTCTCGGCCAAGCCTCGCCCTGCAGGAGTTACCGGTGCGCTCCATCCTGGTCATCGAAGACAGCTCCACGGTGCTCAAGATTCTGGCGCACCTCTTTCGGCAGCAGCGCGACTTCGAGCCGGTATTCTGCGCCACCCTAGCCGAAGCCGAGCTGATGCTGGAGACCTCGGCCAATCTGTTCTTCGCCGCCCTGGTGGATCTCAACCTGCCCGACGCGCCCAATGGCGAAAGCGTCGACCTGGTGTTGCGCTATCGCCTGCCCTGCATCGTCCTCAGCGGGTCCTACGACGAGCGCCGCCGCGATGACCTGCTGACCAAGGGCGTGGTCGACTATGTGCTCAAGGAGAGCCAGTACTCCTACGAATTCGCCTTTCGCCTGCTGCGCCGGCTGGAGAGCAATACCGCGGTGAAGATCCTCATCGCCGAGGACTCCGACGCCACCCGCCACTACATCCGCCACGTGCTGACGCCCCACCGCTACCAGTTGCTGGACGCCTGCGACGGCAACGAGGCCCTGCGCCTGCTGCAGGAGCAGCCGGACATCGACCTGCTGGTGGTGGACCACAGCATGCCGGGCATCAGCGGCTTCGAACTGGTGCAGTTGCTGCGGCAGAAGCTGCGCCGCCACGACCTCAGCATCATCGGCCTGTCGGCCGACGAAAAGGGTTCGCTCAGCGCCAAGTTCATCAAGCAGGGCGCCGACGACTTCCTGCGCAAGCCCTTCTGCCCCGAGGAGCTCAACTGTCGGGTGGTCTCGATCCTGGAGCGCCGGGATCTCATGCGCGCCCTCACCCATGCCGCCCAGTACGACTCCCTCACCGGGCTGCGCAATCGCCGCGCCTTCCAGGACCAGGCCCAGGAGTGGTTTCGCCAGGCCGAACGCGAGGGCCATTCGCTGAGCGTGGCCATGCTCGACCTGGATCACTTCAAGCGCATCAACGACGAGCACGGGCACGCCAGCGGCGACAGCGCCCTGGTGGTGTTCGCCCAGGCGCTGGCCCGCACCCTGCCCCAGGACCTCACCGGTCGCCTGGGCGGCGAGGAGTCCGCCCTGGTGAGCCGGATGCCCCCGGAGCAGTTGCTGCAGGCACTGGACCTGCTGCGGCGCTACTGCCATGCCCAGACCTATGCCCCGGGCGCCCCGCCACTGTCGTTCAGCGCCGGGGTCTTCAGCGGCCTCGCCAACGACCTCGAAGGCTTCTTGCACGAAGCCGATCGCCGGCTCTACCAGGCCAAGCGTCAGGGTCGCGGCCGTACCTGCCTGGTGCTGGACGCCGAGTAGACCGGATACCGGGTTGGCGTACTCCATCACAAGACATATGATGTCGTATGATTGGCCAGCCAATGCCGGCCGATCCCCATCGCCTCGTCCAGACAATAACAATCAAGGACCTGCACCATGCCTGACTTTTCTTCGGGTCTCGCCCGGCCATTGTCGCGTCGCCGTCTGCTCCAGGGCGGTCTGGTCTGCAGCACCGCCCTCGCGCTGCCGGGGCTCGCCCGCGCCGCCGAACCCCTGAGCCAACGCTATCCGGATCCGCTCATCGAGATCCTCGACGACCGTTTCCTGGAGTTGCGCCTGTTCAACGCCAGCGTCGAGCGCCTGGCCACCGGCCTGCGCTGGGCCGAAGGACCGGTCTGGATCGGCGATGGCAACTACCTGTTGATGAGCGACATCCCCAACAACCGCATCGTGCGTTGGGATGCAGTCAGCGGCCGGCTGGACACCTATCGCGCCCAGTCGAACTTCGCCAACGGCCTGACCCGTGACCGCCAGGGCCGGCTGATCGCCTGCGAAGGCTCGACCACCCATGGCCTGGGCCGCCGCGTCACCCGCACCGAACACGATGGCCAGCTCACGGTGCTGGCCGATGGCTTCGAGGGCAAGCCGTTCAATTCGCCCAACGACGTGGTGGTCAAGGGTGACGGCTCCATCTGGTTCAGCGATCCGCCGTTCCAGGCCAACAGCGACTACGAGGGCCACAGAGTCAAGACCGAGCAACCCGACGCGGTCTATCGCATCGACGGCGAGAGCCTGGCGGTGACCCGGATGATCGGCGATCTCAACGGCCCCAATGGCCTGGCTTTTTCCCCGGACGAGAAGCTGCTCTATGTGGTCGAGGGCCGCGCCAAGCCCAATCGCCTGGTGTGGGCCTATACCATCAAGGAAGACGGCAGCCTGGGCGAAAGACGCATGCTCATCGAGGCGCTGGAATACGGCGCCCTGGACGGCATCAAGTGCGACGTGGCGGGCAATCTCTGGTGCGGCTGGGGCAGCAGTGGCGCCCCGGCGGCCAAGCCCGAGGCGCTCGATGGCGTGCGGGTGTTCGATCCCAGCGGCAAGGCGCTGGGCCACATCCATCTGCCGGAACGCTGCCCCAACCTGTGCTTTGGCGGCCCGGAAGGCAACCGGCTGTTCATGGCCGGCTCCCATTCGCTCTATAGCCTCTACGTCAATATCCGCGGCGCCGGACGCTAGCCGCTAGCGGGATTCGGGCGGTGACTGCTCGACCAGGGTCGTCAGGGAGTCGAGCACGCTGTCCAGGGCGTAGGCCGCTTCGAAGCGCGCCAGATTCCGGGTGAGATCGGCCAGGCTGGTGGTGATCCCCAGCCAGTTGCCCAGGCCGATCTGGCGCGCCGCTTCCGCCAGCGAGCAGCCGCCGTCGCGGCGCTCCAGCCAGGCCAGCACCAGTTCGGGCGGGGTATCGGCTTCGAGACCCAGGGAGTGCAGCAGGCGCAGGGCCTTGGCCTGTTCGCGGGGCGGCAGCCGATGGCGGGCCGTGGGGGTGGGCTGGTCGACGACGAGGGTCAACCGGGAGCCGGGGATATCGGTCATCTGGACCTCTAGGGACTACACCAGAACCGCACGGCACGCGGCCGCTTCATCGCCCCATGGTAGGCGAATAGTCTGGCCAATTGCCATAGTCCACCCTGGCCCTCATCGCCCTGGAACCGCCGTTCGGCTCCCTGCTCCGCTCAGCGCGCGGCGCGGCCCCGGCAGCGCTGCCAGCGCTCGTCCACCCGCTGGGCGAACCAGGCGGTGGTCAGGGTGCGGGTGATCTTGGGGCTCTCCAGGGTGATGCCCGGGAGAACGGCGCGCGGCAGGCTGCGACCGGCCTTGCGCTCGGCCAGGGCATAGACCTTGGCATAGAGATCGGTCTTGGCGAACGCCGCGGAATCGCCCGCTTCCAGGTCATGGCGGATGGCGATGTCGCTCATGCCCAAGGCCGGAGCCAGGCGATTCACCGCCCGCTCGGTCTCGCCCTGGGTGCGCGATCCGGGCACCACCAGGTCGCCATCCAGCGCCAGTTTCACCCCCGCGGCACGGCTCACCGCACTCTGGAAGGCGGCGTTGCGACTGGCGTACCAGCCGGCGTTGAAATCGGCGAAGCGATACAGTGGCGTGGCATAGTCCGCCGGATAGCCCAGCAGGTGCGCGGTGCCGAAATAGAGGCCGCCGCGCCGGCTGAACACCTCGTGGCGGATGGAGCCCTCCCGGTCATAGGGATAGTCACGGGCGTGGGCCTCGGCGAAGTCGATGCTGACCTGCATGGGGCCGCCGGTACGGACCGGATTGAAGCGCCCGAACAACTGGCCACCCAGGGGCACCATGGCGATGAAGTCCTCGAAGATCAGACTCAGTTCGCGCTCGGTACGGGCGCCATCCAGGCGCTGGGCGTAGGTCTTGCCGCTGGGGGACTTGAGATTGAGCGCCGTGCGCACCAGCACCTGGGGCACATAGGCCCGCGCCGCGCGCCGATCGATTTCCTCCCGGGCGATGCGGCCCAGCCCCGGCACCGGCGGATCGACCTGGTAGGTGGATTCCTGCTCCGCCACGGCGAGCACGGCGCAGAGGTTGTCCGTCGAAGGCTCGATCCCCTGGGCACTGAAGGCGGTCTGGATGTCACGGGCCCAGCCCTGTCGATCCGCCACGTTGGCGGGCAACAACCGCAGGAGCTCGGCGCGCACCTCGGCCGGCGAGCGGGTGGGGCCCTGGGAACGGGGCGTCAGGCTGCAACCGGCCAACACCAGCGCAGCGGCGAGGACGGTCCAGCCACGCAGCCGCGACGGCGTGGGCATGGCGGGGGCGGACCAGACGGCAGGAAAAGACACGGCGACTCCAGAGGGTTCCTTTGGCCGCTTTGACCGCCTCCCGGGCCAAACGATTGACCCTCTCGATCAATGACTGCTGGTTATATCGATGTAACGTTTTCATTCAAGCCGGCGCGCCGGGTGGCTGGGATTCCTGGGCAAGTCCCACTAAAATGGTCGGACTTTAGTTCGAATCTACCGGAACCATGATGCAGCAGACCTCCACGCTTTCCTCCCCGCGCCTGCCTTGGCCGACGCTCTGGGCCACGCTCCTGCTCGCCTTGGGCATGGTCTTCGTCGGCCAGGCCGCGGGTAGCCGCCAGGCCCTCTTGCTGCTCGTGGGTGGCGCCCTGGGCCTGACCCTCTATCACGCCGCCTTCGGCTTCACCTCGGCCTGGCGGGTATTCATCCTCGACCGCCGCGGCGCCGGCCTGCGCGCCCAGATGGTGATGCTGGCCCTAGCGGTGCTGCTGTTCTTTCCCGCCCTGGGTGCCGGCAGCCTGTTCGGCGAGGCGGTCCGCGGCAATGTCTCGCCGCTGTCCACCTCGGTGGTGATCGGCGCCTTCCTGTTCGGCATCGGCATGCAACTGGGCGGTGGCTGCGCCTCCGGCACCCTGTTCACCGCCGGCGGCGGCAATGCGCGGATGCTGGTGACCCTG
>Ga0157371_10001406_pt1 | contig 25072 bp, 40 predicted proteins | sample C45metaG_FD_113462 | JGI IMG/M metagenome (GOLD analysis project Ga0157371, IMG submission 113462) | Corn rhizosphere microbial communities from Kellogg Biological Station, Michigan, USA - C4-5 metaG | ecosystem: Host-associated > Plants > Roots > Rhizosphere > Soil | place: USA: Michigan...
CTGAGGATGTCATCGGCACCCTACCGTTTCTGCGGGCTCAGGCTGAGTCGCTGATGGTGGACACGTGCACGATTGCGCGCCCGGGTGAGCCGGTAACAGACCCTGATTCGGGCAACGTGACGGACAGCATGACCGAGGTCTACAGCGGCATTTGCAAGGTGCAGTCGAAGGATTCTTCGGTTGCGACTCCGGATGTGGCGGGTGCGTCGTTTGTTGTGGTGTCGCGGCAGGTGCATATTCCGGCGGGTGTGGCGGACGTCAAGAATGGCGACGTCATTACCGTAACGGCGTCTCTCCTGAATCCGTTTGGGGTTGGTAAGCAGTACCGGGTTGAGGGGTTCACTCCTGACAGCTACGAGACTGCGGCGCGTATCCCGGTGAAGGAAATCCTCTGATGGGCGCGGATGCGTCGGAGTTGGACGGGTTGGCGAGGGCGTTTCGTGAGATTCCGGCACTCATGGTTCCGAAGCTCAAGGGCGTGGTTGCTAAGTCGGCGTTGAACACTAAGAAGCTGATGCAGGCGGACGCGCGTAGGTCTCAGCACTTCAAGCAGTTGGCGCCGACGATCAGTTATGACCTGAAGGTTCATTCGTTCGGAGGCGACGGCGTGATTGAGGCTGAGATTGGCCCGACGCCGGGCGGCTCTGGTTCCCTCGCTGGTATCGCGTATTACGGTACGTCGAAGCCTGGCGGTGGGACGGTGCGTAATCCTGAGGACGCCATGCTTGAGGAGGCGCCGAACTTTTATGAGTATGCGTTCAAGGCGACGGAGGGTTTGTTGTGATCCGTGAGCATTACGCTGCTGTGAAGGCGATGGTGCCGGCGGGTACGACGGTTTACCAGTGGTCAGTTCCCGGCACCCCAAGCTATCCCTATGTGTGTCTTTGGGGCGATCTTGGTGACGAGTCCAGCGGCGGCCCTGACGGCGACTCGCTGCAAGACGTTCCCGACGTCCTGAGCCTGCGTGTGCGTGCGACGTATGCGGGGCTGAACGGTGATTCGGTGCTCATCGTTTGCCGGAATGTGCGGGCCGCGTTGAATCGGAAGACCCCAGTTGTTGAGGGCTGGGCTCTTGGCCCGTTGCGGCAGTCGTCGTTGATGGATGTGCAGACTGATGACTCTGTGACCCTGACTAGTGGGACGCATCCTGTGTTCGCTGTTGACGAGTTCGCTTTGGTGTCCTCGAAGCTCTAAACCCTAATCGTTAGGCGCTCCACTTGGGGCGTCTCTTTTCATGCCCTGGAGGCGCCCAATGTCATTCGTTGACGTAATCAATTCGCGTGGTGAGGTCCAGACCGTTCCGGTGCACTGGCTCGAATCATTCGCGGGGCAGTTCACCCCGATCTCTGATGTAAAACCAATCCCGGCGAAGGCCGACACCACGAAGGAGGCCAAGTAAATGGCTCGTGTACTTGCTGACGGCAAGACCAAATTTACGGTCCTGACCACTAAGCCCGCTAACCCTGCCGCCCCGACTGCTGCGGAGCTGAACGCCGGCATTGATCTGTCCCTCGATGTGCTGTCTTCGGACTTCAACTTCGGCGCGGCTGACTCGGATAAGGTCGCTGAGAAGGCGCTTGGTGCTAGCGGCAACGCTAACGCCATCGGCGCCTCCAACTACACTGTCGGGTTCACTCTCTGGCGGAAGTTCCTGGCGGGTGGCGGCTTCGACGCCGCGAACGAAACAGGCTGGGCCGCGCTGAAGGTGAAGGGCACTACCCTTTGGGGTTATGCCCGCCAGATGGACAAGCTCGCTACGGCTGCTTGGGCTTCCTCGGATGAGATTTACCTGGGCGCCGAGTTTACTGTGGACACCCCGCAGCGCACGGATGGTACGGGCTTCATCAAGTACCGCATCCCCGGCGAGGCCCAGAACGGTTACCCCTTCATCGCGGTTGCGTAGGGCTGACGGATGATTACTTACACCGTCCCGGTTATTGCCGGTACGCCGCCGACGTATGTGACGCCGGCGTCTTCTGACACGGCCCAGATCGGTTCGACGCTGATTGTGAAGAACGGTTCTGGTGCTTCGATCACGGTAACGATGGTCACGCCGGGGAACCTTGCTACGGGTGATGCTTACCCGGATAAGGCGTACACGGTTGCGGCTGCTGGTGAGGCTTGGATCCCGGTGCTTCCGGATTATCGGAACACTGCTGGGGTTGCTGCTGTGACGTTTTCGGCTACTGCGTCTGTGACTGCAACGTCTATCGCGCATAGCTGAGTTTGACCGGTTGGCGGCGCGTGTTTTCAGGCTCCGCGCCGCCAACCTTCAACACCCCGAGCCTGAACAACCAACTACTTAGGAGCCTGAAACCCCTATGACTGAACCCAAAGATTTTGACCTTGATGCCTGGCTTGATGATGCTGACCGGCCTGAGCGCTCCGTGACTGTGTATCAGAAGGCGGGTTTGATCGCTGACCTTGACCGGCTGGCGGAACAGATTCAGAACGCTGATGATGACGAGGTTGACGGCCCGTCTATGGGCGGTGGTGCTGGTGCGTTGCGGGCCGAGTACGCGAAGGTCGCTAAGCAGTTCCACGATTCGGCGCTGACTGTGCGTGTCAGGTCCGTGTCGCAGGAGGAACAGCGCGAGTTGCGGGAGAAGAACCCCGATCTTGGAGATGCGGCGCTCGGCAAGCTGGTGCTTTCTGAGGCGTTTGTGTCCCCGAAGGCGTCGCCGGACCAGGTCGGCAAGCTTGAGCGCGTCCTGGGTGATGCCCAATTCTCGCTGATCGTTGGGGCGTGGCAGCAGGCTTGCCGTGCGGTGCCTGCTGTGAGCGCTGATTTTTTGCCGAAGCGCTCTACACCGGACGATGGTGGCGAGTCCTAGCGGCCCTAAAGACTGCTGAGCGTTTCCAGCGCCCGCCGAGTTCCTACCTTGGGCCCCTGCCTGAGTCGAAGAATAGGTTGCTGGAGTTCGCCTACACGCTCTACGTCGAGGGCTTGTGTGATTGCGGGCGCCCCAAGTTTGAGTGCCGCAACGAAGCTAATGCGGGCCTATATGAGGTCGCGGACGTAACCTGCTATGCGCAAGCTGCGGTGGAGGAACATACCGGGCAGAAGGATTTCAAGCCGGATCCGGGGCAGCGTTTCTACGCGACCGAGATTGACGACGAGCTAATTACCCGCAGGGCGTTCGCGCCACTTACCTACGCCGACAATGGCGACGATAAATCCGGCGAGAGCGACAGCGCTAGCGACGGCGTTTAGCCCGGCATTTCCGTTTTCTCCCGCACTGGCTAGTGCAATGGCTATTCCGAATACGAGCATTGCGAGCCCGGTCTTCATGATGTTGGCGCCGCGTTTTTTATGGACATCCCCCGTTTGAGTCATTGGCTAAGTATGCCATGCCTCCCCCGAATTTAAAACCACTGGAGGAATCATGGCTGGTTCGACGCGCAATGTCTCGGTAAAGTTCAGCGCTGAAGTTCAGAATTACAAGGCCGCGATGGAGGCCGCGGCTAAGGCCACGGAGAAGCTGAAGAAGTCAGCCGAAGAGACTGGCGGCGCTTCCGAAAAGGCGAATAAGCAGTCCGAGGAAGCGGCTAAGCGGTCCGCCGAGGAAATCGCCAAGGTAGCGGCGGCGCATCAGGAGGCAGCGAAGGCTCAGAACCTTCAATATGCGGGCACCGGGCAGCTTGTTGACATGAATGGCAAGGCCCTAAGTTCTCAGCAGGCGGCGGCCGTCGGTTTGCAGACGTTCTCTCAGGAAGCGTACCTTGCAGGCCGGGCGGCTGAAGAGGCTGGTGCGGCTGCTGAGGCTGCTGCCGAGGCGCAGGCTGAGGCTGCTAGTGCTGCGGCTAAGTCCGAGGAAGAGCATAAGAGCGCACTCGAAGAACTGGCTGTCACTGCTGGCTTGTCAGGTGCAGCGATGGTCGCTGGCGTTGGTGTCGCTATCAACGCTTACGCTGACTTCGATAAGCAGATGTCGAGTGTGGATGCGGCAACTCACGAGACCGTCGGGAATATGAATCTGTTGCGCCAGGCGGCTATTGATGCTGGCGCGGATACGTCATTCTCCGCGGGCGAGGCCGCGCAGGGTATCGAGGAGCTAGCCAAGGCGGGCGTCTCTACCAATGACATCCTCAACGGCGGGTTGAATGGTTCGCTGGCGCTAGCTGCCGCCGGTTCGCTTGATGTGGGCCAGGCTGCGGAGATCGCGGCTTCGGCGCTTACTCAGTTCAAGCTTTCAGGCGATAAGGTCCCGCATGTTGCGGACCTGTTGGCTGCTGGTGCTGGCAAGGCGCAGGGCTCCGTCGAGGATCTTGGCGCGGCGCTCAATCAGTCTGGTCTTGTTGCGGCGTCAACAGGCCTGACGATTGAGGAGACGACGGGCGCACTGTCCGCGTTCGCATCCGCAGGCCTGACTGGTTCCGACGCTGGCACATCCTTTAAGACGATGTTGATGTCCCTGAACCCGAACTCCAAAGAAGCCGCTGGGCTGATGGATGATCTGGGTATCCACGCATATGACGCGCAGGGCAAGTTTATTGGCATGTCCGAATATGCGGGCGTCTTGCAAAATGCTTTGAAGGGCATGTCGGACGAGCAGCGTAACGCTACCCTGAAGACCCTGTTCGGCTCTGACGCTGTCCGTGCCGCGAATGTCCTTTATGAGCAGGGCGCGGACGGTATCAATAAGTGGGAATCTGCGGTCAATGACGCCGGATACGCGGCTGATACTGCGGCGCGCATGCAAAATAACCTTGCGGGCGACATTGAGAAGCTTGGCGGCTCTTTCGACACCGCGCTTATAAAGTCTGGCTCCGGCGCTAACGATGTTTTGCGCGGGTTGGTGCAGGGGCTTGAGGGTCTGGTTGATGTTGTTGGTTCCATCCCTGGTCCGACACTGTCGGTTGGGCTTGGCTTCGTTGGCATTGCTGGTGGTGCGCTGGTGTTGGGCAGCGGCCTTGTTGCTCTCAATGCGAAGATCGCAAGCACCAGCGCTGCCCTTGCCCTGATAGCGCCGGCCGGGACTAAGGCGGGCACTGCGCTTGCTATGGCGGGCACCGCCGCGAAACTGGCAGGTGTTGCTGCCGGGATCGGTCTGGTGGGTTTCGGTCTCGCCAAGTGGGCTGAGGCCGACTATATGGGCAAGATCGAAACCGGCATGGGCCACGTGAATAATGCGTTGGCTGATGTTGCCGCGTCTGCCCCTGGTGCTTCAAGCGCCCTCGACACGATCTTTCAGGACCGTGACGGCGGCGACCTTATTAGCACGGTTGATGGTCTCGAGTCGGCGATTAAGCGGACATTCAACCGTGACGCGGGTCAGCAGTTCAACGACTGGGGTTCCGGCCTGATGAACAGTATCACCGGGGTTAAGGGCAGCACTGAGATCCTGGCTGACCAGTTCAAGAGCCTAGACTCTGGCCTCGCCGGGCTGGTGTCAGGCGGCAAGCCTGAGGACGCAGCTAAGGCGTTTGACAAGATCAAGGAAGCCGCGAAGAACCAAGGCGTGAGCGTTGAGGATCTGACGAAGAAGTTCCCCGCGTATGCGGATGCTTTGAAGCAGGCCGAGGCTAACGCTAAAGGCGCTGGCGAGGGTGGTGACGCGGCTGCGGATGGCATAAAGGCTGCCGGGGATGCGTCCGATACGGCCGGCCCGAGTGCCGAGGATCTAGCAAAGGCTTTGGAGGCAGTCGGCATTGCTGCTGATGGTTCCGTTGTGGACATTGACAAGTTTGGGCAGTCGTTGTTCGCGGCCGGCCTCCTGTCGCTGTCTGCGTCTGATGCGTCTATCGCGTATCAAGATGCCATCGACAAGATGACTGAGTCAGTCAAGACGAATGGCACGACGCTTGATCTGAATACGGAGAAGGGCCGAGCTAACCAGTCTGCTTTCAACGGACTCGCGCAGGCGGCGATTACTTCGGCTGAGGCTCACGCGTCGGAGACTCTTGCGGCTAAGGGGTCCGCGGCGGCGCAGACCGAGTTGCAGGCTGGGCTAAAGACCAGCTACACCGATCTTGTCAACGCCGCTGGTCAGCTTGGCATTACTGGTGATGCGGCGGACACGATGGCCCGCAAGGCTTTGGGTATTCCGAAGCAGATCCCCATTGATACGTGGGTTAATGACCACGCGTCCGACCTCCTAATTGGGATCAAGGGCAAGGCCGACGCTCTCAATGGCAAGACGGCAACTGTCACGGTGTTCTTTCAGAGTGACACGAGCGGCTATTACGACCCGACTGGTGGCACGAACGGCGCGGGAGCTGGCACTGGCACGAAGCGAAAAGGCCCGGTTGTTTACGCAACTGGCGGGCGCCTCCCTGGTTATGCGGATGGTGGGCAGTTGCCTACTACCGGCCCGGGTACGGAAATCACTGACGGGTTCCTTGGTATCTCATCGGCGGGTCTTCCGCTGGCCCGGGTGGATGCTGGCGAGTGGATTATCAACGGCAAATCATCGAACCGGTACAACCGGGAGCTTGCGGCTATAAATGCCGGGACGTTCCCAAAGCTGCCCGGCTATGCGTCGGGCGGGTTGTACGCGGCTCAATCGTTCGGCTACGCCGGCGCTGGGAACGTGAGCGTCGCTGCCCCGGCAGTGACGGTGATGATCGGTAACGAGCAGTTGGATGCCCGCATGTTCAAGGTTGCTTCGGCGACTGTTTCGGCTGCTGATTCGCAGTCCCAATTTTCGAGGAGGGGCCGCTAGTGGCTGTTGCTGTTGCGCTTGAGGCGCTTCTGAGTGATCCGTGTCCGCGTGTTGGTGTGACGGTCACTGGTTTGGGTACTAGTTCGGCGTCGGTTGTTTCGGTGTGGCGTGTCGCGGATGGGGAGCGTAATCCTGTTCGCGGCGCCCGCCGTGTGAGTTTGACGGATTCGTCGTATGTGGTGGATTTTGACGTCCCGCTTGGTCGGCCTGTCACGTATGAGGTTGAGGTGATTAGCGGCCCGTCTGGTGCTAGCCGTGTCACCTCTTCAGCGGTGACGGTGAACGCTTCGACGGGTTGGTTGATGGATCCTTTGGTGCCGCAGTCTGCGGTGCCGGTGGTGGGTGATTCGACGGATGAGACGTATTTGCGGTCTCAGGCTTTGTCTGAGTTGGCGTATCAGGCTGATGTTCAGGTGTTCAACATTATGGGGAGCAGTAAGCCGTTGGCGTTGTTTGGTCAGAGGATGGCTGAGCGTGGTTTGGATACGTCGTTGTCTACGCGGTCGGCTGAGCAGAACGCCCGGCTCGAATCGCTGTTGAAGTCTACGGCGCAACTACTGTTCCGCCCCTTGCCTGGTTGGGGTACGCGGACGCTGCCGGGTTCGATGTTCCTGGCGAATGCTACGGCCACTCAGCTCCCGGTTGATGTGTCGTGGGGTGGTGATCTGACGCGCTGGGATTTGAAGTCTGATGTTGTCGCTGCCCCGACGATCAAGGCTCTTACTGCGACGTTCACGTATGGGGATGTTGCGTTGCTGACTTCGACGTATCAGCAGAAGCAGGACCGCATGGCGGGGAAGAAGTATTTGGATGATTTGAAGAACCCAGTCGGAGGCTAGCCGTGCGTTTGATTGATGAGGGTTCTTTGGCTGCGTTGGATGGTTCGCGGCCTGCTGATTCGTTGGTGGCGTGGGTGTGGCGTGATGGGGAGTTGGTGTTGCCAGAGCCGCTGGACGTCATTGACTGGTCAGAGTCTGATGAGGCCGGCGATTCGGTGAAGGTTGGGCAGAAGCTGTCCCTGACTGTTGCGGATCCTGATGGCAGCTTGGGTGCGTGGCAGTTCGAGGATTCGCTCAGTGTGGCGGGTGCTGTGTTGCAGGTCATTTACCGTGTGGGCGGTGCTGGTGCGGTCAACTTTGGTTGGTTCCGTGTCATCTCGAACGAGCCGACTGTTGCTTTCGATTCGCGCGTGATTGACGAGTTCGGTTTAGATGCGCCGGATTCGTTGAACGCACCGCATGAGCGCCGCCGGTACGTGACGAGTGGTGTTGTGAAGCTTGAGGCTGTTGATCTGACTTTCAACGTGGATCGGGACAAGTTGGAGTCGCCGCAGTCGCCGAAGTCTGGGGCGACGGTGTTGTCTGAGTTTCGGCGGCTGACGTCCGCGTATTTCCCGACTGTTGTTGATGCGGGCGTTACGGATGCTTCGGTGTCGTCGCGGCTTGTGTTCGATAAGGAACGGTTGGAGGCGGTCCAGGATTTGGCGTCTCGGGTGAATGCGCGTTACCGGATGGGTGGCGACGGCGAGTGCCATGTGTACCCGGTTGTTTCGGCCCCTGTGTGGCGTGTTGAGCCCGAGGTGTCGCTGGTTTCGGTGTCTCGTAAGCAGTCCATTGATGGTTTGTTCAACAAGTGGATTGTTGAGGGTAAGGATTCCAAGGGCGGCGCACCTGTCCGCGGGTCTGCTGTTATCGAGTCCGGGCCCCTGCGTTGGGGTGGCCCCCATGGTAAGGCGCCGGATTTCTACTCGTCCGAGATGATAACGACTCGTGTTCAGGCTGACTTTTACGCCGCCGAGTTGCGCGACAGGTTCCTCGCCTCGCTGGCGATTGAGTTGGCGGTTGAGACGGTTCCGCGCCCTGAGTTGCAGGCGGGTGACCGTGTCGAGGTTGGTTGCCCTGTTGTAGCCGGGCATGTCGCGTACTTCCCCGGCACAATCACGTCGATCCGCCGCTCAGGTTCGACAGTCCCCGGCGGCACTTCCCTGACTGTGACGTGTTCATACAGCGACGTCGTCAACGGTCTTGCCCGTACCGAGTGGGCGAAGAACATCAAGGGCACACTCCCCGCACTGACGTGGGATCGCATGCCGGGCAACTGGGGTCAACTCCCGCCAACCATTTGGAACGACCTGCCATAAGGAGGCCATTGTGCCCGGTTTGAAGTACACGATGGGCGCGATGGATCCGGGTAAGACTACCCGCTATTTCGGGACCGCCTTTTGGGATGGGTCTAAGTGGTGGGCGAAGCTTGGCGACAATCTTTTGGATGCTCGCTGGTTGGACCCGATCCAGCCGTTGCAGGGCGGCAAGATCGTTGTTGATGTGACGAATGATGGGAAGGGCCAGTCTTCGGCGCTCGTCATTGGTGGGTACACGGATCAGCCAAGGCCGTCTACGGGGACGGCGCAGTCGGTTATTCCGGCGGGGGTTTCGACTCAGATCGTTTTCACGGGTGAGGATGGGCAGTCGTACACGACCGACCGGTTCGTTGGCGACTATAACCCTGGCGATCCTGTGTATCTGACGTGGGATGCGGCTAAGCCGACGATTATTGGGAAGATCGCGGCGGTTGCGACGGTCCCTGAGGCTGCACCGCCTCCCCCGCCGTCAACGGCTACGAGTGGTGAGACTCGTCTTGCTGCGACGGCGTCTGACACTTGGGGTGTTGGTGGTTGGGGGCGTTGGGCGTCTTCCAGGTCCGGCGGTGAGGACGTTTACGCGGGTACGTGGGCTGGTTACACGCTGACGGGTTCCTGGTTCTACGGTGCGCCACGGCCCGAGCTCGCGGGGAAGACCATTACCAGGATTCTGTTCAAGGTCCCTGCCCGCCTCAGTGTCGGCGCCTCAGGTACGGCAACTATTCATGCGTACGCGCACACGTCAGGGTCACGGCCCGGCGGTGATGTGAACCGTGTTACCGGCCCGTTCGACATCAGTGTTCCGCAAGGCTATCCCGGCGGGTACACGGACCTTCCCCTTAGTTTCGCCCCGGCCCTTGTCGCGGGTGGCGGTATCAGCATCGCAGGTGACCCGTATGTCGGGTTCCAGTCCCGGCTCGACAATCCCGAGTTCGGCAAGCTCATTATCTCTTGGAGTAGCTAATGCAAACCCTTGAAAACGGTGTCCAGGTTTTCACGAACGGCGACCCTTACAACCTGGCTGAGGATATTGCTAACTCGTTCAAGTCCGCGAACCTGATCGTGAAGGTGTCGAACCAGGCGGCGCGGGATGCGCTGACGAAGTACGACGGGCTCACGGTGCGCCGGCTCGACGTGACAGGCAGGCCTACGGAGGTCTGGGACGGTTCAACATGGACCCGCTCGCCTGTGATGACATCCGCGGCGGTCACCCCTGACGGCTTGTGGTCGATCAATGGCGCGTATTTGAAAACCGTTGTTACCGGGTTGGCGCAGGTAACGGCAACGTTGCAGCTTGTCCGCACCGGCCCGTCCATGCTGATCAACACGGCTGACACGGTCCTGACGTCCGCGATTGTGCCGTCCGGGTTCCGCCCGTCAGCCAACGCCTTCTTTGCTGGGACCGTGAACACCAACACTGGCGTCTACAACTCGTCCCCGCAGCTCGTCATCAACACTGACGGCATCCTCGTTGGACGGTCCACATCCGGTGGCGCGGTGAGCCTCGGCACCGGCTACACCATGTTCATATCGGTCAACTGGTACATCTAAAGCCCGACTCTCTAGCCAACCATCCGCGGCGTCCCCTTGGGGCGCCTTTTCTGTATCTAAGGAGACGCCGCACATGGCTATCACAACCACCCCGCTCGGATTCCAGAAGCCGGACGGGAACGAGGCTGTCCGCAACGGTGACAACGTCATCGCAGCTAACGCGCAGAAAGCTGAAGACCGGATCAATGAGGACCGGGGCCGGCTGGGCCTCATTGAGCAGAAGAACACTGCCCAAGATGATCGGCTCGACAAGGTTGAAGCCAAGAACTACACCCAGGATTCTCGCCTAGCCACGCAGGACGCCCGCCTCGCGAACCTCGACAACGCGGCAGGCTTCACCGGGGACCCGCTCGCACTGAATGACGCAGCGTTCGCCGAAACCCTCACGAACGGAACCGCGACGTCGGCGGCTCTCGATGTCCGCCTGACCGCACGTGTCCCGCCGATTGTGTCGGCAGCCATCGCATCGGATCCGACCATCGCAAGTTCCGCGGCGACAATGGCGCAGAACACGGCAGGCCTCATCCCGGCATGGAAAGCGTCAACGGCTTACGCGGCGGGCCAGAGGGTCATAGCCCCGAACGGTGACGTTGTATCCGCGAAGGTCAACTTCACCTCATCAGCTGCCTATTCGGCGACTAACTGGAACGCATCGACCCAGGACGGGCGCATCGCCGCCGTAGAGACGAAGAACACCGACCAGGACGCCCGCCTCAACGGCAGGCAGCCGGCGGACCAGACCGACCTGCACACCATCACCGAGCAGGGCGACCACCGCATCCTCTGGTTCACCACCAACCAGGCCGCGCAGAACATGCCCGTCACCACCCGCGGAATCCTCAATGTCCTCAACGTCGGAACCAACAGGATCCTGACCTACAAGACGTATGAGACAAACCCCCGCATCTTCATGCAGACGCTGGTATCCGGTGTGTGGGGCCCGTGGAAGAACATGGAGGACGCCGGTGTCGTCGCCGCGGCCGCTGTCGCGGCCCGGGCGACTGACCTTGAGTCGTCGCGGGACGGCAAGCTTCTCGCGGACCAGACGGACTTCCGAAGCGTTGCCGGCGGCGGGAAGTACAAGGTCCTTTACTTCTCGACGGACTATGTCGGACAGCACATGCCCGTACCTACCCGTGGCGTGTTGGACGTTTCGCCGCTCTCGTCCACGAACCGTATCCTTACGTACATGACTTATGAGGACACCCCGCGCATGTTCATCTGCGCATGCGTGCAGGGCGTGTGGGGTTCGTGGCGGGAGCTTGGGCCGGAAGCGTTGAACGGCGGCAAGATCATGGCCGACCCAACCCCGGACTTCCACACCATCAGCGAGGCCGGCAAGCACAAGATGCTTGCCTTCCCCCCGAACTGGGCTGACCTCAACATGCCTGTCGGAACCCGCGGCATCCTCGACGTCGTCACAGTGTCAAGCACGAACCGGATCCTCACGTACACAACTTACGAGGCCGTGCCGAGGGTGTTTATCCAGGCGTGTGTTTCGGGCGTGTGGGGTGCGTGGACGGAGCCGGCGGCTGGGTCTGGTGCCGGGCCCGTGCAGTCCTCGGCACCTACGCGCCCAGCGTCAGGCTTGAAGGTGGTTCCGCTTCAGCTCAACCTGGGCAATGCCACGCAGACGGATGGTGCTTTGACTGGCACGTTCCGTTATCCGATGAAGTGGAACGCGCCTTTGCAGCGGGTGCGGGTGAACATTCAGAACGTCCACCCGTCATCGGGCACTGTTAGAGCTGGGGCTGTGGACTTCACCGGCCTGTGGGTTGGGAAGCACGCCAGCAATGGTGCGTTCGCCGCGGCGCCTACGCAGGTGCAGGGCGCTTTCAGCTCACCGGCTGACGGGTCTAAGTGGGTGTCGAAGTGGTTCTGGCTCAACCAAACCCCGGGCGTTGAAGACCTGCTCTCGTTCGGGTACACCGCCTCTAACGGGACTGTGTTCAACATCAACGGCGCCGGGTGGAAGAGCACGGACCCGGCAGTCGCGGGCCAGCAGTCACCGACCCTCACCAGCGAGGGGATGCTGCCGTTCTACGTGTGGCTGGAAGCGGAAACCTACGCAACGACCCCGCACCTCGGCGTCATGGGCGACTCCATCGCATCAGGCGTCGGCGCGGCGCATGTGCAGAACTCGTGGCTGTCGAAATACTGCTACACGAAGGGCGCCCTCCCCACGCATTACAGCAACTCAGGTGACACGCTGGAATCGTGGGGCACGAACCTCAATCACTTCAAGTGGAACGTTTTCGACGGGCTGGCGATCCCTGACGCCGTCATTATCGCGGGCGGTTCGAATGACCTCAACGGCGTCCGCACCAACGTGGAAATTCAGAGCTACTACAACGCGGTCGCGGCGCAGTTCAAAGCTAAGGGTGTTCCCAACCTGTACGCGGCTAACATACTGCCGCGCACCAGCGGCGAGAGCGCAACATTCGAGGTCAATCGGCGGGCGCACAACAACTGGCTCACCGGACTCCCTGGCGGGGTGCGGGACCTGTTCAACTTCCGCGACGTGGTCAGCTCGGACGATGAAACACTCAACCCCGCCTACGACTACGACGGGGTCCACCTCAACGCGTCAGGCTACGCGGCCATCGCTGCTTCCATCACCCGCCCAGTAACGGCGCCGCCGGTCATGTACCAGACCGTCTAAGCAGCACCAACAACCAGGCACCCCGCGGGGTGCTTTTTTGTTGCCCAAAAACGTGTGGCCCCGGGATTGCGCCCCGGGGCCACACGGCACCAACCATATACGACCGCCAACCCGGCAGGTCACAACACGCCGGGAGGCAAACTATGCGCAACAAAATCAACGGGCGCAGAGGCGCCTTCCTGCTCCTGTTCTCCGGGGTTTACCTCATCGTCGGGACGAGCTTCCTACTAACCCCTGGCGCCGGCACGCGGCAAACCTCGCTCCGGTGGCTGTCCACGACCGTCCCGCTCGAACCGTTCGCCGCACTATGGGTACTCGCTGGAATCCTCGGCGTAGTCGCAGCGTTCATGTCCCGCCCCCGCGACTGGTTCGGGTTCAGCGCCCTCGTGTTCGCCCCCGCCGTGTGGTCCGCCCTATTCCTCATCGGCGGCATCCTCGGCAGCCCGGCAGCATACACATCCGCAGCCGTCTACTGCCTGTTCGCCGCAGCCCCCATGATCGTCTCAGGCATGCAGGGCGAGCGCGACAGAGACACAAGGATGCACAGTGACCCCTGACCAAATAATCACCCTACTCGGGATCCTCATCGTTGCCGGGGCCAGCGCATACGGTGCCACATACGCGGGCCGCACATCCTCGAAGACAGCCAAGGAAGCAACAGCGGTGACGTTCGCCAAGAACCTCATGGACCGCGTCGAGTCACTTGAGGATGACGTCGCTGGCCTTCGCCGCGACCTAAACCTGGTGTCCCGTAATTTCAGCACGGCGATCAACTTCATTGAGCGGATGGTGTTCTGGGCGAAGGGCGGATCGAAGCCGCCGATCCCCGGCATCCCCGAATCGTTGAAAGCCCACCTTGACCCGTCACTCGTTGACCGCCACGAAGAACAGCAGGAACGGGAGACACCATGAGGCCTGTATCAGCAGAGTTTGAATTGAGCCAGGAGTTCGGCGGTGGCGCCACTGCTGGTGTCGCAGCCAACCCCGACAAGAACAGTGGCATGGGCTATTACGTGTGGCTGTACGGCAACTACCAGCCCTACGGGCACGCGGGCATGGACATTGCCTGCCCCATCGGCACACCTGTTTATGCGCCGGCTGACGGTACGGTCCTGTACGCGGGCTGGTGTGAAGACCTCCCCGGCAACGGGAACGTGCGCAAGTGGCTGCTGTATTACAACTTCGGCGGCATTGTCACCGTGATCCAGCACAACGGTTGGATCAGTGTCATCGCGCACCAGTCCACCAACGACGCCGTATATGCGGGGATGCAGGTCAAGGAAGGCCAGCTCATCGGCAAGACAGGCAACACCAAGACCCGCACCACCTATGTTGCGGCCCACGTCCACATTGAGGCTCTGGTCTACAACGACTACCGCACCGACGTAAGCAACGGCATCATCTATGGCCGCGTTAACCCGGCCCCATTCTTCGGCGGCATCGCCGCGCAAGGAACCATCACACCACAAAGCACAACCGAATCCGAGGAGGATTTCATGGGCGGACTTATCGACAAGAACCAGGCCGAAGACATCGTAGCCGAGACGACACGGCGTGTCCTCGCGGGAGTGCTGGAGGCGCTGGACAACAAGGTGCGCATCAACCCGGTGCAGGCCGAATCAATCGTGAAGGCATCCACGTCCCGCACCGTTGACGGCGTGGATTCCCGCAACACCGGGAAGCTGATCGACCGTGGGCAGGCTGACGACATCGCCCGCGCCGCTGCCCTCTACTCCAAGGAAGGCAACTAATGTTCACTCTCGCATTTTGGAAGGCCGCTACTGAGCGGGCCATCAAGACCGCCGCGCAGACGGTACTCACCGCTTACTTCGTCGGCGACGTCGCTATGAACGTGCTCGAGGCTGACTGGGCCAACATGGGCGGCATCGCAGCCGGCGGCGCGCTCCTGTCCTACCTGACGTCCCTGGTGTCAGGTGCGCGAGACGGCAACCCGTCCGCGACTAACGCCGAAGTGACCCCCGCAGCCTAGACCGGCGGGAACAGCGGCGAAAAAATGTAAGCGGACACCGCCGCCATGAGCGGTATGAACGCCATCAGGAAGTCGGCCCGCGTGTAACCGCGCGGGTCCTCCTCCGGTGCGATGAAGCGAAAAACGGCGAGTGCGCAAGAACTCATGATCCCCATGCGGGCCAGCCTAGAACAACCGCGACCATATTAAAAGCCCCCACCATCTACGGATGGTGGGGGCTTTTTTGCGTGCTGGCGAATGTGGTGAATCTCAGGCGCTCAGGTACTCGCGTCCCTTAGCTGTCAGTTCGTAGTCGCCGCGGCAGCCGCAGTTGCAGCCCGTGAGGTAGCCCTTGTCGATGAGCTTACCCATCTTGGCACGGAACAACCTGCCAGGCAGATCAGAGTACGGCGGATCGAAGTCCCACGCATTCACCCACATACCCTTTTCGGCTTCCTTGGCGGCGACAAACCGCAACAGCGGCCTGTCAGCGATGTCCTTACACTGCATCTTTGCTCCTCACGCTTCTAGTTGTTTACCCATGTTGCTGAACACGAGCGCGCCCTTGGTGTGGCTGGAATGCATGAGGTGTGCGTACACGCGTTCGGTGGTCGCTGTTGAGGAGTGCCCGAGTCTGCGTGCCACCTCGTACAAACTGAGCCCGCCTTGGAGCCCCCATGACGCGCTGGTGTGCCTCAGATCATGCAGTCGTGGCGTCTTGTGGAAGCTTGGATCCTCGGCGCGCGCCTTCTCCATCGCTTCCTGCCAGGCGTTCCACAAATACTTTTGCGCCACCCGCCCACCTGTTGATGTGCGGAACACGAGCGTATCCCCTGAGACGCCTTCCATGGCTGGTTTCAGGGCCTCAATAACCATGGGCGGGATGCTGACACTCCGCTTAGAACTGGCGGTCTTAGGCTGCGCAATGTAGTACGCATTCGCCCCGTCACGCTTCCACGACTTATTCAAACGAACAACCCACGTAAACCCGGCGTCCGCGTCCCTGACCTGCGCGAAGTCCCCCACCTTCACCGCTGTAGCCTCACCGAACCTCGCCCCGGACATGACCAGGAACAACGCGAGCGGCTGCCATAACGGGTTGAGGTTCCGGTATAGGAGTTCCCATTCGTCCCACGTGAGGAACTGTTCTTTGTCCTCGGCGTGTTCGGTGGTCGGCAACGCTACCCCGCGGCAAGGATTATCCGGCCGGTAACCCAACCTGATCGCCGTTTCCATGCCGGCGCTGATGAGCCCGTGCACGTTCCTAATGGTCTTCGGCGCCAACTGCTTGTCCTGCATCGCCCGAACCCAGCTAGTGAGGTGCCGGATGTCCAGCGCCGTCACAGCAACGCCACCAATGTGCGGGCTGATGTGGTCGTTGATCATGTTCCGGTAATTACGGATCGTCTGAGACGTGGGTTTCACGAGCAGGTCAACATGTTCCGTCAACACCTGGGACACTGTGCGGGCGTTCTGCGTGTGCGCGTACACGACAGCCTCAGCAATGTTGTAGCTGTTGCTGTTCAGCTCTAGTGCGGCTTTGAACAGTTCAGCCTCAGCCACGGTATCGAACGACTGCCCACGCTGCTTACCGTCCGAGTCGCGCCAACCAACCGTGTGATACTCCGACCCGTTCGCCCGGGTGCGGGTACGGATACTAGCCACGGCTAGCCCTGCTTCTTTCGCCAGTCGTCATTTAGAGCTTCGAGTGACTGGCGGGCCATCTTGTCAGCGAACGTCTCATCATCCACAAGTTCGCCCACCAGTTCGACGGGCGGGAACTTCGCAGTGAAGCGCGTACCCATTGAGACCGGGTCATACCATTGCGTCAGCTCAAGGTCGTCAGCGGTGCTCAAGTCGCGCGGTGTGATCGTCACCTCGCCGCCCAACTTGTGAATCAGGATGGCGATCATTGCTTCCTGCTGGGTCATCGTCATACTGCGTTCCTGTCTGCGTCGCTGTGGGCACTTGCCTCATCTAAGTGCATTTAAGTATCCATCAATTCAATTCTAGGGGCATCCGTCAACAATTGCTAGTCCCCCGTCAACAGATAAGAAAAAACCCCCTATTTCTAGAGGGTTTTTGGTGCCCGAGGTGGGACTCGAACCCGTATCCCAACCCTGTCAGGACGCGGAAAACCCCTAGAACACAGTCCCCACGAGTGTCTACGAGTGTCAACGACACGCAATTTTGTTGACGCCGTCAACAGCCGGCACCAGCCCACCTTTTCAAGCTTTAGGGCACTTTAGGCGGAACCAATAAAACGCAAAAGGCCCCCACCGGATGGTGTGGGCCTTTGCTGTTCTAGTTGGTTGCGCTGGCGGGATTCGAACTCCGCGTCCACTTCCCCGGCATAAGGTTGGACACCGTATCCACGACTGCCGCGTGGGGTGTAGCTATTGCCATCCACTACAGACAGCACAGCCAACTAGAAGTCTATAGGAGCGCTTTGTTGTCGCTCATCCTTGGCTCCTGTAGGGGCTGGTGATCTGGGTAGTGGCCTCGAAGTCTTGGGCCACTCCGACCTCGCGTCCAGCCTCCCACGCTTCCGCCAGCATGTGCGGGGACGCGGCTTCGAGCATCTTCCGAACCGTTGCCCTCGATAGCCAGTCGTCATCAGGGATCTTCGAACGAGCCGCCTCTACCGCAGCTTCCGGGATCACTTGGCCCACTCCTGCTGGTAGGCCGGGTGAGATGCGTAAACACATGCGAGGACCGCGAGAACTTCGCCGTCACTGTGCGCCAAGAGTTTCCGCTTTGCGGCGGCTTCGGCGGCCATGCGCTCCGGCACACCACAGTTGCACGGGTAAGAGTAGCCAGACTCGTCCGGGATCCAGCCACAGTCCTCCCGGTGGCACTCCCGCAAGGTGGCCGACACTTCATCCTCGGTAATGCGAGCTTCCAGGAACTCGGTGATCGTCATTTGCTTATTGTCGCTCATGCCCCCATCCTACCCGAAAGCACTCAAGTAGCACAGTGCTTTTAAGTACCAACACCGCCCAAGCAAAAGAGGCCCCGAAAAGTGGGGCCTCTCTCATGCGGGGGTTCATACGGGGGTGAGCATCCGCGCTGGGTGGCGGGCTTCAACAATGGGACACAGCCGGCACGTCAAACAACCCACAGCCTCAGCCTGCGCATCCGTCAACGTCGCCGCACGATCCATCAACACCTGACGCGTCACACCAAGACCACGCGCAACCTGGGCGAGCGTCGAACCCTCACACCGCGGGCCGCCCTCAGCCAGATTCGAATCAGGGAGGAGGCGGCGGGCGGTCTCGTAGCGGACCATCATCTCAACCGCCTCAACCTGCACCGTCGAATGGCCCAACTCGATATGGATCTGCTCGTGAGCTACGGCGCACTTCTCCTGCACCTCATTCAACCGATCATCAACCCAAATATCGACACCATCAGTACGAGCCGCCACACCATCAGGCATGCGCGTTTTATATACCATGACCAACCGTAAAACCCCCAGCGTTAGAACTATCGTGTCGCCCACTGCATAACCGACATGTGAAAAGCATATTTGAAGCCAACGACATTATTAGCACTAGCACAGCCCCTAATGGATCCTTGGCGAGACAGATCGGTCACACAGCCTACTGATTACAAGGCATGCCACGATTTGGTGTAGGAAAAGATGCGCCGAACCTGCGCAGACACTTCGTTCAGTCCTCGTTACCGGACTCGTCTTCCAGGTGCTCAGCGTTCGTGGATGCGGCGAGCCCGAACATGTCACGCACACGGGCTTCCATCGGCGACGGAACCTGAGACAGCCGGCGGGTAAGTTCCTCGATCAGCTCAGCGTTCGTCAGCAGCGATGCGCTCTTGATCCCACCCTGAGCTGCGATGTGAAGCGAGTCCTCAGCGTCGACTTCCTCCATCGTGATCTCAGATGCCTTGCGATCAACCATCCGCATAACGTCCTCGATCACACCGAGCCGCCACCCCAAGGCCTTCTCCATCTTCCGCTGGTTGGTGCCGCTCATGAGGCGCCGGCCAAACTCAAAGTCCCGAACCGTGGAGTCCGACCCCATGCCAGCCTCTTTGGCGAACGGCACGCGCCCCAAGCCCAGCTCTTCACGCCGCTGCTTAGCGAGCCGTCCCAGCTGCCGAAGCAACGCGCCGTGACCAAACTCCGGCACCGACTCGCCATTCATATCTAGGGCCTTCCGCACTGCAGCGACTTTCACCGCGGGTACTTCCTTCGTCCCATTCTCCCACTCAATAACTGCACTCATCGTTACTCCAACTCGGTCTGCCAGCTCCTGGACGCTCATCCCCAGCGACAGGCGGTGTGAACTTATCTCGTTTGAATCGAGGCTGTTCATGCTCATGATCTTTCTCCCCATGTATGTGTTGCGCAATGTCTGCGGGTACTCGTTTTTGCTCTGCGGCCTACTTGGCGTCACTCGCCCCGGCGCTCATTCCGGTTCCCATCGAGTGTCCGAGTTACTTGATTCGGCGTTGGCCACAGAATTGCAAAAGATTTTGAGTAACCACAACCAGCGCACTGAGTAACTTACGGCATTAATTGGCGTAACCCATGGTCAATAGCCGTTCGAATTTATGTTCGAACAGTAACCCCGTTACCCAGCAACGGCGCGGAATTTGAGGTCGGTTACCGGGAGTTACTGGGTCCGGGTTGACGAAGTTACTGATGTTGACTTAGGGTTACTGCATGAGCACAGCAACGATGGGTAGCCGGGCAGCCCAGAACCAGTACGACCCGGAAGACGTGCGAGTCGGCGAGACTCTCAAGGCCCTCATGTACCGCAACGAGGAAACCCCAGAGGGCTTCCTTATCCGCCGGCCCATCAAGCACGCAGAACTCGCAGCAGGGATCGTCGTACCGGGCCGCACCAAGCCCTACGACCGCTCCTACATCTCCCAGATCCTCACCGGCGCCAAGCACCTCAACAACGACATGCTTTACGCAATCGCCCGCTACCTAGGCGTGAACCCCGTAGCCATCAAGCGCCCCGACATGGACCGCGAGCTGGTGGCCGCATAATGGCACGCCGCATGGGTTACAACCACCACGAAAAGCTGCACTACGTCTACCGGATCTTCGACAAGACCGGACGCCTCATCTACATCGGATGCACCTACAACCCCGAGATGAGAATCAACTCGCACCGCACGACGATCTGGTGGGGCGACCAGATCCATCGCATCAAACTCACCGTCCACCCGAACAAACGCGCCGGCCACGCAGCCGAAAAGATCGCCATCCACTCCGAGCACCCCCGCTGGAACATCGGCGGACGATGGGCGCACCGGGCCTCATGGAACAGCCAGGACTGGGCGGACTACATCAAAGCGGCGCAACTCGGCCCCGAGATTTGCGGATTCCGTCTGGAACGGATTGAGCAAGCCAAGCAGTTGATGGCTGAGCGGATCGCAGAAGAGCAACGCCAGCAAGCCGCCTGACATGGAACCGCTGAAAACAATCGGCGAGGTAGCCGAACTCTTCAAGATTTCCCGCTCCACCGCTTACCGCATGAAGAAGGCCGATTCCTGGCCCCATCACAGATTCGGTACAGAGATTCGGTTCTCTGAGGCCGACATCGCCGCCATCCAGGCGAAGTACGCCAAAACCCCTACACCAGACCGCCGAACCCCACGGATCGGCACACGCGCAAACAGGAGAAACAAATGAGCAACGCTAAGCACACAACCACTTGGACCGCCGAACGTTTCCGCGACGACCTGCTGAAGTCCGTGCTGGTCCCGTCCGGCAAGCGCGTTGACCTGACCAAGGGATACCGCAAGTGAACGCCCCCGCATCCGATATGCACGCCCGTTGGCTGGTCCGGCACTACGCCCAGCAGCACGTAGCGGAAACCGAGTGGAATGAGCCATCGAAGGCCTGGATTGCCCGGGCCCGTCGTACTCAGGCGGCGATGAACGCGGCGTTGGGTGTGCGCGTGAACGGCGCCGACCTGAACCAGCTCATCACCGACTTCGAAGAGTTCGAATCGCTTGAGTGCGGAACCCACCCCGACCTGACCGTCAACAACGCCGGCACCGTGGACAACACCGCCGAACTCACCGACCGCATCAACCAGCAGATAAACGCGACCGTCACCGAACTACTCCAATCCGCCGAACCCCTCACCCGGGCCGAAGACAAGGTAATGGCATGAGCGCAAAAGTGCGCCCGTCCGCAGTTAGCGGCTGGGCAGTGATCTGCAAGGACTGCGAAGAAATCAGAACCGGAACAATGGCTCAAGTTGACCTGTGGGCCGATGTCCACAATGACGAGAATCACGGAGACGAAGCATGATCCTCCTCCTCGTCTGCGCAACCGTCGCCACGGGTATTCAGTCGGCCCGCCTCATCACACAACCCGCCAGGAGCAACAAATGAGCAGCAACACGCACATGTCCATGACGAAGTTCCGTCAAGAGGGCGTCCACGAATGGCAGGCCGACGAGGGCTCGACCGATGCCACCAACATCGCAGCCGCTATCGACGCCCAAACTGAGGCCACGCTCGCCCTCGCCTATGAGCAGCGCACCGCCAACCTGATGGCCTTCGAGCGGTCCCAGTGGGAAGCGTGGCAGAACGACACCCTGAACGACGAGGGGCAGCGTATGTGGAAGCTGGCCGCTGATCAGATCGCAGAAAGGCTGGACCTGTCATGAGCCACACCCCATCGTGCACGACGCGTAAGGAACTAACCGGCAACGTCTGGGTGCACTACTCGTCGCCGGACCCCGACTGCCAAGACATCAGCCACGAAGCCCACTACACCGAGGAGTCAGCATGAACCCCACCAAGTACCGCAAGAAGCCCGTCGTCATCGAAGCCATGCAATGGGACGGAAGCGCCGAAGGCGCCACCCCGATCGTCAATTGGATTCTGGAAGGCCCGCTTACCGCGAGCTACCACGAGCACCTGCTGGACGGCAGCATCATCGCCCACCCTGACCCTTTCCTGAGAATCAACACTCTCGAAGGCGTCATGATCGCCAGCACCGGGGATTTCATCATCAAGGGCGTCAAAGGGGAGTTCTACCCCTGCAAGCCGGGCATCTTCGCCAAGACCTACGAACTGGAGGAGTCAGCGTGAACCAGGATCCGCGCAACTCGACAATGTCGGCGACGAAAACGTTCCGACACCAGCACGTCCTCAACGACATCGTCCGCGACCCCGAAGCCGAACGGCTGGCACTGCTTTACCTCGACCGTCACGCCCCGGACCTGGTCGGCGTCATCCTCGGACACGTCCTGTGAGCGAGCGAGACGAACTGGCCCGTGAACTTGCCGCAGCCTATGGGGACCTTGAGGTGCGCACGCCGGACCTCAATGCCGCAGACGGGATCATCGCAGCAGGCTACCGGAAGATCTTCGACGGCGACTGCGGGCTAAGCAACATTAAGGATCCGACCGAGCGTGAAGCGGCAGAGGCGTGGATGCGCTGGGCAAACATCGTCTCAGGGAACGACGGCAACGGCATCGCAGCCATGCAGCAGATGCTTACCGAACTCGGCTACCGGAAGCAGGAGCCATGACCCCGGACCCTAACGACCCTGCCGAGCAGGAAGCGTTCCGGGCACTCGACCAGTCCCGCCGCACCGGATGCGCAGACAACTGTGTTTGCAAAGTGGACGACGCCATGACCACACCGATTGATCTGGAGGACCTGGAATGACTCGCCCTTACCGCTGCACATGCGGGCACGTCGAACTCGACAAGCCAGGCACCTACGAATGCGAATGGCACGGAACCACCACCATCGAGGAGGACAAATGAGCGCCACAATCACCGAACCGAAGATCAGCCTGCAAGTCTTCGCCGACCTTGAGCAGGGCACAGATGAGTGGCTTGCTGCACGGTGCGGGATCATCACCGCATCCGTTGTCGGGCAGCTCATCACCCCGAAGACAATCAAGCCCGCCACTAACGACACGACACGCGGACTCACAGCAACCCTCGCCGCCGAACGCATCACCGGGTTTGTTGAGTATGTGCACCCGAACGCCGACATGCAGCGCGGGACCATGAGCGAGCCGTTTGCCCGGGACATCTACTCCGAGGATTACGCGCCCGCCACTGAAGTCGGTTTTATGATCCGCGACTTCGACGGCGGCTACCGGATCGGCTACTCACCTGACGGATTGGTTGGCGATGACGGGCTAATCGAAATCAAGGCGCCCCGCCAGAAGAAGCACCTGTCAACAATCCTGGCTGATGAAGTGCCGCTGGAGAACATGGCGCAGTGTCAGGCGGGCCTGCTGGTGTCTGGCCGTGAATGGCTGGACTTCATCTCCTACAACGGCGGCATGCCCCTTTTCGTGAAGCGTGTTCTGCCGGATCCCAAATGGTTCGCCGCGATCCACGAAGCCGTCGAAGCATTCGAGGCAGCAGCCGAAGCAATGATCGGCACCTACAAGGCCGTCACCAAGGGCCGCCCAAACACCGAACGCATCGACTTCTACGCAGAAATGAGCATCTAAATGGACATGTCAGCCAGTATCGCCCCGAAGTCTGACCAGCTAGACGCAATTGAGCTGGTCGCGGGACCGCAGACCTTCACGATTGCGAAGGTAGCACAGAACAACGCCGAACAGCCTTGGAACTTCCACCTTGCAGAGTTCCCGCGTCCGTGGCGTCCGGGCAAGTCTATGTTGCGGGTGATGGCCGCAGCGTGGGGCTTGGACGGCAACAAGTACGTCGGCCATCGCGTCACTCTCTACTGCGACCCGACCGTCCAGTTCGGAAACGACACCGTTGGAGGGACGCGCATCAGCCACATGACCGGCATCGACAAGCCCCTCAAGGTGCCGCTGCTCATCAAGCGTGGCAAGTCTGCCGTGTTCACCGTCCAGCCGCTCCCCGCAGAAGCCCCCAAACCCTCCCGTGACTTCCTGGCTGAAGCTGAGGCCGCGAACGGTGACAAGGCAACACTCCGCGCCCTGTGGACCGCGGCCCGTGACGCCGGCGAACCCCAAGCCCACCTCGACACCATCGCCGCCATGGTCGCCCCTGATGAGTCGGCGTCCTAAGTGCCCGTGTGGCAAGGTCCAAAGTTCGGACCTTAGCGCGGCCCGCGAACTGCACGCCCGTATCTGGGCGGCCCGCGGGGGTGAAGCTCGCGTCAGATTTTACGAATGCCGATACGGTGCAACGCACTGGACCCGAATGCTTGAACCAATCCAATAGAAGGAATCAATGAAACCCCGCATCATCACGCTCTACACGTCCCCCGGGTGCCAGCCCTGCCTCGCCATCAAGCGATGGTTCAAGAAGAAGGGCGTCGAGTACACCGAGAAGGACGTCACCCAGGACCCGCAGGACTTGGCAGCCGTCAAGGAACTCGGCTACAAATCAGCCCCAGTCGTCATCGTCTCGACCGGCGACCCCGAAGTTGAGATCCACTGGCAGGGCCTCCACATGGCAAACCTCGAAAAATACACACTCACAACCGCAGAACAGAAGGCAGCATAACCATGGCTAACGACACCACCATCACCGTTATCGGCAACCTGACCAGCGATCCCGAACTCAGGTTCACGCCTTCCGGTTCCGCAGTTGCCAACTTCACCATCGCATCCACCCCTCGCACGTTCGACAAGAACAGCAACGAATGGAAGGACGGCGAAACCCTGTTCCTGCGCTCGTCAGTGTGGCGTGAGGCAGCGGAGAACGTCGCCGAATCCCTCACCAAGGGCATGGGCGTTATCGCTCAGGGACGCCTCAAGTCCAGGAGCTACGAAACCAAGGAAGGCGAAAAGCGCACCGTCATCGAGTTCGAGATTGACGAAATCGGCCCCAGCCTCAAGTACGCCAAGGCGCAGGTAAACCGCACCCAGCGCAACGGCGGCGGCAACCAGCAGCAGGCCCAGCAGCGACAGCCTGTGGCGCGAACGCAGGAGGATCCGTGGGCAACTCCCGGCGTTTCCAACACGGGCGGTGGCTGGGGTACCGGCCCCGATTCTGAGCCTCCTTTTTAAACCCCAGCGTGGTACTTAAAAATACTTAGTTCATAGAGCATAATTGAGTAACGGTGGGCCGGCGAGAGTCGGCCCACCACCCCAAACCCTAGGAGCAGCAATGAGCTTTCATCTCTCCGTC
>Ga0157371_10001409_pt1 | contig 25061 bp, 26 predicted proteins | sample C45metaG_FD_113462 | JGI IMG/M metagenome (GOLD analysis project Ga0157371, IMG submission 113462) | Corn rhizosphere microbial communities from Kellogg Biological Station, Michigan, USA - C4-5 metaG | ecosystem: Host-associated > Plants > Roots > Rhizosphere > Soil | place: USA: Michigan...
AACAAATTCGCCGTCCCGACGTCGTCATCGTGCAGGACCCTACTCAGCCGCCCGTGCAGTCAAATATCAAGACCGTCGTTGAAATGAAGTTCGAAGATGAATATCGTGATCGGCAAAGGGACGCTTACGTCCGTATCGCTGGCGGCGACAAAAAGGTTGTGACCTTGCGACCGGCGGACTGTGGATGCCGCAATGAGGATCCTGACGAGAAGGCCGCACAGTCAACGCAAACACAGTCTGACGCCGAAGAAATCTTCGGCTTGGGCTCCGGCGGCGCGAATCAGGCGCTTCCGCCTCAGCCGCCGAACGGTCCCGCAGCGTTTCCCGGCTACGTTATTCCCTGAACATCATGACAAAAGACGAACTGGCAGCCTGGGCCAACGACCCGCGACGCCAAGATACATTGCCTTTCGGACTGTTCGAGCCTCCCTATCAAAAGGGGATCGTTGGTGCTGCCCTTGTTGTGCGGAGCGCACTGTACTTCAAGAACGGCCACTCGGCTCCCGTGCGCCAAACACTTGCGCAATGCTACGACCGCTACATGACGGCGATTGAAGCATACGAGGTGGCCTTGGCGAAAGTCGAGGGCCGCGAGCCGCCGAAAAGCAGCCCGATGCGCTGGTTCTACGCGGAGGGAGAGAACCCGGTCGCGTTCGAAAAATCTGTCGGCTTTCCGGGCCTTGCAAAGCGACTTCCGAGTAGCGCAGCCCTCGTTTCGAGCACGACCAGTGCCGACCATAAGCTCGCAGCCGGTTTTTACGACTTCTCGGTATTCTGCCTGGAGGACTGGGAGGCCGACGCTGGCCGCAGCCTCGATGTGATGACATTCACCGTTCCGCGCGGCTTCCTCCAACGGTGCCCTGGGACGTTCGAGAAGTTGTTCGCCGACTTTGCAGCGTCACTTCCGACGGTTCATGGACACGCAGGCTACGCGGTCAACTTGCCTCCAATGGGCCGAGAACCGAACGAGGCAAGCGAATATTTTTGGGCGCGGTTGTACGGCCCCGGTCTCGACGTTGGCAGCCCGAGACGCACTTGCGTACGTGGTCTAGTAGACCGGATCAAGACTGTCGATTGGCTGGTGGCAATCGACGCCGACCTAGCTGCCCGAGTCGGTTGGCCGAATGGCCCAATGCTCCCACCGGATTGGTTCAACAAAGCGCCGCTTGCTGAGGGCCGCGTGGTCATTCAAGCGGGGGCCGAGCCGCAAACAGGTGTATCGATGGGCAAGGGGCAATCACCAAGACCGCCAGCCGCATATGTGCTATTGAATCACGCGCTGCGCGCGATCGTTGCCGACACTATCGACAGCCTGCAAGATGGCACGATCAAGAGTACGGCGCCGCTTCTAAGCACAACGATCGCGAGCGAGGCATGGCTGCAGCGCTTTAACGTGCTCGACGATGAACTCAACGGATACTGGGTCGAGTTGCATAAGACGCCAAAGCTCCCGCCGTCATCGTGATCGCTGCGTAACCTCAACGACACCGCACAGCTCCGATTCCACCGGTATCGACAGCTTCGAGGCAGCGAGGATGGCCGCAACGTCGACTGCGATGATCGACAAGCACTATGGGCATTTGCGTCCTGACCGAATGCGGGCGAAGCTGGTTGCGGTTGCAATCATCTAGAGCACGTCGCATCCAGCAGGGCGCCATCCTTGCCCTTGCGGCAAATGCAGGAACACCGGTTCGGTAGCTCTGACGGATTACCCGCATTGCACATCCTGACGTCTATGCGTCGCCTATCGCGCTTAACGCTGAAGATACCGAAATCTCCATACGCTCGGTAACAAGCCCGCTGCAATCAAAATTACTCTTAAGCCGTTTCTGCCAATTTCGAGCTGTACCACTTGCTGGCGAGCATGGCCTGCGGTGGCAAGCCATCGTCTAGGCTGCTGCAATCGCACCGCCAAACGTCACTGAACATCTTTTGATTCCTTACAGCTCTCAGGATTTCGGGAAATCGCGAGAGCGCCAAGTGGTCGGCGGCCAAGCTCAACAACGCTGTCGCACCGACGACGTTGGCCGTCGGAAAGCGGACGTTGGTATGCACGGGAAGTGCATACTCCGCCTCGATCTTAGGCAAGCCGGGGAACAGCGCGCGCACTTCGGCAGTCGGGATACCGTCTTCTAGTTGCGCGTGGAAGATCGGATGCGCGTCGTAACTTTTGGCAAAGTCGTATCGGATGCACAATAGCGGGCGCCAATTAGCATCTTTACGTTTAAAGTATGCCAAGCGCACCGTTGAACAATAGAGAAAACTCTCGTCCAGATTCGGCTTGTCCCCATGGAATTTGTAAATGTCTAGCGAGTCCAAGAGGACATGGATACCCTTCGCATGCTTGGACGCGCCGGCGGTCTGCTTTCGCTGATAAGGGAGATTGTCGATTCTCAGTGCGCCCTTGACCTCGATGGAGTTCTTGTGAGGGGGCGGGCTTTTGCTCGCGATGAAAGCTTGTTGCCCCACATAAACAGGCTGCACCACCGTTTGTTCGATGTATGCATTGTCTCTGAAGGATTGGTAAACAGTGTTATAAGCCCTCTCGGTCAGCTTTCTAAATTTCTCGAGAGTCTCGTTTGCACTCGCCATGTTCAGGATCCGATCCAAGGCGCGAGCGCCCGGTGCGTGCGAGCCGTAAGACGCGCCAAGTCGGCACCAATCGGGAACCAACTAACCCGTCCTGACGACTGCTCTTCACTCAACGGTTGCCGACTGGCCATACAGTAAAAGCCCGCGTGCAAGGTCGGTTTCACCGAGCAAGGGCAAAAACGTAATTTTCTTAACCCTTTTGATTTGCAAAGGTCCAAGCCGGAAACCGCTTGACCTTCGTTTACGAGGTCGTCCAGCCGGTGCCGCCACCACATCGGCTCCTCCTCGTCCGCGAAGGGCAAAGACGGAGAGTAGCTGGCTGACGCAAAAATGCCCTTGACCTTCGGCTTCGCGAAATCCTCTGGATGGACGTCCAAATAACTTGCCGCCGCGACTTCATTGAGGAGCAGGCCGGGATATTCCATCACCAAGTCGGCCAGCCACACGCCGAGCGCGACCACCAAACGCTTTCCCTGTGTCGGCGTCAACTTCGTGGGATTGCCTTTTGAAGCCTTCATAACCTCCATGATGGCGCGTTGATCGCCGCATGCGAACAGATCGAAATGTGGCCCAACGTCAGGCTGACCCAATATACGTGCGATCAGGGACCCGGGTGTACCAGCCCCATCGCCGACGGAAGGCTCCTTGGATTTTTTGCCGCCCTTAGTCGTCGTTTTCGCCTCCGGCGCAGGCAACGGTTGGAGCAATTTCTCCATTTCCACGAAGCCCTTACTGATTGTGATAATGCGTTTGGCGCGAGCCTCGGCACTATAGGGGAGCTCAAGCTGACCATTACCGGGGATGCGTTTGAGACGCTCTTCCGGATTTTGGCGAGCTTGGCGATAACAAGCTACCGGTAACCCCAACTTTTCGGCGGCGCGCGTGACAGCCGCTTCGGAGAGCCCGCCCCATTTTTGAGTCGAGAGATCACGATCGGTGACGAGGAGGACGACGTCGCCATAGCTCTCGTCCGACAGCGCCTTAAACAGGCGATCTTCGTACGGGCCAGTCTTAATCGCTGGCTCCTGGTCCAGCGGAAAGACCTTCAGAGTGAACTTGGAACCAAGCAGTGGCTTGATCGCATCACTCAACTCACGGATGCGCTCCGCGCGGTCCTCAAAGAGGACAATTGTTCGCTTCGATCCGCTAGTGGACATTCGTTTTCCTCGGGAGAGAAATGCGTACGCACGTCGTGAAGCCTGGTGACGGCGCATCGAGATCAGCTTTTCCGCCTTCGCGCTGCACCAAATCCCGAACCAGCGACAGGCCGAGACCCATACCAGTGCCGAGCGGGCTATTCACACGCGAGGTGGTGGTGAAGAATGGATCCCAAATCCGCTTTTGCACCGATGGCGGAATCCCGATCCCGCTGTCCTGCACGGTCAAGTAATGATTCTTTTGATCGTTCCAAGCGGAAATCAAGACTCTCGGCTCACGCTCGTCAGACTCGCGCGCAATAACGGCTTTGGTGGCGTTTGTGTACAAATTTAGCAAAACCGCGCTATACATTGCAACGGGCACCGCAGGCGCCATGACGTCCGGCGCACAATCAATAGTCGTCTCAATGCCTCGACTGGCAGCGGTCGGCTCGAAGCTATCGCAAACCCATTCGATCTGCCCCAAGGCAGAAAATGGTCGATGCTCGGTTGCACGAAGAGATTCGGTGTACAGCCGCGTGTACCTAATGTAACTGTCGAGTTGCGCGCGCGCTCTCTTGATTTCTTCAAGGTCTTCACGCTCTGCGGCTGTGCGCGATTTCTTGTCCAATTTCTCGATAATTGAGTCCAGCGCCAAAAATAGACGCTCCGCTTCATGGGTCATGAAGCCCGCAACAACGCCCAAACCAGAGGCGATTTCAAGGCGCTGGCGAGCGGCTCGGTCGTACTCTTCCTGTTCAGCAACCCGCGTGGCCAGTCCGCTATAGTGCTGGACGAGGGCCGCCTTTTCTTCCCTCGCAAGACGAGGATCAGCCTCAATGTCTTCAATGACTTCTACCAAGTCGGCTCGCAGCTCCTTACGCGATGCGAGGGCCAATTCTTCCGCTGTCCTCAACTGACGATTCTTGTCGAGGTGGGCCAAGTATTCCAGGCCGCCGCGCACAACGTCTACCATCTGGGCATATGCCGCGTTGTTCAAAAAACCTTCGCGGTCCATCGACGGAACAAGATCAGGCTCTGATGGCTCGTTTGATGCACGCGACGCGACTGCAACGACTCCTATCACTTGATAACCCGTCGGCAAATTCAACGCGGGGTTGAGCCCCGGACGCGCCTGCTCTACTTCATTCAACGGAAAATGGTCGTTCGCAATTGAGGAGCGCCAATAACGACTATTGTGCGCACCGTCGTAGTTTAGGAATAGCCAGTCATCGTCATTAAAGCCGTACGGTCGAATGCGAAAGCCGTTGTCGACAACGCCAACACCAGAGTTCTTGCGAATCCAACGCCATACCTCTCGGCCGTCCGCGCCCAGATTCGTGAACGAGTTCTTGCGCTTTGGCGCGAACGCAACGTCACCATGCAACCCGCGACTGATACTGTTGGGATAGTGCACTTGAAGGGTGTGCGGCCGGCCTTCTTCTCTGAATTTCACCGAATACTTGAGCTCGTGCCCAACAAGCGAAATGGTCAGGCGTGCCCAAGAATTCGTTACCACCGTCTTCGCGATATCGCTGCGATCACCCTCTATCGACGGAAAACCGTTGAAGGTCACCCGAAAGCCGGGATCCTCATCTGACTCGTCCTTGCGTTCGAGCTCGGATGGTTCGAACGAATCTAAACCACCGTGCTGCACGGGAGAGCCAACGACCACGGTCTTGCCACGTTTCTTGGCGAATGGCCCCAAGTCAAACGTCGAGATTGGCGAGACGATCTCGAGAACGCGAGTGAGCAGCGACTTGTCGACTGCGTCTTGCAGGTCTTGCTTCAACCTTGACACAGTCAGAATTGTCCCCGTCAGGGTGCCGGAAGGCATGAGCTGAACCCAAAACCTGACGTTAGCGTGTCGAAGCTCCACTTTTCTATCCAAGCGGCGCCAATCGAAGATGGCAGTCAGCTTGTGCGGCTGGCCCGTATCCCCGTCGATAGACACGGACTCAAGCTTCACGGCCGCACCGAGATAGCGAATAGCAAAGCGACCGATACCTTTTTGTCCAGTGACAGCGCGCCCGAAGCGCTTAGTCAGGCGGTCACGCTTGCTATCCGCGGCGATGCGCATCCAGCGATGACGAAAGTCATTTTCCGTCATGCCGGCGCCATCGTCAGCGATGACAAGGATAGGTTTACCGAACCTAGAGGACAAAGTTACCCGGCACTCGGGGGCGTCGGCATCGTTGGCGTTCTTGATCAATTCGAGAAGCGCGACATCAGGCGATGCCACAAGGCGCTCGCCAAGCTCTTGCAGAAGGCGCGCCTCGACCTCAAACGGAACCTCGTCGGAAGTGATGAATTCGGTTGCCATCAAACGCGACCCCTCACGCGTTCGCGCCAGCGCGCTGTAAGACGTCGTTGAGTACCGAGTTCATCTGCCTGACCTCAATTTTGAGAAAACCGTTGGAGAGCGAAATCACCTTCTTCGAAAGGTCGATCTTTTGCAGCGACTGCAAGACGGTCGTGGCCACAGCCGAACTCTCACAATGAATGCCGTGGATACCTCCGACGTGCACAGCCCCAACCATATTGCGGAACACTTTCGGCCGAGCGCCTGTAAAACCAGACGCATACAAGATATCAGCGACCTTAGGCATCGAAAAGGCCCACCACACTGTACGTGCCTGGCAGGTGTAGTTATTCCGAGCGCTCTCCGGCACCTGATCGAGATACGCCTTCAGAGCCGGAGAGATCTCCCCTCCGACGTTCAAAAGCCAGCATCGCTGGCCGCCGTGGACGTAATGGTTACGAAACAACGTATTCGTCAGCGTCGCCTGAGACTGCTCGATCCGTCGAAACGACGACACCGCAGGAACGACATCGCGTTCGATCTCGAGCTGGAAACGAATACGTTCGCTCTCGGTAAGCACGAAAACGGCTTGCCCCCCTGGGCTGAGTCCGCGAATTGCGCGCGCGCGACTGGTTGCGTTCTGATATCCGAGGGGCCGATAAGAAGTCCCGGTGACCTGTTTCATGGGCGAGACGACATCTGCATCGTCGACGGTAAAGAACCGCCACATGCCATTACGAGAAGCGCGCTTGTCGATTATGGTCACGCACGCCGTTGTCAGGACACGCTCGAACGCCGCGTTCTCGATGTGGTAGACATCAACGTCCCAGCCAGAAGTCTTAATGAAATCGCGCAGCTTGGCGCTTGCCGGGCGACTGACCCACTCATACGGGATCACGAGCGCGACTAACCCATCGTCGGTTACGGATGCGAGCGCCAGCCACAGAAAGTACACGTAGGCGTTGCTTCGCCCGTCGCCCTCATAAGCCAACAGGCGTGAAAGACACGCTTCGGCTTGCAGCAACCAATCGTCCTCAAGATCGTGGTGCCGCACGTAAGGCGGATTGCCCACGCACACGTCATAGTTTTGCGCGTCGCGAGCCGCAAAAGCATTGTCGAAAATAACTTTGTTTGGGGGCGAGAGTTGCTTGCGCGGCCCGCGCGCGATATCAATCTCGAAGCCGGTGTACGTGTCGAAAACGCCCTGCAGGCTGAACCGCGCGTCGCCGCAACCGAAGTCGACGACTGCGCCGGCATTCTCGCGCCTAGCATTTACCAGGCTCCAGAGGAACCGAACGAGCCGTTCAGGAGTGTCAACTTGACAACGGGCCAAGTACACCCCGCGATCGATACCTTCGGCCTGTCGAGCGGGTGACAGGTCGTCCGTTCGATCCATCAAAGTTCTCCGCCCTTTGTTGCCGCTGCCGGGTGACGCGCCGCTGCTGGCACGCCTCTGTCTGTAAGAGTCGGAGTTTAAAGTATTGCATTGCCGTTGTCTAACCCTTGCTGGGCTTCAATCCAAGACAATTCATGCACATAGCGCGAAGGGCCGCCTCGACGCCTTATGCCATCGTAAAAGTGCATTCAAAATAATCTCAAACACATATCACTTCACCGAACACGCCCCCTTGGTGTGCTCGGGCAGCGTTACGTTGCCCTGAACTCTCATGAGGCTGAAATGAACCCCTCCCTTTCCTGTCCCCGCTGCGGCTCGCTACGTCTCACCACCCGCGACTACGCGCGCAAGGCCGGGGGCGCCATCGGTGCTGCCAGCTCCGCCGCCGCTGCTTTTGGTGGTGCCGAAGCCGGAGCCGCAATTGGCTTGGTGGCTGGACCTGTCGGTTCGATTTTTGGAGCCATTTTCGGAGCCCTAGTCGCTGGCGCAGCCGGATGCGCCGCGGGGTCCGCCCTCGGTGCCAAGGTCGACGAGCACGTTCTTTCGAACTTCGTCTGTCTGGAGTGTGACCATACCTTCAGCAAGCCGTGCGCTACCTGACGCTCCTTCGCTTCCCCCTCTCCCGCTCAATGCCTACAGCCCCCTCGGGGCTGTAGGCATTTTTGCTATCTGTTTCCCGTTATCTACCAGGAGATTTTCAAATGCACCTTGTTACCCATATGGCGTTCGCGAACGAAACCCCGTGGCACGGCCTCGGCAACCAGCTAGCACCCAACCAGCCCATCGAAGTCTGGGCCAGGCAGGCCGGCATGGATTTCACGATCGAATCCGCCGACGTGCGTTACGTGTCTGGCAGCGCCGGCACGAACCTCGGCTCAATCCACGCGTTCCCCGAACAGAAGGTACTCTACCGAAGCGATACCAAGGCTCCGCTGTCTGTCGTCTCGTCGCGCTATCAGGTCGTTCAGCCCATTGCACTGATCGAGTTCTACCGCGATCTCGTCGAGGCGGGCGGCTACCAACTGGAGACGGCTGGCGTGTTGCGTGATGGCAAGAAGCTCTGGGCGCTGGCCCGTACCGGCCAGTCCGTATCGCTTAAGGGCAAGGACACGGTGAACGGCTATCTACTGCTCTCGACCTCGTGCGACGGCACGCTGGCCACCACGGCACAATTCACGTCGGTCCGCGTCGTGTGCAACAACACCTTGCAAATCGCGCTCGGCGATTCGGCCGGCGCGGTCAAGGTGCCGCACCGTTCGCAGTTCGACGCGCAAGCCGTGAAGCGCCAGCTCGGCATTGCGATCTCTTCGTTGGACGGCTTCATGGCGAGAACTCGCGCGCTATCCGAATGCAAGGTCAACGATACAGCCGCCGAAACCTTCTTCCGCCGCGTGCTGACCTACCCGGTCGGCTCGGGCCAGGCGGTGCCGGCCACCAACGATTCCGCGATCAAGGCCGTGCAGTCACTCTATGCCGGCAAGGGCATGGGTGCGACGCTCGCTTCGGCATCCGGTACGGCGTGGGGCCTCGTGAATAGCATCACTGAGTATGTCGACCACCAGCGTCGAGCGCGCAGTGACGATACCCGTCGAGACGCGGCTTGGTTCGGAGCCGGTGCGACACTCAAGCAAAAGGCATGGGATGAAGCGCTCCGACTCGTCGTGTAGACGCTCATCCCCGTATCGACTCACCTCTGGCCCGGTCAGGTTCGCCTGCCGGGCCATTCCATTTCTGGAGACGTGATGAATGCCATTCAGCCTGACCAGCCTCGCACGCGAAAGCCCGCTCTGAAGCTCGTCAAAACGCATGACCTGAGCCACGACGACTGGCTCGCCGTGCGGCGTACCGGCGTCGGTGGATCGGACGCGGCTGCCGCGGTCGGCCTCAACCCCTACATGAGCGCTCTGGAATTGTGGCTTGAGAAGACCGGACGAGCCGATGGTCTGCCCCGCCCCAGCCCGGACGATACGACTTCACCGACGTACTGGGGCACGCTACTCGAACCCATCGTAGCCGCCTCGTACACCAAGCAGACGGGAAACCGGGTGCGGCGCATCAATGCCGTACTGCGGCACCCCACCATCCCCTGGATGCTCGCCAACCTCGACCGCGAGGTTGTCGGCGTACCTGACGTGCAGATTTTTGAGGCCAAGACGGCGGGTGAATTCGGCGCCCGACTGTGGCGCGATGGCGTCCCCGAGTATGTGCAGATCCAAGTGCAGCACCAGCTTGCTGTAACCGGCAAGTCGGCGGCACACGTCGCCGTGCTGTTGTGCGGACAGTCTCTCGAAGTGCATCGGATCGAACGGGACGACGCGCTCATCGGTCGGCTCATCGAGTTGGAAGCGCGATTCTGGCAGTTCGTGCAATCCGACACACCACCGCCGGCGGACGGTTCTGAATCGGCCGATCGGGCGCTGCGACACCTGTATCCCGGTAACGGCGAAACGGTCGATTTCAGTGATGATCGCCGCCTCTCGTCCGTATTCGCCGATCTGGTCGCCGTGCGCGCCGAGATCGAGTCGCGCCAGCAAATCGAGTCCCAGCTAAAGCAGGCCATTCAGTACGCGATGGGGGATGCCACGCGCGCTGTGTTCGAGACGGGTTCGGTGTCGTTCAAGCGCTCCAAGGATTCATCCACCGTCGATCTGGCAAGGCTGCTCGCCGACCACCCGGCTTTGGAGACGCAGTACGCCAGCACGAAGCCCGGTTCCCGACGTTTCCTCGTTTCCACCTGATTCCGATACCCATGACCAATCTCGAATGCCTCACGGACCTCATGACGTTCTCTCGATACGGCGCGCTCGCCCAAGCGTTCGTCATGGACGCGCTGGGTAAGCATGCCGCGCATATTGGCAGGATGCCGCTCGAAGAGCTGGCGCAGAAACTCGGCGATCACCCGATGGTCAGCGCCCAGGCATGGCACGGCGTCGCCAACGAGATCCACGACAAGCTCGAAGCGCACTTCGCGCGTTAGCCGGTACCAATGGCAGCGATTCGCCTCTCAGCCGATCCGCTGTCGCTTATCTATTCGGAGGACACCATGCTCAAAGGTCTCAGTATCACCCCACCGATTCTTGGCCGCATCTCGATAGGGCGTATCGTCGAGAAGAACGGCAAGCGTCTGCCGGAGAAGGACGACGCTTTTACTTTGACAACCCAAGTACAGCAGCGCGGGGAATGGCTGTTGCACCCGCTCAACGAGGAACTGCGAAAGGCAACGCCCGGCAAGCTGCGCGCGATTCCCGTCCGAATGTTGTTCAATGATCCCGATCTCAACCTTCGCGCGGACTACAGCCTGTTCGACCGCGATACCGGCCGGCCCGTTTGCGTTGGCAATGGCGAAACCTGCCGTCGCGTCGGCGAGGACGGCAATGGGATCGAGACGCTGCCCTGTTCGTCGCCCGATGCGTGTTCGTTCGGACAACGCGGCGGCTGCAAACCGTATGCCCGCCTGAACGTGATTGTCGGCGACGACGACGAGCTTGGCTCATTCGTGCTGAGGACCACCTCTTTCAACAGCATCCGTACATTGGCTGCTCGCCTGCACTACTTCCAAGCAGTATCTGGCAACCTGCTTGCCTGCCTGCCGCTTACTCTCCGGCTAAGGGGCAAAAGCACTACGCTGAGCTACCGTTCGGCGATCTACTACGTGGACCTGTCCGTACGCGATGGGAGCACCCTGGAAGAAGCCCTGGTCCACGCAAAGGAACTGGATGCGCGACGACGCGCGGCCGGTTTCAATCAGGCGGCGCTCGATGCCGCGGCGCAGCGCGGGTTCGCGAATGGCGCCTTCGAAGACAGTCCAGAGGAACGGGCTGCGGTGGCCGAGGAGTTTTATCCCGAGACGACGACCGATCGTGCGGAGACGAGCGTCGCCGGCAACCATCCGAGCGAGACGCACGGCACCTCCTCCACGTTGCGCGACAAACTGGAGCGCAAGGCGGTGCTGCTTGGTGGAGCCGCCGCATGACGGCAACGTCCCGCCTGGCACTCGCGCTGGCGATTGGGGCGACAGGCACCGCTGCGATCCTGTCGGTCCTGACGGGCTTGCAACGGGGCGGCACGTTGCCCGAACGGCTTGTCTGGGTTGCAGTCGGTACCGTGCTCGTCGTCTGCGCACATCTGTTGCCTGCTCTGGTGCGGACTGCACCGCTCGCCGTGCGGGGCGTCGCGGGCGTCTTATGGATCGGCTGTATGGCTGGAGCCTGTTACGGTCATGCGACCTTCTTCCTGCTGGCACAACGGCATGCGGGAGAACTGCGGGCGAACTCCATCGCCGCGGATTCCCTCACGCCCTCTGGGCGCAGCCTGACCGCCGTGATGGCCGAGCGGGTAAGCGTCACCGCCCGGCTCGCCGTGATCGACGCGAAACGCTGCACCGGCGATTGCCGGACGGTGGACAGTCGTCGCCTGACGCTCACGGCAAAGCTCGACGCGCTGAATGCCGAGGCTGGGGATGTTCGCCGCGACGAGGCAGAGCGTGACCGCGTCACAGCGCAGCGCGACGCGTTACGAGCCGATCCAGTCACGTCACGCCTCGCTCCGTTACTCGGCACAACCGCCATGCGCCTCGATCTGCTGTCCGGGATGTCATTCGCGGCGGTACTGGAAGGCGTCGCTTGCCTGCTGTGGAGCGTCGCGCTCCGGCCATCCCCCGCGACTTCGGCCATACCGGTCGCGACTCTACCCGAAGTCGCGCCCGTGGCTGCTATGACTACCTCAATGGAGCGGGCAGTCACGACTGTCACCGCGCGCGACGCGGCAAAGGTCACCGGTAGCCGGGCCGCACCGCAGCGTCGGGGGATGCCGGCCACCGTCGCGTCATCAACGGGCACGGAAGTAACCGACGACGAACTAACGCGGCTCGCACAAGCCATCGCTGCCGGTCAGGTACGCGCCACCGTCTCCGACATCCGTCGTCATTTGGGCTGTTCGCAGGCAAAGGCGGCAACCCTGCGTCGGCAGGTCACCGCATCCAAGTCGGCAGCATAAAGCCGGGCCTCGCGCCCAGCCTCATGCCGCTCCTTTCATTCGTTTCCAAACCGTCATGACACATGGACTCCACCGATCTCGTCAAAAGTATCAGCATCACCAATCTCGCCAATCAGCGCGTCGCCGTCGTCGAACGCGTGCGCACCGCCCTCGATCTGCTCGGCGAAGCCCAACAGTTGGCCAAGGCTGCGCATCTTGGATTCCCTCGACTGGTACTAGACGAAAGTTACGGCTGTCGTGGCCGGCCGACTATTACCGGGGACTATGCAAAGCGCGACGAGGCTGAAGCTGCGATCGTACGCATCATCGACATACGCGGCTGGGATTACCTGCTGTCGGAGTCGGGCCTGCGCACCTTCATGGACGCCAAGGCACGCGAGCAGTGGAATAGCCAGATTGCCGAAGGGGACGTGCCCGAACTGACCGGCGCCAACATCGAAGCCACGTTCGCGCAGCTCTATGGCGCTCGCGGCGACATGTTCGAACGCGGTGTGCTCCAGTGCTTCCGCCGTCTGTCGTGGAACTACAAAACGAACGAGCCATTCAAATTTGGCAAACGCATCATCGTGCGATGCCTGCTCAGCTCCGGCTTTCCCAATCACCGGGTGACGAACGAACTGGACGATCTGATTCGTGTGTTCTGCATCCTGGACGGCAAGCCCGAACCGGACCATCGTCATGGCGCCTACGTCCTTGTCGCCGACGTTCGGCAGGAGCGGCGCACGGAAGCCGAGAACGACTACTTCCATCTGCGCTGGTTCAAGAACGGCAACGGGCACCTGACGTTCAAGCGTTCCGATCTGGTCGAGAAGATGAATCAGATACTCGCCAAGCACCACCCGAACACGCTCGCCGCCGAAGTGCGGTAATCCGCCGCCTTCTGTCTCCGCCCAGCGCGGACTCGTGGACGCGCATCGCGCCCTCGCTCATTTCCACTGTGTTCAACGCTCCCGCATCCGGTAGGTCCGGAGGCCGGCGCCCGATCGCTCTCAGGAGAAATTGATCTTGAACGTTCCTTCCCCCCATCACGCCGGTCCGCGCTTCAAGCCCGGCCGCATTCTTGCCACGCTCGGTGCGCTGGAGGTCATCACCGACGCAAAGGTTTCGATCGTCGATCTACTTATTCGCCACCTGCGCGGCGACTGGGGCGAGTTGTCCGACTCCGACCGAGAGCAAAACGAACGGGCCATCACGGCCGGCCAGCGCATCCTGTCGAACTACGTGCTGTCCGGTGGCGGGACGGTCTGGATCATTACCGAAGCCGACCGCTTCGCGACGACGTTTCTGCTGCCGGGTGAGTACTAGGGCAATCGGCTGCTTACGTCAGCGCTAACAATGCCCGCAAGAGCAAGCGCTTGTTCCAGGAGCATCGCCTTTTGAGACGAATCCAGTCTGTGATATGCAGCGATCAGCTTCGCCTCTCCATCCGTCTCCGAGTAGAAGAAGCTGACCGGCAGTTGTAACGCCTTGGCGATGCGGCTCACCATCGCAATATCGGGCTTGTGCTTGCCTCGCTCGTACTGGTTCATTCGGGCACTCGCCGACATTTCATCAATACCGGCGAGCACCCCAAGCTTCTCCTGGGATAGCCCCGCGGCCTTGCGCGCCTGCTTCAGTCGCACAGCAAAGATCGACATTGGCCCGTTTTCCTCAAAGGACAACATGCTGTCGATCCCCAGCGCCCATCACACTAAGACTTTCTTAGTTTGTGCCGTTAACCTACTGAGCCCACTCGGGCGATGCCTTTTACAAAAGGAAGAAAAATGAAAATATTTCGTAATGTGAGATTCGTGAATTTGGCGCTGTGCTCGATCGCAGCGGCAACACTTGCTGCCTGCGGCGGGGGCGGCAGCAGCGCCAGCAACGGAGCAACGTCGGTCAATACCACGGGTACGGCGGCAATCGGGTCTCCGATTGTCGGCGGCACCGTTGCGCTGAAGTGCGCATCGGGCACGACAAGTTCGACCACGACGGGCACGGACGGTAGTTGGGCCATTTCGCTGAAGGCCACCGACTATCCGTGCGTCGCACAGATCTCGGGAGGGCAGGCTAACGGCGTCGCCTTGACGTCGGTGCTGCATTCGGTGCTCGCCGCACCGGGCGTAACGAACATCACTCCCCTAACCGACATCATGGTTGGCGTGCTCGGCAAACAGGATCCGTCAACGTGGTTCGCCAACGTCACCAAGGCCGATCTGGCCAACTCGATCACGACCGACAACCTGAACGGGGCGCTGGCAAAGCTGGCGACAGCCTTGGCGTCCCTGCCCGGGAAGCCGACGCTGCCTGATGGATTCAACCCGATCAGCTCGGTGTTCAAAGCCCAAACCGGCGACGCGGGTGATGACCTTCTGGAAACCTACAGCGCTTCGCTGACGGCTTCCGGTCTCACCCAAAGCCAAGCCGCCGTGGACGCCTCCAACGGCCAAGCGCTGACGCAGCAAGCGTTTTCGGCGACCGCCTATACCACTCCGGGTCTCACTGCAATCAAGATCGGCTCGTCCGTCAATCTCGACGGCACATTCGCCATCGCCATTGCTGATCCGAACCGCGGCAAGTTCACAGCCAAGGCCAGCATCGATACGGACGGAAATGTGACGTCGTTCACAGATGCGGGCCACTTCACGGCCGTCGTGTCAGTCCTGGGCAATCGCGTCGGAGAGGTATGCACGGCCAACGGCGTCGGCAGCGTCGTTGCCGGTCAACCCGGCCAGTACGTGTATGTATCTAGCGATCTAACCGAGGTCACTGACCTAACAGAGCTGAACGGTTTGTCGTTTGAGGAATTCGAGGACTGTGTGAAGTCGGGCACGATGGCGTTCGCGAACGGCAGCTCTACGTTCACCGACACCAATGGAAAGCAAGACGCACCAAATGCCAACGTCGCTCAGGCGCTGACCGCCGCCGGACTCGCGGACACAGCCAACCATTCGGTCGAGCACGCCAAGATCTACAAGTACACGGCCAACGGCGTCACGAAGTACGCCTACATCACCGTCAACAGCACGACCGCTACAGACGATCCGCTCACGTTCGACATCGACACGAAGTACGTGACGATCGGACTGTCGCAGTAACCGTTCGTTGACTTTGCCGCGCGTCTCCGAGACGGACGGCGCATTCCCTCGGCGCAGAGGCCGGTTATGCCGGCCTGCTGCGCCTTTGCTCATCTGGCGCTGCCCGTTCGTCAGCCCATACGCCGGTCCTAATTCACTCACTTTCGCTTATGAACATGAAATCCATACCCCTTGCCCTCGCGGCAATCCTTAGTCTCGCGCTGTTCGGCTGCGGTCATTCCGAAATTGACACGGTTAAGGCTGCTGCCGTTCCGCAAGATGCGACCCATACCTACGACACGGCGCTGTCGAACCGTAGTTCGTGCGAGAAGGACGAATGGCGCTCGTTCAAGGACAACTCGAACCGGACGGTGGTGGAATACCGTTGCGATCTCAAAGATGGCGCGGCGCTGCTTGCCGCCCTTCGTCAGCAGAAGATCAACGATACGCACCACGACTTTGAAGGCTATTACCAGGGACTCGACCGGACCGCCGAGAGCATCGGCCAAAGGAATCCCGAGTTACTGGAGAAAAAACTCGCCGATGCCCAGAGTCAGCTTGCGCAGTTGCAGACCAATGGCCCGCCGTCGCGTGCGGATTCGCCGGAAGCGCTGAGACAGGCCAACGTCAACCTCGAAAGCGCGATGGGGGCAGCGCAATCCGCCGTCGAGAGGGTGCAACGGGAGCTAGATGATGCCAGGAATGCCAAGGTCGGCGTGCAGCAGGAGCGCGCTCGTTTCGCGCAGCAGGAGAACGACACGCTCGCACAGATCGACAAGGAGTACGGCGGCATCACCGAGGCGACCGAGGTTTTCCAGTGGTTCGTTCGCGATGATGACGTCGTGCCCGCCTGGTCAGGCGTCGAGTTGACGAAGCAAGACGGCAACACCACACGGCAGGACAGAAGTTGGAAACAGACAATGTCGGATCTGCTCAGCCACCGCGGCGACGATCACATTCGCGCCGTACTCGGCGTCCCCGACAACCTTGTTCTCGGCCAACAGCCGGCGTCCCCCGAACCGGCGACAGCAACGACGCCGGCTCCGGACGCCGGTAAGGCACCCAATAGCCAGGGCCAAGCCTGCTATGACGCGAAGTTGAAAGACTTCCACAATGGCATGGGGGACGACGCGCCCGCTAGCAACGACATGACGAACGAATGGCGCACCCAGTGTGGTCTTCCTTCAATCTGAGTCAGTGGATCTGGCCAGACCGAAGCATGATGCCGCGCTTGTGGGGGCGGCATCTTTTTTTTCGGAAAGGATCGCATCGTGGGTCCGTGATCGGCCCATCTACGGACGTGCGAACGTCGGCTTCCGCCCCAACAATGGACCTTCCCGCGTCGCCCCGTTTGGCACGTCGTCGGCCATTGCGGGTGGTCGCCATTATGCCCGTTGCGTGCGTGGCGAGCGTCCGATTACGGTTCCTTCGCCTGACAGGAGTGCCTTGTCGGCTACGGAGCAAGGGCCGTTCGGCGAGGGAAGGGCGGCAACTTCTGGCGTGGTCGAAGCGACCACCATACTGCAAAAGCACCCCGGCTCCTTTATGCCGGCAACCCAGTGGCTCCTACATGGCCGAAGTTGACACCGGGTTCCATGCGCAAGAACCCGGCGCGATTCTCCAAAATGGAAGACGAGAGACGCGGGGTCGAGCTTGCCCCGCACCCTCGAAGCCGTGAGAAAGACCGACCAGGAGTTCATGGATGCACTCGCCGGCGCAATCCTCGACGCCGACTTTGCAAGCGCTTTCCACACCATACAGAGCCGCTACAACGCTCTGGACGATGACACGCGGCTGCCCCCGTGGCGAAAGCTCGCCAACGGACACAGGCGCTAATTTTTTCGCCTACAATGAGCCTTCCACGTGCTGATTACCTGATTTCGGACGGCGGCCGGCCATGGACACGCCGCCACAGCCACCTAATCTTTTTCACGCAGGAGGCGCCAAGGCAGTAAGCGTATAGCCCCAATCAGGCATGATTGGTAGTTCCAGCGACCAGGACAAGCCAGCCTGGAACTGGTGTCATGAGACCCTAGATGGGAAAGGAAAACGACTCTCGAACCTGTTGGGCAGGCATATCGACAGGCTGAAAGATGCTCCACATGATTAACCCGCTTAACCGTGACGAGGTGAAGCATACAGATGGCAATACGGTTCAGCCAGAGCAACGATGAATAACATGACCCGTCAGTCCGATAGGACAGAGACTGAACGATACTGGCAGATGGAAGAACCGAACCTTTAGATTTGCGAGGTCAATTATGACCTATGTTGATCCTGATGCAGTCCAACACTTTTTCGACTGCGTTGAAGAATATAAGCAAGCTGCCTACGAACACTTTGGCTTGAGGCAGATTAGTGATGACATGCTCAGCGAAGTTGAGGAGCGACTTGTAGAAGCGGCACAGCCAGTTCTCTGGCGCGAGACGGTTCAAGATCGCTTCACGCAGAACAAGGGCTTCATCACCGAGCTTCGCAAAGGTGGAATGCAGTTTGATTCGGGTTACTTCGGCCCGGTAATCCTGGTGGAGAACCGCGCAGATCCCGACCACCCGCTCCGGGTTAGTGTCTCTCGACCCGACCCAGATGCAGGCTACCAAGAGTAAGACAACCCAATGGGAAAGCCTCTGGAAACAGGGGCTTTTTTGTTGCCTGTCGTTTTCAACAAGTCTATCGGCGCCTGACCGGCGGAAACCATGCGGTTCGCAATAAACGCGCAGTAGCAGGCACCTGAGTTCCGCAGGCTCATATGCGTTGTCACTGCCCCGAAATGACCTCAATACGTTTCGCCTCCATTGCGAGCCCCGGCTTCCATGGTTCCGCGAGGTCAAATTCGAGCACGATGGCACGGGATGGAAGCTTCGTTGCAATGGACGCATCGGCAAGTGATGCGCCTTTGAAATAGGCCCGTTCCGTTTCGGTTGCGGTCAGCACCATGCTTTTGGGCATCGCGGGCCAATAGCCGATGAAGCCGTATCCTTCGTCCGCGCCGAACCGATTGCAGAAACCACGAACGCGACTGCCCACATTGCCCCAACGTGCCCGAGGGTCAATCGCTTCCCGCGTCGGAAGCAGGCCGGGGATCACATAACCATTCACGAACTGGTCTGCTGCGTCACGAAGCTCCCGGGAACGTTGTCGAGTCCGAGCACCTCGACGCGGCATCCTTTGCTTTGGAGCGCCCGGACCACCTGTACGAGTCTCGCGGCTAAGTGAGAGCACGAGCCCGTGCGACGGCACTACGCCGAGCCCTGCCGCGCTGACGGGTCGCTCCGTGATGGGTGCGCCTGCCTCAAGATTTGAGGGGTGGTTCGCCTTCCGGGGAGATCCGGGGTGTATCTCCGGATGCTGCTTCGGGGCCGCCTGGCGCTGCAGCGTCGGCAGCCAGGGGATCGTCGGCGGCCTTGCGAAACGCATCGCCCTTGCGCGCCCTTGCGATGGACAGTTCCACGATCCGGTCCACCACGCGCGCTGAATCCACCCACTTCATTACCAGCCGACTGGAGTCCATGCCGTACTCCGCCACAATGTCTCGGAGTTGATCTAAGCTCAACTTTTCCAGAGCAGTGCGAAGAGTGCTTTCCCCGTCGCGAACTAGCTGCACGGGATCGAGCGCTGCCGGAGGGCGACGGTTCTTCCCGCGTTTGGCCTCGCCGCCAACGGCCGATAGTGTAGAAGGCTCCTCCTTGGGCTGCTTGCGCTTGCTTGATGGCGAAATACCCAGAGCATCGTTCAGCGCGGCATCAAACTGGGGGTTGCGCTCCGCCTCCTCGATCACGACCTTTATCAGGCGGTTGAGAGTGTTACGCAGACTCACAGATCGTCCTCCAGGTCGTTCCAGATTTCATCCGCGAGCGCGATGTAAGTCGAAGTCAGGCCGTTCGGGTCCGACCCATACTTTTGGCGCAGCGTCCTCTTATGCGGCTCGAACTCCGCCGCAGCAGAGGCGGTATTGGTTTGTTTGATCTTCGTTTCATAAACTTCCGGCACGTTGGCGTCGGTCTTGAGCTGACGGAGCACGGTATTGTGTACGGTCGAGTTGGCTTGGTATTTCGTAATGACGATGCCCAAAGGATCAATCTCCTCACCTATCGCCTCAGCAAACTCGCCCACGCGGGTCACGATCTGCGGGATACCGTAGGTCGAGAGGTGGTCGGGGATGGTCGGGATGATGTAGGCGTCTGACAGGCGAAGTCCATTCAGCGTGACTATGCCTAGGTTGGGGGGGCAATCAATAATGACGAGATCGTAGTCGTCGAGCTTCGACTTGACCGCTCGCCAGAGGAGTTCGACCGGATTCACTGCGTAAAACTTGCCCGAGGGCGCTGACGCAAGTTGGTCCTGCACATCGATTAGATCGAGGCTCGACGGCAACAGGTCAATGGTCCTGGCCTCCTGGACGTCTCCCACGCGTTTCTGCAGTGTGGCGTCGAGGTCGAACTTCTTGGCATCGGGATTCATGGCGTCTTTGAACAATTGCGCCAGCGTGTGTCCCCGGTCGTTCAGTTCGAGCCACTTGTCCTCACCGAGCAGCATGATGGTTGCGTTGGTTTGTGGGTCGAGGTCGATGACCAAGACCTTCTTCCGCATTTCCGCCGAGAAGACCTCGGCCAAGGCCACGGATGTAGTCGTCTTAGCGACACCGCCCTTCAAGTTGATCGTAGAAATTACGTGCGCCATTGGAGTGTTCCTCTTGTTTCGTCTTAACCAAGACCGAATCTGCGAGCGCCGGAAGACCGGCCCGGAGGCCAGTTCCACAACCGGTTGGGGGAAATCCGATGCCCGCACCCGCCAGTTGGCGACAGCTTGACGGGACACCGCCGCCATTTCGGCAATCTCACCTATCCCCACTAAGTCATCGCTCTGCTGAGCCATTCCCTCAAAACCCCGTGAACATCATTCACAGATACAGTGTACAACGTACACAGAAACAGTCAAGGAAACTTTCGGGGCCGCGCAAGATGTAGCTCCCTCCGCGACGGCGACGCGCAAGGCTGGTGCAGAGCGCACATGAACGAGGCATTTGAGCCTCATAACCGCAACGCCTAGAACATTCGGTACGCTAATGACCCGCGGGGGTACATCGTCAATTTGACGGGTCAGGCCGAGTTGGCTTTTACTCCGCGTCCTACGCCCTATCCTTCCCCAAGGCTTAGCATCGCGCTACCCGGAGCTAAATTTTCGAGCGCCGAACAACTTGTCATCCTCGCGGCAATCCGCAGGCATTTGCGTGACCTTCGCCATATACAGGCCGATGACCTTGCGTAACGCCTCACGTTTCTCATCGTCATCGCGATGTACGTAACCCACGGCTACGCCCCATTTGTTTCTGTACGAATGGGCATACCGGTTTCCGTTGTGGAAACCGCCCCACTTCGTAATGCGCTCCCACTCCAAGCCTAGCTCTTCACAGGCGGTCACGTGATCGCGTCTGCCGACTGAAACGAATACGACGAGATGGATATGCTGGTTTTCATCACCGTTGCCGCCGCTTTCTTGTCGCCAAATCAATCCGTGTATATCATTAAAAATGGCGCGCTCATGATCTTTGAGTGGCCGACCCATGCGCCTACGTTTGCGCTCATAAGCATGAGCATCCTTGATGCGCTGGAATAGCCTATCTCGGAACCGTTGCATCGTTCTGAACCCTACATCATCACGGAATGGCTCTTTGACGATCAGGGTAAGGAATAGTATCTGACAGCTCTTACGCTCATCAAATATTTCACCTTCGAAATCCAAGCCAGTTAGCCGATTTCTGATGAAGCGTTGCTTCTTGCGTTTCTGGGTATAGGGATCGTCGTTCTTGTCGAACCAGTATTTCTTCGTGCTATCGAACATGATTGATCTCATTGGTGGTTATTCCAATGAATCAACTGATACGATATAAAAATATCTATCCGCTATCAATCATCAAACATGCCTCAGTGGCATGTTGAATCTTTACTCTTATAAAATTTAATTGTTTTTTACTTACATAGAAATATCTCATTGAAATAATTACCATCCAAAATCCATTACATAGGGACTGCAATTTACACCAACCAACATGCAGGATAAAGAACGATGATTGATTAATAGGAGATCGATAGATTATTGAATTTTTGAAAATTATTCCCTCCTCCAGATATGCAACTGATGCAGAGCGAGAAAGCAGGAAAACTTGCGCCGGCGCTTGCGTCGCTATGCTGCGCCCGATGTCCTTGTAATCGACGAGGTCGGATACCTTCGGATACCTCTCGTACTCGAATCGCCATGAGAATCTGCTGTTCGAGCTGATTAGCCGGAGATACCAGAACAACAGCAGGATCGTGACATCGAATCGACCGTTCGCCGAATGGCACGAAGTGTTCCCGAACGCCGCCTGTGTCGTCTCGCTCATCGATCGCCTCGTGCATCTGGCCGAGGTCATCTCGATCGAAGGCGAATCGTACCGCTTGAAGGAAGCTCGCGAGCGGGCTGACAAACGCGCCCGCCAGCGCGGGCCTGGCAAATCTGCAAAGGAGGCGAACCGTCATGAAAGCCGTGCCATTGCCCTCCGGTCGCACGCGCGGCTTGAGCTTCGTCGTGCCTGAGGACTGGACACCCGAGCAGGCGCTCGCCGTGTTCGAGCTGCTCGACGACCTGCGTGAAGTGATTTGCGCCCGCTATCTGCCCGACATGCAGCGGGTCCTGCACGAAGACCGCCGGCAACACGAGCTGCCGTTCAACGAGCGCGATCCGCCGTTCTGATCGATGTCACGGATGACAAAGGGGCCTGCGCGGCCCCTTTGTTCTTGAGTGATTCGCTCAACCTTGCGCCATCGTTTAACGTCGGTTTTACACCGGCGCTAACACGAGTCAGATGAACGACCCCATCCTTGACCTAGACCTCATGCTGGGGGCCGTTCACCAATGCCATGCACAGAGCCGCCAACCGATGAAAGCTGGAATTAGCGACCATGTTCAGCCCCCACCCGACTGTCAGTGAAGACGCTGTCGATGTCCAAATCGGGAAGTTCGCTCTCCGCTTTCAGGAAGTCCCCAGAACCCGAACCTATCGAGTGAGTGCTGCGGTCGAAATCAGGCAGTCGGGTCTCAGCCTGCATAAAGGGTGTGTGCGCTCGCGAACGGTGATCCTGCGGATAACGAATCGCGTCACTCAGCCGATCTGCCAGGTCTTTTTTATATGGTCGCAGGACGGCTCCCCGACCAACTTTCTCAACTTCATCAATGTGGCCAACGGCATCACGATCAACTCGGTCAACATCATCAACTCGCCCGTATCGCCCAACTTCGTCAACTCGCTCAACCCCACCAACATCACCATCGCGGCTGTTGCGTGCTCCGTGGCGGCGGCGATGTTCAAGCCTACCGGCACCTGGCAAAGACCATACCGATTTCCCGTGCAGCTTGCCACGCTCTTTCGCATGTTCGACACCCAAAGCCTTACGTGCGCGCTCTAGCGTGGAATCGCTAATGCGAGCCTCTTGTGCCATATCCTGAATGTCGTCCTTTAGCAGTGAACCATCAGCCAGCACGTCCATGAGGAACGCCTTTGCCCTCTCCATCTGGCTCAAACCTCCCGTGCTTTCATCAGCGTCGCGATCACGGGTAGCCATATCCAGTATGGTTTTGGGCGTACCGCTGGCAAGCTCGCCCCACACCACACGTAAGGCCTGCGCCTCACGGTTGTTGTCTACCGGGACCCGGACGGCATCCAGATCAAAATTCAACCCACCGTGAGTGGGGCCAAGTTGGGACGATACGGGAACCAGAACGCCGCTTTGTTTGCCACAGCCATCGTCTTCGCCGCCTACGACAGGGGCGGCGACCAGCGACAAGACTGCTGCTGATGGAAACCAGGCGCTGTTTACCATCGCTCTCGCCGCCTTAAAGGTCGATTCACTTTTTAGTGCATGGGTGATGACGAGCACAGCGGCATTGTGCTTTTCCGCCAAACCGCCTAACTCCTCAAAGATGCGCTTGAGCGGATCGCGATTGCCATTGCGCTTTAGAGCACGGGGATCGAGTGGGCCAAAGACGATCAGACCGAGCTCCTCATCTGCCTTTTTCAGCTTGCCATCGATATCCCAGGCGTCCGTCGACATGTCAACCACACGTTCTGTGCCGCCATCGAATACCCGCCGGATGATGTCGAAATTCGACCAGTTGGGCTGCGCGGCATCTACCGCTGGTATCAACGTGTATTGAGGATTGCGGTGCGTGGTGATGAACAACACTCGCCCACGTGCCACGCGCGTACCATCTGGCCACATGGAATCGTCAAGAACGCTACGCGATTGAATGGCTGCAATATTCACGGCAACGCTCTGTGTCAAGTGCGTGTCGTGTCCATCCAGCACCGCGATCATGCGCCTCGCGAGGTAACCCGGTAAGATCCAGTCAGGTGCTTGAGGTCGAACGTCACGTGCCGATTCAATCTGCACTCCGAGCGGCTTTCGGCTAAATGGATTCACGTGCCCCCCCTACCAGCAGTCGGAGCGGCACGACCCAACAAGACGGTCGGTACGCCGGAAAACGCCTTGGGGCGCACGTACCGCTCGGCCAACATCAAGCATTCAAGGTCAAGCATCAGCCTCGAAAATTTTGCATCGGCGGGCGATGTGATGCGGCCAACCCACGGACAATGAGATTGCGGCCACACGTAGTGGAACCCTGCGCCTGCGGTCACATCGCACCAGACTTCACCAACATGATCAGCGAGCGTATCCAGCACGTTTTCGCAGTCTCCGTTGAAAAACAGCAGCGCAGTCAGGTAAGGTCCGTTGATGCGCGAAAATTTGCCGAACACCGCATGGCCCAACAATTCCGCCGAGCCGAAATCCGCGGTGTTCAATTTGGCGCAGACGTTGCTTCGATGCGCCAGCACCGTTGCCGCGTCTGGACGTGCCAAGTGCGGCGGATCGCCATCCAGTAAATGACCTGCCAATTTACGCTGGTAGCGATGGGCCAGCTGGATCGACGCATCGTAGATCTGAAAAGCCTCTGCCTTGCTCGCGGGCGCATACGCGCAATCGAGCAGGGAGATTTGCATTACGGTGAACGATGCAACGCTCTCGGCCACGCTGGTCACGTAGGTTTCCAGCGCGGCCCAGCCATCGTCTGCGGCGCGTTGCCATGCCTCCGATTCGGTCTTGATCGAAGTTCGACCAGCATCGTCACGCAAGCTGTCCGCCCAGTCGTTGACGTTCCGAGCCAATGTCACACGGTTAAGCTGCATGGCATCCGCGCCCACGATAGGGCTACACGGCAAACTCATCATGCACTCGCCCAGCGCAGGCAAGTATTCGTGCTCGGAATCCAGCCATTGCACGAGCTGCTTATTGGTTTTTACTGCTTTCACCAAACCGACTTCGTCGATGACAGTATTGGAACTAGCATCCACGGGAAACAGCACGTTCTGGCTGGAGTGGACTTTGCCCACGAACTGAATGCCGCCGTACAGCGACATCCAGAAGTTGTCAATGAACGCAGAAGTACTTCCATCCCGACAATACGCGGTACTGAACGTCAAGCCTTGGCGCTTGAGGCTGTCGGCGGTGCGGTTAACGTTTAGGCTAGCCATGTGCAGCGCTCCGCCA